>Ga0181517_10000142_pt1 | contig 99496 bp, 92 predicted proteins | sample PEATcosm2014_Bin_31_FD_119748 | JGI IMG/M metagenome (GOLD analysis project Ga0181517, IMG submission 119748) | Peatland microbial communities from MTU Mesocosm Facility, Houghton, MI, USA - PEATcosm2014_Bin01_30_metaG | ecosystem: Environmental > Terrestrial > Soil > Wetlands > Peat | place... | reverse complement strand
CTCAGCATCCGGTAGGTGAGCGAGGTGGTGCGATGATTGAGCCAGTGCGGCGAATCCGTCACCCAGGCCATCATGATCTGCGGCGTGTAGGCGTAGCTGAAGCCGTCCTGCTGCGTGAGCCGGTCGAAGGGATCGGTGTTGTCCGAGGGCCAGACCTCGTCGGTGTAGCGCAAGATGCCCAAATCCACGCGCCCGCCGCCGCCGGAGCAGGACTCGATCTCGACCTTGGGATGACGGCGGCGCAACTCGGCCAGGATGCCGTAAAGATTGTGCGTGAATTCGACGTAGACTTTTTTCTGCTCCGCCGGCGCCAGTTGCATCCATCCCGGCTCGGTCCAGTTGCGGTTGTAGTCCCACTTGAGAAAGGCAATGTTGTTTTCGTTCAGCAGCTTGTCGAGGAAGCCAAAGACATAGGCGCGCACATCGGGGCGGGCCAGGTTCAGCACCAGTTGGTTGCGCTGCTGCGACTCCGCGCGCTCGGGAAAGTGCAACACCCAATCCGGATGCTTGCGATAGAGATCGGAGTCCGGGTTGACCATCTCCGGCTCGACCCATAGGCCGAAGTCCATGCCCAGCGAGTGAACCTTGTCGATCAGAGGTTTCAGTCCGTGGGGAAATTTCTCCGGGTTCACGTACCAGTCGCCCAGGCCGGCGTGGTCGTCCTTGCGCTGGCCGAACCAGCCGTCGTCCATGACGAAGCGGTCGATGCCCAGGGCCGCGGCCTTCTCCGCCAGCGCCATCTGCCCGGCCTCGTTGACCTTGAACTCGGTCGCCTCCCACGAGTTGTAGATGACCGGGCGCGGCTTGGGCAGAATCTGGCCCGCCGTCGCCACGGTGCGCGGCAAAATGTGCTCCAGCTCATAGCGGTGCAGCAGCCGCGATGCGCCGCCCAGCCCGTTCGTCGCGTAGCCGCCATAGAAGACCGGCGTCTCCAGCGATTGGCCGGGATGAAGCACATAACCGAAGTCGAAGGGATTGAATCCGCCGGTGACGCGCACCGCGTCCAACTGATCCTGCTCGACACTGATGCGCCACGAGCCGCTCCATGCCAGCGCGCCAAACCACACCTCGCCGCGGTCTTCATCCGGCTCGCCAGCCTGAATCGCAAACCAGGGATTGGCCTGGTGGCCCGTGGAGCCGCGCCGGCTCTCGATGATGCGCTCGCCCGGACGCACCGTCTCCTGGTTCAGCGTCCACTCGCCCGCCCAGCGGCCAGTGATGTAGTTGAGCGTGTAATGAGAGGGCGGCAGCGCCCAGGCAGCGGCGGCGGCCTGCTCGATGGTGACCGGCTCGGCGCCCTGGTTGACGATGGTCGCCGACCGCGCCAGAATTCCGCTTTGCGGGTCGATCGCATAATGCAGCGTGACAACGATGGGCCGCAGAATGTCTTTCAACTCGACATCGAAGCCGTTAGGAGCCTCGGAAAAACTCTGGTAGTGCAGCACCAGGTCGCGGTTGCCGTCGGCAAAGCTGATCTTCAGCGCCGGCTCGACAAAGAGGCCCGCGCCCCATCCGGCAAACTCTTGCGGCGTATTCGAGTAGGAGGAATCGAACGAGGCCCACTCCGGCAGCGGCGCAGCCTGGGGAAAGGCATCGGTGGCTCCCAGCCGTGCACCCCAGTAGAGCTGCTGCAGTTCGCCGCGCGTGTTCACGCCGAAGACGTAAGAAACGCCGCCGCCATCGAGCCGGAAGACCTTGGCCGCCGGATCGAAGTTTGCGCTGGAGGCCTGCGCCTGCGCGCCAAGAGTGACCGCCAGAAACAGAATTGCCGCCGAAAGTGCTTTGACCATGAGAGTTTTCCTTCATTCCTTTTACAAACGGCACCATGATAGCACTTGGCCTTTTCTGCGCCGGAGGGCGCGGCGGACCGGTGATAGGACTTCGTTCGGACCGTCCCATGCGGACGAATCGCAGGCGCCGCTCTCTCTTCGGCAGGGGAACAAACCCGGTTCAAGCCTCGTACCTCATGCCATCGCAGCCTTTGCGGCCCATGGGCCAGAAAGTGATCGATCTCCATGCATCTTTTCAAGCCGTTTTTGTCCGCAGCTTTCTTGCGCGCCGGGAAAGCCGTGCTCCCGCTTGCTTTGGCCCTACTGGCACTCGCCTCGCTGCCTGCCTTCGCCCAGCAGAAGCCGACCGTTGCCGGAGACTACGCCGGTACCCTCGGCCCGCTGCACGTGAAGCTGCATCTGAAGACTGACGCCGCCGGCGTCATTACCGGAACGCTCGACAGCACCGATCAAGGCGCACTCGGCATCCCCTGCGCCGACTTTCATCTCGACGGCCAGGCGCTCACCTTTGCCGTTCCCGCGGTCCATGGCACATGGAAAGGAACCGTCTCCGCCGATGGGGCGGCGCTGACGGGCACCTGGGACCAGGGCGCGCCCTCGCCGCTGAACTTTGCCCGCGACAACTTCGTTCCCGCCGCCAAGCCCTCGGCCATCGATGGCATCTGGCTTGGCGCGCTTTCGGTCGGCAGCCAGTCGCTGCGCATTCAGATCCACGTAAAGAGCGACAGCGCCGGGCACGAATTCTGCACCAGCGACAGCCTCGACCAGCACGTCAGCTTTGAATGCGGTCAAGTCGTCTTCGCCGCTCCCAGCTTCTCCTTCGATGTTCCCGTGCTCCATGGAAATTGGGCCGGCAAGCTCTCGGCCGACGGCAATACCCTGACCGGCACATGGACCCAGGGCGCCACGCTGCCGCTGAACTTTACCCGGCAGGCGGCCGCGATCGCCATGGCGCCTGTGCCTCCGCCCACCTACGATCCGGCTCTGCCGCCGGTCTCCGTGGCCGATCTGCAATCGGTTCTCGACAAGGACATCGCCGAAGCCCTGAAGAGCGGCCAACTGGCTCCCGCGACCGGCGCCGGCGTTTCGATCGCCGTGGTCGAGCACGGTGTCCGCCGCGTCTTCAGTTATGGCGCGGCCAAACCCGACTCCATCTTCGAGATCGGTTCCGTCACCAAAACCTTCACCGGCCTGGTGCTCTCGCAGATGGTCGAGCAGGGCAAGGTCAAGTTCGACGAGCCGGTGCGCGAGCTGCTGCCGCCGGGCACGGTGGCCAAGCCGGCGGGCGACGAGATCGCGCTGCTCGATCTGGCCACGCAGCACTCCGGACTGCCCCGCATGCCCGACAACTTCAACCCCGCCGATCCGAACAATCCCTACGCCGACTACCGTCCGGCCAATCTGTATGCATTCCTGGCCAAACAGGGCGTCGCGCGGCCGGAGAAACCCGGATTCCTTTACAGCAACGTAGGTTTCGGCCTGCTGGGCCAGGCGCTGGCTGTTCGCTCCGGCCTCTCCTATCCGGCCCTGCTCAAGGAAGAGGTCACCGATCCGCTGGGACTGAAAGACACAGTCGTATCGCTCTCCGCCGAGCAGCAGGCCCGGTTCATCCCTGGCCACGACGGCAATCATCAGCCGGCCCACGCCTGGGATCTCGACGCCCTGGCCGGAGCCGGAGCGATCCGCTCCACGGCCGGCGACATGCTGACCTATCTGGAAGCCAATCTGCATCCCGAGGACTTCAAGCCGGCCGTCCAGACCCCCGCAGGACGATCGATCTCTGCCGCTCTGGCTCAGCAGCATGAGCTGCGCGCCGATGCATTCCCAGGAACCCGCATCGCCCTCGCCTGGCTCTTCGAATCCGAGACGGGAAACTACTGGCACAACGGCGCCACCGGCGGCTATAGCAGCTACGCCTTCTTCAACCCCAAGGGCGACTACGCGGCCGTGGTGCTGTTGAACACCTCTGCTGGCTTTGCCGACCGGCTGGGCCAGCACATCAGCCAGAGACTGGCAGGCAAACCGGCCATCTCGCTGGGCAACTAGGCTTTGCCCGCGTGATTTCGTGCGTTGCGATTAAGTGCATGCCCTCCCAGGTCCCAAAATCGGGACCTGGGCACCCGGCGTTGGTACAAATGCACGCAGTCAAAGAGCTAGGGCTTGCTTGCGGGAATCGGCTATCCTGAATCTGCCCGCCCGGAGGTTCCCCGGATGCTTTCCCACGCCATCACGCCGCCTGCATTTCCCTCGCCCGTGGAAGCCATCGCGGACGCTCTGGATCACATTGGGCCGCTGCACGGCCTGCCCATTGAAGACCGGTTGTGGCTGGCCCGCCACGGCGAGGAGTTTGTAGCCAATGCCGGCGACATTCTCTTCGAGGAGGGTGCTCCGGCCGACCGGATGATTCTCATCCTGAAGGGCGAAATCCACGTGCGCCGCCAGCACGGGGGACCCATGGCCTTGTTCATCGGCCGCACCGGCCAGATGACCGGCGTGCTGCCCTTCTCGCGCATGAAATGCTACGGAGGACAGGGCTTTGCCGTGACGGCGGTGTGGGCGCTGCTGATTCCCAAGCCGCTTTTTCCGGAGATGCTCCAGGCCATCCCGTCGATGGGCCAGCGGGTGGTCTCCACGCTGCTGGACCGGGTGCGCGAGGTGACCCGCATCGAGCAGCAGGCGGAGAAGCTGACCGCCCTGGGCAAGCTGGCCGGCAACCTGGCCCACGAGCTGAACAATCCGGCCTCCGCGGCCCAGCGCGCCGCCGCCGGCCTGGCTGAAGAGCTTCGCGCCAACCGCCAGAACCGCTTCAAGCTAATCAATCTGTGCCTCGACGAAGACCAGGTGCAAGGCGTCGAGGAGTGGGAACAAGGCATTCTGGATCGCGCCGGGCAACAGCAGAATGAACATGCGGGCGCGCTGATTGCACGCGAGGAGGAGATTCGCGCCTGGCTGGGTTCGCTGGGCTGCGAGGCGGTTTGGGAGGTTGCGCCGCAGTTGGCCGAGCAGGGAGTGACCCTCGCCGACCTGGAGGCGCTGCACAGAATCCTGGGCGACAACGAAGTTTGTGTTTCGCTCCAGTTCTTCGCCCGCTACCTGCGCTCCTCGCGCTCGGTGGAGACGCTAGTGACTTCGACGGCGCGCATCTTCGCCCTGATCGACGCCATCAAGGCCTACTCGTACATGGATCGGGCGCCGATTCTGGAGGTGGATGTGCCTGCGGGCCTGGACGCCACGGTCCAGATGCTCCAGTCGCGGATGAACCGTGTGCAGGTCGAGCGGGACTACGAGCCCAACCTGCCCACCATCAGCGCTTATGGCAGCGAGCTGAATCAGGTGTGGACGGCGCTGATCGAAAATGCGCTCGATGCGCTGGGAAACCAGGGCAACTTGCGCCTGACCTGCCGCCTGGAAGCGGAAATGATGCTGGTTGAGATTTGGGATACCGGGCCCGGCATCCCGGCCGAGTTGCAGGACCGCATCTTCGAGCCGTTTTTCACCACCAAAGCGCCTGGGCTGGGACTCGGCCTGGGGCTGGACAACGCCATGCGCATCGTCCGCAAGCACCGGGGCCACCTGAGTGTGCGCTCCGAGCCCGGCTCGACCTGCTTCCGCGTGCGCATCCCGCTGGATCAGTTGCAGGCATATTGAGCCGGCAGGGCTACGGCTCGACTTCGACTCCGCGCCAGAAGGCGACATAGCCTTTGATCTTGCGCGCGGCGGGCTTGGGATCGGGGTAGAACCAGGCCGCGTCGAGATTTTCCTGCCCTTCAATCAACAGGTTCATGTAGCGGGCCTGGCCCTTCCAGGGGCAAGTGGATGTGGTGGTGCTGGCGCGAAAATACTCGCGCTTGAGGCTGGCCTCTGGGAAGTAGACGTTCCCCTCGACCGTCTCCGTTGTGTCGCTTTCGGCAATGACTTTGCCGTTCCAGATCGCTCGTGCCATGGGTGATTCCGGTCCGATCCGATTCTTATCCCCCGGCGGCCCAAAGGCGACTGGTGAGGATAACGGTTACGACACTCGCGGAGATTCGCCGGCAGGGCGAGTCCGGGAGAAACCCCAAAAAACAGCGTGGCTGGACGGGCTACTGCACGCTCCCACCAGCCTGCTTGATCCCCGCAATCGACTCGATGTGAACGCTCTTCTTGGCCGCGTCGGCGGTTGCCGTCACGGTCACATGGTCGCCATAGAAGCCCTTCACCGCATCCGGGTTGTCGATGGTCCAGACCGCCTTCTTGGCCTCGTCCACAAAGACGGGGGCCATGCCGCCCTCGATGCACTTTTTCACGCAAGCCGCACCCGAGCCGGCGTGCTTGGCGCCGCACATCGAGTCGGAGATCCAGCCGTTGATTTTCGTGGAGCCGGCGGCGCTCGCCGCAATCGAGGAAAGAGCAAGAACGGCAACCAGCAGGGCGAGAACGCGTTTCATGCGAACCTCCAGGGAATTTGAACGTCTCTAACGATTAACATCATGCACCCGCGAGGAGGAATTCGACAAGAGCTTCCTCGCTCAGGATTTCGGAGGATAGAAATACTGGCCGTGCTCTTCCTGCTTTGCCGGAAGGCTGTTCCGCCGGGCTTCGACATTCTTGAGCACGGCCTCGTAGCGTTGGGCCGCCGCCGTAAACCGGTTCACCAGCTCCCCGGTCCTGATGAGGAAGCCGGGATTCTTTTCCCGGATTGCCCCGAGAATAGGCTCGAACTTGGCCAGCAGGAAGAATCCCTCGGCGTTGCAATCCACAAAGAGCTCCGCCGAGACCGCGCCGTGAAGCACCATGGCCGCCGCCATCTCCCAGTAGGTGAGCACCTGGCGCAGCCAGGCGTTGTGCGGATCGGCGGGGTTCTCGGCGACGGCAAAGAACTCGTCTGCCGTGGCCGGCCAAAACTCGCCCGTGATCCAGGCGCGAGCTTGGCGCATCACTGCTTCGGTGCGCAACTGATAAAGGTGAAGAATGATTTCGGCATCGGCTGGGGTTGCAAGCATACGTTCCATGGGTGTTTCTCTCCGCTGCCCCATACTAACGGATTCGGCCGGAGACCGCTGTAGAACACAACTCCCACGACAGAGCCGGCGGTCTTTCGCCATCGCCGGCAGAGACGTCTTACCCTGCACTCAAATTGCCTCTGAGAGCGGGTTTCTTAAGCCGATGTGTTGACCAGGCTTCCTGTGCCCTGCCCATTCTGCACCAGATAGCTGGCCAGGTCCTGGAGGGCGTCCTGGACGCTTCCCGAATTGAGTGAGGCAGACATCTTGGAGATCAAGGTATCGAGCGGGCTGGCGGTCTGGGTGCTGGAAGAGGACGACGCTTCCTCAGCCTCTAAGTCCTTCTGAACGCTGGCCAGATCCGTCTTTGCCGCGGTGGAGTTCCCGGAAGTCAGGTCTTTGAGAAGCGCGGTCATGTCTTTGGCCAGGTTATTGGAGGTATCCGAAGATTCCTGGGCCGCCAGATCCGTCTTGAGCTTGGCAAGGTCGGTCTTTGCTCCTGATACATCCCCTGAAGCCAAGGCCTTGAGCAGGGTGACCATGTCCTGCGTGAGGGTATTCAGAGCACTGCTGTCGCTGCTGTCGACGCTGGATGCGGTGCTGGAAGTGATGGAACTTGTGGAGGTGGTTTGATTTGCGCTCGAGGTCAATGCGGTTGCGAGCGTGCTTTCCAAAAGCGAGGCAGACGACGAGATGGCAGATATAGACAATGCGGCCCCTTTCTGTGATGGAAAACGACGAATCTGATCTTATCGGCAGCAGAACAAAAGGATTTCAACGCATTCTCTATTTTTCTTGCGCCCCAGGGAGCCCGGAGCGGGCGCTGGATCGGAGCGCTTCCGCGGATGAAGGGAATCCGGCGGCAGCGCACACGCGACATCGTCTTCCCGGCGCCATTCGGACAGCCGGAAAGAACGATGTCTTTAATGCTCAGGATTGCGCTGCACCTAGCTTAGGCGGGCTGCAGTTCCTTCTTCGCGCCCGGCTTCTCCACCACCGGCCCGTGTGTCTCGACGGTCGGCGGAGGCGGCGCATTGCCGATCCGCTTGGAGTAACTGCAGACCACCGTGCCTTCCGCTGCCGCCGCTGCCTTTTTGGCGCGTTTTTTGGGTGCGGTCTCTTCCTCGGCGCCCTTTCGCTTGTTCGGACACTCGAGATAGATGCCCAACTTGAGCGTCTTTTCCACCAAGTAGGGGCTCTTGCACTCCGGGCACTTCTTGGCCACCGGCTTGTAATTCGACGTGAAGTCGCACTTGGGATAGTTGGTGCAGCCCCAGAAGATGTTGCCGCGGCGCGCCTTGCGTTCGGCCAGATCGCCCAGGCCGCACTTGGGGCACTTCATGCCTTCAATCAGGTTCTGCTTGACGTATTTGCATTTGGGATACCCGGAGCAGGAGACAAACTCCCCGTAGGCTCCCTGGCGCAGCACCAGCGGCTTGGAACAGAGCGGGCAGGCCTCGCCCGTGGGCTGCGGCGGCTTCTGCTGCTGCTTTTGGCTCAGCTTGCGGATGGTCTTGCAGGGCGGGTCCTCGTTGTAGCCCGGACAGGCCATGAACATGCCAAACGGTCCGCGGCGCAGCACCATGACCCGGCCGCAGTTCTCGCAATACTCCTCGGTCTCGCCGGCCTCCTGCGCCTCGGGCGTATTCAGGTCCGGCTTGGCCGCGGTGTTTTCCTTGGTGAAGGTGCAACTGGAGGGGTCCTTCTTGTTGTAGGCCGAGCAGGCAAAGAAGCTGCCGAACTTGCCCCACTTCAACAACAAGGGAGAGCCGCACAGGTCGCATTTCTCGTTGGTCACCTGCTCCATGCGCTTGATGTCTTCCATGTTCTTTCCGGCGTCCTTGAGCTCTTCCTCAAAGTAGCCGTAGAAGCCCTTGAGCAGGTCGGTCCATTTCTCCTTGCCCTCTTCGATGTCGTCCAGCTCTTCTTCCAGCTTGGCCGTGTATTTGGTATCGAAGATGTAGGGGAAGTTCTTCACCAGCAGGTCGCACACCACCACGCCGATCTCCGTGGGATAGAAGCGCCCGCGCGATCCGCCGTGCTTGACCACATATTCGCGGTCCTGGATGGTGTTGATGATGGAGGCGTAGGTCGAAGGCCGTCCGATGCCCCGCTCCTCCAACTCTTTCACCAGCGAAGCTTCGTTGTAGCGCGAGGGCGGCTCGGTAAAGTGCTGCTCGTGCTCCAGCTTTTCCAACTCCAATGCCTTCACGTTGTCCAGATTGGGCAGCTTGTTGGCCAGCGACTCGTCGTCCTCGTCCTTCTTCTCCTTCGAGGTCTCGTAGATCTTCTGGTAGCCGTCGAAGACCACCGTCGTTCCGCTCACCCTGAAGTCGTAAGTTCGCTTGTCGAGCCGCGAGGCCGCGGCGATATTCACCTGCGTGACGGCCAGTTGCGCCGGGGCCATCTGCGAGGCCACAAAACGCTGCCAGATGAGCCGGTAGAGCTTGAGCTGCTCGTCGCTGAGGTAGCGGGCGATGGACTCCGGCGTGCGCGAGGCGTCTGTCGGGCGGATCGCCTCGTGCGCGTCCTGCGCGTCCTTCTTGCCCTTGTAAAGATTCGGCGTCTCGGGCAGATACTTTGTCCCCAGCTGGCTGCCCACCCAGGCCCGCGCTCCGGCAATCGCCTCCGGCGCCACGCGCGGCGAATCGGTACGCATGTAGGTGATCAGGCCGGTGGTTCCCTCGGCGCCCACGTCGATGCCTTCATACAGCCGTTGGGCCACGCCCATGGTGCGGCGCACATTGAAGCCCAACTTGCGCGCGGCATCCTGCTGCAACTGGCTGGTGGTAAACGGCGGCGGCGGGCTCTGCTTTCTCTCTTTTTTCAGCACCGAGGCCACGGTCCACGAAGCCTTTTCCAAGGCCGCCAGGGCCGTTTTGATCTCGCGCTCGCCGGCAAAAGCCGGCCCGCTCACCGTATCCACGGAGATGCGTTCGCCATTGATGCCCACCAACCGCGCCTTGAAGCTCTTGTCCGCTTGCCTTTCCGGGTGGAGCAGCGCGTCCAGCGTCCAGTATTCGACCGGATTGAACGCACCAATCTCCCGCTCGCGCTCGACGATGAGCCGCACAGCCACAGTCTGCACGCGGCCGGCCGAGAGTCCGCGACGCACCTTGTCCCACAGCAGCGGCGAAATCTGATAGCCCACCAGGCGGTCGAGCACGCGCCGCGTCTGCTGCGCGTCCACAAGATTCTGGTCCACATCCCGCGCGTGGTTGAAGGCCTCCTGCACGGCCTTCTTGGTGATCTCGTTGAAGGTCACGCGGCGGATCTTTTTTCTCTCTTTGGGCGAGCTCCCGAGCTGCAACAAGAGGTGGTATGCAATCGCTTCGCCTTCGCGGTCAGGATCGGGCGCCAGGAAGATTTCGTCGGCCTTGGCGGCCATCTTCTTCAACTGGTCCACAACCTTTTCCTTGCCCGGCGAGACGATCAGCTCCGGCACAAAGGTCCGCTTTTTCAGCTCTACGCCAATATCGTTCTTGGGCAGATCCATGATGTGCCCGACCGATGCCCGGACATCGAAGCCCTTGCCCAGATACTTCTCGATCGTCTTTGCCTTGGCGGGGGACTCGACGATTACCAGTGATTTGCTCATTGCCATCCTTAATACCAATCCAACTTTACGCTGTCCGGCCTGTTTGACTCACATTTGCGGTTTTCCGCTCTTCCAGACAATTCATGCTTTGTCCGTACTCCTGCGTTTCTCTCCAACCGGGAAAAACTACCCGCAAATGTTGGACGCTACCACGAAACACCGTTGCGTTTCCACTCGTAGAAAGTTTTTTCCTCTCCCGCCGTCCCATTTTCCAAGGCGCGGAAAGCCCACCGCGGGGCGAAGAAATCGCCGCGGAACCCTCTTCCGGCATCGGGAAGACTTGTTTCTCAGAAGGGTAAATGGCCCCACGCCCAACTTGACGGAGAAAAAGAAACAATCACAGCGTGCGGACGTAGTTTTTGCCCGGCAACTGGCGAATGCGGCCGGTGATCTCCAGCTCGAAAAGCGCCGTAAACACCTCGGAGGAGGTCAGTTGCGTCTCCAGCAGTTCGAGAATTTCGTCGATCTGCAGGCTCTCGTCGGTGCGCATGACCTCAAGGACCATGGCCTCCTGGGGCCGCAGAACCGGGTCAGGCAATAGAGATGCGGTGGTCGCCGATTTGGATTCAGGCGGCGCTTCCGCCTCCAGCTCCTGCCGCACCTGCGAGGGCAGATCCTCCCACACGTCTTCCCAGGTGGCCACCAGCTTGGCGCCCTGTTTAATGAGTGTGTTAGGCGTCCACGATCCTTTGCTGGTAACGTTGCCGGGCACGGCAAAGAGGTCGCGATTCTGCTCGGCGGCGCAGCGCGCGGTCACCCGCGTGCCCGAGTTTTCTCCCGCCTCCACCACCAGCACCGCAATGCACAGCCCGCTCAGGATGCGATTGCGGCGGGGAAAGTTCTGCGGCGCGGGAAAGGTGCCCATGGGCACCTCGCTGACGATGGCCCCGCCGGTGGCCAGAATCTCCTCGGCCAGCTTCTTGTTCTCCTTGGGGTAGATCACGTCGATGCCCGTGCCCCACACGGCAACCGTGGGCATGCGCGCCGCCAGAGCTCCGCGGTGCGCGCAGGAGTCGATGCCCCGCGCCATGCCGCTGACCACGAGCAGCCGCCGCACCGCCAAATCCCGCGCCAGCATCTCGGCGACGCCCGATCCGTAGGGCGTAGGATGCCGGGTGCCCACAATAGCGATTGCGGGCCGCGCCAGCAAACGCGCATCCCCGCGCACCCAGAGCACAGGCGGCGGATCGTAGATCTCTTTGAGCCGCTCGGGATAGGCCGGACAGCCGAAAGTCATCACCGTGGCGCCCTGCGCGGCGACGCGCGCCCACTCCTCCTCGGCGGCCTGGCGCGCCTTGCCATCAAAGACGAACTGCGCCGCCTGGGCCGGGAATTTGAGCCCCTCCAGCGCCGTGAGTCGCAGGGTAAATATCTGGCTGGGCGCGTCCAACTGCGCCACTGCGTCGAGAATCCGCTTGGGGCCCAGTCCCGGCGAAAGCGCCAGGGCCAGCCACGCCAGCCGGTCCTCATCCAGTTGCGGCGCGGGCGGTGAAACAGCGTCCTGGTGCAGTGTCGTCATCGCAGAACCTCGATTGTCCAGAAACCGGACAGTCCCGCCTTTATCGCTGAAAAGCAAAGCCCAGACTCTTTGGTAATTTCGCCCACGTTACCCCCGGCAAAGCTCCGTGTCAAGACCTCCATATTGACCTTGCGGATGCGCGGCCGGAATCCTTCGCCCCGGCTTGATACTCTAAAAGACCGTGAATCCCAATTCCCCTACCCGCCTGCGGATCGCCGCAATCGGCTTTCTCAATCCCGCTCCCTTGATGTGGGACTTCGAGCATCCGCCGCTGGATGCCGAACTCGCCCTTCGCTATCGAATCGATCGCATGATGCCCTCGGAGTGCGCCGACCGGCTGGCCAGCGGCGCGGCCGACATCGGGCTGGTGCCGATCGCCGCACTGGCCACCACGCCCGGCCTGCGCATCCTGCCCGGCTGCACCATCGCCTCAAAGGGCCGCGTGCGCTCGCTGATCCTGGTCCGCCGCGCCGGCCAGCCGCTGGCCGCCGTGCGCTCGGTGGCCGCCGACACCGCCAGCCGCACCACCGTGGCCTACGCTCGCATCCTCTTTCACAAGTGGGGCAACCCGGACGTTCCCTTTGAGCCCCTGGCCGCCGGCCTAGACGCCATGCTCACGCAGGCTGACGCCGCCATTCTCATCGGCGACCCGGCTCTGCTGGCTCTGGAAGAGAGCGCCAACCGCCTGGAGCGCACCGGCGAAGAACTCGTTTACCACGACCTGGCGGCGGAGTGGCGCACCCAGACTGGCCTGCCCTTCGTCTCCGCCGTCTGGAGCGCTGCGCGCGGCTGCCTTTTGGACGAGTGTGTCGCCGAAGATTTTATTCAATCCCGCAATCACGGCCTCGCGAATATCGATGCGCTGGTGGCCGAGTGGTCCGCGCGGCTGCCCATCCCGGAATCGACCATCCACGCCTACCTGACCACGAACATCCATTACGTGCTGGATGAAGAATGCCTGGAAGGCATGAGAGGCTTCTTCCGCATGGCCGCGGAGTGCGGCGTGCTGCCGGAGTACAGCGTGGGCCTCTAGGGGCCTGCCACTGCATCGGCAATCGCAGGCGGAGTAGAATCCAGCGTTGAATATGTCTTCCAATGCAAGCTCGACTGGCGGGATCGTAAGCGGCTTCTGTGTAATCGCCCTTTATTTGATCTACCTTTGGCGGGTGTTCAAGAGCAACCCGGGAAACAGGCTGGTTGAATGCGGCGTCCTCACCGTGATCGCTTTCCTTGCGATGGTCCCATTCTCGCAAATCCCAGGCTTTACGGACCGCATCCCGGATTGGATATTTATTTCCTATATCCTATTGGTCGTCCTGCTCTGCTTTACGACTCTGTTCTTCCTGGCGCAACGAATATGGCGCGCCCTCACCCGGGGTCAAAAGCACTGACGCCAAGCGGAACGCGCGGTTCCTATGCCCTATTCCCTATTCCCTAGTCCCTACTCCCTGTTCCCTGCTTCTAAATCTCCCACCGCAGCAGTATCGCGCCGACCGTAAATCCCGCGCCGACCGAGGCCAGCAGCACCAGATCGCCCTTCTTCAGCTTGCCTTCTTCGATGGCCGTCTCCATGGCCAGCGGAATGGTTCCGGCCGAGGTGTTGCCGTACTTCTCGATGTTGATAATCACGCGCTCCGGGTCCATGCCCAGCCGGTCCGCGGTGGAGGTAATGATCCGCTTGTTGGCCTGGTGGGGAATGAAGCAGCCCAGCTCGGCGCCGGTGATGCCGTTGCGCTCCAGCACTTTGGTCGTGGCCTCGGCCATCTTGCGCACGGCAAATTTATACACCGCCGGGCCGTCCTGATAGATGTAGTGCATCTTCTTGTCCACGGTCTCGTGGGTCGAGGGGTTCAGGCTGCCGCCGCCCTTCAAATTCAGCGCCGCGCCGCCCGAACCGTCGATCTCGTTCACATAGTCGATGAAGCCGATTTCGCCCTCCGCGGCCGGCTCCAGCAGCACCGCGCCACCGCCATCGCCGAAGAGCACGCAGGTGGTCCGATCGGTGTAGTCGGTCATGCGCGTATTGGCGTCGGCGCCGCAGACCAGCACCTTTTTATGGGCGCCGCTCTCCACCAGCTTGACGCCCGCCTGCAAGGCGAAGACAAATCCCGAGCAGCCGGCCGAAACGTCGAATCCCCACGCGCCCTTGGCGCCGATCTTGTCCTGCACCAGGCACGCCGTGGAGGGGAACATCATGTCCGGCGTCACCGTGCCCACGATGATGACCTCGACCTCGCTGGCCTCGATGCCGCGCTGAGCCAGGCACTTTTTGGCCGCCTCGGTGCACATATCGCTCACGCCCAGACCCTTGGCCAGCACATGGCGCTCACGGATGCCGGTGCGCTCGACGATCCACTGGTCGTTGGTGTCGACCATTTTTTCCAGGTCTTGATTGGTGAGGACTTGCGGGGGAACGTAGGTGCCGAGCGCCGTGATCTTGCAGCGCTGGCCCACCACGGGGCGAACGGAAAGGGTCAATGCATTTCTCCTTGCGGCGCTCGTCTCGGGAGGGGGAAGCCCGGCTGGCCGTTGCACTTCAATTGCAGATCGATGCGGATGGGAAAGCGCCCGCAACGCAAAAAGCGCCGGGTGACCTACTGCGCCCGTACTAGCCCGTTACCGTTGCTTCCTTCCGGACCTGGCGGGATTGGCGGGATTACGTCGCGTAGGACCCGGCACTCATCGATTTTATCACCTGATGGCGGTCGGAATTTCCTCCGCTCTTTAGTCCAAAACACAGCTACGAAGGACCGGCCTTGCAATTCAGGCTGAAGCGAATCGCTGCCCGCCCACTGTGTCCCCAAGCCGACTCTGGAAACCTCCAACCTGCCACCGCATCCTTCGTACCAAGTTCAAACATTTTCGGCCCATCCACGAACACAATGTTCTGGACCTTTCCCTCAGCGCTCATATCGAACGTCACCGTCACCAGACCCTCCACACGAGCCACTCTCGCAATCGGTGGATACTTGGGCAACCCGGCGGAAATCGGCGCAACAGGCGTCACAGTCTCGATCTCGACTGTCGGCGGAGGTGGAGGAGGCTTGTCTGCATCTTGAACAATCTGCGAAACTCCCTGCTCCCTTCCGAAAAGCGCGTCAAACTGGCCCTCCCGCAGCATCCGAACTAGCTCCGTGCCCGGAACCACGGGCTGTTTAGACGTGCCCATAGAAAACATCGGTTTGTCCATCACGCCAGGTCCAAGGACCTTGTCCAATTCCTCCAATAAGCCCATCGTCCAGGAAGTGTTCTCCGGCGTATGCGGAGCGGAATCGAACAAATCACGATCCCTAATGTCCATGCGAAGTTGCCTGTCCTTGCCTCCGCAACTGACCTGCATCGTCACAATTACGCCGCTGAAGGTGAGGCACTTCTTGCATCGTTTCAACTCGCGGTGCAGGTCTTTCTCGGGAATCGCGCACGGGGTCCTGCCTGCAAGCAGATCCGCCATTGTTTTGTGTAATGTACCGGTTTCAAACTCCACCGTTGCCGGCTGCACGCAAGCCTGCCCCGGAGGAGTTACCAGCACCCGCTCTACAGCAAGGCCATCGTCGATACTCTTTGCACGAATCAGCTCGTAGTAATGAAAAGGAGGACCGAAATCGAAGAACGTGTGACGCGCAATCACGAGGCTGTCGGGCATTCCAACACTTGCTCGCTGCGCCGCACAAAGCACGCACGTCAACAGAACAAATACCGCGCATTGAAAGCTCTTCCGTATCATCGCCGCAATTATACTCACTCGAAAGTCCGCCAATGCGGCCCCAGACGTGCCATCCCGGTACAATAAGAAGTGTGAGCAAAAATTCCCCACCCACGGCCCCTTCCGTGGGCTTTATTTCGTTAGGCTGCCCCAAGAACCTCGTCGATTCCGAGGTGATGATGGGTTTGCTCGACCGTGCCGGCGCGCGGCTGACCTCCCATCCCGAAGAGGCCGAAATCCTCGTTGTGAACACGTGCAGCTTTATCGATACCGCCAAGCAGGAGTCGATCGACACGATCCTGGAAATGGCGAACCACAAAACCTCCGGCCGGGCAAAAAAACTCATCGTCGCCGGCTGCCTGGTGGAGCGCTACCGCGACGAAATTCGCAAGAGCATTCCGGAAGTGGATGCGGTGGTCGGCACCGGCGAACTCGACGCCATCCTCGAAGCCGCGGGCCTTGCACCCATCGCCGCGGCCCCGTCGCCGTTCAACATCCTCACCGGCAGCAAGGGCGCCGATGCGCGGCCGGGCCAGGAATCCCAGGCCGGAACGCACAAGGCCGCGCACGCGCATGAACCTGCGTTCCGGGCCGAAGGCGATCTGCGCGAGCAGCAGGGTCGCTTCCGCCGCGACGAGTGGCAGGGCGCGGCGCATCTGCTGCCCACCTATCTCTACGACGAAACCACGCCCCGCTTCCTCACTACGCCGAAGTCCTCGGCATACATCAAGATCGCCGAGGGCTGCGACCACCCCTGCACCTTCTGCGTGATACCGAACCTGCGCGGCAAGTTCCGCTCGCGGAGATTTGAGTCGGTGGTGGCCGAAGCGCGGCAGCTTGTGGCCCGCGGCGTGGAGGAGATTACGCTCATCGGCCAGGACACCACCTGCTACGGCGAAGACCTAGGCCTCAAAGACGGGCTCGCCACGCTGCTCGACGCGCTGGCCGCAATCGAAGGCCTGCGCTGGCTGCGTTTTCTCTATGCCTATCCCAACCGGATCACGAACCGGCTACTCGAGACCATCGCCAAGCACGACAACATCTGCAAATATCTCGACGTGCCGCTGCAGCACGCGTCTTCATCCGTTTTGAAGAGCATGAAGCGCGGCGCCGGCGGCGATATCTTCTTGAAGACGCTGGAGAAGGTTCGTGCTGCGGTTCCGGGAATCGCCCTGCGCACCAGCTTCATCGTCGGCTTCCCTGGAGAGTCGCTCCGCGACTTTGAGGCTTTGGAGGAGTTCATCGGCGAAGCGAAGTTCGACTGGCTCGGCGTCTTCAATTACTCCGACGAGGAAGGCTCGGGCGCATATGCGCTCGACCAGAAGGTTCCCAAGCGGACGATCGAAGCCCGGAAGCGCCGCCTGATGAAGCTGCAGCAATCCATCAGCAAGCGCGCCAAGCAGCAGTGGGTGGGCCGCGAACTGGTTCTGCTGGCCGAGGGCGAAAGCGACGAGACGCCGCTCTTGTGGGAAGGCCGCACACAGTTCCACGCACCCGAAATCGACGGCAAGGTCTACATCAACGACTTCGGCGATCTGGAGACGCTGGAGCCCGGCCGCTTCTACAAGGCGGAGATCACCGAAGCTCACGAGTACGACGTGGTGGCGCGCATCCTCGATGGACCGCTGTAAAGTGGAATCAATCCATGGCTCCCAAGAAAAAATCCGCGAAAATTCTCCGCTGCCCCACCTGCGGGATGCTGGTCCGCTTCAACGATGAGGATTTCCCTTTCTGCAGCGACCGCTGCCGCAAGATCGATCTGGGCAAGTGGGCGATGGGCGTCTACAAGATCAGTTCCCCCATTCTGGACCCCGAGGTTCTGGAAGACCTGGGCGGCCTGCGAGGCGGCGGCAAAGGAGACTCCGATGAAGAGTAGTCACGACTCCGCCGCCAGGTCGGCAACGCCTGCCGCACACAAAACCTTCTGGGCCTGGACGGTGGCGACCTTCTTCGGCGCGGGCTTCGGCAGGCCCGGCCCCGGCACCTGGGGCTCGGTGGCCGCGGTGCTGCTCTGGGCCGGATATGCCTGGGGCCTGCATCCCACGCCGCAAACTCTTTTGCTCGTTCTGGTTGGCGGCATTGCGCTGTCGCTCGTTTTCGGCATCCCGGCCGCCACCATCGCGGCCCGCGAATCCGGGCGCGAGGACCCCGGCTTTGTGGTTGTCGACGAGGTCGCCGGCCAGTGGATCGCCCTGCTCTTTTGCCCCGCCGACTGGCGCCACGGCCTGATCGCCCTGGTTCTCTTCCGGCTCTTCGATATCACCAAGCCCTTTCCCGTCCGTCAGCTTGAGAATCTGCCCGAGGGTTGGGGCATCGTGCTCGATGATGTAGGCGCAGGCTTGTATGCTTTGGGTGTAGCATCCTTGTTACGTTTGTGGTTCTAGGTGGAAAAATGCCCCGCACTTCTGCCCAATCCGCTTCTGATGTTCTCCCGGAACCTCGCATCGACGACGTTGTTCCCGCCGCCGCGCTGCCCATGGGCGAAATCGAAGTGATCGGCGTCCATCTCGGTCCCGACGGTTTCGGACCGCCCGCTGTGCTGGTCGACGGCCATCCGGCCCATGTGCTGATGAGCCGCCCCAGCCGCCTGGCCTTCCGCGTCCCGGAACAGGCTTCGACCGGGCTGATCGAGGTCCGCAACGCCTCCGGCGCAGGCGGTACCGCGCCCCTGCGCGTGGCCCGTGAACTTTCGTCTGACCTGCATCCCGTCACCAACCCGGCCGTCAGCCGCTCCGGCATGATCTACGCGACCATCTCCGGCCCCAGGGGCAAGATGACACCCGTATCGATTGTCCGGGTGAGTCCCGACGGGCGCGGCACGCCATTTGTCACCGGCATTCTCAACGCCACCGGCCTGGCCTTCAATCCCGACGGCGACCTCTTCGTCACCTCGCGCGCCGAGGGCAACGTCTACCGCATCGACGACTCCGGCGAGTTCACCGTCTATGCCGAAGGAATGGGCGTGGCCACCGGCGCCGCCTTCGACGCCGAGGGCAACCTCTTTGTCGGCGACCGCAGCGGCACCATCTTCAAAATCGACACCCAGCGCCAGATCTTCGTCCACGCCACGCTGGAGCCGAGCATTTCGGCCTATCATCTGGCCATCGGCGCCACCGGCACGCTCTTCGTCACCGGCCCCACGCTCTCCTCGAACGACGCCATCTGGGCCATCGAACCCAACGGCGACACCCGCGCCTGGTACCGCGGCCTGGGCCGCCCCCAGGGCCTGGCGCTCGACAAGGACGGCGACATCTACCTCGCCGCCTGCCTCCATGGCCGCCGCGGACTGGTCCGCGTCACGGCCGATGGGGAAGCCACGCTGGTGCTGGCTGGAGCCAATCTCGTCGGCGTCGCCTTTTCTCCGCTCGGCACCACCGTTCTCACCACGCAGGAAGCCGTTTATGATGTGGACTTGGGAGTGGAAGGACTGGCGCTGTTCTAATGCCGCCCTCCCAAGCGCGGGATTGCTCATTCATACCACTCTTCTCTTCGTCCAGTACCGTAGGGCGCACCATGCTCCAGGAGCCGTAAATGCCCATTGCCAAAACACCGGAAGCGCCATATTACGCAGTGATCCTTACTTCCACCAGAACCGCGGAACGCGCAGCATTCGATACCATCGCCGATGCAATGGCCCATCACGCCGCAAAGCAGCCGGGCTTTCTCGGCATTGAATCCGCGCACGACCCGATCGGCATCACGGTCTCTTACTGGGAGAGCCTGGAAGCCATTGCGGCCTGGAAACGGAACTCCGCCCACCTGGTGGCGCAGGAGCGCGGCCGCGACCTTTCCTTCCAGTCCTACAAGACGCGCATCTGCCGCGTCGAACGGGACTACGGCTTCGAAAGAGAATCGTAGGAACCGGCGCCCGCCGGCTCGATAACGCCAAACGCCGCAGCATCAGGAGCAAAGATCGGGAACCATGAAATCTGAAATCATCGCCGTCGGCTCCGAGATGCTCACCCCGTTCCGCCAGGACACCAATTCCCTCTATCTGACTGAAAAACTCAACGAGATCGGCGTCTCCGTGGCCTTCAAGACCATCGTCGGCGACCGCCGCAAAGATCTGGCCAGCGCCATCCGCACCGCTCTGGCCCGCACCGACATTCTGGTGCTGATGGGCGGTCTGGGCCCCACCGAGGACGACCTGACGCGCGAGGCCGTCGCCGACGCGCTCTCGCTCTCGCTGCGCCGTGACGCCAGCCAGGTTGCCGCACTCCATGCGCGGGCCGCCACATGGCGCATTCCCATGCCCCCCAACAACCTAAAGCAGGCCGACCTCATCGAGGGCGCCACGCTGCTGCCCAACCCCAACGGCAGCGCCCCCGGCCAGTGGCTCGACACCACCTTCTCCGGCTATCGCAAGCTCATCCTGCTGGTCCCAGGGCCTCCCAACGAGTGCCGTCCGCTCTTCGACGCCGAGTGTGTGCCACGGCTGCGCGCCGTTCTGCCCGCGCGCTTCATCGCCAAGCGCACCCTCCGCGCAGCCATGATTCCCGAGTCGCAGGCCGACAAGCTGCTGGCGCCCATCTACACGACTTATTCCGACGTCGAAACCACCATCCTGGCCCACGCCGGCGATATCCAGCTCACTCTGCTCTGTGCCAAATCGAACCTCGACGCCGCCCAGCGCCGCGTGGACGAGCTGGCCGGACGCATGGAAGAAGCTCTGGAAGACTGGCTCTACTCCTCGGAAGGCGAATCGCTGGAGCAGATCGTTCTCTACTATCTCGGCCTGCGGCAATCCACGCTTGCCGTGGCCGAAAGCTGCACCGGCGGCATGATCGCCCAGCGCATCACCAGCGTTCCTGGCAGCTCGCGCTCCTTCCTCGGCGGCGCCGTCGTCTACTCGAATGAGTTGAAGACCGCCTTCGCCGGCGTTCCGCCCGAACTGATCGCCCAGCACGGCGCCGTCTCCGCCGAGGTGGCCAAAGCTCTCGCGGAGGGCATTCGCCTGCGCACCGGCGCAACGTTGGGCCTCGGTGTCACCGGCATCGCCGGACCGAGCGGCGGCACCGAAGCCAAGCCGGCGGGGCTGGTCTACATGGCCCTCTCCGATGCGCAAAAAACGGAGACCATGGAACGAACCTTCCGCGGCGACCGCAACCGCGTGCGTGAATGGGCCACGCAGCAGGCGCTCGACCTGATCCGCAAAAGGCTGATGTAGGCGGCAATCCGCGCCGTCGCGTCTACTGCTTCAAGCGATTGATGCGGGATTTCCTATTCCCCGTCTTCGCCCAGCCAGCGCCGCGTGTTCAGCATCTGCCGCTGGTCGAGCGCCCAGACCTTGCCGGTCATTTCATCGGGGCCTTTGCCTTCGCGGAGGCACTTCTCGAATTCGTTGGCCACGGCTTGCATCTTGGCGTCGAGATCGTCGAGGAAGTTGAGAACCAGGGCCTCGGGAATCATGGGCAGCTTGGGCGAACCGAATTCGAGTTTGCCGTGGTGCGACAAAATCATGTGCAGCACCAGCGTCTTGAGCTTCGGCGGGAAGTTGGGCAGGCTGTCGATGGTCTTCTCGGTAAGCGCGACACCCATCTGGATGTGGCCCAGCAGAACGCCTTCGACGGTGTACTCGAAGCCGATCTCCCAACTGAGTTCGGTCACCTTGCCGATGTCGTGGAGGATGACGCCGGTGAGCAGCAGATCGCGATCGAGGATGGGATAGTGAGGGGCGACGCGGTCGGCGAGACCGAGCAGGCTGACCACGTGCTCCAGCAGGCCGCCGAGCCAGGCGTGATGCAACTGCTTGGCCGCGGGAGCGGCGCGGTAGGCCGCGGCCAGGTCGGCATCGGAGAGCAGCGTGGTGAGGAGCAGCTTGAGGTCGGGATTGGTGAAGCTGTCAACGCTGGCCATCAGTTGGCGCCAGAGGCTCTCCACGTCATAGGTGGTGGAGGGCAGAAGGTCGGTCTTGTCCGCCTCGCCGGGCGCGGCCTTGCGCAACTGATCGATCTTCATCTGCAGCCGGTCGTCGAAACGCGAGGCGCTGCCGCGCGCCTTGACGATGTCGCCACGGTCGAACTCCCTGGCAATGCGCGGGTCGCCAGGCTCCCAGACGCGGCCCTCAAGCTGGCCGGTTTTGTCGCCCAGGATCAGATTCAGATAGGGCTTGTTGGTCTTCGTGGTTCGCTGCTGTTTGGCGAGAACCAGAAAGAAGCCGTCGAAGAGCTTGCCTTCGTCGAAGTTGGCCAGATCGGCAATGTAGATGTCTTTCATAGGGTGACCATGCGACGGCGAATACAGCCAAAGAGACTGGCCGCGCCGCAGCCATGCGGGTCAAGGATATCACTCTTGCCGGCGCTCCCGAACGCTGGCTGGCGGCCCGTAAACACATCTGAGTGTCCACGCACAGGATGAACATGGGGTTCACCAAGAAGGTGCGGGACTGAGCAGAGTGGCGGGGACAGTGGTCAATAGACGCTGAGCACAGGACAACCGGATGGGCATTACGACTTAATCCCATTTGCCGACTCGGTTGAAAGGCTTCTTTGCGTGGGCTACCAACAGCCATTCGATCGATTTTGATCCGTTTGCGGCACGCGTCTACATCATGGCAAGCGACAAACGCACCCACCGCCGTCGCGCCGCTCCCACTCAGCTCGCATCGGATCGTCAGGCATTCCGGGGGAACCGTGTCCATGCTGCGGTCAATATTGGTCAGCAATCGCGAGGCGAATGCTTGACACTTACTTTTGAATGACACACCACGGACCCCAGGCTGCCGGATTTTCCGGCGTGCGATCTCTAATGATGCCGACAGCATAACGAGCCCGCATGACAACCGCCGTGGAAGTGAGTCGGAGAGAATAGCGGAGACAAATGAAACTGCTCAAAGGAATTGGAATAGGACTGTGCCTCATCGTGCTCTGTTTGCTCGTTGCGCCGAAATCCAGGGCGGACGAATGGAACAGGAAGACTGTTGTCACTTTCACCGGGCCGGTCGAAGTCCCGGGCGTGGGCGCCCAGGTCTTGCCGGCAGGAACCTATGTTTTCAAGATTCTGAATTCGACCTCTGACCGCCATATCGTGCAGATCTCGAACGAGGACGAAACCCACGTTTTCGCGACGATCCTAGCCATCCCGAACTTCCGTTTGAAGGCTACCAGCAAAACGGTGATGACATTCCGCGAGCGGCCTGCCGGCGAGCCTGAGGCTCTGAAGGCGTGGTTCTATCCCGGCAACGAATGGGGCGAGCAGTTTGTCTATGAAAGGCCCCGGGCCATTCAATTGGCCAAGGAAACAAACGAGCCCGTGCTCTCGACACCCGTCGTGCTGGCATCCGCGCCCGTCGAGATTCTGACGACAGCGCCGGTCGAGGCAGTCAACCCGAGCGGAGAAACAGTCGAGACTGCCCAGGTAGTGGAGACTCCCCCCGTAGTTGTTCCGGAGCCCGCGCTGGTTGCGTCTCTACCCAAGACCGCCAGTTATCTTCCCCTGATTGGATTGGCCGGTCTGCTGACACTGGGCGGCGGCTTTGTCCTCTCAGGCGCTGCAAAGCGAGCGAAGTAAATCGGCTGAAGGGCATATCCCGGTAATTCACCAGGCCCTTTGAGTCAACCGGATACGGTGGGTTGAAGGAGGCGGTACGCGAGTATCGCCTCCCTTTGTCCTTCGGACCGCATCCTCCCGCTCCCAGGGCAACCGCTTCAGGATTGCACGCAAGGACTGGACGGATGACAAAGACGAACCCATGCGCTTTTCTTCGCCCGATCGCACTGAGTCTTGCAACGGTTATATCTTGTGTTGCCGGAGCCCAGAGTTCGCAGCCGTCGGAAAGCCGTCCCGGCGAAGAATATACGCTTACATTGAATGCAAACATGGTTGTTCTGAGCGCAACCGTTCTCGATCGCCACAACGCACTTGTTTCGGGACTCGGTAAAGACGATTTCCAGATTTATGAGGATGGAGTTCTGCAGCAAATGACTTACTTCAGCCATGAAGATATCCCGGTTACAGTCGGTATCGTTGTCGATAACAGTGGAAGCATGCGTCCCAAACGCGCCGACGTGATTGCCTCGGCATTGGCATTCGCCCAATCGAGCAATCCCCAGGACCAAATGTTCGTCGTCAACTTCAACGACCACGTCTCCTTCGGCCTTCCGGCGAATATCCCTTTCACAGACCGGAGGGAGCAGTTGCAACTGGCCCTCGCGGGGATCGAGGCCATCGGCCAGACCGCGCTGTACGATGGCCTCGCCGCCGCTCTCGATCATCTCAAGCAGGGCGATCGCGACAAGAAAGTGCTGATCTTGATCAGCGACGGCGGCGACAACGCGAGCAAGCTGCGCCTAGCGCAGGTGATCGACATGGCAAAACAGTCTGCCGCGTTGATCTACGCAATCGGCATCTTCGACGAACAGGACGACGATAAGAATCCCGGCGTGCTCAGGCGGTTTGCGAAGGAGACAGGGGGCGAGGCCTTCTTTCCCGATTCGCCGAAAGAGCTTGCATCCATCTGCGAGGGAATCGCCCACGATATCCGCACTCAATACACTCTGGCGTACGTCCCCGCGATTGCAAAGCAGGATGGAAGCTATCGGGCCATCGATGTGAAGGCCAGCGCGCCGGGCCATGGCCGCTTATCGGTCCGTACCCGAGCCGGGTATACCGTGCCTTCTGGGCCGCCGCCGGCAGCAAGGACAATCGACCATGATGCGCACAACTGAACCGGAAAGCTTCGCAATGAGAGGCCGCCAGTTTCTTCGCTGGACACGACGCCTGTTTTTTGTCATCGGGAGCCTTGCGGTCGCTTATGTCGCGCTTACTCTGCTGCACGCAAGATTCTACCAGGAGGCTGCAAATACCTCTCTTGAGCAGCAGATCCACGCGGAAGAACAACACCAAAGCCTGCCCCCGGTGAAAGAAGGCGACGTGCTGGGCCGCATTGAGATTCCGAGGCTTGGAATGGCGGTGGCGATTCTGCAAGGGACCACCGCGCAAACGCTCCGGCTGGGAGTTGGGCATATCGAAGGGACGCCACTCCCCGGCGAGGCTGGAAACATTGGAATCGCCGGCCACCGGGACACGTATTTCCGCGGCTTGAAAGAAATTCGCCCGAGCGACGAGATTCAGATTCAGACCGCATCGGGTCTTTCGCACTACCAAGTCGACTGGGTGCAGATCGTGGCTCCTGGCGACACCGGAATCTTCGCTCCCTCGACCGGCTCCGCCGTTACGCTCGTCACCTGCTACCCATTCCACTTTATCGGCGCAGCGCCGGAGAGATTTGTGGTTCATGCGCACAGGCAATAGCGACCGGTTACTCGATCCACCATTCTATCGATTACCCGGCTTCCTCGCAGCGAGGAAGGATGCGGCAAACTGTCCACTGGATCGGCCGATCCTTCTCAATCTCCTGTTTCAGCCGAGAGCTTGCGCTTGACAGCTTCAACGATAGGAATGACGGGCTTGAGAATGGTCTTAACGATCGGGATAACTGGCTTCAGGATGGTTTCAACAATAGGAATGACCGGTTTCAGAATGGTTCCCATCACGAGAAGCGTTGGTTTTTGGGCGTTGTGTTCGGGCAACTGGTCGAGAAGAACCACATTAAGCAGCGACTTGTTCACCTGGATGCGGCCGTTGTAATTGATATAGCCGAGCGTACGGAAGCGATTCATGAAGAAACTGACGCGGGACCGCGTGGTGCCGATCATCTCCGCCAGCGTCTCCTGTGAGATGGGAGGGATGAATGTGTCCCGCTCGCCCGGCATGTCAAACTGCGCCATCAACAGGAGAATCCTCGCCAGGCGCTTTTCGCTGGAATTGAAAAGCTGATCGACAAGATCTGCTTGAGTTCGCATACTGCGGGTCAGCATGAACTTCAGGAAGAAGTCCGCGAATGTTGGTTCGTCGTGCATTACGCGGGCCATTTCATCCCTGGTGATCTTGAGCGCCGTGCACGAGTTGACAGCAGTGGCCGTTGCCAAACGCAGTCCAGGGATGGACGCCAACGACTCCTCTCCAACAAAGTCGCCAGCGGTGAGAAGCGTGATTGTCGCCTCTTTGCCGGTCTGCGAGACGACAGTGAGCTTTGCCCGGCCCTTCTGAAGATAGAAGACGGTGTTGGCTGGATCTCCCTGGGAGAAAAAGGTCTCTTTGGGCTGCAACTCGACGATTCTTCGGCCAAGGCCAGCGTTCGCTAGAAAAGCGCCGGAATCGAAAGTGCTCTCGGTGTCTGTATTTTTCAGAATATATCCCCGTTCTAAACAGTTTGCCCGGTATGGTGGATGAATGCCCAGGAAAAGCCACTTCTTGATTGCAAAGACCGGTGATTGTGACGAATCCATCGAAGACAGCAGGCTAGGACCGTCAGACAATAAAATCTGCGCACAACCCGAATCTCAGCATTTGCAACGCAGTCCCGAGCGGCTTTAGGGAGATTCGGCGTCACATCAGGGGCAGACTGCCCCGCGCTTCCGGTGAGGTACACCGAAGCACCTTTAATTGTGATGCGTGGCTCATTCCTGTGTCTGTACTGTTTTGCTCACAGCAAGATTAAGTTAGAGGCCGGGCGCAAAAGCGGACAGGCGCTCCGGGTAGAGGGCATGAAAGACCCGGCCTACCGAGTAGCGTACGACCCCTGTGGATGGGCCAGCGTGAAACCATCCGTTTCCGCTATGTGCCGCAGCTTTCGCTACCACCATTCGGAAGCCCGTCCCGAAGGAGTCTTAGCGGTTGCTTCGGGCTTGGCTGAGCGAAGAAGCAGGAGCGGGCATTGCACCAGCTTGACGACCTTCTCGGCAATCGATCCGAAGACCAGAGGGTGCCAGCCTGAAATACCGTGCGTGGAGATCACAACCATGTCGACATGCTCGCGCTCAACGACTTCCATGATGTTCCCCGCTACGTCATTTCCAACTTCGACGCTGGAAGTTGACTTGATTCCCCTGGCCGCAAGAGCCGCATGGCACTTCGCCAGATGGCGCTCTGCAAATGTTCGAGCCTCCTGAAGAAATTCAGTCTCGGGGACAAGATCGGGAAGAGAGGTGGTGGGAAACATTGGGATCACGTTCACCAGGAAAAGTTCGGCATGAAAGTGCTGAGCAAGGTCCGCTGCCATCTCCAAAGCCGCCTGGGAGGATGGACTAAAGTCGATGGGCAAAAGGATCTTTGTGGGAATGGATGGGAATGCGCGAATTTCAGGCATAACGGTCTCCTCGTCAAATCCACAACAGTGGATGGATCACCATTTTCTTCAGTCGAGAGTGGAAAGACTGTGCTCTTTTGCGCATGTCAAGGCAACCGGCGCCAGCGCATGAATATGCGGCGCATTCGAGCAAATGTGACCATCCTTGATGCTTGCCATCATGCCAGACTTCATGTACACGCGGCTCCATGCCGTGAGTTTCATTGGACGCGCATAGAGTGTCCTTGAAATCCGATGCGGACCTGCGAAGACGCATCGGGCGCCAGCGCAGAAGACTGGACGCTCGCAGTGCATCCAGAAGAGACAGTTTGTAAAACGGCATGATATGGACGGTCAAGGAGAACTTCAATATGACAACCCTGAGGAAGGTGCTTCCGCTCTTCATCCTTACCGTGCTGCCTCTGCTGGCAAAGGCGCAAGCGCTTGTCAATTCAAAGGACGACGCTGGCACAACCGCAGTCACGACTTCAAACCAGATCGATCTGACCTACACGCGCCCGACACAGAGAACGAAGATCGTCAATTACGTTTTCGATGCGTATGGCCCCTACCCAATTGCCGGCGCCGCGTTCGCGGCGGGCATCGGCCAGCTGAGCAATTCTCCTCCGGAGTGGAATCAGGGCGTTGAGGGCTACTCCAAGCGGTTCGGGTCCGATTTTGGGATTGCAGCTGTGGGCACCACGGCGCGTTATGGGCTTTCAGAGGCTTTCGAGGAAGATGCGTTGTATTACCGCTGTGAGTGCGGCGGTCTTTTTCCGCGGCTGCGTCACGCGGTGATTTCCACCTTGACGGCGCGCCGCGGCGAAGACGGCCACCGGGTATTCTCCATTCCCGCGCTGGTGGCGCCGTATGCGGGCTCGATGACTGCCGTCTATGGCTGGTACCCAAACCGCTTCGACGCGAAAGATGCGTTCCGGATTGGCAATTACAACCTGCTGGCATATATGGGCGGCAACGTTGCCCTGGAGTTCTTCTATAGCGGACCGCACTCCCTGCTTTCACGCATGCATTTGAACAATGCGCACGGCTCACCGGTTCAAGGACCGAACAAGTGAGCGACCTCGGATTCACGGCAGTTGCAGGCGTCAACCCGCCTCTACCGGGACGGCGTATCGAACCACCTTCCTCAGTTGCGATTTCCGCCACGGGGCTGGGAGAGGGATTCTTCGAGTGGTTCGGGGACCTGGGCATATTCTTCTGGCAGGTCTTGCGAGCCGCGGTGACGCCACCGTTCGAGTGGCGCGAACTGATTCGACAACTCGACGAGGTTGGATCGAGGTCTCTGCCGCTGGTCGCCATGGCAGGCGGCGCCATTGGCGTGATCGTGTCGTTGGAAGCCCGCTACAGTCTCAGCCGATTCGGCGCCAAATCGATGTTTCCCGCCACTCTGGTGTACTCGGTCATCCAGGTGATGGGCCCGATCATCACCGGCCTGGTGGTAAGCGGGCGCGTGGGCGCGGGCATGGGCGCGGAACTGGCATCGATGAAAGTCACCGAGCAGATCGATGCCATCGAAGCATCCGCGATCAACCCTTACAGGCTGCTGGCGGCGACACGAATCCTGGCTTGCATCTTGATGTTGCCGCTGCTGACTCTTGCCGCCGACGCATGTGCTCTGTTGACGGGATGGTTTGCCCAGGCTCTGGTTGAGCCGCTCTCGTTCCACCAGTTCGTTTCAAGCGGCTTTAAAGGCGCCACTTTCAGTGCATTCCTGCCCCAGACATTCAAAACCGCGGTGTATGGCCTGATCATCGGGCTCATTGCGTGCTTTCAAGGAATGCGCACACGCGGAGGCGCCGCGGGCGTCGGCCGCGCGGCCACCAACTCGGTTGTGCTGGCCTCGCTCTTCCTTATCCTGGCCGACGTCGTGATGGTGAAATTCATCCTTGTTGTTTTTCCTTAACCGTCGATTCAACGATTTCAGAGACAAACATGGCCACAGCCTACGACATTGCGACGAAGCAAGCAAACCTTGAGAAAGACGGTCGTGCGCCCGTTGTTGCCGTTGAAAACCTGCAGAAGGCCTTTGCTGGTCACAAGGTTCTCAACGGAATCAGCTTGTCAGTCGACCGCGGAGAAACGCTGGCCGTTCTCGGACGCAGCGGCACAGGAAAGAGCGTACTGCTGAGGCTCATCATCGGCCTCGCGAAGCCCGACTCGGGATCGATTCGCATCCAAGGTCAGGACATCGAGGGACTGGCGCTCGACCGGATGGGCGAAATCAGGAAGAAGATGGGCTTCCTGTTTCAGCAGGCGGCGCTTTACGATTCGCTCACCGTGGCAGAGAACGTAGCGTTCCCCCTTGAACACCATCGCAGAGAGATGACGCGATCGGAGCGCGCCGACCGGGTCATGCAATTGCTGGCCGAAGTGGGCATGGAAGGCGCTCTCAAGAAGATGCCTTCGGATATCTCCGGCGGCATGCAGAAGCGCGTGGGCCTAGCGCGCGCACTCGCGCTGGAGCCGGAGATTCTGCTTCTCGACGAACCCACGGCCGGTCTCGATCCCATCAGTTCAGGAGAGATCGACGATTTGATTCTCAAGCTCCAGCATGAGCGTCAGATGGCATCCATCGTGGTGACGCACGACCTGCACAGCGCCAAGACGATTGCCAATCGCCTGGCCCTGCTGAACGAGGGCAGCGTAGCGATCGAAGGCACATTTGAAGATCTTCAACAAAGCGACATCGCGTTTGTAACGGAATTTCTAAAGCTGTCGTAGGAGGACATATGTCGAGAGTGGCGCGCCTAGGAGTTTTCATTGTAGCGACACTGGCAGTTCTCGCCGCCGGTGTCTTCATCATCGGGAGCAAGGAGTATCTGTTCAGTTCCACGTACCAGTTGAAGGCGCAGTTCGACAATGTCGCGGGGCTGGCTGTGGGAGCTGACGTGCAGGTGGGCGGAGTTCACAGCGGAACTGTGCACAGCATCGATTTGCCTCACAAGCCGGGAGAAAAGGTCACGGTCGTCATGGAACTCGACAAGACGACGCACGAGATCATCAAGCAGGATTCGGTGGCGTCCATTGAAACCGAGGGAGTGCTGGGCAATCAGTTTCTGGCAATATCGTTTGGGTCCGCCGGGCAGCCCGATGTGAAGAATGGAGACACTCTCCAGAGTGAGCCGCCGCTGGCGATGTCGGACCTACTCAAAAAGACGAACAACATGCTGGATGGCAGCCAGCAAGCCATCCTGAACGCGGTACAGGCGACGGCGCATCTCAGTTCGGTAAGCGCCAAGATCGATGAGGGCCAGGGAACCGTGGGAGCCTTGGTGAACGACAAGGAACTCTACAACAACCTGGAACAGACGACGACTACGCTGCGCGATACCACGGTCCACGCGCAAGCCGGGGTGACCGACTTCCAGGAGAATATGGAAGCCCTGAAGCACAACTTTCTGCTGAGCGGATATTTCAGGAAGCGCGGCTACGAAGACTCCGCCGATCTAGGTGCAAACAGGATTGGAGCTCTGCCGCAAGGCGCGCCAGTCAAGACGTTTACCTACACAGCCAAGCAGCTCTTCGATGGCCGCGATTCGGCCAAGCTGAAAGACCAGAAATCTCTGAATTCAAGCGGCGAGTTTCTGGCGGCGAACCAGTTTGGATTTGCGGTGATCGTAACTTCCACCGGCATGGAAGGCGACACCCAAAAGGACCTGGTGCTCACACAAGCCAGAGCGATGGTGATACGGGAGTATCTCGTCGGGAACTTCGGCTTTGACGACAGCCAGCTTAAGACGCTGGGGATGGGCAAACAGGCAGGCGCAAACCCGGACGCGGATTGGGGCACAATCCAGATTCTCATTTATCCGGCTGGCGCCGAGATTCCGCCGAAGGGTGACCTGCCGGCGGCCATTCCAACGAGAATCGCCTCAGATCGGCCGGCCGAAGTCTCCGCGGACCCGAAGCCGAAGCCGTAACGGCCGGCGCAATTTGCGAATGCCGGGATCGGCCTTGCGAAAGAGCGCAATTCCTGCGCCGAATTTGCGGGAAGCCTTCAGAGGCGATCATGCGAGCAATCTAGCTCAGCATCACCGTGTCCGCTTTGCAATGATGATCCTGAAGAAGAGTCTCCTTTCTCGTCTCCCTCATGGTTCCTGAGCTAGGCCGGCCCATCCGACATCTGTCCGCCTTAGCCACCCGCATCGCGAAGAGACAGCCTCGTGGCCAGATACAGGCTGAATGCGGGCAAATCGCACAACACAGAATGACGCTGAACTGATTGACTATCGCCGATCGCTCAGCCTCGCACCTCGATCGGAGAGCATCAAATGCCACTTGTCACCGTTGTTATCACTATCGGCGTAGTAGGCCTTTTGTTATGGCTTGTGAATCGCTACATCCCCATGCAAGGGCAGATCAAGAGCATCCTGAATGGCGTTGTGGTGATTGTCCTGGTTCTGTGGCTGCTGAAGATATTCGGCATGTTCGAATATCTTTCCCAGTTCCGCGTCGGGCACTGAAAAGGCTCACTACCGAATCCGCAACAGTTGTCCTCGTCAACGCAAGGCAAGCACAGTGCAATGCGGCAGAGTTCTGCCCGTAGGAGATATCGTGAAACGCATGTATTTGTTCGTAATCGGATGTGCCCTCGGTTTGAGCGCTTCAGCTCAGACCAACACGCAAACAACGATGGTTGTCGAACCATCAGGTTCTGTGTCCCTGTTCCGCGTGGTCGTAATCAGCCGCACGGTCCAGGCGGTCAACTATCGGCATCGCAGCGGAGCCACGGATATAGATTTTGCCGGGACGACGTTGTTGCCTTCAGCCGATGGTAAAGCGAAGGTGCGCAGCAAGCGTGGCACCATGGAAGTCGAAGCGGAATTCGGAAACCTGCAAAACCCCACCACCTTCGGCAACGAATACCTGACCTACGTCTTGTGGGCGATTTCACCCGAGGGCCGGGCAGTGAACCTTGGAGAAGTGCTCGTAGGCGGCAATGCCCGGAGCAAGCTGACCGCGACCACGGATCTGCAGGCATTCGCGCTGATCGTTACTGCGGAGCCGTATTATGCCGTCCGCCAGCCGAGCAATGTTGTCGTATTGGAAAACGTCGTCAGGGCCGACACCAAGGGGACCAGCGAGGCAGTGAACGCGAAATATGAACTGATGGAGCGTGGCGGCTACCTTCCCACCGGCTACAAGTTCGATCCTGTGGTCCTGAATGCCGATCTGCCTTTGGAATTCTACGAGGCGCGCAATGCACTGCGCATCGCTCAATCCGAGGGAGCTGAAACGTATGCGAGCGCAAGCTATCAACATGCCGTTCAGCTGATGAATAATGCCGATGCGGACGCTATCAGCAAGCACGTCGACAGAAAGCCGCTGATTGCAGTTGCCAGGGAGGCAGTTCAGACTGCCGAAGATGCGCGCGAGATCGCGGTCAAGAAGATCGACGAGGAGCGGCTGGCGAACGATCGCCAGGCATCGAGCGGCGCGCAGGCAAGAGCGCGTGCTCAAGCCGACGACGCGACACGCCTGAAGGAGCAAGCGCAGTCCGACGCAGCGCTGTCCCAAGCCAATGCAGCAAAAGCCCAGGCCAATGCAGCAAAGGCCCAGGCCGATGCCGAGCAATCTCGCCTGGCTGCGGACAAAGCACAGCAGGGTGAGCAGCGGGCGGATAGCGACAAGGCGGCAATGCGCGCCCAGTTATCCGAGCAACTGAACAAGGTGCTGGAGACGCGCGACAGCGCACGGGGCCTGATCGTCAGCATGTCGGATGTATTGTTCGATACCGGCCAATACTCGTTGAAGCCGGGCGCACGGGAGAAACTGGCGAAGGTTGCCGGAATCCTGATTGCCTATCCCAGCCTGAACATTGAAGTCGGCGGATACACCGACAATGTCGGCGGCGACGATATGAATCAGAAGCTGTCGGAGAATCGGGCAGGCGCGGTACGCGACTACCTGGTGGTACAAGGTGTATCGACAAACTCAGTCAGCGCAAAAGGCTACGGCAACACTCTGCCGGTAGCCTCGAACGATAACTCCGCCGGCAGGCAGGAAAACCGGAGAGTGGAACTGGTCGTATCCGGGGACGCAATCGGCAGCCCCGCGAATACAACCACAGGAAGCCTGCGCTAGCGCAGCCACGTAACCGCCGCGGCCTCGCAGGAGGCCGCGGCACGCATTGAATCATGCTGGCCACAAAGATGAAAGTGAGGAGAGAAACATGCTTGGAACTATATTGATCGTGATTCTGATCTTAGCTCTCGTTGGCGCTCTTCCAGCCTGGCCGCACAGCAGAAACTGGGGCTATTATCCGACCGGGGGATTGGGACTCATCCTGTTGATTGTTCTCGTACTTCTGGTTATCGGTCGAATCTAAGCCCGGCCGACTCTTGAGGGCCGCCGGCGCACGGACGATTCAGGGTGTATGCTTGAGATATCAGGCATTTCCCTTCTCGCCTTCAGTTCCCCAGGCATTGCTCCAGACGAGCACCGTTCAAGTAAGCAACAGAGCGACTGGAGCGGCAACGAGCCGTACCAGGACAATCGATGCCAAGAAGCGTTTTGCCGCCGGCGAGGCGTGACTTTTGTTGCGGCCCGACCATTGAGCCAGCCGATACAGCTGAGTTGTCAAGGATTGTGCTGGCCGGCGCGCGAGTGGACCCTACAGGCTCATTGGAGATTTCTTCTTCAAAGATTCTTTTTCGGGCATGTCATTCACTTCAGTAGAGTAAGGCGTCCCGGTCGCCAGATATTAAAGGCAGGCATCACTGCATCGAGTTGAGGAGAGGCATCTTCAACGGGCGTCGGGTTTTCAGGCTCATTGTTTGCCTGTATACGAAGCAGGCCGTATGACCCGTATCAGGCTCGTGCAAGTAATGCCGTGCAGAGACGGCTTGCACCTCGCCGAACCAAGCGAAAGCAGGACAGAATGTCTCTCACCGAAACGAATCGTCATAAAGTGATTGCCCAGAGCCTTCATCCAGCGGTTTCTTCGCCGGCTGCATCAACAAGTTGCAGCCTGCCCTTGCCAACGCGCATTGCGTTTGTCGGCAACTATCTGCCGCGCCAGTGCGGCATCGCCACGTTTACGACGGACCTGTGCACCGCGCTCGCAACCGAGTTCGGCAGCGGCCGGCTGTTCGCGATCCCCGTCAACGATCCGGAGTCTAGCTATGAATATCCAGAGCAAGTGCGTCTGGAGTTAGAGCAAGAGGATGTTGCCTCGTATGAACGGGCCGCGGAGTTCCTCAATTTCAACGGGAACGATCTGGTTTGCGTTCAGCATGAATACGGCATCTATGGCGGGATTGCAGGCCGCCACATCCTGACCTTGCTGCGCAAGTTGAAGATGCCCGTTGTGACAACGCTCCACACCGTTTTAAAGGATCCAGATCCGGATCAGCGCAGTGTGCTCAAAGAGATCGCGCGGCTTTCCGATCGCATGGTTGTCATGAGCGAACAAGCGGCGCAGTTTCTTCGAGAAGTGTATGCAGTTCCGAAGGAAAAGATCGATGTCATTCCGCACGGCGTGCCCGATGTCCAGTTCATGGACCCGAATTATTACAAAGACCGGTTCGGCGCCGAAGGCAAGTCCGTGCTCCTGACTTTCGGTTTGCTGTCTCCGAACAAGGGAATTGAAAATGTGATTCAAGCGCTGCCTGCGATTCTGGCAAGGCATCCGAATGTGGTCTACATCGTTTCCGGAGTGACGCATCCGCACATTCGTAAGCACGAGGGCGAGCGCTACCGTGAAGAGTTGCAGGCTCTCGCAGAACAACTTGGGGTTTCATCGAACCTTATCCTCGTCAATCGTTTTGTGAGCACGGAGGAACTGGTTGAGCACGTAGGCGCGGCGGATATCTACATCACACCTTACCGGCAAGAGGCGCAGATCGTCTCCGGCACTCTGGCTATTGCGCTTGGCGCGGGAAAGGCGATCATCTCCACGCCATATTGGCACGCAAAAGAGTTGCTGGCGGATAACAGAGGAGTGATTGTACCGTTCGAGAATCCCGATGCCATTGCAGAAGCGGTGCTTCGGCTCCTGGATAACGATGGGGAACGACATGCCATGCGGAAGCGCGCCTATCTCCATTCACGCGAAACCATATGGTCCAAGACCGCGCGGAAGTATATGGCGAGCTTCCAGCGTGCCCGCTTCGAGCGCACTTTGCAGCCCAGGGCAGCCCAGAAGGATGATGTGGCAGAAAACACTGCCGATGGCCTGCCAGTGTTGAATACCGCTCAAATGTTGAGCATGACAGACGACACGGGAATCCTGCAGCATGCAATCTTCTCCGTGCCGAATTCAAGCGAAGGGTATACAACCGACGACAACGCGCGCGCGCTCATCGTATCGACCCTTCTGGATGAGAATCCGGCTGGCATGGGCAAATGGGAGAATCCCCACCTATCCCGTCGCTACTTGGCGTTCTTATGGCTTGCTTTCAACACCAATACAGGCAGGTTCAGAAACTTTCTCGGCTATGATCGTCGATGGTTGGAAGACGTTGGCTCGGATGATAGTCATGGCCGTGCCTTATGGTCTCTGGGAAAAGTGCTCGGCCATTCACAGGATGCGGGATTGAGAGGAGCGGCGGGGAGGCTCTTTGAAGCCGCGGTCCCAGCAACGCTCACGTTTACCAGTCCGCGTGCCTGGGCATTTTGCATCCTGGGCATGCAAGCGTACTTGGATTGGTTCCCAGGAGACAGATCCATCCAGGGCGCTCGCAATACACTTGCCAATCGGCTCCTCGACATTTATGAACGCAGTCATTCCGAAACGTGGCTATGGTTCGAGAAGAGCCTTTCCTACTCGAATGCGAGGCTGTCGCAGGCGCTCATCCTTGCAGGATGGCGAAGCGACAACCAGAGGATGATCGAAGCTGGAATGGATTCTCTCAAGTGGCTGGTTGCCGAGCAGCACCGCGAAGATAAGGAGATTTTCGTTCCGATTGGGTCCAACGGATTCTTTATTGAAGGCAATGAGAAGGCGCGATTCGATCAGCAGCCAGTGGAGGCGTGCGCGACGATCTCCGCTTGCCTCGAAGTGTACCGGCTCACGGAAGAGAGTCAATGGTTTGAGGAAGCCCAGCGCGTCTTCCGCTGGTTCCTGGGCAAGAACGACTTGCAGGTGCCGCTTTACGACGCGATAACAGGCGGCTGCAGAGACGGACTTCATCCCGACCGCATCAATGAAAACCAGGGAGCGGAATCGACGCTCTCGTTCCTGATGGCCCTGCTGGAAATGCAGGATGCCAGAGTGACAAACGCACAAGAACGGCACCTTGAAATGAGCACCTCTTCTTGAATACGAATCTTTCTCCAGTTGTATCGGCAGATTCCACCTCCGCAGAAGCGCATGTGGAGACACGCACAGGGCTTCCTCTGTTCACCCGGCATTCCGGGAATCCGCTCCTCACGCAGACTGACTGGCCCTATCCAATCAACAGCGTCTTCAACGCAGGGGCCGTGAGCCTGCCCGACGGAGACACCTTACTGCTCTGCCGCGTGGAAGACCGGCGCGGCCTGTCGCACTTGTGTGCCGCGCGTTCGGCAAATGGAATTGACAACTGGCGCATCGATTCTCGGCCAACGTTGCAGGCAGAACCGCTCGAGTTTCCAGAAGAGATATGGGGCATCGAGGATCCTCGCATTACCTATGTTCCGGAACTCGAGCAATACGCCGTGGCGTATACATCCTTTGCACGAGGCGGTCCTGGGGTGTCCTTGGCCCTTACCAAAGACTTCAAGAGCTTTGAGCGATTCGGCGTAATCATGCCTCCAGAGGATAAGGACGCGGCGCTGTTGCCTCGGAGGATCGGCGGCCGCTGGGCTCTGATTCACCGGCCCATGACGGCTCTCGGCGCCCATATGTGGATATCCTATTCTCCCGATTTGAGACATTGGGGAAGTCATAAGATCATTCTCGAAGCGCGGCGTGGCGGCTGGTGGGACGCAAACAAGATCGGGCTGTGTTCTCCACCGATTGAAACAAACAAGGGGTGGTTGATGATCTATCACGGAGTGCGTCAGACCGCTTCGGGAAGCATCTATCGCCTGGGTCTCGCACTTTTCGATCTGGAAAGACCGGACATCTGTTTGCAGCGAGGAGACTCCTGGGTGTTTGGCCCGGAAGCGAGCTACGAGCGGGGCGGGGATGTGAAGGACGTTGTGTTTCCTTGCGGGCAGACCATCGGCGCGGATGGAGACACCATCTATGTGTATTACGGCGCGGCGGATTCCAGCATAGCGTTAGCCACAGGCAGCATACGGGCGATCTTGGCATGGTTGGACACGAATTCGAGCCCACTGGAGAGGCGCGCATTCTGATTCGCACAGAGGTGTGACTGAGGGAGGCGGGAAAATGAGCAGTACGAGCTTGGATTGGCCCGATTGGCTACCGCATCCGCTTTGGATACGGCGCGAGTGCCCACGCTGCAATTCGGTCAAGTTCAAAGATGCTGAGTTGCGGCCGCTCGATAGCCTGCTGGGTATGTTTGCCTTGCGCCCGGTTCGTTGCATGTTTTGCTGGCGACGATACTATTGGTTTACTTTGCATGGCGCAAAGGCATCATAAGTTCACGACTGTTTGCAGCGCTCAGGGGCTGCAATTGTAGCCGGGTGGAAACACGCAGAAGGCAAATCGCCTCGCGTCGGAATCGAGCGATTCATGGCTTCACAACTGAGGCATTCAACCGCAAAGTCAGGGCACAATCCGCATGAGTATGTCTTTCCCACAACCTGCACAATCTCATGCGCTACGTGTGCATCCCCCCCCAGTTCCGCACTGGCTCACGCACCTGGGAGTGTTAGGGCTATTCTCGGTTGCGGTGGTCGATTCCTCTGTGATACCTCTGCCTCTGCCCGGCAGCACCGACCTGCTGCTGTTGTGGCTGGTGGCGCACAGCGGAGATCCCTGGTTGCTTGCCCTGAGCGCGATCGCCGGCAGCCTCCTGGGCGGATATACCACCTGGCACATTGGCCGCAGAGGGGGTGAAGCGGCGCTGCGGCGCTATGTTCCGGCGCGTCTTCTTGGACGAGTCGTCGGATGGGTAGAGCGTCACCGAATCCTCTCAGTCTTTCTTCCCGCCTTGCTTCCTCCGCCGATTCCGCTCTTGCCGTTCTTGCTCGCCTCCGGCGCGCTGGGCGTCTCGCGCAGGCGCTTCCTCCTCGTGTACGGCGCGGGTCGCAGCCTGCGTTACTCCTTCGTAGCCTGGCTCGGCGTGATCTACGGGCGCAGGATCGTCCGCCTGTGGTCTGGAAGCCTCCAGAAGTGGTCAACTCCGCTGCTTTGCGTGTTCGTGGTGCTGCTCGTGACCGGCTTATGTTTTGTAATTTGGAAGATTCGTGGTCTGCGCAAGATCGATGCCGCCGAGAAACTCGCGCTAGAGGGCGAAGAAGCTCGATCGCGCTAAAAACTTACGGGCCGTTCTGCCCAGCGTCTCCGCTTTTGTGCGGTTGACCTCCACGCGGGTCGTTCGGCGGGGGGCGATACGGTGAGACCGGTTGCCTACACTACAAACATCGCTACGCCCGCTGCAAACATGGCCACTGCGGTGACCGCTACAGCAATCCAACCCAGGCAGGAACTTGGCTGGCCCTGCATCAACTTCTTGTCCGCGGCGACGATCAGGATCGCGACGAGAAGGAAGGGCGCCAACAGTCCATTAATGACGGCTGTCCAGTAGAGTGCCTTTACAGGGTTGATACCGATGAAGTCCAGCGCGACGCCTGCCGCGGTTGAAACCAGAATCAGAGCGTAAAACCAGCGTGCTTGTCTCAGTTTCTTGTTCAGGCCCTGGCGCCATCCTAAAGTTTCGGCAAAGGCGTATGCTGTGGATCCGGCCAGCGTGGGAATGGCAAGGAAGCCGACACCCACTACACCCACAGTGAACAGGGTCGCAGCGAAATTGCCCGCAAGAGGGCGGAGGGCTTCAGCCGCCTGGCGAGAGGTTTCTATGTTCGTGATGCCGTGCCGGTTGAGCGTGATGGCAGTGGTGAGGATGATAAAGAACATGACCATGTTCGAGAAGAACGCGCCAACGCCCACATCGATGTTTCTGAGAGCAAGCTCCTGGGAGGTCGCTCCTCTGCGCAACGCAAGCGAAATCTGGCCTGCCGATTTCTCTTCTTCAACTTCTTCGCTCGCCTGCCAGAAGAACAGGTACGGACTGATTGTGGTGCCGAGGATTGCGACCAGCATGGCCCATTCATCTCTGCTGTGCGGCATCGACGGCACCAGGGTATCGCGCAGAACCTGGCCCCAATTGACTCCCACCACAAATGCGGTAATGGGGTATGCGAAAAGCACAAGCACCAGCCACTTGAGTACGTTCGCGATCTGCTGATATCGTAGCCGGATCGTTGCCCACGAGATAAGCAGCGCGAATACCACCACAAACCAGTGGGAATTGACTCCTGACAGCATTGCAGCCGCATCCGCCATGCCAGCGAGGTCTGCGGCGATGTTGATCGTATTTGCTGCCAGAAGGCAAATGACGAAGACGAGCAGGACCCATCTTGGAAATCGTTGCTTGAAGTTCCCGGCCAGGCCTTGTCCGGTCACCTTGCCGATGCGGGCGCACATCATTTGAACCGCAGCCATCAGCGGCCACGTCAGCAGAGCGGTCCAGAGAAGCTTGGTTCCGAACTGCGCTCCGGCAACGGAATATGTGGCGATGCCTGAGGGGTCGTCGTCGGCAGCGCCGGTAATGACGCCGGGGCCGATCGACTTCAATAATGATCGAATCCATCGAGATAGGCGAGGTGTAGACACTAAAGAGTTGGGGTATGTTCCCTTCGTATCGAAGCGTGAATCGAATCGGAACCGTGAGCGGCCTCGCGCCAGCGTGTACAGGGAAAGACAGGATTCACGCTACTGCGCTGGCTGCTGCACCACCAGATCGTCCGCCAGCGTGAAGTGCACGATCGACTCCGCGGGTATATCGATATCCCGGTTGCCTGTCAATCCCGCGGCCGCGGTTCCAGCGCCACCGCCCACCAGGCCGCCCACCACCAGTCCAACTCCACCGGTGGCCACGCCACCCACTAGCATGCCCAGCCCCGACCCTCCGCCAATCAAGGCCGCCGAGCGTCTGCCCTTGCCCTTCTTGCTGCGCGCCAGATCCCGACTTGTCAGAGGATACTGCGTCCCCGCCAGCGTCAGCGAAGTCAACCGCAACTCCAGCAGCGATCTGCCCTTGAAGTGTCCCCGCCTGTGCGACACATCCACCACGCCGCCTACCCGCGTACCCTTTGGCACCAGTACACTGTTGTCGCTGGCCAGAACAGGGTCCACGAACTCGCCGGTAAACGTGTCCCCGGCTCGGCTGTTCTTTACGCTGATGCGCTGATCGATCCGGATTGCCAGTGTTGTGCCCGCCGGAATGGTCGCGTTGACCGGGATCACCGGCGGAGGCGGCACTGCGGAAACTCTCGGCTCCGAGGGCGTTGGAATAGGCGATCCTGCCGCTGGCGGGGTCGCCGTCGTCGTAATGACCTCGTTCTTCTGTCCGGCCGCTGGAGGCTGCACCACGGTCGTGGTTGTGGTTCCGTTCTTGTCTACAGAAACCACCTGTTGCGCTTGCCCGGTTGTAGCCGCCTGCTGCTTGGCCTGATCCAGCGCCTGATCCTGCTTCGATTTGCATCCCGACAGGATGGTCGCTGCCAACACTAACAACAGCACCGGGGTCCGTCCGGCGCGAACCAATGAGCATTCATTGAACATGTTCGATCCTCTTTCGCGGGTATTTATGCAATACAGAATAGGAATTCCGCATTGGTAGCACTTGTTTGAACGTTCATCCGTTCGGCAAGATCGTTTTAAGGGATCATCTCTTGCCTGCCGCACACATCCCAACTCACTCGCCTAAAGATGCGCCGTAAAGTGCTGTTAACAGTTACTGCTTGCGCTTGTTGCGCTCCACATCCGCCGTTGAATCCTTCGACTTCAGATCCAAATGAGTGTCGATATGCAGCTCGGTGTCATCCATGACTTCACGGGCCACATCCTTTGCTTTGCCCCATGCATTCTCAACTTTGCCTTTCACCTGCTGAACCATGCCTTCTACCTGAAGCAGGTTATTGCCTGTCAACTCGCCGGCCTTGCGTTTGGCGCTTCCCACCACTTCGTCGATTGTGCCCTTCACTCGATCTGCATTCATAGGTTCACCTCTGTAGATTCAACTCTTGTGACTCGATTGAGGCACTGAAGTACCGTTCAAGTGCCTCAATCAAAGGGGAGGCCGCATCATGACTCTGCAATGGCAGCTCATTGGTTCGACCCGCGATGGGGAATCGGCATCCTAGGCGCCACTGCGAGTAGACCGGCAATTCAACCGCTCGCCTTGAGCTGATCCTTAGCGATTACCCTCACTGTGGTTCTCTCCGTCCCCGTGGCCGCGTCCGTCGCGCACTTCATTTCCCTTGAACCCCCTGGGAGCTCTGCCTCGCATCGCTGCTCTCTCGCCGGTGTTCGGGATGCGGCCAGAGTAGCCGTGCTGCGGATCGAAGCTGTTGTTCACGTGGCCGTGGAAGTTGTCGGAGCCGTGAAACCACGGACCCACGCCGATGAAGGCGCCGCGATGAAACCATTCCGGGCCATAGTAGCCATATGGAGAACAGCCATACGGTGTGTAGTCATAGTAACCATAGGGACATGCCGGTGCGACCCCGATGTTGACGCCGATCTGGGCCTCTGTCCTGGGAGTTCCTGCCGTAACGCAGACCGCGGCAACAGCGGCTAACACAAGAAACCTGATTCCGTTCATGCATTCTCCTCGCCCTTGCCGAGGCTCTGATTGCTTGCCTCAACGTACTTCAGCTTAGCTGCAAGAACCCGTTTGGTCTGAGCAGTTCGGACCACGTCGGATGTGCATGATACGGGGCATAGATAGATCTCTGCAATCTCATAGCGGCTGGCGTGGGCCTGTACTGGTCAGAGTGCGATATCTCTCGCGAACTGCGCCGTCAGCGGATGCGTTGTCGCGCTGGCTCGCGCCGAACGCGCAAGGCTCTGTGAAAGAGAATCAGGATAAGCGCCATTTGCAGGATGGTCATTGCGGTCTCCCTTGTGAGCCTCGGGACGAAATCAACATTTGCTTGAGCTGGGGCATGGCGCTGCCGAAATATGGATGCAGAGCATCTGCATGGGGCAGCAAACGATTCTGCCGGGAAGCGGCATGGAAAGAGAAGGCTTCATCGAATCCAGGCAGAGCCGGACCTTGCTGAATTCGGTACGGATAGACTCTTACTCTGGCCAGAAAGAACCATGGATATTGCGTTAACTCGATATGCTCTACTTCAACGGCGTTCGACTGTTCACCTATGCGACGAAGGGCCAGCTTGAGCGCGCTGGCGATCGCTTCATGCGATGTGTCTCCCACACCGCTTCTGAGCGATTCATCGGCGATCTTGATGAAACTCCATCCTCTCGTCAAGAGCTTCTTTCCCAACCGGCGCGCATCCACCGACCGCACAACGTTCCAGCCCTCGCGAAACTCTTCTGTCGCCAACTTGAGGCCATTGGGCAGTTCCACCTGTCCGCGAAGGAGCATGTTCAGCTCGGCGATGTTGTGCATTGGTCTTTCTCTTTCCTGCGGCTTTCAAGAGCTGAGGTTGGGAGCGTCCGAATCCAAAAAGGCGCCACGGCGCTGGAGGGTTGAGGGAGGCGGCGCTCTACTTGAGGAATGGTCGCGATGATCTGCAACAGCGCGCCCATACTGCTGCCCTTTTGATAGAAAGCGTCCGCGGCAACGCCTGAGGGCACCTCGTTGCCGGAAAACGCACCGCTCATGGCGATTGTCTGGATTGCGGGAAATTGCCGCCGGACAACCGAGAGCAGCTCAAAGCCCGACATGCCCGGCATGTTGAGATCGGATAGCAGGATGTCGGGGACTTCCTGCTCTATCTCAAGCAATGCGGAATGGCCATCGGCAGCGGATCGGACGCGATACCCAATCTCAGCGAGCACGAGCGACATCGACGTTCGAATCGCAGGCTCATCGTCGACGATGAGAAGTCTTGCTTTCGTACCATGCATATTGAACTCCGCCAACAGCACCCTTCTGGGGGTTGAGACGAGTATTTCAATAATCGAATTGTCACGCTGTTCAATTCCGCACAGGGCAAAGGGTTTGGCCGCCATCATTCGCCTGAGCGCTATTGCTCAGACCGTGCCAAGCGGCTCCACTAACCTCAGAATTACCTTGTGCGCCTCAAATGCGCGTAAAGCAACTGACGCTGCGCATGGGTAGAAAAAGGTGAGATGCATGAAGAAGATTATGACGTTGGCGGCACTCCTCAGTTTGACGAGCATCTGCTGGGCGGGAACCGGTCGCGAAGCAACAGTTGACCGGCTGGATCATGCTGGCGCGGTGCTGCACGAGATCATGTCGGCTCCGGATAGAGGCATTCCGGAGGAAGTTCTGGATCACGCAAAATGCGTGGCCGTTGTGCCGCACATGCTCAAGGGCGGCTTTGTGTTTGGCGCGGAGAATGGCAGAGGCGTCGCCACGTGCCGGACCGCAACTGGATGGAGCGCGCCGGCGTTCTTTACCATTACCGGCGGAAGCTGGGGCTTGCAGATCGGCATCGAAGGCGTGGATCTGGTCATGATCATCCAGGACGATCGGGGCATGCAGCACTTGATCAACAGCAATTTTGAGCTGGGCGGGGATGCTTCCGCGGCAGCCGGACCGGTTGGGCGTCATGCTTCGGCCGATACAGACTGGAAGCTGAATACCGAGGTCCTCACATACTCGCGGGCCAAAGGCGCATTCGCCGGACTCACGCTGACCGGCGCTGCGATTCGCCGCGACGACGATTCCACGGAAGCCATCTACGGCCATGACGTCTCCACGCGCCGCATTCTGGGCGGCGAAGTTGCCGTGCCAGACTCGGCAAGGTCGTTTCTCGATGCGGTCAGGGGCGCCAAGGCTCAGGCCATCGCTTCCAATTAGCGATCAATGGCGAATGCTTGTGGGCGCGTGAGAGTGCTATCAGCTTTCATGCGCCCGCAACGCGCATAAGGGGAAACCATGCTTTGGACGATTTTTGTAATCATTCTTGTTCTGTGGCTCTTGGGTTTCAGTTTCCATATTGCCGGCGGCCTGATTCACCTTCTCCTGGTAATTGCACTCATCATCCTTGTCTTCAACCTGGTGACCGGACGACGGAGCGATGACTGACGCAAGGCAATCCAAAAGCATCGCGATGCCCACATCCCGCGAAATGTTGCGCCGGCATCCAGGTGGGCGCTGCAACAAGGCTGCGAGCGGCATTTCAGTGAAGTGGTTCCTTTTATACATCCTTGTAGTGGTCCAATAGAACAATCTGTTGCAGAAGAAGTGCGCCGTTTCGAGCGTCGGCGCATCGGATTTCGAACGCTGAGACCAGTTGCCGGAACCGGGTGTGAAGACTGATGCGCGCCGGCTGCCCTTCTTCCCGCGGAGGTGGCCGATGAACGCCCTGTTGATCTATCCGGAATTCCCCGATACTTATTGGAGCTTTAAACATGCGCTCAAGTTCCTGGGCAAACGGGCCGCGCAGCCTCCGTTGGGGCTGATGACGGTGGCCGCGCTCTTGCCGAACGCCTGGAGAAAGCGTCTGGTGGATACGAATGTTGAGCCGCTCCGCGACCGCGATCTAGCTTGGGCCGATGTGGTGCTGGTGAGTGGCATGCATATCCAGCGCGAGTCGCTGGCGGCTATTGTGGAGCGCTGCCGCGCACGCGGACTGCGAACTGTAGTGGGCGGACCCATTGCCAGCAGCCTTTCAGCGGCTGACCTCAAGGCGGACCACGTGGTGATCGGCGAGGCCGAGGCCCTGATTGCCAATCTGGCGCGGGATCTGGAGCAGGGGACGGCCAAGCCGCTCTATCAGGCCGCCGAAAGGCCGGAGATGGAGACCAGTCCGCTTCCCGACCTGAGTCTTATCAAGATGAACCGGTACTCGACCATGGCTGTGCAATACTCGCGCGGCTGCCCCTTCAACTGCGAGTTCTGCGACATCATCGAGATCTATGGCCGCCGGCCCCGCACCAAAGCTGTCGCGCAGGTGTTGGCCGAACTGGACCAGTTACGTGCGGCCGGCTGGCGGGAAACGGTGTTTATCGTCGATGACAACTTTATTGGCAACAAGGCGCGAGCGAAGGAATTATGCGTGGCGCTGGCCGAATGGCGCAGCCAGTACAGAACCAGCTTCGACTTCAACACTGAGGCCTCGCTCAATCTGGCTGACGATCCGGAGTTGATGCAACTGATGAAAGACGCCGGCTTCGTCTCGGTCTTTCTGGGCATCGAGACCCCCGACGTGTCGGGCCTGATCGCCAGCAACAAGCTGCAGAACACGCGGCGCAGCCTGCTGGACAGTATCGCCACTATCCAGAGTTACGGCATGCAGGTCATGGGCGGCTTTATTCTTGGTTTCGACACAGATAAAGACGACATCTTCGACCGCATGGTGGAGTTCATAGAAAAAAGCGGCATTCCCATCGCCATGGTCGGGCTGCTGCAAGCCATGCCTGGAACCCAACTCTTCCGGCGTTTGTGGAAGGAGGGCCGGATTCTGGATGTGGGCCACGGCGACAATACGGACGATAAGCTCAACTTTCTTCCCAACATGGACGCGACAAAGCTGGTAGAGGGCTATCGCTCGGTTCTGAAGAGGATCTATTCGTGCGAGGCCTACTACGAGCGCGTCAAGCTCTATCTGAGCCGCACCCAGCCGCGGCCCAGTGAGAGAAAACACGGCGAACGAAAGACGAGGCAGCGGTGGTTGACAGTGGGCAATGCGCGGGCCTTCGTCACTTCGATCGTCCGCCAGGGAGTCTTTGGCCGGCAGCGCTGGAGTTATTGGAAGTTCCTGTTGACCGTGGCGACGCGTTATCGCCATTGCGTGGGCGCCGCCATGACCCTGGCGGTGATGGGTTATCACTTCCAGGTGATGACTAGAAGGTTGTCCGAGGATGTAATCTCGCCAGCCGTTCCGCCCGCAATGGAAAAGTGCCTGCCTGCCGAACAGGCGCGATAGGCGAACGAAATGTTCCCGCAAATGCAAAGCGACGGAACTGGTTTGTTCCGCCGTCTTTAGCACAACCGCGCTGCCCGATGCAGCAGCTACGGGTTACCTGTGTCCGCCTCCGCCGCCGGCATGTCCACCACCGCCGCCAGCATGTCCGCCGCCGCCATGTGAAGCGGATGCGCGGGGTGAAGCATGCGAAGCGCTGGCATGGGAAGCTGTGGCGTGACTTGCGCTGGGCCGCGCTGCTGCAGTATGGGAAACCGCTGCGCTGCTATGGACCTGTCCACCGCCGCTGGCGCGTGCTCCCGATGCGCCCGTGCGCACTGCCTGTCCTCCGCCATAATGACCGCGAGAGGCCGCAGCGCCGCCGCCGCCACGATAGCTTCCGCCGCCTGCCTCGACAAAGCGATGGCCGCCCCAGCCGTGGCCATAGCCCCAGCCGGCCCATGGGCCCATGCCCAGGAAGATGCCGTTGTAGAAATAGCCCGGCCCGTAAAAGCCCATCGGCGCGCAGGAGTAAGGTGCGTAGTCGTAGTAGCCATAGGAACAGACCGGTTGAACACCTACACTGACGACAATCTGCGCGTTGGCCGCTGGCGCCAGGGCCAAGCCAGCGAGCAATGCTGTAGTGCCGAGAAGAGTTTTGAGTCCGCGCATGTGTGACCCCCTTTGAGGTATCTGTAATTCCTTGTGTTGCGTGGGATGCTGAGTGCGGCCGCAAAGATGAACCCGGCTCGATCAGCCACCATAAGGGGTTTAGTGCGTTCATAAATCCCCGTCGCCTTAGCGGGACCGTCTTCTACCTGCCCTTACAAACTTCACTCTAATCACAAACATCGCCCAGGTCTGAGCAATAAGAAGCAGGTTGGACGTGGGATGCCGACTCCCCGGCATTGACAAATTCAGCGCTTTCTCTTCGGAGGCTATTTGTCAATCGATGTAGAATTGCCTCGTTTTAGCTGGAGACATCCTCCCGGAAGCGGAGGAAAGAACAGCGGTAAGCAAGGCGGCTGAAACCAGGATTGCTGTGGTGAGCGGAGACTTCACGCTGGATTGGAATCTGGCGCGCAACCGGGGGATGGAACCACAAAGAGGCCTTTGGGAGCGGAGGCCTGCGCCCGGCTCCGGTGGCAGCGCGGAGTAGGTGGTGCTGGACGACGCCGATCTCGGCTTCCGCGACACGCCCGAACTGTGGCCCATCAGCCACGAGCTTTCCTGGGAGCGCACAGCGAAGCCGGACGAGGCCGAACAGCCGCGAGAAGTAAGGCTGCGCGCAAATCCCCTCCCGGGAAGGCCGGTGAGGAATTACCCAGCTCACGGACGCCGCAAGCCCGTACTCTCCTGGATGGATTGCAAGGTTCAGATGCAAGCCGGGCCTGGGAGGTAAATCCCAGGCCCGGCAGGGTGGTTGAACCGGATGCGGCGTCGCGGTGCTACTGCTTTGGCGCAGGAGTCGGAGCGGGCGGCGGAGTCTGCGGCGCGGGAGCCAGCGTATTATCACTGGAATTCTGCGCCGGAGCTGCCGGCTTCTTGCTCTTGTCAGTCAGGCGGGTCTTGTCGCCGGTCGTGGTGGACTTCTTTTTCTTTTTCTTGGAGGTATCTCCGGCCAGTCCCAGCGGAGCAGCCTGGAGCTGTCGGTCGGCAATCTCGGCGGCGTCTGGCGCGGCGGGAGCCATCTTGTCCGTCCGCGGTCCCTTGGCCTTGGCCTGTTTGGCCTGTTTGGCGCGCGCGCTGAAGCGGGTCTTGGCCTCGGGCTTGGCGTTATTCTCGAGCGGATTCACCGGCTCCGCCGCGGCATTGTCCGCCGCCGGTACCGCGCCCGCATCCTCGACCTTGGTCGCGGGCGCATTGGGCAGCGTCTGGGTCGGCGCCTTGCCGTAGCGAATCTTCTCTTTCTTGCCGGGCTTCATCGATGCCGTTTCGGCCGATTTGGCGCTCTTCTTCTTGCCCTTTTCCGCCGGCGCCGTTACCGCTGCGGGCTCGGCCGCAGCTTGCTGCGATTTCTGCCGAAAGGTTCGCGTCGTTTCGCGGAAGCGGGCGCGCTCTATCTTCTTCTTTTTCTTGGGCGCGGGCGGCGTGTAGGCGCTGTAGGTCGGCGAGATCTGTTTGGGGCTGGCGCCGGAATCGGTAAAGCCCGGCTTGATGACGATGTAAGCCTGCTCGCGCATGGTGGTGAGATAGTCGCGCATCGCCGGCTCCATGCGGGACATATAGAAAGCCTCTTCCACCTGCTGCTCCACGTCCTTATACTGCGGAACGCCGCCAGGGACGTGTTGCACCACCTTGAGAATCACGTAGCCCTGCCGGGTACGAATGGGATCGGTGAACTGGCCCGACTTGAGCGCGAAAGTCTGGTCCTCGAGGATTTTGGCCAGCGCGCCTCGCTTGAACTGGCCCAGGTCGCCGCCCTCGGCGGCGGTGGGACCGTCGCTGAAGGTGCGCGCCAACTGGGCAAAGTCGCCCGCGGCGTGGAGCTTGGCCTCAATGTCGTCGGCCTTGGCCTTGGCTGCCGCCAGTTTTGCCGGATCGTCGGGCTGAACGCCTGTCTCCGTGGTGGCCGAGGGAGCCGCCGAGCCGGTAGAGACCAGAATCTCGCTCAGGCGCACACTCTCCTGTTGGGCGTACTCCTGCTTGTGCTGCTCAAAGTAGCGTTCCGCCTCGCCGGGGGTGAACTGGATTCTCTTGCCCACTTCCTCGCGCATCACTTGCTGGGTGATGATGGTGTTGCGGATATTGGCTTTGAAATCCTCATACGGGATGCCCTGCTCCTTGGCAGCCTTTTCCAAGTCATCCAGGGATTCCAGGTGGTACTGTTTGCGGATCTCGTCCAGCCGCTTCACAAGGTCGGCTTCGCCGGTGATGCCCAGTTCCTTGCCTTTGGAGAGCCAGAGCTGCTGGTCAATGAGATTGCGCAGCAGGTCCTTGTGGCCTGCGGAGATCTCCTGCATGGAGGCGCCACGCTGGCGCGCCTCGTCGTCCAGTTCCTTCATCGAGCGGTCGAAATCCGAACGCGTGATGATCTGGTCGTTGACGCGGGCGATGATGTCCTCGACCGTGGTGCCGCCGTATGGGCTCTCGGGCGCGGCGGAATGCGTTTGCGCCAGAGTGGAACTTGCGAGCAGCACCGTGGACAACACGAGCACCGCGGGATTGCGAAGAAGTCTTAGGGTCATAGGTAAGGACACGGCAGGCGGGGATTGATCTCCACCTGAACCATAGACGTCATTGTAAATGCCAGGAGAGCAAGAGCGCGATTCTGAGCGCGAATCCGGGCGAATCCGGAGAAGAATCTGGCCGATTTCGCCTGGGGTTCATCCCGGCGGAGCAAGCGGCGGCAAAATGGCGGGGGAAGCCCTAGAGAATCCCGGTTCTTCCACTCCGGGAAGGCCGTCCAGCGCGGGGCCCGGCTACCCGAATGGCCCCGGCCAGCGTCAAAGACCGAGTGTTATACTTCAGTCCAAGACTGCTCTGCGAGGGTCTGCTGGAGCGGATTTCCAAATCCCTTGGTCTTGCCGGGAGCGTGCACGGTTAGCCGGCAAGGTTAATTTTTATCGAGAGAAGATCCGCCCGTTCACGGCGGATTCGGTCTCGCAATCGGAAAACCGCAGTCAAGCGCCTGCCGCACCTGCTGTCCGGAGGTTCCTCTACCCTATGACTCCCCGCGCCCGCCGCGCACTTTTCACCGTAGTTCTCTTTTTTGCCGTCTGCGCCGTTGCGGGCAGCTTCCTGCAAGGCAGGGTGGGGGCGCAGTCCTCAGCCGACGAGAGCCAACTCCGCGACAACCTGAAATCTTTCACCAATGTCTACTCGCTGGTGGAGGAGAACTACGCCGAGCCCATCAACGGCGACAAGGCCGACACCGCCATCTATGACGGCGCGATTCCGGGAATGCTCCGGGTGCTGGACCCGCACTCGAATTTCTACGATCCCAAGGCCTACGCCAAGATGCGCGAGGACCAGCACGGCCGCTACTACGGCGTGGGCATGGTCATCCAGCAGCAGAACAATAAGGTCTACGTCATCACGCCCTACGAGAACACGCCCTCGTACCGGGCCGGCATCCACCCCGGCGACATCATCGCCTCAGTGGACGGCAAGAGCACCGACGGCATGACCTCTGACCTGGTGGCCAAGGCACTCAAGGGCCCCAAGGGCACGCATGTTGAGGTCACCACGATTCGCGAGGGCCAGCCCAAGCCGCTGGTCTTCGACCTGATTCGCGACGAGATTCCCCATCCCTCGGTGGACCTGAAATACGAGATTCGCCCCGGCGTGGGGTACATTCATCTGACCCAGTTCCAGGAGACTACGGCCCAGGAAGTGATTGAGGCCATCGACAGCTTCGGCGACCTGAAGGGACTGGTACTGGACCTGCGCGGCAACCCCGGCGGGCTGCTCAGCCAGGCAGTCGAGGTCTGCGACCATCTCCTGACCAAAGGCCAGGGCATCGTCTCCCAGCGCGGACGCGCCTATCCGGACCAGAACTACACGGCCACCCACGGCAACGACGGCAAGACCTTCCCCATCGTGGTGTTGGTCAACCGCAATACGGCTTCGGCGGCAGAGATCGTCAGCGGCGCCCTGCAGGATCACGACCGCGCCCTGATTGTGGGCGAAACCACCTTTGGCAAGGGGCTGGTGCAGACCGTCTACGATCTGGCCGATCACAGCATGGGCCTGGCGCTGACCACCTATCACTACTACACGCCCTCGGGTCGGCTCATCCAGCGCAACTACTCCGGTGTTTCGCTCTACGACTACTACTACAACCACGCCGGGGCGCTGCCCTCCAACTCGACCAACCAGGAAGTGAAGCTGACCGACGCTGGCCGCACGGTCTATGGCGGCGGCGGCATCACGCCGGACGAAAAGATCGAAAGCCCCAAGAGCAACCACTTCCAGGACGAGCTGCTGTATAAGGACGTCTTCTTCCACTTCGCTCCGGTCTACGTGGCCAACCACCCGGTGGACAAGAACTTCGAGGTGAACGACGCGGTGATGGGCGAGTTCAAGAAATACCTGACCAGCCAGAAGATCGAGTGGACCGACGCCGATCTGAACGGCGTGAGCGACTGGGTAAAGACCCGCATCAAGGAAAAGATCTTCACCATCCAGTTTGGCCAGTTGCAGGGATTGCGTACCCTGGCCGACTGGGACCCGATGATCCAGAAGGCGCTCACCTACCTGCCCGAGGCGCAGGCGCTGGAAGACAACGTCCACAAGGTGCTCACGCAGAAGGCGATGGCGCGGAACGAAGCGGCACAGTAGCCGGTTGCTCATGGGATTGAAAAGGCCATCCCCGCGGGGATGGCCTTTTTTTGTTTGTAGCCTGCGTCACAGCGCGGCCCTTTTGGCACCCATACGCTTGAAACGGAGTTCGGGAGGAACCTTGATGCCAGGAATTGCAGCAGAAAACGCCACCACTATCCAGAATCTTCTATCCGCCTTTGAGGGCGAGTCGAACGCGCACGCCAAGTACACCGCCTTTGCCGTCAAGGCCGACGCCGACGGTTTGCACGGAGCGGCCAGCCTCTTCCGGGCCGCGGCGCGCGCAGAGCAGATTCACGCCACCAATCACGCCCGCGTCATCAAGCAGTTGGGCGGCGAGGCGCAGTGCACCATCCACGCGGTCGAGGTGAAGACCACCCTGGAGAATCTGAAGGCCGCGCTGGGCGGCGAGCAGTACGAGATCGACACGATGTATCCTGGCTTCCTGGAAGAGGCCACGGCGCGCAAGAACACAGCGGCGATTCGCACCTTCACCGGGGCTCTGGAAGCTGAGAAGACCCACGCCCGGCTCTACGGCGAGGCTATCGCGCTACTGGTGGGCGGCAAAAAGGATACCTGGATCGCTGCGACGCGCGAGTTCTACGTTTGCCCGGTCTGCGGTTACACCTCGGAGACAGAAGAGGAGCACGAACGCTGCCCAGTCTGCAACTGTCCCTGGGAGCGCTTCGAGATCGTCCGCTAGCGAAATCCTGTCGCTCATCCTTGCTGCAAGAACAAAAACGCGGCAAGGATGAGGCACCCGGCCCAGCCGGACGCACTTATGGCTCGTCGCGATAGATCCCCATCTCCAGTTTGCCGCCTTCGGCAAGGCGCGCGCGAAACATGCCGGGCGTGTTGAAGCTCCAGGCAAGTTGGCCGTCGGGCGTGATGGCGATGAGGCCGCCGTCACCGTGCAGAGCCTCCAGTTCCTTGTGGATGACCTGGTCGGCGGCTTGCTGCAACTTGAGGCCCTTGAAATAAGCCAGATTGCAGACCTCGCGCGCCACGCCGAGGCGGATAAAGTACTCGCCGGTGCCGGTGGCGGAGACGGCGCAGGACTGGTTGGAGGCGTAGGTGCCGGCGCCGATGATGGGCGAGTCGCCCACGCGGCCCCAGCGCTTGGCCTGCACGCCTCCGGTCGAAGTGCCCGCGGCGATGTTGCCGTGTTTGTCGAGCGCGACTACGCCCACGGTTCCGAACTTGTGCGCATCGGGAGATTCGATTTCCGCCATGGGCACGGGCGGAGGAGGAGGCGCGCCGGCGGGACGCGGTGGGATGGGCCGGCCTTCCTTCTTCAATTGCTCGACCAGCGACTGCCAGCGACGCTCGGTGAAAAAGAAGCTGGGATCGACCTGCTCCAGGCCAACCTCGGCGGCAAAGGCGTCCGCGCCCGCGCCGATCAGCATTACGTGCGGCGACTGCTCCATGACCGCGCGCGCCAGGCTGATGGGATGGCGGGTACGAGTGACGCCGGCCACCGCTCCGGCCTTCAAATTGGAGCCGTCCATGATGGCTGCGTCCAGTTCGTTCTTGCCCTCGGCAGTGAAGACCGCGCCCCGGCCGGCGTTGAAGAGCGGATCGTCCTCGAGGATTTGGATTGCGGCTTCGATGGCATCGAGCGACGAACCGCCTTTGTCGAGGATTGCCGCACCAGCCTGCGCGGCCCGCGCCATCGACGCGCGATAGGCGGCTTCGGTTTCTGGCTTCATATTGCCGCGCTCGATGACGCCCGCGCCGCCGTGCAGCACAATGGCCCAGCGGTGCACCAGTTGCTGAGCCGGCATGGAGCCGACAGCTCCGACAACTATCCCGACCAACAGGCAATCCCGCAATGCGCTTTTCATCCCTTCGCCCCTTCCATCCGCTCGTCCCTACGCGAACCAGGTTTCTGACCGAATGATTTCGTTCTTCCCGGTCTGTGCTGTCCCACCCTTTCCGCAAAAAACGCGGAAAGGATGGGGCACGGAAATCTTACAAATTCACACGGTCAGCGACCTAGCTGACCCGCTGACTCGCTACTTCGCGTCCTTCTTCGGAATCGTCAGCTCCGCACCCTCGCCTACTTTGTGGGTCGCGGAGAAGTTGCCCTGGTCGATACCCAGCGAAAGCCGTCCGCGCGAGTCGATATAGAAAAGCTCCTTGCCCACCGGCACGTCGCTGAATGTTTTCACGAAGGGGAAGACGTAGTGCTTGCCCGCCAGGTCGAAAGGAACCTGGTCGCCGAGCTTGTAACCCAATTGCGCGAAGGTTTCGGCAGGAACGTTGAGCACCAGATTGCCGAATGGCCCGTCGGTGCCAAGAACCTGGCCGTGAAGGCCCTTCTCATCGACCGTCGCATTCTTCAGGTCGAGGCGAACGAGCTTGGTCACGTCAAGTGCGGGACCGGCCTGGGCAATGCCGTCGCCGCGGGCCACGTGCGCCCCGGCTGGGGAAAAGATGTCGCGTCCGTGAAAGGTGGAAGAGATCCCGGAGCCGATCATCCACGCGGGGTTGGTGATTTCGTGGGCTTCGACAATGCCGTCGCGATCCTGGATGAGCGTGAGCAGGCCGTTATCCGGGAGTACAAAGAACTGGCCCACGCGCGATTTGGCGACGATGGCCTTGCGCGTAGAACCGACGCCGGGATCGATGACCACCACGAAGACTGCATCCTTGGGAAAGTACGGCGCCGAGCCGGCCAGGAAGCGCGCACCCATGGCAATGTTGTAGGGCTCGGACTGGTGGGTAATGTCGATAACGCGCACGCCGGGCGCCACGCCGTCCATGACCGCCTTGCAGATGCCCACCGCATCGTCCTTCTGGTCGAAGTCGGTCATGAAGCCGATGACCTTCAGCGGCTGTTGCGCCACGGCCGTCCACGCCAGCGCGGCCGCCATGGCCACCCAAACCAGAATCCTGCTTGTCTTTCGCATTCCTCGCAACCTCCGTGTTTTCTCCCATGGTATAACCCCGCCGCTCTCTGTTCCCCGCCCTGCTCGCGTACCATGGCATTCAGCGGAGGGCCAAATGCCGAAGGTTGCATTCGAGTATCGCGATTTCTGGGAGGTTCCGCGATTGATTGTCTGCACGGTCGAAGGAACCGAGCTTCTGCTCGATTCGGAGTTCGATGAATCGCTGAACGAGTATGCACCCCGCTACAAGATCTATGCCATGCCGCCGGAGATGGACCTGGATGCGCCGGCTTCACTGGAGGAATCGTCCGCGCCGCGGCCCGAATACCTGGGCAGCATTCCAGTCAGCGCCATCGAGTTCGATCCTTCGCTCAGAATGGAAATGGAAGCGGCTCCGTTGCTCGAGTTGCTCCGACACAAGAAACCCAATCCCCTCTGACCGCGGGGCTTGGCGGAGACGGGCCGGACAGTGGAGAATGCTTGAGTTCCGTAATTCATCTGTTTGCGCGCACTCTGGCGAAGGAATGTCCGGCGGCAAGAGTGAGCGACGAGGGAAGCCGCGATGCATTCTGTGTGGTTGGGCGAGTTTCTGGGCACGCTGGTTCTGGTGCTGTTGGGCGGCGGCGTGAATGCCGGCGTAACCTTGCGCAAATCCTACGCGGCCGATGCGGGCTGGGCGGTGATCTGCGCCGGGTGGGCGCTGGCGGTGCTCTGCGGGGTGCTAGTGGCGCAGGCCTTTGGCAGTCCCGGCGCCCATCTGAATCCAGCCATTACGCTGGCTGCCGCGGTGAACACCGGGAACTATTCGCAGGTGCTCGTCTTCTGGTCGGCGCAGTTGCTGGGCGCCATGGGCGGCGCTTCGCTGATGGCTTTGCACTACGCACCGCACTGGAAGCTCACACCAGGTCCCGTCGACAAGCTGGGCGTCTTCTGCACCAACGCGGCGGTGCGCAGTCCGTTCTTCAACATCCTCAGCGAAGCGCTTGGGACGGCGGTGCTGGTGGTGGTGGCCGCGGCGATCGGCTCGCACGGAGTTTCAGCCACCGGCCCCGCGCCGGCACTGGCGCCGTGGCTGGTGGCCAGCCTGGTGTGGGGCATCGGCCTTTCGCTGGGCGGCACCACGGGCTACGCCATCAACCCCGCGCGCGACCTGGGTCCGCGCATCGTGCATTGGCTGTTGCCGATTCCCGGCAAAGGCGGCTCCAATTGGCGCTATGCTCCCATCCCGATCATTGGCGACCTTGCCGGCGCCGTGCTCGCAGGAGTCTTGCTGCACTCCGCGCATCTGTAGCCGAGGAAGTCAGCGACGCTTCCCACATCTTCGAGCGAAACCAGGGTCGATGGTTCCCAGCGGAGAGATTGCGAGGTTGCCGCTCCCTGTTGGTCGCGTCCACTTGAAAGCATCGTGTCAGGACACAGCAACCCTGGTTTCGCTCTAGAAGCGAGATGTGGGCCGCCCTACATTTGTAGCGATACGCTTATTCCAGATACGAAGCAACCACCGCCAGCGCGGCGATGGCGGCTGTTTCGGCGCGCAGGATGCGCGGGCCCAGCGACGCGGCACGCCAGCCGTTGGCGTCGAAGAGCGCTTCTTCCTCCGGCGCCCATCCACCCTCGGGGCCGATGGCGATCTCCAGCGTGGGCATTTCTTCCTCGGCCGCGGCCTCAGCTTCTTCCAGGGCGTGGCGCAGCGTAGTGGTGCGCTCCTGCTCGGCCAGCACGATACGCGTGGCCGCCGAGGCCGCACGCACACGCGAGCTAAGCGGAGCCGGATCGTGAATCAACGGCACATCGGAACGGCGCGACTGCTGGGCGGCTTCATGCACAATGCGCCGCCACCGCTCGGCACGGTTCTCCGCCGCCTGTGCCAGATGCTTCTCAGTCCGACGCGCAATCACTGGCGCCACCTCGGCAACTCCTAATTCGGTCGCCTTCTCCAGCGCCCATTCCATGCGATCGAACTTATAGATGGAGAGAACCAGCGTAACCGGCAGCGCGGGATCGGCCTGGAGCTCTGCGATCAGGTTGAAGCGAACCTCGCGGGGAGAGACGGCGGCAACCTCGGCATGAAAGACGTGGCCGCCCGCGACCACATCGGTTTCCATGCCCGGCTGGGCGCGCAGCACGCGCGCCATGTGTTCGGCCTGCGCGCCATTGATCGTGGCGGTGGCTTCGTCCCAGTGTTCGGCAATCCAGCGGCGGCGTGTCACAAATCTCTCTCCAACGGTCTCTGCGTCTACGAGTTTAATCCTTTCCTGCAAACACGGAGGGGGACGCTCAAAGCGTCCCCCTCCGTGTTGCCTTTTTGTCGTGTTGCCTTGCGGTTGGATGGCCCGCTACTTTTTCTTCGCGGCCTTCTTGGCGGCCTTCTTCACAGCCTTCTTGGCCGGTGCCTTTTTGGTTGCCATTTGCCTATTCTCCCTTTTCGATGGTTTGCATCGAATCTGCAACACTTATTGCAGTTGAAGAATGTATAGATTCATGCTTCATCGGTGTCAAGAAAAAAACGAAGCAAGAGTGGAAAAAAGGTCAACAATTTTTCCGCGCGGAACCGAGCGTCGATTTGCGGAACTGAAACCGGCAGAAAGCGAAGGCGCGAGAGAACGTCAGTTCTTGCACGAGGCCTGCGCGCGCTCCTTCACAAACTGCGCCAGCGTTCCCGCCTCGCGCCGCTGTATCAGGTCGTCGAGATACGTCTGCCTATCCTTGGGATTGGCCCTCAATAAGGTTTCATAGACGCGCAGCACGCCTTCGACGCCGGCCTGATATTGCGCAAACGCATCGTCCTGCTTGTCGGGGTTCTGCAGCACGAAGGCTGTCTGAGCAAAGATCATCGCCGTGAACAGAGTCTGGCTGTTCTTCTTATCCCCCTTGGGCAGCTTGTCGAGAATCGTGCAGATGTTGATATGCACATCGGGGATTTCGATGGTCCAGCGAATCACCCACTGTATCTCCGGTTTCAGGCTTGGATTGAGCGGGTCGGCCTGGAAGCGATGGATGTATTCGAGCGCCTGTTTCCGTTCTTCGGGAGTGGACGGGCCGCGCCCGGCGGCGGTTGCGGCAAGGGGCGCAAGCAGAAGCGTGCAGCCCACCAGAGCGGCAGATAGAGTACGCAAAAACATGGCTGGAATTCTCGCCCGCAAGGCTAGCACGCGATCACATTCAGGGCAAGGCCGGCCAAGCTGGTTTCCTTGTAGCGCGATTGCATGTCGAGACCGGTGAGATACATGGTGCGGATCACCTGATCGAGAGAGACCTTGTGGGCCTCCTGCTCGTTCATCGCGATGCGCGAGGCGTGAACGGCTTTGGCCGCGCCCATGGCGTTGCGCTCGATGCAGGGAATCTGCACCAGTCCGCCGATGGGATCGCAGGTCATGCCCAGGTTGTGCTCCATGGCGATCTCGGCGGCGTGCTCGACCTGACCATTGGTGCCTCCCAGCGCGGCGGTCAGTCCCGCAGCGGCCATCGAGCAGGCCACGCCCACCTCTCCCTGGCAACCCACCTCCGCACCGCTGATCGAAGCATTCTCCTTATAAAGGATGCCGATCGCCGCCGAGGTGAGAAAGAAGCGCACAATGCCCTCATGGTCGGCCTCGGGAATGAAGCGGTCATAGTAGAGCGCCACGGCGGGAACCACGCCGGCCGCGCCGTTGGTAGGCGCGGTCACTACGCGTCCGCCCGCTGCATTCTCCTCGTTCACCGCCATGGCGTAGACCGTAACCCAGTCGAGCGGCGCCAGCGGATCGCCGCGCTTGCCGTGCGTTTCGTTCTCGCGCAGCCGCTCGGCCAGCCGGTGCGCGCGACGCCTGACATTCAAGCCGCCGGGCAAAATGCCTTCCGCGGCAATGCCGCGCTCGACACAGCCCTGCATCACTTGCCAGATGCGATCGATTCCCGCGCGCACCACTTCAACGGACGCGCGCTCCGGGTCGCGCACAGCTAAGGCGCACTCGTTCTCCAGCATGAGCTGGCTGATGGAGAGCTCGTTCGCGTGCGCCGTGGCCAGCAACTCCGCGGCGTTATGAAAGGGAAACGGAATCGTGGCGGCGCTCTTCTCAGCGGAGGCTTCGGCGCCATCCTCGGCGATGAAGCCGCCGCCGATGGAAAAGAAGGTGCGCTCGTCGAGGACCGCGCCCGCTGCATCGCGGGCCGTGAGCCGGAGTCCGTTGGGGTGCTCAATCCGCGCACCGGGAGGAAACATGATCGCACGCTGGAAGAGCAGGTCGCGGGTTTCGTCAAAAGGAATGGACCGCGTGCCGGCCAGCTCGATCCGCCGCGCCGCGCGAATGGCCGCGGCCGTGGATTCGATCGCCGCGGGGTCGATCGAGGCTGGCTCGTTGCCCGCCAAGCCCAACAGAACCGCCCGGTCCGTGGCGTGGCCCAGGCCGGTGAGGGCCAGCGAGCCGTAAAGCTCCACCTGCACGCGGGCGACGCGATCGAGCAGGCCGCGCGTTCCCAGTTCCCGCGCAAAGCGGCAGGCAGCGCGCATGGGCCCCATGGTATGGGAACTCGAAGGGCCAACACCGATCTTGTACAGGTCGAAGAGGCTCGTGGTCACGGAGAGATTGTAGGCGTGAGAAAGGGAATAGGGAATAGGGAATAGGGAATAGGGGGTAGGGAGTAGGAAACACGCCACGCCGAGAGAGGATTACTGGTCTCAGCGGCTGAGAGGCGCCACAGCACCGACTCTGGGAAAATCAGCTAGAAGCTATGCCCGGTTTCCAGGACAGTCTTCTGACATAAAGCATGGCAAGACGCAGCCGAACCACTGGCAACGCCTTTCCCAAATCCCTGTCCTCTACTCCCTATTCCCTGCTTTCTGTTACACTCGCTGCAACTTTTCCGTCATGCTTTTCAAAGCACTCAGCGCGGCTGTGTATGGCATCGACGCCAACCTCATCGATGTCGAGGTGGACTATAGCGGCGTAGTCGCAAATGAAGACCACTTCCATACCGTAGGCCTGCCTGACGCCGCGGTGCGCGAAAGCCGCGACCGGGTGCGAGCGGCCATCAAGAACTCCGGCTATCTAATTCCGCCCACGTTCATCACCATCAACCTGGCGCCGGCCGACCTGAAGAAGGAAGGCGCCGGCTTCGACCTGCCCATCGCCGTCGGCATTCTGGGGGCCTATGGCGCGCTGCAGACCAACGATCTGAGCCGGTTCCTGCTGGTGGGCGAACTGGGCCTGGACGGCAGCGTGCGCTCGGTTCCGGGCATGTTGCCGGTGGCGATTCTGGCGCGTGAAAAAAACATTCCCAACCTGATCTTGCCCGCCGCCAACGCCGCCGAAGCGGCCGTGGTGGAAGGCGTGAACGTCTACCCGGTCTCCTCGCTGCTGGACGTGCTGGAACTGCTCAATCACCAGGTGGTGGGCGTGATCCAGCGCGAGCCCTACCGTGTGGCCACCGAAACTTTGCTCAACGAGCTGCAGCACTTTTCAGTGGACTTTTGCGATGTGCGCGGGCAGCAGACGGCCAAGCGCGCGCTCGAGGTGGCCGCGGCCGGGAGCCACAATATTCTGATGATCGGCCCGCCCGGATCGGGCAAGACGATGCTGGCCAAGCGGCTGCCCTCGATCCTCGCTCCACTCACATTCGAAGAGGCTCTGGAAACCACCAAGATTCACTCCGTGGCCGGGGTGCTGGACGCGGCGGCCGGCCTCGTCACACAGCGGCCCTTCCGCTCGCCCCACCACACCATCTCCGACGCAGGCCTCATCGGCGGCGGCATCGTGCCCCGGCCTGGCGAGGTCTCACTGGCCCACAACGGCCTGTTGTTTCTCGACGAGCTACCGGAGTTTCCCCGCAACGTGCTTGAAGTGATGCGCCAGCCGCTGGAAGACCACACGGTCACCATCGCGCGGGCCTCCATGTCGCTGAGCTTTCCCGCGCGCTTCATGCTGGCGGCGGCCATGAATCCATGCCCCTGCGGCTACTTCAACGACAAGTCGCGCGAGTGCATGTGCACCCCGCCGATGATCCAGCGCTATGTGGCCAAGATCTCCGGCCCGCTGCTGGACCGCATTGACATTCACATCGAGGTTCCGGCCGTGCAATATAAGGAACTGAGGGGCGGAGCTGCGGCCGAGGGGTCGGCCGAGATCAGAGGCCGCGTGATGGCCGCGCGCGAACGGCAGCGGCAGCGCTTCCGCAAGTTCGGCGAAAAGATCTATTCCAACGCACAAATGACCACCCGTCAGATTCGCACCCACTGCGAGCTGGGCGCCGACGCCGAGCGGCTGCTGGAGCGGGCGATGCAGCAGCAGGGCCTGACCGCGCGCGCCCACGACCGCATCCTCAAGGTCGCCCGTACCATCGCCGATCTTGAAGGCGCCGAGCACCTGACTGTGGCCCACTTGGCCGAGGCCATCCAGTACCGCACCCTGGACCGCAGCTATTGGGCGTGAGGGCAGAGATCAGCCGTCCGTTGGCAGTTGAGAGTTTTGTTCTAGGGCGATGCTTGTCAGGTTTGTTCTGTCCCATGTATGACAAGGTCGGCTTGTGTCACCCTTCCCGCGAAAAGCTGCGGAAAAGATGGCGGCACAGAGTCTTTTCTATCTAACTTGAAGATGCGTGGTGTTGAGCACCGAAGGCCGGTTGTCGGACGTATCTTATCGCCGTCTGACCGCTGACGGCTGACCTCTGTCTATTGACTCCCTTGCCAACAGAGTGGTGACCTTAGGTATTTAGCAAATTCCAATTTTGAGCCGATAATCTTGTTGATCTGCATGAGAGCGCTCTCATGCGGAATCTTGTGCGGAGGCATTCATGCATGACTCAATTCTGAGTTCCTTCCGGGACACCTTGCTGTTTGGAATTCCATGCCTTGGTTTTCTGGTGTTCGGCATCTTCCGGTTGGACGAAATTCTCGCCACACCCAAAGAAGCGTTGAAGCGCCGCCGGGCTCCGTGTGGCCTGGACGAGGACGGAAAGCCCCTTCTGAGCGATCCAGACGGCAGGCTGTGGGGCGCGCCTCGTCTTCGCCAGTAGCTGGAATCGATTGTCCTTTACCTTCTCAACACCTGCGCGGTGGTTGCAGAGTAGAAGGACTGTGTCGGCATCCCGCGCCCTAGCCTCTTTGCCAAAGCCGCTGAGCTGCCAGCCAATACATCGTCAAGCAGCGGCTTTCCGTTCAGGGAAGGCCAACTCCCGGCCGATTCGCGCATCGAAGGATAGGGGTGTCGCCGCGCGATGGGCTGAAGGCCTGTTCACTGCCAGACCCTGGATTGCGGAGGCACACGATGCATGATCAGATGTTGAGTTCAGGCCGGGACACCCTTCTGATCGCGATTCCTTTCATTGCCCTGTTGTTTATCGGTCTCTTCCGCCTGGATGAGGTCATTTTCAAGTCCAGAAAAGCCAGCAAAGGCGGAAGACCACGGAGGCCGCCGAGCGGAGTGGACCAGAATGGACGGCCCATCTTCTCCGATCCCGACGGCAAGCTGCACCGTTAACTCAGTCCTAGCCGGGAGTCCGATGGGTTCCCATGCGGAGCGGGCATGGGTGTGCTGTCTGCGCCGCTGCGGAGAGAGTGGAAAATCGTTCCGAAATGGAGTACCCATCCCATTGATTGGAAACTGGTTCCTGGCCACCCGAGGGGAACCAGCGCGGACACGGCCTGGGGCCGAAAAGGCATAAAAAAACTGTTGACCGGAAAGCCAACTGGGTATACATTCATGAATGCCATCCACAAAAGGGCAGATTGCAGGTTGCGATCTTGCGCGTCCATTTGTCATTTCCCGCATCATATTGAGCAGGTGCTCATCCGTTGATGCCCCGGTGCGTTTTGTAATGCTCCGGAAATGGGAATGCCGGGCGCATGGAATCCCGAGGCGGCAATCTGTATCACCGATACGGCACGATGCCTGTTCCATAGTGTGCGGTTGTGCGTCAAGATTTTGAACTCGGCGCCCAGTTTGTACGTCTATACCTTGGGAGCGGAAATTGGGGGTTGCCCTCGGCTGCGCGGGCTCCCTTGCTGTACCGGCGGCGCCGGACCAGTTCCAGCCGGGCAGGAGACTGAATAAGGAGAGATTTGCAATGCGTTCCGACTTAGTTTTTGGGGCACTTTCTCATGTGTCCAATCGCTACCAGCTCTGTCAACTGGCTAGCAAGGCAACCCGGAAGCTGCACAAGCCGAATACACGGCTGCAGGACACGGCCAATGAAGTTTTTGCCCGCTTCCACACGACCAATCCCGGTTCGTTTGCGCCTGTTGAGGCGCCCGCGGCCCAGCCGGTTGAAGAGCGTCGAGCCGCCTGACAGCGGCTCCCGAAGGCAGAGTTGAGTCAGGCAACGGTTTTAAGGCGGTTTCCCGTCAAAGGGAGCCGCACTTCCCCGGGGTTTCGAGACTCCACTTGATTTCGAGAGATGCTTCAAGAACGGCTCGCATCGACAGTTTTTTGTAGTCCGTACTCCCGCCTGATTTTTCCCTGGAGCACTTCCCCCTCTCGTATCCCTTCACTCCCATCCCGCCATATTGCAGGTGAACATGACCATCGCTGAACTAAAAGAGAAGAACATCACCGAACTGAGCCGCATCGCGCGTACCCTGGAGATCCCAGGCACCAGCGGCCTTCGCAAACAGGATCTGATCTTCAAGATTCTTCAGGCACAAAGCGAAAAGGAAGGCCACATCTTTGCCGAGGGCGTGTTGGAAATCCTGCCCGACGGCTACGGCTTCCTCCGCTCTCCCGACTACAACTATCTGCCCGGCCCGGACGACATTTACGTCTCCCCGTCGCAGATTCGCAAGTTCGACCTGAAGACCGGCGACTCGATCAGCGGCAACGTGCGCCCGCCCCACGAGGGCGAGAAGTACTTCGCCCTGGTCAAGATCGAGGCCATCAACTTCGAGTCGCCCGAGGAGACGCGCAACAAGATTCTCTTCGACAATCTGACTCCGCTCTATCCTCAAGAGCGCATCAAGCTGGAGACGGTGCGCGAAGCCATCAGCGGCCGGGTCATGGACCTGTTGACCCCGGTGGGCAAGGGCCAGCGCGGCCTGATCGTCGCTCCGCCCCGCACCGGCAAGACCATGCTGTTGCAGTCGCTCGCCAACTCCATCACCGCCAACCACCCCGAGGTCGTGTTGATCGTGCTGCTGATCGACGAGCGCCCCGAGGAAGTCACCGACATGCAGCGCTCGGTGAAGGGCGAAGTGATCAGCTCCACCTTCGACGAACCGGCGGCCCGCCACGTACAGGTGGCCGAGATGGTCATCGAGAAGGCCAAGCGCCTCGTCGAGCACAAGCGCGACGTGGTGATTCTGCTGGATTCGATCACCCGTTTGGCCCGCGCCTACAACACCATCGTGCCACCTTCGGGCAAGGTGCTGTCGGGCGGCGTCGATTCGAACGCCCTGCAGCGGCCCAAGCGGTTCTTTGGCGCGGCCAGGAATATCGAAGAGGGCGGATCTTTGACCATTATTGCGACCGCGCTGGTGGATACCGGCTCGCGCATGGATGAGGTCATCTTCGAGGAGTTCAAGGGTACCGGCAACATGGAAATCATCCTGGACCGCAAGCTGGTGGACAAGCGCGTCTTCCCGGCCATCGACATCCAGCGCTCCGGCACCCGCAAGGAAGAGCTGCTCATTCCCAAGGAAGACCTGCAGCGCATCTGGATTCTGCGCAAGGTGCTCAACCCGCTGTCGCCGGTGGAAGCCATGGAACTGTTGATCAGCCGCCTGGAGAAGGTGCGCAACAACGCCGAGTTCCTGGCCAACATGAACCAGTTGTAGACCCCTGCGGCGGGGCAGAGTGCTCGCTCATCGCTCGCAGGAAGTTTGTAGCGGAGCAATCAAAGTACCAGCGGGCGGCAGGGCCTTTCAGGATTTGCCGCTCGCTGGTAAGATAAGAGAGTCGTGGGGCTGTAGCTCAGCTGGGAGAGCGCCTCGTTCGCAACGAGGAGGCCAGCGGTTCGATCCCGCTCAGCTCCACCAAGTTTCTCCCGCGAAAGATCAATACAACGCCTCCGCTCCCGCGGAGGCGTTTTTCATGGATACAGAGTTTAGAGCGGTTCTCACCTCCACAAGCCTGAGACGCAGCGACCTTCCCAGAGCAGCTCCCACCCTTTGAGCCGCAACCGATCCAGAAGCTGATTTTGTGCCCGGAAGGTCGCACGTTCCCGCCATTTTTCGCTGTCCAGTTCATCTTTAAGATATTTATTTTCAATCACTTGCAAATCAACTTTTGCCCGAAAAAATGCTTGTAACTCATTTATTTTGTGCTATTTGACTCCTATTTTCAGCGCTATTTCCTGGGGGGGGAGGGGGGGGTACCTGGTGGGGTGGTACGGACCGTACACATCCCTGCCGGAAACCGGGATCGATCTGCATATTTTCATTGTGCGCGCATTGGGGAAATAATCTGCAAACCATCTGCGGCGGGGCCAATTGCCCGCGGTTGCAGGGCTCCCGCAAGTTTCGGGACCGCGATTTGAGAGCGGGAAAGGGACGGGCATGGTGTGTGCTCTCCCACCCTTCCGCCAGGAAAAAGGCGAAAGGATGGGGCACGGGGCTGGTGCAAGAACATGCGGTCCGAGATCTAGTTGAACAGGTCCTTCATCTTCTCCAGCAGACCCGGCGAAGTGGGCTTGTTGTCCACGGCCAGAGACTCGAAGAGCTTGGCAACCAATTCGCGCTGGGCGCGGCTGAGCTTGCGGGGGATCTGCACCAGCACCTTCACGATCAGATCGCCGTGCCCCTTGTCGTTCAGGTAGGGAACGCCGCGACCGCGAATACGCAGTTCCTTGCCGCTCTGCGTGCCTTCGGGGATCTTCAGGTTCACCGGGCCGTCGATGCCGGGAATCTCGATTTCGGCTCCCAGCGCCGCCTGCGGAAAGCTGATGGGAATGATGCAGTGCAGGTCGTAGCCGTGGCGCTCGAAGAAGTCGTGCGGCCGGATGGTGAGCACGACATAGAGGTCGCCCTTGGGACCGGCGGAGCGGCCCGAGTCGCCTTCGCCGGCGTAGCGGATGCGCGTGCCATCCTCGACGCCGGGCGGCACCTTGACGTTGAGCTTGAGTTCCTTGGTCACCCGCGTTTCGCCGCGGCAGGTCTGGCAGGGATCACCAATCACCTGGCCCGTGCCCCCGCAGACGCCGCAGGTGCGGGCCACGGAGAAGAAGCCCTGCTGATAGCGAATCTGGCCTCGGCCCTGGCATTGGCTGCACGTGACAGGACCGCGGCCCGAGGCGCTGCCGCGGCCTTGGCAGACCGTGCAGGTCTCCAAGCGGCGAATCTTCACCTCGGTCTCGGCGCCGAAGATGGCGTCTTCGAAATCGATCGTCAGGTCGTAGCGCAGGTCGTCGCCGCGCTGCTGGCGCGAGCCGTGCCGCGGATTGCCGCCGACGCTGAACATCTCGCCAAAAAGATCGCCGAAGATGTCGCCGATATCCACGCCGCCGGCGAAGGGGCCGGCGCCAAAGCCGGAGCTCTGTCCATTCAGGCCGGCGTGGCCATAGCGGTCGTAGGCGGCGCGCTTGTCCGCGTCGCTCAGCACCTGATAGGCTTCGCTGGCCTCTTTGAACTTCTCTTCGGCCGCATGATCGCCCGGATTGCGGTCAGGATGGTGCTTGAGCGCCTGCTTGCGATAGGCGCTCTTCAATTCCTGGTCGCTGGCGTCGCGGGAGACTCCCAGAACTTCGTAGTAATCTGCTTTGCTCACTCTTGTATTAGAACTCATTCGCTTGTCTGTTTCGAATTGGACACCACGCGCACCAGTGCCGGGCGCAAAAGCCGTTCCCGCAGCCGGTAGCCGCGGCGAATCTCTTCGGCCACATGCTGGTCGGGCAGATCGTTGCGCTCGACCGAGCCGAGCGCTTCGTGCTGGCGGGGATCGAAGGCCTCGCCCACACTGGCAACCGGATGCACCTGCAACTGGCGAAGGACTTCTTCCATCTGCTTGACGATCAACTCCACGCCGTGGCGCAACTGGTGCGCTGTTCCGGTAGACTTGAGCGCCAGTTCGAAGTTGTCCAGCACAGGCAAAAACTGCTCGACCACCGCGCCGGTGGCGTAATCGCGAAACTCGCTCTTCTCCCGCTCGGCCCGCTTGCGCGCGTTCTCAAACTCGGCCTGCAGCCGCGCCAGTCGATCGACCAACTGATCGCGCTCGGCCTTGAGCTGTTCGAATTCCTGGCGGCTCACGGGAGCTTCATCGCTCACCGGCTGCGCCTGCGCCTCGACGAATGGCTCCTCCACCGTTTCCTGAGACGCTGTTCCTACCGGTTCCAACACGCTCAACTCTGCTTCGTCTTCTGGCATATCTTTACGCATTCTCCTAAAGATCAACGGTCCTCCTCTCATTATATTTTTCCGCGGCGAACGCGGCTTTTCCGCGCTTTGTGGATGCTGGTTCGAGGGCTGAAGGCAACAGCCGCCGGCTAATCGGCGGTGACTTCAAGAATGCGCTCGGAAAGACGCGCAATGTAGCGCACCGCCTGGATCATCTCCTGGTATTGGATGCGCGTGGGCGCGATCAGGGCGACGGTGCCCAGATTGTCTCCGCCCAAACGGGCCGGGGCGCCGATCAGCACCAGGTCCTGCATGGCCGGCGAAGCGGCATCCAGGCCCACCACCACCCGCACCTCCTGCTGGCGTCCGTCCACATAGGCGGTCAGCAGCTCGACAAGCCGCTGCTTTGCCTCCAGGGCCAGCAGCATCTGGCGTAGACGCTCGCGATCCAACTCGGCGGCAATCAGGTTGGCCATTCCGTCCACAAAGATGGCAGGACCGCCTTCGCCGCCGGCCAGCGCACCCTTGCGGCAGAGTTCCTCCACCGAGGCCAGCATCTGGTGATAGGCTTCGCGCTCCACCTCCACGCGCCGCTCCACCTCGGCACGAATGCGCTCGATGGGCCAGCCGCGGAAGCTCTCGTTCAGGTAGCGCGCGGCGGTTTCCAACTCGACGTGGGTCAGCTCCCGATCCAGCGCCAGCACCCGGTCCTGCACCGCACCGGCCTGGGTCACCAGCACGGCCAGCACGCGGCCGGTGGAGAGGCGCGAGAAGTGAATATGTTCCAGCACCTGGCTGGCGGTAGAACTGGCCAGCGCCACGCCCAGGCCGCTGGAGAGCAGCGCCAGCACATGCGATGTACGCTCCAGATAGTCGTGGCTGCTGGTGACGCCGGCAAAGCTGTCTTCGATTTGCCCGCGCCGGGCCTCACTCAGGGACGAAGGATTCAGAGGCGCCGGGCTCGGCGACCTGCCACCCAGGCTCACCGTCTGCGCGGCCGAGCGGCCTGCCTGCGCATCCTGGCGGGTAATCTGCTCGACGTAATAGCGGAAGGCCGCGGCGGTAGGAACCCGGCCGGCGGAGGTGTGCGGCTGCTCGAGCAGGCCGGCCTCGCCCAGCGCGGCCATCACGTTACGCAACGTGGCCGAACTCAGACCTTCCTTGTTGGCCAAAAAACGCGCAAGCGCCTGCGAGGCCACAGGTTCGCCGGTAGCAATGTACAGCTCGACGATGGCAGTAAGCACCAGCCGCTCCCGCGGACTGACGCGCGCATCCGGCATGATTCCTGCTCTCCAAAAAGCCGCTAACTTCTCATCTATCTGGCATTTATACCGGGAAATGAGCGGAATTCCCCTGTTTAATTCTAGGCAGTAGAGAGAAAGGGTGTCAAGGCGGGCGCATCTCAGGATGGCCATCAGGGCTGCGGCTTTGGCGCGGCCGCGGGTGCTTCGGTCAAGTTGGAACCGCGACGACGACATCGAGATTGAAGATGCCGCCGGCGGGACCGGGCAGGGGAAGGGCGGCAGAGACCAGCGCGGGAGCTGAAACTGCCTCGCGCTGCGGCGAGAACCACACCGAAGAAGCGCCCCACAAACACGTTGCGAGACGACGGTGCAACTCACCTCAAGCAATTCTCCCCTGGACTGCCCACTGCGAGTTCACGCCGCTAAGGCTGGTTGTAATACCCGGTATTGGTGTGGGCCGTCAGTCCTGGCTTATGAATCTGCACCTTCAGGTCGTGATACTCGTCGGCGCGGTCCGCGCGCGGCGGATCGAACGAAAGCGTATAGAAGGCGCCCGCGTCCGCGATGCAACTGCCGATCTGCGCGGCCAGGTCGTTGTCCGGGCCCAAAACGCGCCCGCCGCTCTGCACGGCCAGCACCTTCAAACTCAGGTTGGGAGGATTCGCTTTCTCGGCCGACTTCACGCCTTTGAGAAAATCTCCATAGAGGAACGTTCCCGGACCTGGCAAGCCCGCCGAGATGCTATAGACGGAGATGCGCGCCTCGCGCAATTGAGCGGAAAGCTGAACGATCGCATCGAAGTATTGCTGTTGACCTTTGGCTGAGATTTCAATCCTCGCGCTATCGAGCATCGGCCAGCCTGGGCCGGCCCAGATCAGCAGCTTTTTGCCGGGCTTTTTGGCTTCAGCCTGCGCAATCGCCTGGAGCGCCCGCACCGACAGCTCAACGCGCTCCATGGCGCCGTACGCGCCCCCCGACCGGCCGACCGTGCGCAACTGGTCGTCGAGGTTAACCACCTGCGCGGCCAGCCCATTTCCATCGACTGTGGGCTTCTGCTGGACATCCAGGCCCTGGTCGGTAAGCGCGAAGAGCGACACCGGCTGAGCGAGATGTCCACCGTCCTGGCGCAAAAACCTCGCAACTTCCTGGCGGATAAACGAAACCTGCGAAAAGGGAAGGTTGACGGTATCGATGAGCAGAATCACCTCGACCGGCGGCTCCGCCTTTTGCAGACCCCCGCCGGCGGCGCGAAAGGAGAGAATCGGGTTGGGCAGGTTGTTATCGAGCAGTGCGAAGTCGTCGCGATCGAGGCCCGATACAGGCTTCCCCGACTTGTCAGCGACCACCACATCGAGCGTCAAGCGGCCCTCGCCGCTGCCGGGCACGGGCGCTGGCGCGGGACGCGAAGAGAGTGCGGGAACCTGGGGCAGAGGGCCCGGCTGCCCCGCGGCGGCTGGCGGAGCGGAACTTTGCTGCGCAGCTGCAAAAAACGGCAAACAGAGGATGGAGAGAAAAACATTACGAAATGGCCTGCTCATGGCGATCGCCTTCCCCCTTCATCTTCCCGATTTCGCACGGAGCAAGTATAGCCGCGTACCTACCGGGGCATAATAAGAACAACCACGGAGATTGGACAGCCGTAGCGCCGCCGCGGTTATGCAGTGCGCAAACTGAATTTGCTGCCGACCCATCCGGCGGAAATCCCAGCCGCGCGCGCGAGGAAAAGTCTTCGCCGCGCTGCGGCAATCAGGAGTGTAAATCGATGTCAGGGCGATGGGCAGGGCTCTCCGCGTTCGTGTTGACCATTTTGTTCGCCAGCTGCGGCTTGCTGCAGCCCAGGCAGGTCGCGGCGCAGGATGCGGTCCCAACCGTTTCGGCCGGCGAAGCGCAGTGGCGGCAGGATTTGGCTGCCTGGCGCGCACAGCGGGAACGCGAGCTTGCCGCGCCCGACGGCTGGCTGACGCTGGTGGGCCTGGAGTGGCTCAAGCCCGGCGTGAACTCAGTGGGCGCCGCAGCGGACAACTCGATCCAGGTGCGCGCCCAGGCACCCGATCACATTGGCCTGCTGACGGTGAGCGGCAAAACTCCGAGCGGGCAAATTATCCAGTTGCTTGCGCCCAACGGCGGCTTTCCGCCGGAGTTGACCATCGACGGCAACCCAGCGCGCGAAGGTCCGCTCACCGTGAAGGGCACAAAGCCCTCGACGATTGCCTACCACGGCCTCACTCTGGTGGTGCTCGAACGCGGCGGGCGTTTCGCGCTGCGGATCAAGGACGCTCATTCACCCACGCGCACCGGCTTCCACGGGCTCAACTGGTACGCACCCGACCCGCATTTTCGGGTCGAGGCCTTGTGGATACCCTTCACGCCGCCGCACATCGAAAAGATTCCCACCGTCATCGGCACTACGCTCGACCTGCCCGCGCCTGGGGTTGCGGAGTTCACCCTCGACGACAAAACCTACCGCCTGGAGCCGGTCATCGAGTCCAGCGAGCCGGAGACGCTCTTCTTCATCCTGCGCGACGAAACCAGCAAGACCACCACGTACCAGGCGGCGCGATTTCTGCACACGGGCTTGCCGGATCACGGCCTCAACCTGCCCGGCCTGCTAACCCTGGACTTCAATCGCCTGGAGAATCCGCCCTGCGCTTACACGCCCTACGCCACCTGCCCGCTGCCGCCGGAACAGAACCGGCTGCCGGTGGCGCTAGAAGCCGGAGAAGAGCGCTACGCTCACTGATCCCGCGGCGCTAAACCTTCGCCGCAATATCGAGAGCCCCACGGCTGGTAAATTTTAAACAGGGTGTGTTGATTTCATCTTCGGTGGCGGTTCCTCGCGCCCTGGATGCGCACCGCAAGGAATCGAGCCATGTTCCACACGACAGAAGACATTCGCATTCAATGGACCAAAGTTGTTCTTCCCCCTGTCTTTCTTGAGGAAGAGCGCCCGGTCACCGAAGCCGCCTCGACCACCATCTTCAATGCCCGCCACGAGATCACCGAAATCCTCGAGCACCGCGATCCGCGATTGCTGGTCCTGGTTGGCCCCTGTTCCATTCACGACACCAAGGCCGCGCGCGAGTATGCTGCCCTGCTCAAGACGGCCATTGCGGAGTTCTCCGACGATCTGCGCATCGTCATGCGCGTCTACTTTGAGAAACCCCGCACCACCATCGGATGGAAAGGGCTCATCAACGATCCCCATCTGGACGAGTCCTACAAGATCAATGACGGCCTGCGCCTGGCGCGGCACCTGCTGCTGGATTTGGCCGAGATGGGCGTCCCGTCGGGAACCGAGTTTCTGGACATGATCTCGCCGCAGTACATTGCCGGACTGGTGTGTTGGGGCGCCATCGGCGCGCGCACCACCGAAAGCCAGGTTCACCGCCAACTCGTCTCCGGCGTCTCTTGCCCGGTGGGCTTCAAGAACGGCACCTCCGGCGACGTACAGGTGGCCATCGACGCCATCGAGTCCGCCGCGCACTCGCACACGTTTCTGGGCCACACCAAGCATGGACAATCGGCCATCTTTGTCACCACCGGCAATCCCGACTGCCACATCATCCTGCGCGGCGGCAAAAAGAAGGTGAACTACACGGCCGAGAGCGTGGCCGAAACCGCTGAAAAGATGAAGAAGGCCGGCATCGCGCCGCGCATCATGATCGACTTCAGCCACGCCAACAGCAGCAAAGACTACCGGCGACAGGCGATCGTAGGCCACGATGTCGCCCAGCAGATTGCCGGTGGAAACCGGAATATCCTCGGCGTCATGATTGAGAGCAATCTTGTGGCCGGCGCGCAGAAGCTGGTTCCCTGCCAACCGTTGGCCTACGGGCAGAGCATCACCGACGGCTGCATCGACTGGGCTGAAACGCACACGCTGCTTGAAGAACTTGCCCGCGCCGTAAGAGCCCGGCGGGGGTAAAACGCGGATGAGCGAGGCCTATTGATTCTTCGGTAGGCCGCCGTAGACGGTTACCCACTCGCGAACAACCTGAGGCAACCGAGTCAAAACTTCGCGCCCGAAAATCACTTCATCGACAAAGCCCATGTGCAACATGTCGATCATGCGGCAAAGGTACGAGCGCCCGCACTTCCACCACGTGAAATAGTCGTCCAGAATCAGCAGATGAAAGACCTTACGGCCTGTCGCCGCTTCGAGTTCCTCCAATTCCATGCCATCCAACAGCGTTTCATACACGCCATCCGCAACGCGGCTGCCAAAGGTTGTGGTGTAGTAATACTCCTTGATTTCCCATATTCCCACGGGATTCACAACAGACGGGAACGCGCCATCGACGCGCCGTGCCAGAGTGCGCAGAGGTTTTGCATTCTGCGTAATTGTGGTCAAACTTCTCGGATCGTAGTCACAGGGCGCATCGCCGATGTTTGCTTGGACTAGCATGTTTACGATGCAGGTCATGAAGGCGTAGTTTTTCTTGTCGCCTTTCTGCTTGTTCATCGGCAATGGACACTTGGGCTTAAATCGGGCCTGCAACCGCTTGAATTCCGCCTGCGCGGCAGCTTTGTCCATCAACTGCCCTTGCACCGTATGGTTGAGGATATTCGCGCGGTGAATGAAATACGCAAAGAGCAGGCGACCGAAAGGGGTCAGTTCACCGACATCGTCCGCAATCTGAGCCGTGCTTAGGCCCAGTCTCCGAAATTCTTCGCGAATCTCATCCAGCTTGGGGATGCGGATTTCATTCGTGCGGCGATCGGTGTAGCCCACTTCCTGGCTGATGGTGCGAACATGCGCCCAGAACTCTCTTGGTTGCCGAACAAACCGCGGATCAGCCTTCAAGGTAACGCCTCACGAACTCCGTCAGCGGAATGCCTACCGCCTTGCAGACGGCCTCCAACTCGATCAGGTCCAGGCGCTGCTCCCCGTTTTCGTATTTCGAAACATACGACTGGGTCTGACCGATGCTCTCGGCAACGTGTCCCTGCGTAAGTCTGGCCTCAATACGGACTTGCCGCAGAAGGGCCGCCAAGCGACGCTTCTTCATGGACGCAACCATATATTCCGGTTTAGAATATTCAAAGTTCGAATACCGCGGCACCGCGGTAGAAGATCACAACAATGCTTAGAACCGCCCCGGCAACACAAACGTCGCTCTTTACACCCGAAGAGCTTTTTCTTCCGGAGAGGCCCTTTCGTGCTCAACTCCTCAAATGGATCGGGAACAAGCAGAAGCAAGCGGACGCCATTATCGGACATTTTCCAAAGCAGTTTGGGACCTACTTCGAGCCGTTCCTAGGCAGTGGTGGGGTTCTCGGGGTCCTTGCACCGAAGCGGGCGATTGCCAGCGATATCTTCCTTCCTCTGATGGAAATTTGGCAGATGCTGCATGACGACAAGGAGCAGCTTAAACGTTGTTATGCCGATCGCTATGCGTTGCTTGAGAAAATAGGAAAAGAAAAGTGCTACGAACAGATACTTGCCAGCTATAACGCAAGACCCAATGGCGCTGATTTGGTGTTTTTATGTCGCGCCTGTTATGGAGGAGTCGTACGATTCCGCAAGGCCGATGGATACATGAGCACACCAGTTGGAATCCATTATCCTGTGCCGCCTGAGAGTTTTTCCAAACGCGTTGAGCTTTGGTATGCGCGCACCAACAGAACACGCTTCATGCACGCGGACTTTGCCGAAGCAATGGCGCTTGCAGCGAAGGGAGATCTTGTTTACTGCGACCCACCTTACGTTGACAGCCAAACAATTCTCTACGGAGCGCAAGGTTTCTCGGTCCGTCGTCTCTTTGACACCATCGCGGAATGCAAGGAGAGAGGTGTGTATGTGGCCCTTAGCATCGACGGAACCAAGTATTCCGGCCGCAAGCTCTGCGACGTCCCCGTACCGGAGAACTTGTTCGAACGAGAGGTGTTTCTCACTCTTGGGCGTTCGATGCTTAAACGATTCCAGATGAATGGCCGCAGCCTCGAAGAGCACGAGGTCACGGACCGGTTATTGCTCACCTATTGAACGAGCGGCCTGTCTCACACGGTCGACAGCGTCTGAGTTTCAGCTTAAGCCTGCACTCTGGACCGCAAAACGAACCGCTATCATGAGTCCAGCGCGGCAACCGGCGGCGCGAACCGGAAAGAATGTCCACGACCATCTTCATCTCGGCAGGCGAGGCCAGCGGCGAACACTATGGGGCGCTGCTGGTGGCCGCGCTCAAGCAGCAACTCGCCGCCGCCGGACAGACGGCCGAGTTCTTCGGCATGGGCGGGACGCGGATGGAGGCGGCCGGCCTGGAGCGCGTGGTGCACGCGGAAGAGATGGCGGTGATGGGGTTGACCGAGGTCGTCCGCCACCTGCCGCGCATCTACCGCGAGTTCCGCAAGCTGAAGAAAGCGATTCGCGAGCGGCGGCCCAGCGTGGCCGTGCTCATCGACTTCCCCGAAATCCACTTCCGGCTGGCCAAAGAACTGCACCGGCTGGGTGTTCCCGTCATCTTTTTCGTCAGCCCGCAGTTGTGGGCGTGGAAGAAGCACCGCATCAAGCTGGTGCAGAAGTACATCCGCGAGATGCTGGTGATCTTTCCCTTCGAGGAGCCGTTCTACCGGGAGCACGGCATCCAGGCGGAGTTTGTGGGCCATCCGCTGGCGGAGCTGCCGCTGCCTGCCATCGGGCGCGAGCAATTTGCAGCGGAGAACAAGCTGGACCCGGCAAAGACGTGGATCGGCCTGCTGCCGGGCAGCCGCCCCAAGGAGATTCGGGACCACCTGCCCGTGATTTTGCAGGCGGCGCGCGAGATTGAGCAATCCGCGGAGAAGACAGTCGAGCTTGAGGGGAATCCTGTCTCAGGGGCTAAACAGGCTGCGGAAAAAGGCCGAATTGCAGGCGAATCTGCAGAAGAGCATCCCTCAGGGGCTAAAGCCCGCGTTGATTTGATTGCATTTATGGCACGACTAAAGTCGTGCCCTGTTACAAAGCGTGAAGATTTCGGCATGAGGGCGAGTTTTTCCGCAACCTCAAAAGCCCATCGTTCCTTATCAGCACCTTACGGCACGACTGAAGTCGTGCCCTGTTACAAAGCACAGCCGGGAGAGCCTTTTTCCGCAACCTCAAAAGCCCAGGCCGCGCTGGCCGATCCCGATGCCAGGGTTCAAGCCCCGGCCTACCAGTTCGTTGTGCCCCTGGCGCCGACTTTGAACGCGGCGCAGCGGGCTGAGGTGCGGAATCTGGTGGAGGCTCATGGGGCCGGGCTGGCTGTACGGCTGGTCGAGGATGCCCGCGCGGCGCTCTTCCACGCCCGCGCCTCGGTGGTGGCCAGCGGCACGGCCACGGTGGAGGCGGCGCTCATCGGCAATCCCTTTGTCGTGGTCTACCGAGTTTCGCCGCTGACCTATGCCATCGCCAAACGGGTGGTAAAGGTGCCGTTTGTCGCCATGGCCAACCTGATCGCCGGCAAGCTGGCGGTGCCGGAGCTGATCCAGGATGACTTCACGGCGGCAAATATCGTCCAACAGATCGGGAAGCTGCTTCCCGACGGGGCTGCTCGCCAGTCCATGATCCAGGAACTCGCGGCGATTCGAAGCGAGCTGACGACGCGGCCGGCGGGCCAGGGAGAAGCAGGCGGCGCGATTGACCGGGTGGCGGAGATTACGCTGGAGACGATGAGGCAGGACGGGTGAGGTTCTTGGTATCCCACCCATTTCGCAAAGAACGCGAAATGGATGGGGCACGGAGCGGGATGAGATTCTTGGAAGTGAGTCAATGCCGATGGTTGCAACTTTGTCTGCAATGCGAACACGAATGAAGATCGCGCCCGTAGGCTGCGCCCTGATTTGCGCACTGCTGATCGCCGCGCCACTCTTTGCGCAGCGCATCGAGCGGCCCACGCTGACCATTACCGGTTATGCGATCGACGCCGAGCTGGACCCGGCTACGCATCACCTGGCGGCCAAGGCGGTGGTGACCTTTACCGCGCCGGAAACCGCCGAAGTGGTGAGCTTCGGCTTTCATCCGGCGCTGAAGGTGAGCAAAATCTCCGATGAAACCGGCAAGGTGCTCACCGGAGAACGCTCGGCGGACGGAACCATCCGTGTGACTCCGGCCGCGCCTTTCGTCCGGGGCCAGGCCGCGCACTGGACCTTCGAGTACGAGGGAACCATCACTGGTAACGAGGACGGTCCGATCGAGGGCCTCAAACTGGCCGCGATCCAGGAGCCGATCACCTATCTGCTCTATCCGGCGCGCTGGTTTCCCATGACCGGCTACCTCACCGACCGGTTCACGGCCGAGGTGCACATCCGCGTTCCCCAGGGAATGCGGGTCTTCGCCAGCGGCAGCCTGGGAGCATCGAAGCCCGTGACCCTGGCCAACGGCAAACAGGGCGACCAGTACGACTTCAACTGGACCAAACCCGGATTTCCCGGGACCGTGATTGCCGGCCGCTATGTGGGCCCGGTCTCGGCGGGTGCGGGCAATGTGAGGGTCTACCTGACGGTCAGCCACCAGACGGCAGCCGAGGGCCTGGCGCAGACGGCGGCCAAGGAGTACGACTTCTTTTCCGGCAGCTTCGGCGATCCCGAGTCGAGCCGTCTGAATGTGGTGGAACTGCCCGACGATACCCTGCCGGCGGTGTGGGCGCCTGAGCTGGCCGGGATTCTGGGTTCGCGCGTGGGCGACAAATCGAGCGTGCGCCTGCTGGCCAATACCATCGCCCACCAGTGGTGGGGCTCGGAAGTGAGCCCGCGCACGTTGAACGATGCCTGGATCACCAACGGCATGGCCCGCTATGGCGAGCTGATGTATGTGGAGGACGAGAGCGGCAAGAGCGCCATGCGGACGGCGCTGCAGGACGTTTCAGCCGGCGCGCTGGCCTACGACACGATTCCACTTTCGAGCGTGGGCCGGCTGAGTCCCTTCTCGCCCGAGTTCCAGTCGATGACGCTGGAAAAGGGCGCGATGGTCTTCCATATGCTGCGCTGGGAAGTCGGCGACAAGGCTTTCCTGGACACGCTGAAAGGGGTGCTGAGCCAGTACACCGACGGCAGCCTGCGCTCCTCGGATTTTGTGAAGGTGGCCGAGGCGCAGAGCCAGCAGCAGCTGACCGCCTTCTTTGCGCAATGGATCGACGGCACCGGCGCGCCGCAGTTTACCAACAAGTACGCGGTCTACCGGCTGGGCAACAACAAGGGCTTCAGGACCATCGGCGAGGTCCAGCAGGACCTGGATCTCTTCAGGATGCCGGTGGAGCTGCGCGTGGAGACCGACGGCAAGACCGAAACCCAGAAGATCGACGTGGTGGGAACCGACACCCAATACGTGGCCGATACCTTCGGTCGGCCGCGCCGCATCAGCATCGACCCGCAGAACTGGGTGCTCAAGTCCACGCCCGACCTGCAGGTGCGCATCGCCATCCTGAAGGGCCAGCAACTGGTGGCCCAGGGCGACCTGACCGGCGCGCTGACCGAGTACCAGAAGGCGCTGGAAGCCAACCAGCAAAGTTCGCTGGCCAGCTACCGCATCGGCGAACTGCTCTTTACCCAGCGCAACTACCAGGCCAGCGTGAATGCTTATCGCGACGCGCTGCGCGGCGACGGCGAGCCGCGCTGGACCGAGGTCTGGAGCCATATCCAACTGGGCAAGATCTTCGACATTACCGGACAGCGGGACCGGGCCGTGAACGAGTACCGGCTGGCCGTGCAAACCAACGACAACACCCAGGGCGCGGTGAACGAGGCCCGGCAATGGCTGCAAAAACCGTATAAGCTGCCCGACGCCGAATAGCTAGGGCTGCCCGGCCAGGCTTTCCGGCGCCAACGGCAAGGCGATCTCCAGTGTGCCAGCCTTGCTCGACGCGGTGTCGAAGATGCCGGTGCGCAGGTAGACCTCGCCGGGGGGCACGTCGATATCCAGATGGAAGGGAATGCCCGATTTCCGCGCCATTTCGTATTGCTCGGGCCGGATGACCAGGCCGACGAAGTGGACCATCCAGTTCAACGGCTTGCCGTCGTGGTCGTAGGCGACCAGCGCAACCTCGATCTTGCCGTGGCGCACGCCGTCTGCCCCTAAGGCCAGGCTGAGACTATCCGTCGCCAGCATGAAGTTGATGCCGTAGCGTGTAAACGGGGTTTTCAAATCGGTGTTGCTGCCAGCGCGAGGCGCATCCGTGGCGGGCTGGGGATTGGCCAGAGCGATGCTCATGCGATAGCTCAGCTCGGTAAAGTTGGGCATACCGCGATCCATCAGCGGACGCAGCGGGTCCTTCACTTTGGCCGCTACCGCCGCCCTCAGTTCCTTGGGGGTGTCCTCCAAATAACTGCGGCGATAGGCCAAGTTGTACTTCCCGGAGGCAAGCTTGACCTCGATTTTTCGTTCCTTGCCCTTTTCACTTCGATTCTTCGGTGTATACGCAATCGTGTAGTAGCGCGCGCCGTTGTCGATGTCCTCGGTCAGCGATTCCTTCAGGCCGTTCTGGTTGTATATTGCCTTGCCGCCTGTGTCCCTGGCCAGTTGATCCATAGTGGCGTGAATAAGATTGCGCTCCTCAGTTCCATTCTGCATGGTATCCGTCTGGTATTGGGTGGCTAGCTGCCCCTGGCAGCCTGCGCATCCTGCCGAAACCGCCGCGGTAATTGGAGGAGCGCTGGCGTCAATGATGGGGTCGGGCGCAAGGCCGCTCGCTTCGATCGGGTAGATCGAAACCTGAGCATTGGTGAGCAGGTTCTCGGTATTCTTCACCTTCTCGTAGTAGGGACAGTCGTTGGACTCCTTGGCTGTGATGCAGAGCTTGGTCGAGCTGGCAAACCATATCAGGTTCTTTCGTCCGGGAACACCGGCGAGGTAGCGCGCAATCTGCTGAAGAGCCTCCAGCGTTATTTCTGTTCGCGCGTTGGTCTCCACTTGCTTCTCGTGGTCCATGAAATCCCTGAACGCATCAGCGGCTTGAGAATCTCCTGCCGGTCCCATGGTGCCGATCATAGACGCGCCTATCGTAGTCAGGTTCGTTTCGGCGGCGGTCGGGAGCAGCGCCGACTGCGCCGGATTGGCCGCGCTACGGGCAATAGCCGCGCGCAGTGCGGAAGAATCTTCCGTAAATCCCTGCACGATGCGCAGCCGGTTGCTCAATAGAAAGACGGCGATGCGAATCCCCGGAGGGATGGCCGCGAGATACTTGACCATTTCCTTGTGAACTAAAACCTGGTCTTCCATAGGCGTGTTCAGCGCATCCATGAGAAGCACATTCACCGCATCGGCCGGGACTGCCCTGGGAATGTTGGTGAATGTGTTGGGCGGCAGAGGCGGAGCGGGCGCGGTTGCCGCAGCGCCGGGAGCCGCTCCCGTGTGCTGCTCAAAGAAGGTGATGGCTTGCGGCTTGCCGTCCTCGAAGACCTGGAAGCCGTCTCTGGGCAGGCCTGTCACTGCTTTATTGTTTTTGTCCGTCACCACCACATCGACAACGACGCTGCGGGCATTCACTCGGAGGGTCGGGGCTGGAACACCGGAGTCCGCCGGAGCGGCGGTCTGTGCGGTCTGTGCAAAAAACGGGCTGGCAAGAAATGCGGGAAGAGCAATCCAGATCGGAAACGAACGGAAACGCAGCATATTTCCCTTTCGAAAGTAAAATGTCTATAGCGTCGAATCTTAGCGCGCACCTTTTAGATGCCGCCATAGGCCCTGCGGTTAGGGATACTTCTTCATAGTTGGGCCGCCCGCTAGCTTCGAAGGTGGTTAGGGAGCGTTCGCATTGGGGAACGACGATTGATTCTGGATCCAATACGCCGCCCCCTGGCCAAACAGCCGGGAGGCATGGAGCATCTCAAATCATATTTGCTTTGGGTCGCGCTGGCCTCTCGCGCTGCTTTCTCCGAATGATGCGGTCGCAAGACTAATCGTTGACTGTGCACCAGCCTGAAAAACAGTTGCTCTCGCAATTGTTAATTGTTGCAACGCACTCCGACATGCAGCCACTGGCCGGAGCTTCCATGCAATCTTCATAAGCTACAAAGCCGGTGCCCCCATTGTTAATGCCTGACTGAACGTATTCCGTGTAACAATATTGTTGATAGTTACCTTGTGTTGGGCAATACTCTGTGCACTGCTGCATATTCTGCTGGCAAAGTGCAGAACACTGAGGGTAGTAGGGAACTTGACAAGTGACGGTTTCGGCATGTGCCGGCCGAGACCATATCAAGAGCGTTACGGCAAACATCAACTTCGCGATCGATTTCATCATGACGCTTCTTCTCCTATTATGCAGATTGTGGAGCTGTTAGGGGTTGAGGTTGTTGACTTTGCGATTCGCTAGAGCATCTCTCCTGTAGATATAAAGTTTTGGGTGCCCCACCCTCGCCGCGTTCTTGTTTTTGCGCTAGGGTGGGATACAAGCCATCCCCTACGGCAACAGGAGAGATGCCCTAGCTGGACGACTTTGGCAAGGCCTGCGAAAGGAGGTCCTGTTGGCTCTTCTCGTCGAGCCGGCCAACCCACGCCTGCTTCACCTTTCCGCTGCCATCAACGAGGAGGACCGTTGGCGTACCGCGGACTCCTATCATGTCGAGGTTGGCGGAGACGACCTGGGTGGCCGCAACTCCAGCTTTTTGAAGAAAGGCTTCGCCCTCCGGCTGCGGCTGGGGGGGAGCACAGCTACAAGATCGACGCGCCCTTGCGATTTGGCCGCGAAATCCTTGTAGAAGGGGAGGCTGTCCTGGCAGAAATGGCATCCTGTTGAGATCGCGATAACAAGAGAATTGCGATCCGGCCGGAAATGCACCCCGGGAAGGCTGATCGTCCTTCCCATAAGAGCCTTGGAGGGGTTGTCCGGCTGCTGATGTTTCGCCAGTTCCCCGCGAATGACAACCCCGAGGGACACGGCTACTGCCACAATGATTGCGATGTTGGCGATTCTATCGAGATACTTCATGGATGCACCACGCCTTTCCGGTCTTGTTCCGGTCAGTCGGACGGCCTGGAGATCAAGGAACTCCTAGGTCAGCGACCGCTTGAACTCGTACTTTGAGATTCGTGCTATCCCACCCTTTCGCCAGGAAAAAGGCGAAAGGATGGGGCACGGGGCTTGTACAAGAACATACGGTCAGATACCTAGTCCAGGCACTGCGGGGATCGACTCGGAACTCGACCGCGAGTATAACTAATTCCTCTGCGACAGTAAGATTACCTTGGTCGCGGGCCTGCATTGTACTTTTGCGCAGCTGGGTCGGAAAGGAATTCTCGCGCGCTTTGCGTTAATGACTCTAGGAGTATTTGGCGATCGCTTCGCCCTTTTTCTATAACCTATCCATGTCCGCCATATGAATTTCGCTCAAACGTGCTAAGTCCGCAGCCATCGAGTCAGCGGAATCAGCGCCGTGCGGAGGCCGCACTGCAGACCAAAGAGTAACGGCCAGCCCGAAGGCTGGCCGTTACTTTTTGCAACCAGTTCAATCGCTCACTTCTTCGTGTGAGAGCCACCCATAGAAATGACTTCCAGATCAACTTGGGCAAGTCCGTCCTTGGTCATAGCCAGTTTTTGGGCGGCGGCATAGGAGAGATCGATGATGCGTCCGTCGAAAAGGTAGCCGCGGTCGGTGATGCGCACCACCACCGAGCGCTTGTTGTCGAGGTTCTTCACCCGCACCAGGGAGCCAAACGGCAGCGTCGGGTGGCAGGCTGTCATTGCGTACATGTCGAACCGCTCGCCGCTGGCCGTGCGCCGGCCATTGAAGACCGAGCCATACCAGGAAGCGATGCCGCGGAGCATCGCGGCCCTCCGTTTGCTTTCGCTCTTGGGTGCCGCTTCATGCGGCGCAAGCAAGGCAGGCGTCGCACTCGTGACCGGAGCCGCGGGAGGCGCGGTTGCGGCCGGCCTGGGAAGCCGCGCATCGGCCTGCACCGTCCGTGTGGAAACCGTCACCACCACGGCAGCCAGCCCAACCGACGATACCCCCGCCAGCAAGCAAATCCGGAGTTGAGTCTTCAGGCTCATGTTGCTTGATTTTCTCTTTATCACCATCTGATCATTTTACTAAATCGACACCTTTCTGCCCACCTGTTGGCGAGAGATACACGGGCATCCCTGCCAAGAAATCGGCGATTTTACTGGCCTTTTCTGGTAAATCGTTCATCCTCTGCAACTTGCAGTTTGCACCAAAAGCGGTGCAAACTGGAGCTTTTCAGGCTGAGTGCCGCCGGGACAAGCCTGCATTGGTGCCGCTTGAACCCTGGATGCTGGAGCCGGGGATGCACTGAACCGCGGGGACAACGGATGGCTCCAACGCGAAAAGAATGAACCGGAAAAGAAGATGCCGGAGGCGGAGAAACAATCCCTTCGCAACCGGCGTCTTCTAAAATGGATGCGCCTGACCACCAAGAGGTTATCTCGATGAGCAGAATAGGTTTCGCATTTCGCCTGGGGCTATGCGCCGCGTTCTTGTCCGCAGTTTCCGTTCTCGCTCAGCCGCCCGCGGCGCCAGCCTCTGGTCCCGTGCCGCCGGCCCTCCGCGCCGCGAAGAAGATCTTTGTTTCCAATGCCGGAGCCGACAGCGGCCTGTTTCCGGGTCCCTTCACCGGAGACCCGGATCGCGGCTACAGCCAGTTCTACGCGGCTCTCCAGGCTACCGGCCAGTTTGAGCTGGTGAGCGATCCCGCGGAGGCCGACCTGGTGCTCGAGTTGCAACTCATGGCGCCCAATGGCCCAACGGTTCCCAACAAGCAGTATGGCGCCTCCGACCCGCTCCCAATGTTCCGCCTGACGATCTACGACCGCAAGACGCATTACGTGCTGTGGACGCTGACCGAATCGATCGACTCCGCAATCCTGCAAAAGACCCACGACCGCAACTTCGACGACGCGTTGAAGGCGATCCTGCTTGATTTTGAACGGCTTACCGGCAGAGCGCCGGCCAACTAAAACCCGCCCGGGCATTTGCAGATTATTTCGCGCATCCTGCTAGCGTAAAGATATGAGGCCATAGCGCCAGCGGGAGGATGAATGGAATTCAGCGCGGCAGGAATGGAGCTGCTCAAGCGGTCGGAAGGGTTTCGTGCTCGCACCTATCTGGATGTGGCCGGGATTCCGACCATCGGCTACGGCCACCGGCTGCTGCCGGCCGAGTCGTTTCCCGACGGCATCGAGGAGGCGCAGGCCGCGCGGATGCTGGCCGTCGACGTGCGTCTGGCCGAGTTCGCCGTTCAGCGCCTGGTCCGGGTGCCGCTGACCCAGGGCCAATTTGACGCGCTGGTGGATTTCGTCTTCAACCTGGGCGCGGGAAGGCTGGCGGATTCCACGTTATTGAAGGAACTGAACGCTGGGCAGTACGACACCGCCCGGGGGCAATTGCTGCGCTGGGACCACGCCGGCGTCCAAGAAAACTCCGGTCTGAAGGCGCGCCGCGAAGCCGAGTTCCAGCTTTGGGGTGACAAGGGAACCCAGCGCGAGGCCGCCGCTTAGATCATCCTTTGGCTCTCCGGCGCGCCCGCCGTTTGGGCCGGGCTGCCGCTGGAGACGTTTGAACCACCGGAGCCGGCGCGACAGAGGCGGAGGCGACTGGCTTGGGTTGAGGAGGATCCAGCCACTTCATCAGCACCGTGGTGAACAGGGCCGCGCCCTCGTCGGAGAGATGAATGCCGTCGGCCGAGCGAATGCGCATGGTCTGGCCGTTGGGCAGCGAGACGAATTCGCGGAACCTGCCCGCCTCATCGCCGACATAGGCGACCGGGTTCCACCAGACCGCCTGCGGCGACTGGCTCACGACCGTATACGCGATGCGGTTGATGATTGCGATCTTTTCGTCATAGACAGGCACACGCATCGGCGGCAGCCCCACCCACACCACGCGCGCTCCGCCGGCGCCGACCATGGCCAGATAGGCGGCGAGCCGTCCCTGGTAGACCTTGCGCCAACCGTCGCTGCCATAGGGCAGCACCTTGCCATCCACCACAAAGCCCTGACCGTCGTTGGCGCCGATGGCCACAATCACCACGTCGGGTTTCTCCGTTCCCACCATCGCGGGATACTCGTCCATCCAGTTGAAAACCTCAGGCCGGGCCAGGCCGGTGCCGGAACGAAAGGCTTTGACGATGCGCAGATTCCTATTGCCCGCGGCTTGCCGCATCAGCGTGGCGCTGATACCTACCGCCATCATCGAGTCGCCGGCCAGGACCACCACGCGCTGCCTGCCGGGTTCCACAGGCGGCAATGGCGCCAGAGCCGTGGTGCGCGGCACCTGGGCCGCCAGCGGCACGTCCGCGCCCACTGGATTCGGCAAGGAGGTTCGCAACCCCAGCGGCGTATTTGCGGTTGCAATGCTACCCACGCCAGCCACTCCGGAAGACGGCGCGGATTGCTGGCCGGGAACCGCAGCTTTCGCCGTAGCCGCACCACAGCCGGCCAGCGGCGTTCTGTTCGCGCCCGCAGCGGCAGCCAACTGCGCGGCATCGTCCGCCCAGCCCACGCGCGCGAGACTTTCGAGAGCATCTTGCCGGATCGCGCTCAGCCCGAGCGGTTCCAGCGCCCTTTGGACTGCTCCGGTGACGGGAACCGCGACCGTGCGCAGCGGGCCGACTTCGAGACGATCGGCCCAGTTCGCCAAGCCATCGGATTCCAGCAGCACGATGACCGCAACGAAGCCCGCAAGGACCAGGAAGAGCTGCCGGATTGGATGGGTCAACGTTACGTTTCGCATCGTTCGCTAAAACTGGAAGTAAATGAAGGGCGCCACTCCCGACGGCCCCAGAATCTCGATGGTGGCAATCGCCGCGGCCAGGGCCGCACCGCGCGCCAAAGCCGGCCACCGGGCCAGCTCGACCTCAAAGCCATTGCGCCAACGCGGCGGCATCCATTGGCCGGCCAGACCCAGAAACAACACCAGCAGGACCGGCACCGTGGCCAAAGTCGCCGCGCCGGGAACCGCCAGCCGACCAAAAACCGCGAAGGCAATCTCAAAGGAAGAGGCGCGGAAGAAGACCCAGCCCACGCAGACGGCATGAAAGAGCAGAATCCGCGCGGTCCACTTCCACGCCGCGGTTGCGCGCCAGCGGACCAATGGACGCCAGCCGATGCGGGACCAGAGACGATGCACAACAAGATAGCTGCCGTGCAATCCGCCCCAGGCGACAAAGGTCCACGCCGCGCCGTGCCACAGGCCGCCGAGCAGCATGGTGATCATCAGGTTGAAATAGGTGCGCAGCCTGCCCTTGCGCGAGCCGCCCAGGGGAAAGTAGAGATAATCGCGCAGCCAGGTGGAGAGCGAGATATGCCAACGCCGCCAGAACTCCTGCGGATTGGCGGCTGTATACGGCGCATTGAAGTTTCTCGGGAAGCGGTAACCCAGCAGCAAAGCACAGCCGATGGCGATATCCGTGTAGCCGGAGAAATCGCAGTAGATTTGCGCCGCGTAGCCATAAACGGCGAGCAGCGTGTCCCAGGCGCCAAACGATTGCGGCACCGCGAAGACCGGCTCGACAAGCCGCGTGGCCAGCATGTTGGAGACGATGACTTTTTTGAACAGGCCGCCCACGATCAGCAGCAGCGCGCGGTTCACGCGAATCGAGTTGGGATTCCGGCGGATCGCCAGTTGAGGCAGAAACCGCGAGGCGCGCAGGATGGGCCCGGCGATCAGTTGCGGAAAGAAGGCCACATACAGGAGCGCATCGCCGAGCTTCACCGGCTCCTTGACCTTACCCCGGTAACAATCTCCCAGCAGCGAAATCGCATGAAAGACAAAGAAGGAAACTCCCAGCGGCAAGAGAGGTGAATCGATGGCGATGCGTAGCGGAGACGCGAAATGGCCCCATAGCGCAAAGAGCGTTGTGACAAAGAAGCTGGTGTATTTGTAATAGGCCAGCGCAGCCAGGCAAACAGCCGCGCCCGCAATCAGCCAGCGCTTTCTGGCTCTGGGGCTCTCGCAGCGCTGGATGCGCTGGGCAACCAGGCCGCTGAAAAGCGAGATGCCGAAGAGCAGGGGAAGATAACTCCAGTTCCAGAAGCCATAAAAGACATAGCTCGCCAGAAGGAGAAAGCTCTTGTGCGCCACAGGGAAGCGATACAAGCTCCAGGCAATGGCCAGCACCACGAGAAAGAACAGCGCGTACTCGACCGTGGGAAACAGCATGAAGTCGATGAGCCTTCGCCGGGAGGTTGAAGTTTGCGGAGAGCGGCATGCCAGGGCGGTTCTCCCATGCCTATACCCCAGGCGGCTTTTTACAACGTGGCTTTTTCGTGAGGAAAAAGCCACTCGGCAGCATGGCTTCGGAGTATAGCAATGGGAGAACCGCTGTAGCCGACGCCGTTTTCATGAATGCTTGTGGTGCAGAAATCTTAGCACAATCAGTTTTACGCTCTTGCGACCCTAAGTTTCCTTTCAGGACCGGAGCCATCGAGTTCCGACACTTCAAGCCGCTCTTCAGGCTTGAGATAGCCCTTGCGGCGAAACCAGTCTTCCATGGCCGGCTGCAGGCGATCGAGAGGAACGCGGCGGCCGGCTTCGAGCAGCCCGTCGGCCGCGGGCAGCGTGTCGTCGAAGACCGCGTCGTTGGTAAAGTTGCGCATGGCAAAGTTATCGATCCAGCGAATGGGACACGCATGGCGCGCTCCCATGGAATCGATTCTCAGGATGGAGAGCCTGCGCGCAAACATGCTTTCACTTTAATGGATTAGAGCGGTTCTCCCATACGTGTACCCTTGCCAGCTCTGTGCAAGGTGGCTTTTTCTTAGAGAAAAAGCCACTCGGCGGCATGGCTTCGGAGTATAGCAATGGGAGAACCGCTATAGCGCCCGCACGCCGAGGATCTTCGGCGCGAAGTAGCAGCCCTCGGCCGTGAAGCAAAGCTGCACCGCGAAACAATTTGCGTGCGAACCTCAACGAAACCGGTCTTTTGCACGTCTAGTTGAGTGAGCGCCTTCGCCGGCGATGCTGCTCGAGAGCGAATGACCTGTCGCGGTTGCGGATTGGACTTTTGCGCGCGCGTGTGCCGCAGCGCCGGAGTTTTCGCAGCCGTTTTCAGGGCCTCGTCCCAAATGAGGAGCATCGCACATGATTGAATTCGTTTCTTTGGCTCTGCGGCGCGAAGGACCTTGCCGATGGCCGTCGTCCTGGCCGCCGGTTGCGGCGCGCTTTGGGCGCAGCCCGACGGGCCCATGGGTCCGCCTCCCGATGGATCGCCTCCGGGCGAGATGCAACAGCAGCAACGTGGCCCCAACGTCGAGCGCGAGCTGAAGCAGCTCACCCTGCTCCTCACTCTGACCGCGGAACAACAGGCGCAGGTGAAAGCCATCCTGACGGATCAACATCAACAGATCGAGGCGCTGTTCAAGCAATCCAAACCAGTCTCGCAAAGCGCCAAGACAACCCCGGACAACCCATCGGACGACGATCCGCAAGCCCGCATGGAAGCGATGGCCAGTGCGCGCGCGGCGGCGAAAGCCATTCGCAAGGATGCCCATGCCAAGATCGCCGCGCTGCTGAACGATCCGCAGAAAGAGAAGTTTGCCGCGTGGCAGAAGAGACAGGACAAGGCGGCGGAGCAGCAAAGCAACGAGATGCCGCCTCCGCCTCCCGATGGAGCTGACGGACCGCCGCCGGATGGCGGAGGGCCTGACGGAGGCGGACCGCCGGGAAACTAGAGCAGTTTCGGAAATTGTGCAGACGCGAATTTTATCGGCATCCCACCCTTTCCGCAGAAAAAAGCGGAAAGGATGGGGCACGGGAGTCTACAGAAAAAGCAAAGATTCTCTAAGTCTTTGACCCTGTGAATATGTTCCTTAAAGTTTTTGCAATCCCACCCTTTCGCCAGAGAAAAGGCGAAAGAATGGGGCACGAAACTGGTACAAATTCACGCGGTTGAAGACCTGGGACGTCCCGGTCAGTTCAACTGGCCGCATTGGATCGCGGCCGCAATAACCCGCACCCGATTCCCGACAGAAGCTCCGTGCTCCATCCTTGCGGATTCTTCTGCCGCAAGGGTGGGGCACCAGGCCGCCCGGCCCAATCCCACGTTAAGGCTTCTTCGCTGGCACGGCCTTCGCGTCCTTGGCCTGCTCGGTCTCGACGCGGAAGCGCTTGTAATCGTAGTCGCGCTCGATGCCGTGCTGGCGAATGCCCTTCACCAGCAGCAGGCGCAGTTGCACGGTGCCTTCGCCGCCGGTCGGCAGCCAGATTTCGCCGTTCACCGGCCCCTGGTCGAAGTGGAGGTTGGAGCCTTTCTCGACGTTGACCACCAGGCCGCCGGCAACATGAAAGTTGTCGTTGAAGCTGACATCGAGATGGGCGACCACGCGGTCGGCCTCATCGATCCACACAGCGCCTTGTAGCTTCTTGGAGATATCCTCGGCCATGCCATGAGCCTTCAGGTCTTTGCGGCCAATGAAGTCGAAGACAATGGTGGGACGGCCGCGATAGGTCTCCCGGTGGGGATTGCGCACATCCGCAACCTCCAATATGTGGGTCAAACTGATTTCCTGGCCTTCCTTCGGCTGGTCCGGCTCAGGCTTCTGAGCCTTCTCCACCAGTTTGGTCACCCGCTCGGTCTCCTTCTGCTGGTCGTGGTCGTCCAGCGGCTTGCCGTCTTTCTTCACCAGGCGGCCGATCTGGTGGCCGTTGACGAAAAACTCCTCGTACTCGGCGGTCTCGGTCTTCTTTACATGGCCGTTCGCGTCGAGTTCCTGCGTGGTCTGCAAAGAACTGTAGGTGTAGTTCTCGCGCACCTTGTCAAGCTGCTTCTGGTGGTCCCGCACCTCGCGCATGAGTTGGGGAATCCCGGGCAACGGCGGATTGGCCTTTTGCTGCGCGGGAACGAGCGCCGCAGGCAGCAGAATCAGGAGGAAACCGGCGAGCCGGAATGTGCGTAGAAGGTGCATGAGGGCCATTCTTCCGGTTGAATTGAGCCCGACCGCGCGCGGCGGATCGGAATATAACCGATTGGACCCGGAGATCGGGGAAAGGTCGCAGGAGCCGGAGAAGAATCGGCGCCGGGCGGCAACTTCCCTGACCATGCTATAACGGAAACCGGACGCTCGAAGGAGAAAGACGATGGGATTGCTGCTGCAATGGCTGCTCTATGCGCTGGCCCTGCTGGTTGTTTCAAAGATCGTGCCGGGCTTCTACGTCGAGGGCTTGTGGCCCGCACTGGTGGCCTCGCTGGTGATCGGGCTGCTCAACGCCACGCTGGGATTTTTCCTGAAGGTCGTCACCTTTCCTTTGAGCATTGTCACGCTCGGGATCTTCCTGCTGGTGATTAACGGAATGATGATCCTGCTGGCGTCGAACATTGTGCGCGGCTTTCATGTGCGGGGCTTCGGCGCGGCGTTCTGGGGCGCGGTGGTGCTGGCGCTGCTGGGGATGGTGATCCGCGGGGTGACGAAGCACGGGTAAATTCTGTCGCGATGGAAACGCAGCAGAGCAAGGAACAACCGCAGGTCCTTCGACTCCGCTGCGCTCCGCTCAGGATGACAAGTATCGAGGAGAATCCAGACCGATCCATCCTCGCGGATGTGGCCGTTTTACTTTGCCGCGGGCGCGACGGGCGGAGGGACGGCTTTGTTGGCCACGCCGGATTTTCCTGGGCGAAGCGGGGTTTGCGTGGTCCGCGCAGTGCCCTTGACGGAGGCCTTGGCGGGTGGCCGAGCAGTCGCGGGGTGCGGCGCGAGCGGGCCGTTCAGGGTATTGGGCGTGCGCATGGCGCCGGAGTTCGAAAAGCCGCCCGCCGGCGCGGCCACGTGAGGAGGAACCGCGACGCCCCTGGCCGATTGGCCCGGCTGGACATGCGCATAGACGCCCCATCCGCCGCCGGCAACCACAAAGACGATGGCTGCCGCGGCCGCGGCGCGCATCCAGTTGCTGTCAAGACTCAGCGCGGCGGGCCAGGCCAGCACGCGGCCCGAGCGCGGCGCGGCGCGAAGGCCGGCTTGCACACGCTCTTCAAGCCCGGCAGGCGCGGGAAGGCTGGCGATCAGGCGCAAGGTCGCCTCGGCGGAGCCAAGCTGGGAATCGTTCGAAAGATCGTCCTGTCCTTGGTATTTCATCGCAAACTCCTTGCGTGGTTGAGCAGGCCGGCCATCAGGTTGCGCGCGCGAAAGAGCCGGGAACGGACGCTGGACTCGGTAATGCCCAGCACCGAGGCAATCTCGACGCTGGAAAGTTCCTCGAAGGCCGAGAGCATGAGCACCTGGCGCTCCTTGGCGGGCAACCGGTCGACGCAGGCGAGGACATGCGCATGATGCTGGGCCGCGCTGGCGATCTGCTCGGCGCTAAGTCCCTGGGCGGGCAGCACGCGGGCCAGTTCCGTCACATCGTCGGTTTCCGGGCGGGTCTTCGAGCGGCGCTTGCGGTCGAGAACGATATTCCAAACGATGCGGATGAGCCAGACGCGCTGGTCGCGCACTTCGCCGAGCGAGTCGCGATGGCGCAGAACGCGCAGAAACGCCTCCTGCACGGCGTCCTCGGCATCGGAGGGATTGCGCAGCACGGAGAAGGCCACGCGGTAGAGAGTGCCGGCGTACTGGCCGACCAGGGCCGCCAGTTCTTCCTCTGCCGCGCACTGACGGGCTTGGTCGCTCATCGCGCTGTTGGGAATCTCCATCCAACCTGAGAATACTGCCTGACTGGCGCTCATACACGACCAGACGCAGGAGTAGAGAGGAATGCTCGGGCGCAATCGGCTTGCGGCCGAAAGCGACGCTCCAAAAAACAAAACTCGCGAAGCTGTCCGCTCCGCGAGTCCGTTGGTCTTCCGCAGCCGTTTTTACTGCTTGGCGGCGAGTTTCTGGGCGGCGATGGAACCGGCGGCGCCTTCCTTGTCGGAGTCCTTCACCTTGGCCCACAGAGCGCGCGCCTGATCCTGCTTGCCCTCCGCGGCATACAGATCGGCCAAATCAAGCTGCGCCACGCCGGCGGAAACCGTCTCGGACGGTTTGGAGGCGAGAGCGTTGTAGATTTCGATGGCCTGGGCGTCGCGCGCCGTCTGGCGATAGATTCCAGCCAAGGCCAGCTTGGCGAGGTTGGAGAGGTTGCGGTCCCACGAGCCGGCGGCGGCCTTCAACTCCGTCTCGGCAGAGCCGGTCTGGCCGAGCTCCTGGTCGGTGATGCCGGCAAAGTAATGCGCCTTGGCGCCTTCCGCGAGCCATCCATACTGCTGAGCGACGGCGGCAAACTGCTTGTTGGCGGCCTTGGAGCGGTCGGCGGCCGTGGCATAGACGCCGCTTTCAGGCGGAGCGCCGGGCTGGGCGAGAGGAGCGTCGTAGGTGTCGAGCGCCGCGCCCAGGGCAAGGTCCGCGGCGGCCGAGCGCACATTCCAGTAAATCCCTCCGGCAATGACGAGGATCACGGCAAGGACGCCACCGATGACCCATTGCAGAACACCGGAACGATGACCGCTCAACCAACTGACGCTGCTTGCGGTAGCCTGCGCGAAACTGTCTTGCTTGAGGGCGTGACGGGTTTGAGTATCCACGGGGTTTTTCTAGTCCTTCTTGAGCTGACTTGCAGGCGGGTCCGTACCGGTGGAGGCGCTGCTGCTGCAACCTTATCAGTCTATCAGCGCGCCAAGACGAGCGTCCACCGAAGACGCACACCGCAAGCAGCCGAGATGGCCCTAATCCTTTGAGGCGGAAGCCGTGGAGCGCAGGGCGCGGATGCGCTGGATCGCGCTGGCCACCGAATTGCGGTCCAGCGCCACTTCCATACCCCTGGTAATCAGCGATTCGACAAAGTCGATGACCGGAATGCCTCGGGATTCGGCTTCGCGAAGAATTTCGTCGGAGACAGTAATAGCGATCTGCATGGCCGGTGGCTCTCCTGCCGGGTTCATCGGCGGACGGAGGCGATTCAGCAGGCACAGAGGGAAAAAATCGCCTGCACCGCGGACGTGGAGCCGGAATGCGACCCGGATCGAGAAACCTCACTTTCCCGGCTTGCCCTTGCTTCGCCGGAACGATAGGCTAACAGCATGTATGAAGAGTTCCACGTAGCCGACCGCTGGAGCGGCGAAGACCTGCACTGCCGGTGGAAAGGCACGATGGTGGCGATCGCCACCCGCCACGCCGACGCCGTGGACGTGCGCTTCGACGTGAACGGGCGCCCGTTGTGGATTGCCCTGCCCCTGGAAGCCTGGGGTAGGCAGAAGCAGCGCACCGGCCTGGTGATTACCGACCAGTTGACCGCACAGATCGCCGGCCGCTACCTGAAGCAACTGGTCGAGGAGGGCTACGACTCCCGTCGCGAGATCTATACCATGACCGTGGCCGAGGTGCTGGATCACCTGGACGCCGTAGTCGCCGAAGCCAAGGAACAAGGCTTCATGCCCACGCTGCCCGTCATCGCTTGAGAGATTGTTTTCCCTGTTCAGTGTTCACTTTTTACTGTCCACGGTCCTCACTCGTGCCGCAAGGCCTGCATCGGCTGGACGCTTGCCGCGCGTCGGGCCGGCAGCCAACTGGCGGCCAGAGCGACCAGAATCACCACAACCGTACTGCATACAAAAACGAGCGGGTCGGTCGGCCGTACACCGTAGAGCAGATCCGATAGCAGCCGCATCGCCGCGTACGAAGCCACAAGGCCCAGCGCGGTCCCGATCGCGGCAAGCCGCAGTCCCTGGCCAAAGACCAGCCGCAATACATCTTTGCGCCCGGCGCCAAGCGCGATGCGGATGCCGATCTCACGGCGACGCCGGTTGACCACATAGGCCAGAACACCGTACAGGCCGACGGCTCCCAGAAATATCCCCACCAGTCCAAGCGCTCCGATGAAGCCCGCCGACATCCGATCGGCCCAGAAGGCCTGCTGCATCAGATAGTGCATGGTGCGCACTCCGACGGGCAACCTCTGGTCCAGGCTTCGAACCGCATCCCGCATGGCCGGCGCCAGGGAGGAGGTTGGACCCGCGATCTCGGCAAGAATCGTTCCCTCTTCGCTTGGGAACTGCGCAAACGAAAGATAGATGTATGGCTCGGGCGCCTCATGGACGGTGTTGATTTTTGCGTCTTCCACTACGCCAACGACCTGGCAATCTTTTCCCTCCACCACGATGTGCCGGCCCACGGCGTCCTTTTCCGGCCAGAAGCGGCTCGCCATCGTTCTGTTCACGATGGCTACCGTGGCGCCGGTCGAGTTATCGGCGGAGGTGAAGTCGCGGCCCTCGAGAAGCTGAGTGCCGAAGGTCTTGAAGTAGCTGGGCGCCACCGAGTCGAATTTGATGGGGATATTCAACTGACCCTGAGGCAGTTCCACGCCGGGAATTGCAACGCGCTTGGCTAGCCCGCCACCGGAATCGGAAAGCAGCACCCGCCGTGCGAAGCTGACGCGCTTGACTCCCGGAAGGCTGGCCACCCTGGCTTCGGCCTCTTGAAAGAACGCCCGACTGCGTTCGGTGTCATATCCGGCGATGCCCGGCGTGACATCCAGGAATACCAGGCTCCTCTGTTTGTCGAAGCCCAGGTTGGTGCGCTGGCTGTAAATCAGGCTGCGCGCCACCAGCCCAGACGCAGTGAGCAACACCACCGAAAGCGCTGTCTCGCCCAGCACCAGCGCGTTACGCGCCGTGAAGCGGCGAACCGGGCGGCCGGCGCGTTCGTCGCTTTTGAGCGCTGGCACCAGACTCGTCCTGGCCGCCTGGAGCGAGGGCGCAAATCCAAACAGCAGCATGGCCAACGCGGTGATCGCCGCCGCATATCCAAGGACTGGCGCATCGAGGCGCAGATCGAGGCCCAACGAGACCTCCGCGGGAGGCAGCAGCGCGGATTGCAGCCCGACCAGCCAATAGGCCAACAGCAGCCCAAGCGCCGCACCGGTCGCGGCCAGCAGCGCGCTCTCCGTGAGCAGTTGACGGACCAGGCGGAAACGCCCTGCTCCCAGAGCCAAGCGCACCGCAATCTCGCCGCGCCGCCGTTCAGAGCGCGCCAGCACCAAGCCGGCAATATTGGCGCAGCAAATCAGCAGTACGATCCCCACCGCCGCCATCAACAGAAGGGCTGGAGCCAGCGCCTGGCGCAGGCGCTCCTGCTCTGAGACCAGGACAATGTCTCTCGCCTTGTCGTTGGCCGGATACATCTCGGCCAGGCGATGCCCGATCGTATCCAACTCGATCTGCGCCTGCGCGGCGGTGGTTCCCGGCCACAACCGGCCCAGCACCTCGAACTCGCGGTCGTTCCGGTCGGCAAGCGCTTGAGTCGGGTATTCGCTGGGTGCGGAGACCCACAGCTCCGTGGGGGCTCCGCGCGCCAGGCCACGGAAGTGCGGCGGGGCAACTCCGATCACGGTATAACTCTGGCCGGTGAGCCAAATCTGCTTTCCAACCATCGACGGATCGGCATTGAAAGCGCTGCGCCAGAGCGAATCGCCGATCACGACCGTCCGTTCGCCGGATGTCCTATTCTCAGGACCGAAGGTCCGGCCAATTTCCGGCTGGATGCCCAAAACGGTGAAATAGTTGGGAGAGACAACATCGTCCAGCACGAAGCGTGTCTCGCTGCCCAAAAGCAGTATCTTTGCGTGCCGCGCGTAGGCGAGAGCCTCTTCCAGCGAGCGGCTTTGCCCGCACAGATCGCGGAAGTCGGGGTAGGAGATCGAATCGCCCGCGCCTTGTGGCGTCTTGAAGACGATTTGTACCAGACGTTCCGGCTCCCAGGCCGGCCAGGAGCGCAACAGAGCCGCTTCAGCCACGCTGAAGACCGCGGTATTGACGCCTATGCCGAGCGCGAGCGTCAGGGCAGCGACGGCGGTGAAACCGGGGTCCTTGGCCATCGTGCGCAGGGCGTAGCGCACATCCGCGCGCAGATCGTCCCACAGGCGCAGGCCGAGCGAGGCGCGCATTGCCTCCTTGTGAACTGTAACTGCTCCCAGCTCGATGCGGGCGCGGCGAGCGGCTTCGGCAGGCGCGTGCCCGGCGCGGATCAGGTCGGCGGTCAGTTGCTCGAGGTGGAAAGCCAACTCCGCCTCCATCTCCGCTTCCAGACGGTTGCGGCGAACCACGGAGCGCAGCCAGGAGCGGGATTGGGCGAAAAAGCGGTCGACGATACTGCGCAAGCTCATTCTTCTTTCCTCGATTCCCTTCCTCACTCGTGCCGCAAAGCCTGCATCGGCTGGACACCCGCGGCCCGGCGCGCAGGAATCCAACTAGCGGCCAGCGCGACCGCCAGCAGGATCAGGATGCTTGCCGACAGGGTGAGAGGGTCATGGGGCTGAATGCCGTAGAGCATCGACTTGACCAGCCGGGTGAGGGCTAGCGCCGCGGCCAATCCTGCGACAATTCCCGCCATGGTAAGCCAGGTGCTCTCCCGCAGGATCATGCCGCGCACCTCCGCGGGCTGCGCACCCAATGCGAGGCGAATGCCGATCTCGTTGGTGCGGTTGGCGACCGAATAGGCCATGATGCCGTAGATGCCCACGCAAGCCAGGGCTAATGCCAGGATGCCAAAGCCCGCCGTCAGCGCAGCAAAGGTGCGCTCGATCTGCACGCTGGCGTCAATCTGCTCCCGCTGGGTGCGGATGTCGACCATGGGCAGATCGCGGTCGGCCTGTTGCACGACTCGCCGCAATGCGGGCACAAGAGCTGCGGGTTCAAGCTGGGTGCGGATGGCATAGGTCATGCCTCCGACATTCGGCTGTTGCAGATAGGGCATGAAGAACTGGGGCGGAGGGTCGTCGCGGAGATTCGCGTAGTGCGTATCGGCGCAGACGCCGACAATCTGCACCCATCCTTGTTTCTCATCCGAGGTTCGGAAGCGCTTTCCGACCGGGTTCGTATTCGGAAACCGCTTTTTGGCAAGAGACTGATTGACGACGGCCACCTTCTGCGAGCTTGCGGTGTCCTGCGGACCGAAGCTGCGCCCCTCCAGGATAGGAATGCCCATCGTGCCGAAAAATGAATTGCCGACAACATTCACGAACTCGTACTCGGCCTGCCCGCGATTCACGGAGTTGCTCTCACCCTCCGGAGAGAAGCCGGCATTCGACATGCTATCCGCGATGTACGACATCTGGGCCGGCGCAACGGCCTCCACGCCGGGCAAAGCAGCAAAGGACTCTTCGAGCCGCTGGTGCAGTTGCACATCCTTGCCCTCCGCGTAGCGCTTGGCCGGAGGGTTGATGGCAAAGAGCATCAAATGGTCCGTTCTGAAGCCCACATCCACCGAGTCGAGGGCGAAGAGGGTCCGCAGAAACAGCCCGGCACCCACTACCAGGAGTGTAGAAAGCGCGATTTGAAAGGCAACGATGGCCTTGCCGCCCAGCCCCTTGCGGCGCCGCGTCGCGGTTTGCGCACTCTCCTGCAGGCTGCTGCTCACCTCAGCGCGCGCTGCCATCCAGGCTGGAGCCAGCCCAAAGACAAATCCCGTAAGGAGGGTCACGCATGCCGCGAATCCGAAAACTCCCCAGTCGAAGGGCACACTGAGGCCGGTGAAATCCCAAGGATTGGATATCAGCCGGGGTATTGCGCTGCGGCTCAGGTAGCCAAGCAGCAGCCCCCCCAATCCGCCGATCACCGCCAGGAGCAGACTTTCAGTGAGCAACTGGCGCAAGACGCGGGATCGGCCGGCGCCGAGAGCCAGTCGCACGCTCATCTCCCGCTGCCTCTGCGCTCCGCGCGCCAGCAGCAGGTTGGCGATATTGGCGCAGGCCAGCAGCAGCACAAGCCCGGTGAACCCCATCAGCATGAACACAGGCTTCTTGAAGATCCCCTCGGAAAGGTGCAGGCCGCGGCTGCCATCGGCGAGCACCAAATGGGGTACGGTCTCGCCCGGCTTTACCGTCATGGTGCCGCGAACGATGGCCGCCAGTTGCACGTTGAGAGCGGCCTCCGCTTCGGAGTCCCTCACGCCCGGCGTGGCGCGGCCCATGATGTTCAGCCACCAGAGGTCCGCATCTTCCAGAAGCGATTTGCTGCCCTTGGGATCGACCAGAGGCTGAAGGCTGAGGGGTACAAAGATCTCCGGCGATGTCTGCACCCCTTTTGCGCCCGTAAAGCCACGGGGATTAACGCCCACAATCGTCAGCGCAACCTGATTGAGGATGATCGTTTGGCCCAGCGCCGTGGGCGAACGGGAGAATTCCCGTTCCCAAAGGCCATCGCTGATGACGGCGACCGCGCCGGAACCGGGCACGGCATCGTCCGTTGGCTCAATGCCCCGGCCCAACTGCGGGCGTACACCCAGCCCCGAGTAGTAGTTGCCCGAAACCATCTCCGCCTGCACGCGCTGCGCATCACCGCGGACGGTGGCGTTCATGCTGTCGAGCTTGAAGGCGAACAGGTCCTGCATCCAGCGGTTGTGGCCGCGCAATTCCAGGTAAGCCGGATAAGAGAAAACCGGGGACACCATTCCTTCTGCTGACGAATCGAACTCTCCCCAGAAACTATGCACCGCCTGGCGCCCGTTCCCAACCCACCCCAACAGGCGCAGTTGTTCCGGGTGAGGCACGTCGAGCCGGTCGTAGAGCAGGCTTTTGGCAATAGAAAAAATGGCTGTATTCGCGCCGATGGCCAGCGCCAACGAGGTCGCCGCAATCGCGGTGAAGCCAGGGCTCTTGCGCAGGATGCGCACGCCGTAGCGCAAGTCGGCCCGGAATTCGTCCCACCAGCTCAGGCCGAGCGAGGCGCGCATGGCCTCCTTATGGACTATGACCGCGCCCAACTCGACGCGGGCGCGCCGAGCCGCTTCGGCAGGCGAATGACCGGCGCGGATGAGATCGGCGGTCAGTTGCTCCAGATGGAAAGCCAACTCCACCTCCATCTCCGCTTCCAGACGGTTGCGGCGAACCATGGCGCGCAACCACGACCGCGCTCGCGCACCCATCGAAGCAAACCACAGCCCCACCCTCATGCCACCCCCCTATTCCCTGTTCCCTGCTCCCTATTCCCTGCCTCACTCATGCTTCCTCCGGCGTGGTGCGAAGGATGGAGCCGATGATGCCGGCCATGCGGTTCCACTTTTCGGTTTCTTGGCCCAGGCGCTCGCGGCCCACCGCGGTCAATCGGTAAAACTTGGCGCGGCGGTTGTTCTCGCTCTCGCCCCATTCGCTGGCGATGGCGCCCTGGTGTTCCAACCGGTAAAGCGCCGGATAGAGCGAACCCTGCTGGATCACCAGTTCCTCGCCCGAAATCTGCTGGATGCGGAGCAGCACGCCATAACCGTGCAGCGGCCCCAGCGAGACCGCCTTCAAAATCAACAGGTCCAGCGTGCCTTGCAACAGGTCGATCTGCCTCTCTTGCGCCATCGCCTTCTCCTCGACGTTCTAGGAGACAAGATATCCGCGTTCTCCTAGATTGTCAAGGAGAGGGAAAATGAATATTCGGTGACGTACGGCACCAACCCATGGCGCATTATCCGTGTCACAATGTGAACTTCCACATTTTTCATATTTTCATCACACGAAGGAGTCGTGCTCATGGCAAGTCTTTCGATAGCGGAGGCGGTGCAGGCGTTGGCGACTGGGCCGCAGGTACATGCAAACCTTCAAGTTGCGCAACTGGTTGAAAGCGCATTGTTGCGCGGCGAGGCCCGCCTGGCGGCCAACGGGGCCCTGGTGGCAACGACCGCCCCGCGCACCGGCCGCAGTCCCAAAGACAAATTCATCGTGGACGACGATACGACCCATGGCCTGGTCGACTGGGGCCGGGTGAACCAGGCGATTTCGCCAGAGCGCTTCGGAGCGCTGCTCGATCGGGTCCTGCATCACATGCGCGAGCGCGACCTGTTTGTGCAGGATCTATATTGCGGCGCCGATCCGTCCTACCGGATGCCGCTCCGCGTGATCGCCGAGTACGCATGGCACGCTCTGTTTGTGCGCCAGCTTTTCGTCCGGCCGGATGCCGCCGAGTTGGCTGCGCACACGCCCGAGTTCACCATCATCGCCGCGCCCGAGTTCGAGGCCGTGCCCGAGCGCGACGGCACCCGCTCCAGCGCCTTCATCCTGGCCGACTTCACCCGTAAGATCGTGCTGATCGGCGGCACTAAATATGCCGGCGAGATGAAGAAGTCGGTCTTCGGGGTCATGAACTTCCTGGTGCCGCAGCGCGACGTGCTGCCCATGCACTGCTCGGCCAACGTGGGCGCGGACGGCGCGACCGCCCTGTTTTTCGGCCTCTCCGGGACCGGCAAGACAACTCTCTCCGCCGACCCGGCGCGACGACTGATCGGCGACGACGAGCACGGATGGAGCCCCTCCGGGGTCTTTAATTTTGAAGGTGGATGCTATGCGAAATGCGTGGATCTGAGCGAAGAGAAGGAGCCGCAGATCTACCGTGCGATCCACTTCGGTTCGGTGCTCGAAAATGTGATCCTCGATCCGGTCACCCGGCAGCCCGATTACACCGATATCCGGATCACGGAGAACACTCGCGCTGCCTATCCGGTCGGCTATATCGAGAATGCGGTCGTGCCTGGTGTGGGCGGACATCCCCACAACGTGATGTTTCTCGCGGCGGACGCCTTTGGCGTGCTGCCGCCCATTGCGCTTCTGACTCCCGAGCAGGCGATGTATCACTTTTTGTCAGGCTATACGGCCAAGCTGGCCGGAACAGAAGCTGGTATGGGGTCCGATCCGGTGCCTGAGTTTTCCGCCGGCTTCGGAGCACCTTTCCTGCCCTTGGCGCCGCGCGTCTACGCGGAGATGCTGGGCAAGCGGCTCAAGCAGCAGAACGCAGCTTGCTGGCTGGTGAATACCGGCTGGAGCGGCGGCAAATTCGGGGTGGGAAAGCGCATGAGCATCAAGATCTCGCGCGCTCTGGTCAGCGCGGCGCTGAACGGCCTGCTGGATGAGGTGGAGTTTGTCACCGAGCCTGCTTTTGGGTTGCATATTCCCGTAAGCTGCCCGGATGTACCGGCGAAGGTGCTCAATCCGCGGAACGCCTGGGCGGACAAGGATGCTTACGACCGGCAAGCCGCCGACCTGGCCGCCCGCTTTCAAGCCAACTTCGAGCGGTTCGACGCTTCGGAAGAGGTCCGCGCCGCCGGGCCGGGGAAGAGATGAAGAGCACTTCCGCCTCAACGCAAAAAGACCATGCCGTAAGGGCATGGTCTTTTTGTTCGATATTAATGCCGGCGATCACCTAATCTCCCACACAGTCACCCATGCAGTACCATCGGCCCAGCGAGGCTTAACTTCCGTGTTCGGGATGGGAACGGGTGATCCCTCGCAGTATGGTCACCGGCAAACTTGAATGGCGCTTGGCGGGTGGTTGCCCGCAGCCTGCCG
>Ga0181517_10000141_pt1 | contig 100237 bp, 81 predicted proteins | sample PEATcosm2014_Bin_31_FD_119748 | JGI IMG/M metagenome (GOLD analysis project Ga0181517, IMG submission 119748) | Peatland microbial communities from MTU Mesocosm Facility, Houghton, MI, USA - PEATcosm2014_Bin01_30_metaG | ecosystem: Environmental > Terrestrial > Soil > Wetlands > Peat | place... | reverse complement strand
TCTCGGGTCGGCCGTATCGAGACGGATCTTCGAGTCGGTGGCGATGACTTCGTCCACGGTGCGACAACTGTCGAGCTGGTATTGAATCCACTGCAGGGAGTTGAGGACCGGGCGGGCATCCGGCTCCGGAGGGCGTGTCTCGATTAGCCACATATTCTCGACGACCAGGCCTGCTTCATTCATGCCGCCTGTCGGCATCTCCCACCCGCCGCTGTTGAAGGTGAGGCTTCCATATTTGGAAACCCATTTGGCCGGGGTGGTGCCCGGCGCCACGAGGGAGGATTTCTGCGCGTGACGCGGATTGACAATGACGAGCGCCTCCTCGGAGACCCAGTCCAGGCTGCGACCAAAATAAAGGTGATTGGCGCTTTGCAGCACAAATGTGGTGCAGGCCCGCGCTGTGCCGGCCCCGAGCAGCAGGCTCGCCAGCGCGCACAGACGCAGGGGCGTTATCAATCGGGTTGGATTCATACTCGCCATGATTGCCGTCACTATGCCCGCCCAGCGTCCACGGTCAACCTAAAAAGTGGGAGACCAAGAGTCGAAAGGGAAGGCCTGCCGGACGTCTGCGGACACTGCCCATGGGGAGGCGCCCGCTATAAACTCTTCTTCCAATTGTAACGGGCTGCGGCTTGTCTTTGGGTTAGACTCGGGTAAGCTCGGTTTCGGAAGACGGCTATTATGAATATTCTGTTGGGAATGATCCTTGGATTCGTGGCCTGGTTTCTAGTTCGCTACCTGGTAGCAGGCTTCTACACGGTCAACCAGAACGAGCGCGCCGTGAAGGCCCGCTTCGGCCGCGCCGAACGCATCGGCAAGGCCACCACGCTCCAGGACCCCATCGCTGAATTCCTGCTTGCGGAAGAAAAAGAGCGCTATGCCTATCCCCAAGTGCGGGTCATTCCGCCGGGCGGCCCTTATTTCAAGTGGCCCTGGGAAAAGGTCTATAAAGTCTCGGTGGCGACGCAGACAATCAATATGGCTTACGATCCGGACAACCCGTCCGCCAACCAGGGAGGGACCGTCCTTGAAGCGGTCACCAAAGACCAACTCAATACAGGCTTGACCGGCCAGATCCGATATCGGGTTTCGGAGAAGAACCTCTACGCCTACGTGTTTGGGGTTAAACGCCCGATCGTGCACGTTATGGGCTACTTCACTTCGGTGCTGCGCGAGCGCATTGCCAATTTCGAGGCCCCGGCCGTTTCCGTCTCCCTGGATTCCAAAGTTGGCGTGCCGCCTCCGGAGGTGGTCACCGCTTCCATCGGGGTCTCGATTAATGACCTGCGGAAAAACCTGCGCGACATCAACGAGCACATGGACCAGGAATGCAAGTCCTCCGAAGCTCGCTACGGCATCACGCTGGATGCCTCGCTCATCACCGGGATCGACCCCCCGCGAGAGGTGGAGTCCGCGCTGGCGGCCATCAACACCGCGTACAACCAGATCTCCTCGGATATCAGCCTCGCTCAAGCCGGCGCCGACCAGAAGCTGGTCCAGTCCAAACGGGCGGTGGAGATAGAGACGCTCAAAGCGCAAGCCGAGGTTGAGCCGCTGAAAGCCTTGGCCGACCAGTTGCGTGAACTGAAAAAGAGCGGGCCGGATGCGCTGCCGGCCTACGTGCGCAACGTTCGGCTGAAACTCTTCAGCAACGCCCGCCGCGCCATCGTGGAGGTGCCCCATGCTTAGCTTGCTTATCGCCGCCGTCGCCACGTTCTTCGGCCTGTTCATCCTTGGGCCGATCTTTTTCGGGTTCTGCCGCGCCTTCGGCCTGTATACCATCGTGCAGGAGCGCCAGTGTAAGGTTTATGTCCTTTTTGGGCAGGTGGCCCTCATCCTTGATGAGCCGGGGCTGCACTTCCTCTGGCTCAGCCTCGGGTGGAAAGCGCCGCTGGTGCATTGGATCGGCCGCTGCCACGTCCTGGATATGCGTTTGGACCAGGTGTATTTGCGCAGCCAAGCGGTCAATTCGGAGGAAGGCGCGCCTATGGGAATCGGCATTTGGTATGAGATGTTCGTCAGCGATCCGGTGTCCTATCTTTTTAAGAACGCCGATCCGCGGGGGTCGCTCGCCGCCAACGTCAGCAATTCCACGGTCCGCTGCCTTAGCAATCTAAAGCTGGCTGCCATGATGGAAAATCGCCACGCCATGAGCCAAACAGTGCGGGGGGAAGTCTCCCCGAAATCCCACGAATGGGGCTACCAACTCGGCTCGGTCTATATCCGAAAGGTGCATTTCCGCGATGCCAACATGATCAAGCAGATTGAGGAAAAGGTCGTGAATCGACTGCGGCAGGTCACCTCCGCCATCAAGCAGGACGGCGCCAACCAGGTGAGCATCATCACCAGCACCGCCGACCGCCAGGCCGCCATCGAGTTTGCCAAGGCCGCCGCGATGCGCCCTCACATCGTCGGCGCCGGCCTCCAAGACATTGCCCGCGACTCCGATATCGCCCACGCGATGTTCGAGATCCTTGAGACCCAAAAGATCCTGGAGGGGGAAGCCGACATCACGCTCATTCCCAAGAACAACGATCTGCTCAAGGAATTGGCCGCAACGGCCGATGGGCCCGCCCCCAAACCGCCGGCCATTCCAAAGGCTTGAGAAGGCGGCTAAAGTTTCCCCGCCGGCAGCCGATAGAAGAGATGGCCCTGTGTGAGCACACAGGAACCATTGACTATGAGCACCGTATCGACTGTTTCGAATTCGTCGACCGCCGCCTATGCCGAGCAGTTGGCCAATGCCGCAAGTCTCAAGCGCAGCCTTTCCAATCTCGGCGCGGCGATCCAGGAAGGGGATCTGACCAGCGCCTCGTCACAGCTCACCGCCCTGGTCAAAGCGCATCCCGAACTGACCGCCAACTCCTCGGACAGCTCAACGGACGCGAGCGCGCCGATCAACAGCGACTTCCAGGCACTGACCACCGCCCTGGCCAACAACGACACGAATGCCGCCAAGAGCGCCTGGGCATCGATCACAGCGGATCTCAACAACGCTGGGAGCAGCACCAGCGGCAATCCCACCACCAACACCGCCGAGGCAGTCGCCAGTTTTAATGCGTCCAACACCCAGAGCATGGTGAGCGCTCTTCTGGGCGGCAGCACCAGCCCGGCCAGCGCGCTTTCGAGCGTGTTGAACACCTCATATCCCGGCGGCTCGTCTTCCTTGAACGATCTGCTCAGCGACTGGACGACATACAACAGCAACGGCACCGCCACTACCTCCGCGACCGATAGTCCCGGCACCCAGTTGGACACGGCGGTCTAGAATTCCCGCTACAAGTCGCCCTGACCGCGACGCGGTTTCCTCGCAAGAGCGCGGCCTTTGACTTGGATCAAGGTCTTCGGCGAAAGGCACTTTCCCGCCATTGACGCTTCGCCGGAGGCCCGCGAGAATCCTCTCATGAGTTTCCGCGCAGTGTTTATTGCCATCGCTATCGCCACCGCGTTGATTGTCTCGGCCTATCTCATTCACTCCCGGCGGCCGCGATCGGAGATCGAACAGCCCAACGCCGCTTTTGTGCGCGCGACGGGCAAATGTGCGGAGTGCCACCTCAATTCGCAATACTCCGTGGTTCACGAGTTCGAAATGAGCGTTCACGCCCGCAAGGGGCTCAATTGCCTCGACTGCCACCAGGTTGCCGCAGGACAAATGGGGAAAGACCACCACGGCTTCGTTATCAGCACCAGCGGCCCGACTCCCGCCAATTGCCGCACCTGCCATGAAACGGTCTATCAGCAATTTGTCCGCAGTCGCCACGCCGCCGCGGCTTGGGCGTCGGTGGCGGGGGACAAGGACTTTTCTCCGGAGCAAGTCGCCTTCGCGGAGCAGTTCCAGCCCGGCGGAGTTAAACGTCCGCCCCACGGCTTGGCGATGCTCGAAGGCACAAGCGCGATGAAGAGCGGTTGCTCAAGTTGTCACAGCATTGGGCGGCCGAATGCCGATGGATCGATCGGCGACTGCACGGCTTGCCATGCGCGACACACATCCTCCGTGGAATTTGCGCGCCTGCCCAGCACGTGCGGCCAGTGTCATCTCGGGCCAGACCATTCGCAGATGGAGATTTACACGGAATCCAAGCACGGCACCATGTTCGCGGCCCAGCGGCAGTTGCTGAACCTTGCAGTCCCGCCCGGCAAGCTGACGACACGCGACATGTTTGTCCCCACCTGCGCTACTTGCCACATGAGCGGCCTGAACGGACGCGGATCGACTCACGACCCCTCGGATCGGCTTTCCTACTACCTTTTCTCCGAGGTCACCACGGAGCGGCCCAACGCCCTGCGCGCGCGGGCGGCGATGAAAGACATCTGCGAGCAGTGCCACACGCCCCAGTTGGTGGACCGTGTTTTCGAGGATGGCAAAGCGGTAGTCGATGCAACCAATGAGAAGGTCCTTTCCGCCCGGAACCTTATGAATGGCCTTTATGAGGACGGCCTGCTCCCCACCAATGCGCCCTATGGTGAGCCGATACAACTCAATTACTTCGACCTGTGGCATTACTACGGGCGCACGGCCAAACACGCCGCCTTCATGGGCGGAGCCGATTTTGTGCAGTGGCACGGCAACTACCCGATCTACCAGCACCTGGTAGAAATCCGGGCCGAGGCGAAAGAGTTGCGGAGCCGCAAATGACGGCCGGGCCAATGAAATGGTACGGCAGCCCACGGATGTGGGTCGAATTGTTCGCGCTGTTCAACCTGGCGGGCCTCGCTCCCGACATTTTCCTGGCCCATAACGTCAACCTCTTTCATTCCCGCATCGAGTATCTGCCCTTGGTATTTTCCCTGGCTTCACCGCTGGCGCTGGCGCCTGCCGTCTGGTGCCTGGCGCGGTCGCACCTTGGGCCTTGGCGGGTGCTTGGGTACGCGGCCGGCTGGGGTTCGGTCGTGGTGGGCATAGCGGGGCTGGTGCTTCACCTCCAAAGTCAGTTCTTTCAGCAATGGACCCTGGCCAGCCTGGTCTATGCGGCCCCTTTTGCCGCCCCTCTCGCTTATACGGGCATCGGCTTGCTCCTCATCATGAATCGGATGGTCTCCGCTGAGTCCAAGGAATGGGCGTTATGGGTCATTTTCCTGGCTTTGGGGGGCTTTGCGGGGAACTTCATCTTCAGCGTGACTGACCATGCCCAGAACGGCTTTTTCCACCCTACAGAGTGGATTCCCGTTGTCAGTAGCGCCTTGGCCGTCGGGTTCCTTTTTGTTCCGCTGGTTGTGGAGGTGACATCCGGTTACCTGCGGCTCTGTGCCGTCGCGATGGCTTGCCAGGCGGCGGTGGGCATTACCGGCTTTTTCCTGCATTTCATCGCCGACTGGCATGGCATCGGCCCGACGCTGTTCGATCGAGTCGTCTACGGCGCGCCGATACTTGCTCCAATGCTCTTTCCCGATTTGGTCCTGCTGGCCGGCATCGGCCTGTGGAAGCTATCCTGTGGCGACGCGGATGGCTGATCATCGGCGGGGCTGACGGCGTTGCCGCCGCCCACAAGCTTGAGCAGGTCGCTTACGGCCGATCGCAGCGAATCTGCCTGAGCATTAAGTTGTTCAGCCGCGCTGGCAGTCTCCTCCGCGTTGGCGGCATTGGATTGAGTTACCTTGTCCATTTGCGTCACGGCCACATTCACTTGTGAGATGCCCTGGCTCTGTTCTTTGCTCGCTTCGGCTATCTCGGCAACCAGTTCATCCACCTGGCGCGCCTTGCGCACAATTTCATCCAGGCTACGCTCGACTTTGGCGCTGATTTCCACGCCGTGCTCGCTCCGGCGAATGGAGTCGGCGATTCGGTCCTCGGTCTCCTTGGCCGCTTGCGCGCTGCGCCGCGCCAGGTTGCGCACTTCGTCGGCCACCACGGCAAACCCCATTCCGGCCTCCCCGGCGCGCGCGGCTTCGACGGCGGCATTCAAGGCCAGGAGGTTGGTTTGGAAGGCTATCTCATCGATCGTCTTAATGATTTTGGCGATATTATCGCTCGAGCTCTTGATGGCGGCCATGGCCCGGCTCATTTCCTTCATGTCATTGGCGCCGGCATCGGCGGCTGCGCGAGTCTGGTTGGCGAGGTTTCTGGCGTTTTGCGCATTATCGGCGTTGTGTCCGGTCATGCTGGACATTTCTTCGAGCGAAGCGCCGGTCTCCTCGAGGGAGGCGGCCTGTTCGCTGGAGCCTTCGGCCAGCGCCTGGCTTGCCGAAGAGACCTGCGACGCGGCACTGGACGTCTGTTCCGAGCTGGCGGAAAGGAGGTTGGCCAAAGTGTGGATCGGCTTGGTGATGGAGCGGGTAATCGCGATGCCCAGAACGATGCCAACGCCGACGCCGAGAAAGGTGGTGAGGAAGGAAACTTGTTTAAAAAACGCCGCCATGGAGCTGGCTTGTTTGGCTTCTGTCTCGGCGGAGCGGCGGCTGATCTGCACCAGGTTTTCGAGCAAGGCCTCGGCCTTCTGTTGTGAGGCCCGGCACACCACCAGGCCATGCTGGGTGAGTTGGCTCTGAAGACTGCGCAGCTCGGCAGAGGTATGTTGCAAAGAAGCCACAAACTCGTTCATTGCCTGAGAGGTGGGCCTATCGAGTCCCTTGACGAGCCGGTCCACTACTTTCCCGGCCTCGGGATTGCTCTGGTCAAAGCTCTTGAGCGCTTCCCGATACTTGATTCCCAACGCCGCGTGAGCGCTTGCTAGTTTGGCAACGCTGGACGTATCGAGGCCAAGATCCGCGATCAGGTTCTGAACCTGTCCCAAGGCATCTTGCACCGCCTTCTCCTGTTTGGCGAAGGCAGCAAGGTGTTTGTCATACTCTTCGGCATTGTTGCCCCGCAGCAGGATGTCCTTCCATTCCTGGACCTGCATCTTGAAAGCCAGGTGAGCTTCCCAGCTCAGTTGTGCGGCCAGACTCACCGCTTGGGGGTACGAAAGGGTTTTCGCACGCTCACTCCGCCAATAGGCCTCCGTCAGCCGCTCAAATCCCAGGGATAATTGGATGAACTGTTCGCTGTCGGTGTTCCACGCTGTCCAGGCCAATTGCAGATCTTTCCAGGCGGCCTCTTGCTGGGGAGATTTGGGAAGGGAGTTGTAGACTTTCCACTCGGCCTCACAGATCTTGCGCGCCGCCGCAATGGTCTCATGTTGGCGCTTCCAGTCGGAGGGGTCGGCGTCTAGATTCATGATCGTGCGCTGAGCCGCCTTGATCGACATGCTCTGCCCGCTGAGAGTGAGAAGGGCCTGGACGCCGGGGAGTTCGTTGTCAGCCACCTGACAGATGGACCTGGCATTTCTGGAGGACTCATAGTAGCTGGCAGCCCCAAGGAACAAGGCAACCAGCATCAGCATGCCGAAGCCAAAGGCGAGCTTCCGACCAAGCGTCATAATAGTATCCTCTTTCATCGATTTTCAGACCCAGTTCGCTTCCACTCAAGATGGCTGGGACCGTGGCCTGCTTCCCCTCGTCCGGGGAGAGAGAGCCACGAAAAGGAGCGCGCGCGAATCTTTAGCTTCGATTCGTGTCTTAATTGCAACGGATCTTAGACTGCTACCTTGCCTATCGGCGGGGTACCACAACAACTTAAGCAGATTTTAGGGCGGTGCCTCCAAATGCTGTTCGTATCGGTTCCCTGCCATGCGACGCCTCGGGAGACGCGGATCCGGCTTTTTTGCTACGTCCTTCCCCGTTGCCGGTTTGCCTCGTAAAGGAACACGGCGGCGGCGCTCCCGACATTGAGGGAATCGACGGTTGGGGGCATCGGGATCGCAGCGGCTTCATCGCAGGCAGCCAGGGCTTCCGGTGAGATGCCATAGCCCTCGCTGCCGAAGACGATGCAGCAATCCTTTGCGAACTGTGCCTGGCAGAGAGTCCGCCCGTCGGCGTGCGGGTGGGCGGCGATGCATCGAAAGCCGTGGGCGCGCAAGTGACGCAGGCTCAGCACCAGATTCCGGGCCTCGATGATTGGCAATTGGAAGACGGCACCCATAGAACTGCGCACCGCGCGGCGGAGGAACGGGCTACTGGAGGTTTCGCCCACGAGCAATGCGTGCGCGTTGAAGGCGGCGCAGTTGCGCACCAGCGCGCCGATGTTCTCGGCGCTGGACAAGCCATCGACGGCGGCCAGGAGGCGCGGCCGCGCGCTACGCGCCAGAAGATCTTCGAGGTCCGGCGGCGCCGGCACTTTCCCAACCGCCAGCAGACCCTGGTACATGGAGAACCCGGTCAAGGTCTCGAGCAACTCCTTGTCGGCGACGAAGACCTGGATGTTCTCCGGCCGTGCCTGGAGCAGCGGCTCCAGCTCCGGCAGCCATTTCGGCGGCAGCAGCACAGAAACGACGGGAAACCGGCTCTCCAGCAACCGACGCACGACCTTCTCGCCTTCGGCGACAAAAATGCCTTGCTGCCGGTGTTCCATCTGCCGGCGCATCGTTCGGTAGGGCTGCAACTCCGGGGAGTCGAAAGATTCAATCGCTCGAGCCTGAAACATGTGAAAAAGGAAAACACCCCCCCGCAGGGTCCTACGGCAAATCCAGCAACCCGTTTCCATTTGCGGTCAGATGAAGGGTTGGGCACGGGGTTGTTTGTGAGGTCACTTCCAAGTGGATATGGGTGGCCCCGATTTGTTCAAGCCGCCGCGCCATCACCTGGCGCGCCAGATCCGGCCGGTTGCACTCCCGGCTCAGGTGGCCCAGGTAGAGATGCCGAAGGTCGGCTGACATGATCTGCTGGGCGGCTTCAGCGGCAGCTTCGTTGGATAGGTGTCCGTGGCGGCTGAGGATTCGCTGCTTGAGGCTCCAGGGCCGGTGGGGGCAATCCTGGAGCATCTTGACGTCGTGGTTGGATTCCAGCACCAGCACATTGGCGGTCCGGACCCGTTGCAGCACGAGCTTGGTTGCGTGGCCCAAGTCGGTGAGAAAGCCTATATTGCCGGCGGAGGTCCGCAGCAGGTAGCCGACCGGCTCCTGCGCGTCATGCGGGACGCTGAAGGTTTCCACCGCAACGTCGCCCACCTCAAAGCCGGCGCCGGTGGTGAACAGACGCGACTCGAGCTTGATCTGGTGTTGGTATTCGACGGCTTCCTGAGTGGGACGGTTGAGATAAACCGGGATGTGCAGTTTGCCGGTCAGCACGGCGAGGCCCTGGACGTGATCGGAATGCTCATGCGTGACCAGAATACCAGTGAGGTTCTCAGGGCTCCGGCCGATGGCCGCAAGCCGGAGCCGGATCTGGCGAAGGCTTAAGCCCGCGTCGATGAGCAGGCGGGTTTCCTCGGTTTCGAGATAAGCACAATTGCCAGCCGAACCGCTGCCGAGAATTGTAAGGCGAACAGGCACGGCCTAAACTAGTGGCGGTCTTGGCCCCGGGCAATAGTTTTTCGCCTCACTTGACCGTATTGAGCAACGGGGCAAGACCGTGGATGCGGACTTCGAGGCGATCTCCCGAGGCGATAGGGCCGACGCCGCTGGGGGTGCCGGTGAGGATGATGTCGCCAGGCAGCAGGGTCATGTTGGTGGAAATGAAGCTGACAAGATGGAAGCAATTGAATATGAGCTGGCTGGTATGCGAATTCTGGCGCAACTGGCCGTTTTGGAAAAGTTGGATGCTCAGATCGTGCGGATCAACCTTGGTTTCCACATACGGTCCAAGGGGGGTGAAAGTGTCGAAGGACTTGCAACGAGTCCACTGGCTTTCGGAGTTTTGTATGGTCCGATCGCTGATATCCTGGGCGGCTGTATAACCGAGTATATAGCGCGCGGCCGCTGCGGGGGTCACGTTGCGCACGCGCCGGCCGATGACGATGGCGAGTTCCGCCTCATATTCGGTCCGATGGTCCGGGAAGGGGATCTCCACCTTGCCGCCATCCGCCAGCAGCGAGGTGGAGGCTTTAATCCAGAACAGCGGCTGTGGTGGCAGCGGCTTGCTGCTCTCGCGCGCATGGTCGGCGTAGTTAAGACCGACCGCGATCACCTTGGACGGCACCACCGGAGCGAGCGTGCGAAGCCCCTTGAGCTTGGCCGGTTTCTTGTCGAAGGAAGGAGATCCAAAGACATCGCCTCGCAGGCGAAAAATCTCGCCGTCGATGACTTTGGCGTAGAACACTTCGTCGCCCTTCTGAAATCGGCCTATGGCTGCCATAAAACAGCTGTTTTGTAACAAGCGCGCCGCTGGGGGGCAAGACTAAAGACTTGGCGACTTTGGACGAGGGCAGGGTGGGTCAGTGCCATCAAGGGGCTGTTGGCTGACCGACCCGTCTGGACGCACGCGGTTTTCAGAATCAGAAGCGGTTGCGTTGGAGCCACAGCGCCTTTCACGATGGCCTCCCCAGGTGCCAGGGCATCGTTGCGTTACTTTACCCGCGGTCTTGGGGGATCTACCCCATACACATGCGGGGTGCGTTCCCTATATCATGCTGGTTGTGAAAGCACAGTGGGTAACAGTCGCTAAGGTCATAAGGTTGGGGAGGGTGGGTGCCGACAGAAAATCGGATTCCTGACCGCGCTTCAATTTGAGACGAACCGTTTACCATCCGAGACTTGCGGGCTACCCGGCAGCCATTCTGGGCGTGCTGGCCGCTTTTCTGTTTCGCTGGTCGTTAGCGCCGCTGGTTGGCAGTTTTGGCCCTTTAATGCTCTTCAGTCTGGCGGCGATGGGCGCGACGTGGTACGGCGGGATCGGGCCGGGTGTAGGGGCGCTGCTGATGGGGGGGGCGGTGGGGGACTATTACTTCCTGCGGCCCCACCAGGAAGCGGATTTCCTCAGCAGCGTTGAATGCGCGGACATTGTCACGTACGCGGCAATGACCGGCATGATGATTGCGCTTATCGAAGCGCTGCGACGGGCGTGGGCGCGCGCCGAGAAATGCCATCTCCTGTCGCAAACTCGCGGCGAGCAATTGCTCAACGGCATGCGCCAAATCAATGCGGCGGAGGCGAGAATCAGGGACTTGGCCGAACTGGAACAGCGGGTGCGGGAGCGGGCCTCCGCGCTGGAGTCGGCCAACCGCGAACTCGAAGCGTTCAGTTACTCGGTCTCGCACGACCTGCGCGCGCCGTTACGCAGCATTTACGGCTTCAGCCAGGCGGTGCTGGAGGACTACCGCGACCGTCTTGACGACCGAGGGGTGATGTACCTCCAATACGCCTGTGATGCCAGCCAGCGGCTGAGCCGGCTGATTGAAGATTTGATGGAGATGTCGCGGGTCAACCGCGGCGACTTGCGCCGGGAAGAGGTGGATTTGAGCGCGCTGGCTTGGACCGTCACGTCGGAGCTCCAAAGACTGGAGCCGCAACGCTCGCTTGAAACGATCATTGCGCCGGGGCTGGTAGCGCAGGGAGATCACCGGCTGCTCCGCCTGGCGCTGGAAAACCTGATGAGCAACGCCTGGAAGTTCACCTCGAAGCTGCCTTGGGCCAGGGTTGAAATGGGCGCCATGCAGCGGAACGGCGGGCGCCTCTATTACGTCCGCGATAATGGGGCCGGCTTCAGCATGGCGCATGCGGAACGTTTGTTCGGCGTATTTCAGCGCCTGCACTCGGTGGACGAGTTTCCCGGCACAGGTATCGGCCTGGCGACCGTAAAGCGCATCGTCATGCGCCATGGCGGCGACATCTGGGCCGAGGGAAAAGTGAACGAGGGAGCCACCTTCTATTTCACGCTGCCAGAGCAGCCAAAACCCGCCGACGGTGCGGATGCCCCGTCGCCGCCTCAGACAATACGAGCCAGGCGAGCGCATCCCGTCAGAAACTCGTGCGGGTGACGGCTTCGGTCAAAGGCTGAAGGAGAAGATTGGGTGCGCAGCCGAGCGCCAAAACAGCCAGCGCGAGTGCCGCCACAACGACTCGGGCGACCAGCGGCGCGGCCTTGAAGCCGGCGGGCTCGGAAGCTGGGCGGACAAATACCTGCTTGAGCACCAACAGATAGTAGTAGAGGGATACCACGCTCATCGCGACAGCCAGCAACACTAACCAGAGCAACCCGAGATCCTGTCCGCCCGAGCCGAGGACAGAAGTGAAAAGGTAGAACTTCCCGAGGAAGCCGGCCAGCGGCGGGATGCCGGCCAAAGAGAGCATGAAAACCATCATGGACCACGCGAGGACAGGCGCTCGGCGGCTCAGCCCCGCGAAATCCTCCAGCCTGTCCCCGCCAGTTTCCGCCTGAACCATCGAGACGACACCGAATGCTCCGATGGTGGTTAGCCCATAGGTAAGGGCGTAATACAGCAGGGCGGCCAGACTTTGCTTCTGGTGTCCGATGATTCCGAGCAGCATGTAGCCGGCATGCGCAATGGCAGAATAGGCCAGCAGCCGGCGCACGCTGCGCTGGGCCAGCGCGGCCAGATTGCCAAGGATCATTGAGACAATGGCAAGCACCGCCAGCAAGGGCTTCCAACCGGACGCGAATTGGCCCCAGGCTGCGCAGCCCCCGACGCCCGCAAAGCCGATTCGCATCACCTTGGCAAAGATAAAGAAGCCGGCCACTTTTGAGGCGGAGGCGATGAAGGCGGCGCTAGGCAGCGGGGCTCCTTCATAGGCGTCAGGAGCCCAAAGGTGGAAAGGCGCCGCGGCAACCTTAAAGCCGAAGCCTGCTACCGTCATCACTAGCGCCCCGGCCAGCAAAGGGTCGAGGGATGTCCGCGGTAAGACGGGGCTGCCCGGGAGGAGGTGAGCCGCCTTTATGGCTTCGGCGGCCTCGCCAAGGTTAGTCGAGCCGGTGATGCCGTAAAGCCAGCTCAGCCCGAACAAGGTAAAGGCCGCGGCCGTGCCGCCGAACAGGAAATACTTCAGCGCCGCTTCCGCAGATCGGGCGCTGCGTTTGTTGAACGCGGTCAGCACGTAGAGCGTGAGGCTCGTCAATTCAAGCGAAAGGAATATCATCAGCACATCTTCCGAGCTGGCCAGGAACAGCATCCCGGCGGCGGCAAGCAAAAGCAGCGCGTAGTACTCTCCCGCATGCGAGGTAAAGTCGGCTCCGCTGCAAAGAGCCACCGTGAAAATCGCCAGAGCGAGGATGCCGACACTGACGATCTGCGTGACCGGGTCAGCCACCAGCATCTGCCCGAAGTTCCCCTGTTGCGGCAGCACGAGCATCCAGGCGATGGCCGCGGCGCAGCCGGCGGCGGCGATGATCGCGCCGATTCCGAACCGGAGGCGAGGCTCCAGGTTCCGCAAGGCGGAGAGGTCTACCGCCAGAACCACTACTGCCGTGATCACCACGATGATCTCTGGCGCGGCCAGTCTGAGCAGGTCGAGGTAGTTTACCACGAGCCTCCTCCGCGCAAGCCGTCAAAGAGCGGCGAGTTGAGGCTTGGGACAATCCATTGCAGCAGTAAATGCGGACAGAGCCCAATCAGGAGCGCGGCCCCGATCAAGACCACCGCCCCGATCCTTTCGGGAATGGAGATCTGTGATCCGATGCCGTCCATGGCGGGGGCAGCAACCTCGGGACGCGTCTCCGCGCGGGACCCCAATGGGTCCGTTTCAGAAAAGAAGACCTTCTGCAAGGCTCTCAAGGTATAGGCGGCCCCAACCAGAATTCCAATCCCCGCCAGCACGGCGAGCGAGGGGAAGGAGTTCCAAGCGCCAATCAGCACCTGTAGCTCCGCCACGAAGCCGCTGAATCCAGGCAAGCCCATCGAGGCGACCCCGGCTATCGTGAATGTCACCGCCGCAAAAGGAAGGCGCTTGCCCAGATTGCTCCCGGCCAGCCTCTCCAAGTCGCGGGTGTGGGCGCGATCGTAAACCATCCGTCCCGCCACCGCGAAGAGCAGCCCGGCCAGAATGCCGTGTGAGAACATCTGCAGGACCGCGCCGCTGAGGCCGATGGAGTTAAGTGTCATCAGGCCCAACAGCACGAATCCCATATGGCTGACACTGGAGTAGCCGATGACAAACTTGAAGTCGTTCTGCACCAGCGCCACCGTTGCGCCATACACGATGCCAACCACCGCCAGGAGGCTGAACAGGTCGCGCCACGAACCCAGCCCCAGGAACTTGAACCCCCAATCGTCCAGCCCGTGCGGAAACAGAGTCATGGCCACGCGCAAACAGCCGTAAGCTCCCAGCTTCATCACCACGCCCGCCAGGAGCATCGACCCTCCTGTCGGCGCCGCGACATGGCCGGTCGGCGCCCACGTGTGGAACGGCCAAAGGCCGGCCAGAATCCCGAAACCCGCAAACACGAGCGGGAAGGCCCACATCTGGAAGCGGGTCGGGAAGGGGAACTTCGACAATTCGAGGAGGTCGGTCGTGTGCCCGCCTGCAACGACGAAAGCCGCGATCAACCCAGCCAGGACCAGGCCGCTGCCAACGAAGGAATAGAGCGCCAATTTCATGGCGCCGTATTCTTTGCGGGTCGAACCCCAAATGGCGATGAGGAAATACTTCGGGACGATGGCGATTTCGTAAAAGACGAACAGCAGGAACACATCGAAGCTCAGGAATACGCCATAAACGGCGCCAATGAGCGCGAGGTACGCGGCAAAGAATTCCTTGGCGCGATATTCGATGTTCCAGGAAAAGAGAATGCCGGCGATAGCCGCAATCCCGGTCAATAGCACCAGAGTCAGACTGATGCCGTCGACCGCCAGGTGATATTCGATGCCTAGCGCCCGAATCCAGAGGAATCTTGTGAGCGTCTGGATGACTCCGGCCTTGAAATTCACCGCGGCGGCGAGACAGCAGGCGAAGCCGAGCACGGCAACGACCAGCGCCGCCGAGCGCGCCGCACGGGCGCTACCCGAAGGCAACAGCAGCAGCCCCACCGCGCCCAGGAAGGAAAGATAGATGGTGCAGGGAAGCATGGCTTCAGAAACTCAGGTGCTGCACGAATCCCGTCACCGTGCGGTTGACCATGCCGAGCACGGCTTGCGGCCAAACCCCCAGCAGGAACATCAAAGCTATCGCGGGACCAAGCATCAAGCGCTCTCGCAACGTCAGGTCGGGCATGCTCGACCAGCGCTGGTTGAGCGGCCCGTTGAAAACGCGCTGCAAGATCGTAAGAATGAAAACCGCGGTGATGAGCAGGCCGATGACCGACAGCGCTGCCGCCCAGGTTGCCAAGGGAAACACGCCTTTGAAGATGAGAAACTCGCCGACGAAGCCGTTCAGGCCCGGGAGACCGAGCGAGGAAAAGAGGGCGATCCCCATCAATCCGCAGAAAACCGGCGCCACCTTGCGCAGCCCTCCAAAATCGTCCAAGCCGCGCATCCCATTGGCCCGCACCTCCAGCAGACCTGCGAACCAGAAGAGGGTTGCGGCGGTCAGACCGTGGTTGAACATCTGCAGAAAGACCCCGCTGAGGGCGGCAGACTTTTCCGCTAGCGGATTTGCCGCGATTGTTCCGGAGCGCATCACGGCGAAAACGCCCAACAGGCAGTAGCCAAGATGGTTGATGGAGGAATAGGCGAAGATCCGCTTGAGGTCGCGTTGGGCAAAAGCCGCGCCGGCGGAAAAAAGGATGGTCAAAACCGCCAGGCAGAGCAGCGGCGTCGAGACCCAGCGCATTTCGGAAGGAAAGAGAGGCAGCAGCACGCGCAGGAAACCATAGACGCCCATCTTCGACATCAGCCCGGTCAGCAACATTGCCGCGCCGACAGGCGCTTCGGCGTAGGCCGGCGGCAGCCACGTATGAAACGGCGCTAATGGTGTCTTGACCGCAAACCCCAGGAAAGCGCCGGCAAAGATCACCAGCGCCAACCGCTCCGCCGTCAACTCGCGCCAGCCCAGCTTATCCGCAAGCGCGCCGATCAGCGTGCCGTTCCGGCCCATGTCGGCCAAGTCGATGAAGTCGGATTTGTGGGTGGCTACGAAGATGGCCAGGAAGGCCAGAAGCAGTGCGACGCTGCCAGCCATCGTGTAGAGAAAGAACTGTGTCGCCGCCGGACCCCGCCCCGGACCGCCCCAGAGCCGGATGAGCAAGAAGGCGGGCACGAGGCTCAGTTCCCAAAACAGGAACCAATGGAAGAAGTTCAGCGCCGTAAACGTTCCAAACAAACCGGCTTGCAGCGACAGGACCAGGCCGAAATAGAGCGGCACACGCTCCTCAATGTTCCAGGACGCCAGCATGGCCATCGGCACGACGATGGCCGATAACAACACCATCAGCAGGCTCAGGCCGTCTGCGCCGACGTGATACTCAATCCCCAGCGTTGGAATCCAGGCGTGATGGTCTTCGAATTGCATGCTGGCCGAGGCCGGATCAAATCGCGCGCCTAAGACTAGCGCCAGCGCCAGGCCGGCGAAGGCGAAGCCCAGGCCAAGGTGTCGCGCCAGCCGCTTCCGATGCGAATCGAGCGCCATGACCGTTACCGCCCCCGCCAGGGGAACTATTGTCAGAAGGGTCAAAAGGGAAAAGGGAAGGTTCGTTCTCATCTCCCGTAACATCCCCAAACGAGAAGCACCACCAAAATCATCAAGCCCAGGCCGAGGATTCGCAAGTAATGCTGCACCTGGCCATTTTCCACATGTGACAGGCCGCGGCCACCCGCGCGCAATCCCTCGCAGGTTTCATCAAAGCCGCGGTTAACGACATGCTCATCGAACAACCGGCTCACCCAGGAAAGACCGATTGCGGCAAGCGCAACTAGTTCCGCCATTCCATTCCATACCCACTCATCAATCCACTTGCACGTCCTGGCGAACCCGGCATTCAAACGCACCACGGACCACTCGTAGATCTCATCGATAAAGTATTCTCTTCGCAGGAGATAGAAAATGTCGGGCCGAGCTCTCTCCAAGGGATCAATCTGCCGCGGGTCCCGGGCGGGCTTTCGCCCATAAAACCACCAGCCCAGACCGAGTCCGGCAAAGACGACGGCCGTCGAAATTGCCATGACCTCAGGCACTCCGTTCCCGGCCAGCCTGCCGAAGGCCAACGTCGCCGGTTCGCCGTCAACGAAAGCCTGCAACCAGGGCCAAGCCGGCGTGCCGAGGAAGCCGAGCAGTATCGAGGCCGCCGCCAGGAGGATCAACGGGACGAGCATCAGCCGCGGACTTTCCTGCGGTTCATGGGCCAACTCTGTCTGGGAAAGGCCTTCGGCCGCAACACTGGCGTGTCCCGCCGTCTGCCGTTCGGAAGCGGCTGTCCGGCCCGGCCCGAGCCGGCAGTCGCCGAAGAAGACATAGCAGACTTGGCGCGTCATATAGAAGGCGGTCAAGAGTGCACTGACGACACCCAGGTAAAACGGCCATTGCGACACTTTCCACGCATGAGCGGCATGCAGGATTTCGTCCTTGCTCCAGAAGCCGGAAAGCAAAAGGGGAAAGCCGCTCAAGGCGAGCATCCCGACAACATACGTGGCGAAGGTCACCGGCATGAACCGGCGCAGGCCGCCCAGGCGCCGGATATCGTGTTGGTCGTGGCATCCGTGGATGACAGAGCCGGCGCCCAGAAACAACAGCGCCTTGAAGAATGCGTGGGCGATCAGATGAAAAAGCCCGACCGCCACGCCGCCCGCTCCCAAACCGAGCATCATGAAGCCGAGTTGCGACACGGTCGAGTACGCCAGGATGCGCTTGATGTCAGTCTGGGCGAGGGCAATGCTCGCCGCAAACAGGGCGGTGATGGCCCCGAGCCACGCGACTGCGGGCAGCGCCGCCGAAGCCGCCATCAGCGGATAGACTCGGGCCAGCAGAAAGACTCCCGCCGCGACCATCGTAGCTGCATGGATGAGCGCGCTGACTGGCGTGGGGCCTTCCATCGCGTCGGGCAGCCAGACATGGAGCGGCACCTGGCCCGACTTGCCAATCGCGCCGCAAAAAATCAGCAGCGCGATTCCAGTCGCAGCCGTGATGCCAACGCCGGTGTATTGAGTCATCAGCCCGGAGAGGCTGGAAGGCTCCAGGCAGCCGTTTCCCTGGTCGTAGAAGAGCAGCGTCTGCGCCTGCGAGTAAAGCCAGACTATCCCAAGCAAGAATGCCAGGTCCCCAATGCGTGTTGTGATGAAGGCCTTTTTGGCCGCCGCTGACGCGCTTGGCTTATGGTACCAGAAGCCGATAAGCAAATAAGAGGTCAGCCCGACGAGCTCCCAGCAGATAAAGAACAGCAGGAGGCTGTTGGCTATAATCAGCCCGAGCATCGAGGCTGCGAACAGGGAAAGGAAACAGAAGAAGCGGGTGAAGTTCTCGTCATGCGCCATGTAGCCGGTGCTGTAGATGAAAACCAGCATTCCGATAAATGAGACCATCACCAGCATTATCGCCGTGAGCGGGTCAAGCACCCAGCCGAGATCCACCCAGGTTTCGCCGAACTGGAACCAGCGAAAATTGAATGCTTGCCTGGAGGCTTCGCCCGCTCCGACTTGCTCGAGGACGGTTGCGAACGCTACGCAAGACAAAGCAAGGGCCAAGGCCATGCTGGCGATGGCAACCGTGGCTGCGAACCTCCTGTGGCGCTTCCTGGCAACCGCGCTCAACCCGGCCGCCGTCAGCGGCAAGATGGGGATCATCCAGAGCCATGGGAGCGAACTAGTCATTTCGGTGGCCTCGCTATCCTTTCATCGAGTCCATCCGGTCTACGTTGGGCGTTCGGTAGTGGCGATAAACCGAGATCACCAGCGCCAGCCCAACGGCGGCCTCGGCGGCAGCAACCCCAATCGAAAAGACCGCAAACAGCACGCCGGTTAGCGCCTCGGGTCTTGGACCGTAGCGCCAGAACGCGACGAAATTCAGGTTGGCCGCGTTGAGCATCAGTTCGATGCCAATCAAAATGGCGACCGCATTGCGGCGGGTCAGCGCCCCCGCCAGCCCAACGGCGAATAGCAGCGTTGAAAGCAGAAGATAGCAACGAAGGGAGATCATGGAATCATGGTTTGGGTTCACGCATTGCGATAATCACTGCGCCAATCAACGCCGCCGTCAACAGGAGGCCCAGGACCTCGAGCGGCAGGATGTATTGGGTCATCAGGGCATTCCCGATTTGCCCCACGCTGGCTTCCGCCTGTCCGGGTGTCTGGCGCGGCAGCGTCCGGTCGGATAAGACCAGCGCCCCGAGCACGCCAAACACTGCTACGGCCACGCCGATGCCCGGCAGCCACGTTCCAGACTTGACCCGCGGCGACGCCGGCTCGCTGCCACGGGTTAAGAGGATGGTAAATACGATCAGAATGGCCACCGCGCCGATATATACCAACACCTGGCTAAAGCCCACGAACGGCGCATCAAGCTGCAGATACAGGGCTGCCAGGCCCGCGAACGCCACCGTCAGCGCCAGCGCGCAATGCACCAGATTGCGCGAGACGACGGCGCCGATGGCCCCCGCCACCGTCACGATGCCAACCATCAGGAAGGGAATGAACATTTGGCAAAAAGCGTTTCAGTCAGCGTATCGATACACCCGCGGCCCCAGTTGGCGGGTCTGAGCCATCGCGCGGCCCAGAAGAATGTAGGGACCGAGGATGAGCATGGCGCAGGCGAGCCAGCGGGCGGGGCCAGGCGGCATGAAATGCCAGAGGCCGGCGTCGACAACATTGATCAGTGCCATGGGGAGCATCAATTTCCAGGCGAGATTCATGAGCTGGTCCGTGCGCAGCCGCGGCAAAGTGCCGCGCACCCAGATGAATCCACAGACTAGCGCCATTAGCTTCGCGAAGAACCAAACATAGGAGGGAATCCATTCGAGAACAGCCGCCGGCGCCCGCCATCCCCCCAGGAACAGCGTGATCGCCAGACCGCTGACAGCGAACAGGCCGATGTACTCGCCGAGGAAGAACAGGGCAAATTTGAATCCGGAGTATTCGATATAGTAGCCGGCGATAATCTCGGATTCTCCCTCCGGAAGGTCGAAAGGCGAGCGGTTGGATTCGGCGGCTGCGGCAATGAGGAACAGGAGGAATCCGGCAAGTCCCCAGGGTGTGAGCACAAACCACCGCGGCAGCAGCCCCGAATAGCCGGCCTGCATCTGGACTATCTTCACCGTGGAAAGCGAGCCAGCCGTCATAACAACTGTGACCGCCGAGAGAATGAGCGGCACTTCGTAGCTGATCATCTGGGCGATAGCCCGCATCGCCCCCAGGAGCGAATACTTGTTTCGGCTTGACCACCCAGCCATGAAAACCGAGAGCTCCGTCGCCGCGCCCACAGCGAAGAAAAACAGCACCCCCGCATCCAAATCCACCGCCACCATGTTCCGGCCCATCGGCAGAACGGCCAGCGCCAGAAAAACCGGCCCGACCAGGACCAGCGGCGCCAGGAAATGAACCACCCGGTCAGCGGCGCGAGGGACTAAGTCTTCTTTGGTCAAAGCCTTTAGGCCGTCCGCGGCCGGCTGCAGCAGACCCAAAGGACCGACCCGGTTGGGGCCATAGCGATTCTGAATGCGGCCCAACCCCTTGCGCTCGAGGATAGTTGTCACAGCGAACAGTGCCGCAAAGACGCCAATAATGGCCACTGTGGAAAGAACTGCGGATAGCAATGGCTGCCACCATGCTGGCGCCAATTCGACCATCCACTGTTTTGCCTGAACGAAAATCGAATCCATTTCTGTGAGAAGCTCCGCTGGATCTTGACTGCACCAGAACATTACGCACAGGTCAAGCGTCGGCAAGTTTTTATGACAGGATTTGGCGAGGGAAAGGACGTTCAGTAGAACTCAATCGTGTAATGATAAGCCTGCGCGTCTTTCTTTAGCCATTTCCTGGCCGTCTTCCTCTGATCAGACCGGACTGATACCATTCTCGAGTTGCCGAGTATGACGGTTAGCCGGCATGCAATACCGGCGCTGCTCAATGCCGCCTGCGCCCGCGCTACATCGCTTTTCGCGCAGCGCGCGACGGGGATGTATGGGGTGGTGTCGCTGTAGCTGAGCACGTCTCCATTCCTCAGGGTGACCGCCGCTGTTCCCTTGGGCAACTGGTCCATCTTCCACGTGCTGCGCATCTCTCGAGCACCGGCGCTTCGGCGAACCAGCGTTACCGAAAGCTGCCGCGGATGCCCCGGGTTGCCCAGAATTCGTTTCATCGCCGCCAGCGTCGTTGCTTGGGGAATCCAATACTTTCCTGGATTCGCCACGTCCCCCTGTACCGTCACGCGGATCTTTCCAGGCCCCGGCGCGCCATACTCCGCCTTGTGAAGCGAGGCTGTCGACGAGGTATGCTTGCACGATACCGCCGACAGCATCAGCCCCACAAACACAACAAATATGGCCAGTGAGGCGCTCGTCGCGGGGGCGGGGAGCCGGGCCAAGACCAGATCCAAATAGCGCCTCAAAGTTCGCATACGATGCGCCGGGCGGATAGCGCCGGATGCCCAAGCAACCAAGGTTTAAGGCGACGTATGAACCTGATAGAAACGCTGCGGGAGAGCGGGGTTGGTGTCAATGAATAGGGCTGGGGAGTTGCTGGCCATGAGCGTGGCATAGGGTTGAAAAGTGTTTTGCAGGTTGGTGGTGGACAGCACATCGTATCCGCGCCCGGGGGTCGCGGGCCAGGAGAGCGTGACCGGAGGGTTGGTAATCGACAGCGTGAACGGCGCGTCCGAAGCGCTGAGTCGAATCCACTGAGTCTGCGTCCGAAACTGTTTGCCGCTGGTGGTCGTGACCAGGGCGTAGAAGGGATGCAGGCCGAGGTCGAGGTTCGTGCCTGGAACCGAGAAGGTGGCGTTGCTTTGCCCGGCGACGCTGGCCAGGGAGCCGCCCGTGCTGAGGAGCGTGATGTTGCTGATCGCGGCGGTGTTGGCAACCACCGAGAACTGGAGGGTTGCTCCGACCGCGACGTTGGTGCCGACGAATAGAGGCGTCAGCGTTGCGTAAATAGCGTTGTTCGTGATGCAGACAGTTTGCGAGATGTGCGCTTGCGTGCCGACATGGCTTCCTTCGTAGGCAACGGCCGTCAGTTCGTGAAAACCGTCGATCTGGGTGGTGGTGTTGAAAGCAGAATTGACCGCCAGGTTCGTGGTCCCGGCGGTGATGTAGAGATGGGCGCGGGGCCGCAGATCGCCGAGGTAGGAGTCGAGCATGGTGCTTTGAATAAACTGAAACAAGAGAGGCGAGCTGCTGGTGAGGTTGGCCTGGATCTGAGCGGCCTCCCAACCGTACGACTGGGCTTGCAGGTTGAACGTTGCGGCTTGTTGGCCGTCGGGAAGGTAATCAATGAAATCGGTCGCGACAACGCCATCGGGGCCGGAGAGCAGAGGGCTAGCGTTGACCGCGATCATGAGGTTGGAGATCAGCATCCCGGTTGTGGTGCCGGAAACGGTGTTCGTGATTCCGAACGTTAACCGCGTCCCGTTTGTCTTGGTTATGGCGAGGAGGAGCCAGTCGCCTACGGGCGGGTTGGTGTTCGGTGTGAAGCTTACCTGGATGGCGTCAATCCCGTAAGCAATGGTATCGAGGAAACTGGCGCCGCTGTCGGCAATGAAGGTCGAGCCGGTGGCGGAATTGCTGACAGAAAGAGACACTTCGGAACCGGGCACGCCGAGGTTGGTGGATTGCAACTCGATGCGATCCCCATGGAGATAGGCGGCGATATGAGCGTTTTTGGCGTAGGTGGACTGGTTGAGCCGGGTCGTCAGGTTGGAGGCGATGGAGGAGATAGTATCGCCGCTGGCCACCGTGTAGTTGGTCCAGAACCCGTTGACTTCGACGGAGACGATGTTGCCTTTGGCTGGCGCAATATTGGTGATTGTTTGAGCGAAATTGCCGTCTATGAACAGATCCACCTGCTGCACGGGGTGTTGGGCATCGCTGGCCAGGAAGCTGAACGAAAGATTGGTGGTGCCGGTCAGGCGCGCGTTGGGAGGCAGATTGGTCCAGGAGCCGGTGGCTGGCTGGGCGAAGGGAGCCGCCAGCGGTTCGCCCACCAGGATACCCTGGTAGGGATTGGTCACGCTTTGGTAAAAGCACTCGGCCAGACTAAAACCGCGCGCCTGGTAGAAGTAATTGAGCGGGTTTGGGAATTTTGCGAGATAGTTGCAAGGCTCGCTGACCGATCCGTAGCCGCCGGCAGCTCCGGGACCCAGCAGGGTCAGAATATCCAGGGTTGTGCCTCCGTCGAAGAGGTCGCCCCCGTTTGAGGTCAGATTATCGGCCATCGATCCGGGAGCGAATGTTTCGCCATAAACACCATAGTCATAGTAGCCGGTTTCGGCGCCGAGGATGTTGCCGAAGCCGGAAGTGGAGATGGCGTTGGTACGCATCATCGAGTAGTTTCCGCGCAGCCGGGTGTCGAAGATGGCGTTGTCAAAGAGCACATAGCGCACGTTTCGGGCCGTGTCGGTGCTCTTGCACAAATAGACCGTCTGCGTGGGAAAGGTGGCGTCGCTGGAGACGCCGCTATCGACCAATTGTTCGGCCAGCGTCAGGTTGCTTGAGGTGATCATCGTGACAAGGAAGGAATTGCTTGTAAGGCTGATCGGCGGGGTGCTGCGAAAAACTCCTTCGCTGCCGGCGTAAAGGTTCGTAGACTCATCCGCAATGAAACAGTCAGAAATAGTGATGGGCTTGTATCCGTAAAAGAGTGCGGAAGTGCTGGAGTTAGCGTAGATGGAGTTGCTCGAGGTTACCTCGTAAGGAATGTCCATGGAGAGAACCACAAAGTCGACCTGATTGGTCAACTGCCTGCTTGAGAGGAAGGCTATGAGGGGGGTGAAAAGGTTGGTAGTAAAATCGCCGCTGGTCCAGGTGATGTTGCTTCCGGGCCAGCTCATGCGCAGGTAATTCTGGGGAGGCACCTGGCGTTGCTCGCAGTAATAATTGCCGAGCTGGACGGAGTTTGAGCTCTGCTGGTTCACAACGACGACAACATTCAGGCCGCTGCCGCCCGCCCAGAGGCTGGTTGCGACACAGCACCAGGCAAGCAGAATGCACCAGCGCATCGAGAAGGTCATGTTAATTGCCAATAATGGCAGAAAACACGATGTTTGTAAAGGTTTGGAACGCTTGTAACGCGGTTGTAACGCTGGGGAAAACCTTCAGGGGACGGTATCGATCTGGATATTTTTGGGATCGCTGACACCCAGTTCAAGCAGGGCGGCATTGTTGTAGAGATCAAGGTTGGGCTTGATGTCAGGAGCCTTGGCGGCCTGGCGTTGGCGGTCCAGTTCCTTGAGGGAGAGCACATCCAGGGCTACCGGGTCGCGGCTGAAACGGAGCTGGTTCAAGGTGTCCGAGTAATGAAGCAGGCCGCGCTCGGACCCTAAGTACTGACAGACCAGGGCGTCGGTTATGTTCAGCACCACCCGGTCGCTCAGCGCCGGCAACGCGTAAATCTCCGGCACTGCGGTCGCCAGCCGATCGGCGTCGGACTCGAAGCGGACGACATTATCGACGCTGCCCAATGCCAGGCTGTAAAGGTTGCCGGAGACGCCGGCCAGGTTGTGGTTGAGCATCGGGGTGATGTTGATGATTTTGGTCATCTCCTGGCTCACGAGCTTGGACACGAATGATTTGCGGCCGACGCCGGGCCCTTTCCGTCCGAACTCAAGATCCCCCCAAACCAGGTTGCCAATCAGGGCGGTATCGTAAAAAGTCTGCTCGTCGTAGCCGGCCTCGGCGCTGGAGGCGACACGAATCCCGTAGCGATCGGCGAAGTCGAAAAAGCCGGCGAGGCGTAAATGGTAGGCTTGTCGATCCCAGACGATGATGTGTTTGGGAGGCACACCGGCGGCGAGCAGGCCTTCAACCACCGCGGCAACCACCGCCGGGCGCGTCCCGCTGTTCGGGCCGGGCTCGGACAAAACCTTGATGCCGATCACCTGGTTGGTGGGGGCCAGACCGTTGGTCGAGAGCACGGCCCTCCAGGCTTCGGCAGGGTTTATCTTGCCAGTCAAATGGGTGATGGCGCGAGCCACCATGTCACGGATAACCCCAGGGCGCGGTTCAAAAGCATCCGTGGCTGCGGGGTCCTGCACCAACACGACCCGGGAGCGAGCGGCGTTAGTCGAGGAGAACAGATTTGCTGCCTGCGCCCGGCGCGGACTTAGCAGAATAAAGGCGGCAGCCAGGAGCAGCAGGACGCGGCTGGCGGGCGAGGTGGATGCCGGGCGTAAGGGAGATAGCTCTCCGCCCGCGCTTGCCAAGGATAAAGCGCGGCTGTCAAGCTCTGGCAGGACAGAAAACCTGCGCTGCGGGCCTCTCGCCGCCAATTCCAGGTTGTCCAATAGTGTGTTCCGTAGACGCATTGGCTTTGATTCCGGAAAGTGTGTGTCTCTTGACACTTTGAAGGATGGATATTACCAACGTTCGAGGCGCTGGCCATCAAAATCGGTTTTGCGGCGAAGAGCACCCTTGACGGTTTGCGCATAAACCGCAGGATGGGAGGGTGATGAACGCAGGGTTAGAGAGCAGCGAGCACCGCGAAGCCCCGGGACCGAGTGGAAACGGGCTCCGCTCATTGGTTTCGTGGCGCTTGACTGGCCATTTCAGAGTGAGTCGAAGGCTGTGGCCGATGCTGCCGCTGGGGATCGCGTTGGTTTACCTGGCGGGATGCATGCCGCCGGGACCGCAGGCGCTGGTGGAAGGGAAGCGCCTCATCGAGCAGGGCCAGTACTCACAAGCTGCCAGCCAGTTGCGAATCGCTACCTCGTTGCTCAGCACCAACGCGCAGGCCTGGAATTTTCTCGGCCTGGCGCTTCATTATACGGGGCAGGCCGATGAGGCCCAGAAGGCTTACCAGCGGGCGTTAAACCTCAATCCGGATCTGGCTGAAACCCGCTATAATCTCGGCTGCCTGTTCGTTTCGCAAAACAAGCTCGAGGCCGCCAAAGGCGAGTTCATCGCCTACTCGCTTCGCCGCGGGAACGTTGCAGACGGCTTTGTCAAGCTGGGGTTGGTGCAAATGTGGACCAGCGAACAGCACAACCCGCAGCAGCGTTCGGTCGATCTAGGGGCGGCGGAAAAGTGTTTCAACGACGCCCTCAGGCTTAGCCCGCAAAGCCCTGAAGCGTGGAACGGTTTGGGCCTGGTGCGCCTGCAGCGCGGGCGAGTGGTCGAGGCGGCGCAGTCTTTCAGCAACGCCTTGAACCAGTTGCCCCCGTACCGGCCGGCCCTCCTTAATCTAGCGATTGTCTCCCAGGAATACTTGAGGGACGCTCCGGCGGCGCTGGGCAGATATCGCGAGTACCTGGCGCTCAAACCTCGTCCGGATAACGCCGATGCTGTCCAGGCCTTGGTCCACGATCTGCAAGAGCAGGTCGGCTCGAACCCGCCTCCTTCCGCATTGACCCAGGGTGTCCCCGCGGAACCTGCGACAACCAACCCGCCAACGCCGTCCTTCGGCGATGTCGCCGGCCCCAAGCCCGCCAAGCGCGGTTTTCTGCAGCGCATTTTTGGCATGCAGCCCAAGGCCGTATCCAAGCCGGGTAACGATGGAGTCCAGAACGCCTCAGGCGCGCCTGTCGAGAATTCAGGAGCGAGCACCGCTTCCACGAACGCAGCCGGGGCAGGGACGGCGCCGGCACGATTCGTTTATCAAGCGTCAATCAACCTCAAGGCGGGAAACCGGACGGAGGCGACCCGCTGGTTTGAGGCGGGAATCCAGGCGCAGAAGGGGCGACGTCTCTCCGAAGCAGAGCGGGACTACCGCAAGGCGACACAAGCCGATCCAGCGTTTTTTGAAGCGCATTACAACCTCGGATTGGCCGCTGCGGCGGCTAGTGATCTGCCTGTGGCATTAGTGGCATACCAGAACAGCCTGGAACTCCGGCCGGAATCGCTGGATGCGCGCTACAATTTTGCGCTGGTGTTGCAGCGAGCCGGCTATCCGGCCGACGCAGCCAGCGAATTAGAGAGGCTTCTGGTGGCCTATCCCAATGAGCCCAGGGCGCACCTCGCGCTGGGAACCCTCTACGCCCAACAGTTGCACCAGCCGGCCAAAGCCCGTCTCCACTACCTCAAAGTCATCGAGATCGATCCTCACAATCCCCAAACCGGCGCTGTTCGGCGCTGGCTGGCGGACAACCCATGATCCTGGCATAGAACTGGCTGTCCTGTCGAAGGGCAGAGCTTTGCGATGCCCGAAGGCTGCGGACTCGGAAAGTTTGTCCCTCGGGGCTCTGGCGGTTACACCCTCTGGCCGGGGCAGGCTCTTGGGGATGTATAGTCCGTGGACATTCCATTAAGTATCGACGAGCGCGAATAAGTGATGAAGCTGGACGCATTGCCATTTAACGCCTTTGACGTAGGGCTGATTGTGCTATTGGGCATGGGCATTAGCAGTGGCCGCAAGCGCGGCATGTCCGAGGAGTTGATGGATCTCATTAAATGGGTGGCAATAGTCGTGGCCTGCGGTTTTCTCTACGAGCCAGTGGGCGGGATGATAGCGGAGTCGTGCCCCTTTAGCCTGCTGGCCTCCTACCTCGCGGCCTACGTGGGAGGAGCCTTGGTGATTTATGGTTTCTTCGCGATGCTCAAGCGCGGCGTGGGCGGGAAGCTTGTTGGCAGCGATATTTTTGGACACAGTGAATATTATTTGGGCATGGGCGCGGCGGTCATGCGCTATGTGTGCGTCCTGATTTTCGGTCTGGCGGTGCTCAACGCCCGTTACTTCAGCCCCATGGAGGTCAAGGCGCGAGAGAAATACCAAATGGATAACTACAATAGCGAGTTCTTTCCGGGGCTGGATAGCGCCCAGGCTGCCGTCTTTCAAAAGTCGCTTACCGGCCCCTGGATCCAGGGGCATTTGGGTTTCCTCCTCATCAAGCCTACTGCGCCGGACACCCGGGATCTGCCGCGCCGGGACACACCGTGATGGTGACGGCTTTTGGAAGATCGCTCAAAACGAGCTAGGTTGGGGGTGTCGTTGGGCTTGGCTGCCGCTCTGGTGCGGAGCCGACGACAAAACTTATGGCCGAGCAAGGTGCGAGAGGGCGCAGGGGCTGTTTCTTCTATGGGGGTATCGCCACCGGTATGGCATTGGCATTTGCGCTGGTGGCCGCGATGCTTGCATGGAAGGCTCGCAACGAGTTTACCAGCTCCAAACCGGAACCGCTGCCGTCGGTCAACTTGTCTGAGGCCGAAATCAACCACACCCAGCAGCAGGTCAGGGCCTTCCAACTGTCCGTCAGCCGCCGGCAGCCGACGGCACCACTGCAATTGACGGCCGGTCAAATCAATGCACTTATCGCCTCCGAGGCCCCATACCAGGCGCTCAGAGGGAAGTTCTATTTCACCATCGACGACGATAAGTTGAAAGCCCAGGTTAGCCTGCCTGCGGAGGAGGCGGGACTCAAATTGCCGCTGTTCCGAGGCCGCTATCTTAATGGCGTCGGGACCTTTAGTCTGGCGTTTGACAATGGTAATCTCCGGATCGGCCTGGAAAGCCTTTCTATCGAGGGCAAGCCGCTTCCCGAAGCCTACTCGAAGCGGTTGCGCGCGCAGAATCTCGCCTCTTGGCTGCTCCAGAACCCGCGGGCATCGATGGCGCTGGAACGGTTGCAGGACGTTGAGGTCAAGGGCGGCCGGCTGATCATTATGCCGAAGCCGGATTGAGCTGCCGTGGAGCGGTCCTCAATTCCCCAGTAACTGCTGGACGGAAATGCCGCGCAATTCGAACAGCCGGCGAATGGCGTCCTCGATGAGGTTATTGGGGCAGGAGGCGCCAGCAGTGATGCCGACAGTTACCTGTCCAACGGGCAGCCAGGCGCGGGTCTCGATTTCCTCATGCTTGTGCTGATCGTAATGGACGATGATCTGGTCGGATACCATCTTGGCCGCGTTTTTGATGAAGTAGGTCGGTAATTTGGCCTCTCCCATCTCTGCGAGGTGCGAGGTGTTTGACGAATTGTAGCCGCCGATGACCAGGAGCAGATCAAGCGGGTCCCGCAGCAGCTTCTCCAGAGCGTCCTGCCGATCCTGGGTCGCGCCGCAGATCGTGTCGAAAAAGCGAAAATGCTGCGCCACTTCCGCCGGGCCGTGCTTCTGGATCATCGCTGTTTTGAGCCGGCGTTGGACCTCCTCAGTTTCGCCACGCAACATGGTGGTCTGATTGGCGACGCCGATGGCTCGGAGGTGGATGTCGGGATCGAAGCCCTCCGAATAGGCGCCCTTGAAGGTATCGAGAAACGCAGCCTTGTCCCCGCCGTTCACGATGTAGTCGCAGACGTAATCCGTCTGGGCCAGGGTGAACACGACCAGATAATGGCCGCTGCCGCTGGCCCGGGCCTGCGAGGTAGTCGCTTTGGTCTCTTCGTGCTTGGCTTTTCCGTGGATGATGCTGGTAACCGAGTCCTTGGAGTACTGCCGGACCCGCTTCCAAACGCTCATCACATCCCCGCAGGTTGTATCGACGAAACGGCAGCCCCTCTCTTCGAGCTTCCGGCGTGTCGAAACCTCAGTGCCGAAGGCGGGGATAATGATGATGTCCTCCGGCCGGAGCTGGTTGATTTGTCCGTCATCGGGTTTGCCCGCGATGGTCACAATGCCCATCCGACGGATCTGGTCGTTGACCTCCGGGTTGTGGATGATCTCGCCGAGCAGGAAAATACGTTGGTTGGGATAGGCCCGGCGCGCGGCGTAGGCCAGGTCGATGGCGCGCTCTACCCCGTAGCAGAAGCCGAATTCCTTGGCTAGTTTGACAGTGAGATCCCCGGCGGCCAGGATATGTCCGCTGGCACGAATGCGTTCTACCAAATCACTGCGGTAGTGCGACAGCACCTCGGCTTGGACCGCCGCCATAATATCTGGCCGGCGGAGGTTCATTTTCTGCGGGGTGGCAGGGGCTTCCGTTGACATAGCTTAGTCAAAGAGTAACACGTCCCTGTCCGCCGTCCAGCCGGAACCCGCGGCGCAGCCTGGAGTCCAATCAAACACGTAATTGACTTTTTTTCGCCAGGCGCTAGCATAAATCCCGTTGCGGGTTGGCGTGTTCGTCTATCGGTTAGGACACGGCCCTCTCAAGGCTGAAAGATGGGTTCGATTCCCATACGCGCTACCACCCTGAACCTCAGCTCGGCCATCGGCTGTCAGATATACTCGTTCAGGCAGACGCAAAGGCTTCCCTTTTTGCCACAACTCCAGCGCCTGCCGCGACCGCTACCAATCACCCTTCTCGGATTAAGTGGATTCCGTTTTTAGCCGATAGATAGCGTGTGTATGATATGTACATGAAGCGTGCAGCGATTGCTTAATGATTATGTTTGCACGCAAGCTATATGCGAGAGGCAGCACTGAAGGCAGAACGACAGTGCCGGCAGTTCGGTTTTTCTGTTCCTAAGTTTCGCGATATGAACAGGTTTGGGAGCAACGTCAATCTGGAGCAGATGCGACACAACGTTCAGTGACCACGATGTTCACGAGCCTTGCGGATTCGAATCGCACTCGACGGTGGTTTTTTGGCAAAGGGGAGGGAAGCGCCCGTAGTGGATTCTGCCGGGTGGCGCTGGGGGTGGCGATCTGCTGGATGGTTCTGCTGGCGGACGCGCAAAACGCATCGTCATCCATTTTGACCGACTTGGCACAGGTGCGGGCGCTGCCGGCCGTCGCCGGCACCAATCACATGGCGTTTAAGCTTAAGGGAGTTATCACGTATTCCGACCCCCAATGGAAAGTGCTTTTTGTTCAGGATGGTCCCTCGGGCGTGTTTGTGGACCATGCAGGGTCAGCCGACGATCGTGATTTCAGGCTGTTGCAAGGGCAATATGTCGAGTTTGAGGGGGTTCTCACGCGGGGGTTGGCACATTGCAATCTTGCCGATCAGCACGTGCGAGTTCTCGGTGAAGCGCCGATGCCGGCTGCCCTGGAGCTTACCGCTCCGGGAGCGTTCGACGAGGCGGCGGAGGCGCGGTGGGTACGATTTCGGGGTTGGGTGATCGACCAAGGCCGATTGGGCAATCGGGTCACATTGGAAGTTCAGGCATTCCCTGGGCGATTTATGACTCTCGTGCTGCGCGGAATGGACAGTGCCTTGGCGGATTCACTGCGCTGGTCGTTAATCGAAGCCACCGGCGTTCTTGGTCTGAAAGTGGATAACACCGGCCAAAAAACCGGGGAGTATGTCCTGTTTGGCCAAAATGTAGATGCCGTACGAGTCCTGAAAGAACTGCCCGTTCTCTCTCCGGGGGAGCTAACGGAGCAGCTTGGATCGCTTTCCTCGAACGAGCCGGTGCGGGTTGGCGGTGTTCTAGGCAAGCGGCTTTCTGACGGCGCTTTCGTTATTCGGTTGGACACAAATGCGGTGAGCGTCGAATGCCAGGGGTTGCCGGGCGTTTCACTCGGGAGCCCGGTTGAAGGGTTCGGCTTTCCCTTGAAGAAGCCCAGTGGTCCGGCGCTGGCCAACGCGCGGATCACCTTAAGGAGTCGGGCAAGCCTATCCAATGATTCCCCGGCTGTGACCTCCACACTCAACCTGCACGAACTAAATCAGGTGATCAGCGTCCGCAGTTTGTCCCCCGAGCGAGCCTCCATGAGTTATCCCGTGCGGGTTACGGGAGTTCTGACCTATTGCGACCCTGCGCATTCTATACAATTCATCCAGGACGACACTGCGGGCATCTACGTGGAGGTTTCGGCCGTGCCGAGCAATCCCGGTCAACTTGTGGCCGGCCAGAGAATCGAAGTTACCGGGGTCAGCGGCCCCGGTGAGTATGCGCCCATCATTCACGCGCAATCCATTCGCGTAGTGGATCAGCAAGGCCAGTTCCCTCCCCCTCATCCAGCGACGGTACAGGTGCTCATGACCGGGTCCGAAGATAGCCAATGGGTGTCATTGCGCGGAGTCGTTCATCGCCAGTTCGTCGAAACCAACCAAGCCACCACACTGGTGTTGGCCGCGGGCGACGCCCTGATCCAGATCCACATACCTGGCGCCCTGATACACCCCGCCCCCATGGATTTTGTGGATGCCGCCGTGGAAGTGCATGGGGTCTGCAGCACGCTGTTCAATGAGCGACGGCAGCTTGAGAGCGTGGAACTTGATGTGCCGAATTGGGAGCAGATCCAGATCACGGAATCGGCTCCGCCAAACGCCTTCCAGTTGCCAGTTCGCTCAGTGAACGAGTTGTTCCAGTTTCATCTTGGCCGCAGCGGTCTCCATCGGGCTCATTTGCAGGGCCGTTCCCTGTTGAGCGAAGCGGATGGATCCTTTTTCCTCCAGGACGAGAGCGGAGGCATTCGCGTGCGGCCGGTGGCGGCGGGCGTAATCCCGGCGGGCAAGGTAGTCGACGTCGTTGGGTTTCCCGCCCTGGTAGGGGGCTTGCCGGTATTGCAGGATTGCGGCATCAGGCTGTTGGGCAAGGCACCGCCTCTTATGCCGAACCAACTGAGCCCAGAAGCGGCCTTGGGCGAGGCCATGCACGATACCTTGATCGAAATGGAGGGTAGAGTCATGGGTCACTCGACACACGGCCAGGCCGAGCTCTTAACCCTGGAGTTTGGGTCCCTGATGATCGATGCCATTCTCGAGCGAACGCCTGAAGGCGCCCCGCTGAGCACCATCGTGCCTGGCAGCACCGTGCGTTTGAGAGGGGTCTACGTCGCGCGATTGGACGAAGATCGTAAAATGCAGTCTTTCCAAGTGCTCTTGCGCTCGCCGGCGGACATAACGGTCTTGTCCCGGCCTTCCTGGTGGTCGGCGCGCCACACGGTGTGGGTCCTCGGCGGATTGGCGGCGGTGCTGCTCTTGTCGCTGACCTGGATTGGTCTGCTGCGCAAAGAGGTGCGGGAGCGAACCCGGGAACTGCGCGAGGAGATCGCCGAGCGCAAGCGCATGGAGCAGCAGGTTGAAAAGACGCACAAGGACCTTCTGGAGGTCTCCCGCCAGGCGGGCATGGCCGAGGTGGCCACCAGCGTGCTGCACAATGTGGGCAATGTGCTCAACAGCGTCAATGTCTCCAACTCGCTGGTGACCAGCCGAATCCGGAACTCGCGGGTGGTCCAATTGACCAAGGCCGCGGCGCTGATCCGCAGTCACGAGGCGGAGCTGGGCGCGTTCCTGGTCCATGACCCCAAGGGCAAGCAACTGCCCGGGTATTTGGAAGGCCTGGCCCAGCACCTGACCCGGGAGCAGGGCGAGATTCTTCAAGAGCTCAATCTGCTGGGGAGCAATATCGAACACATCAAAGAGATCGTGGCCATGCAGCAGAACTACGCCAAGGCTTCGGGGCTGCTGGAGCTCATGCCCATCACCGACCTGGTGGAGGATGCGCTGCGAGTAAACGCCCAAGGCTTTCAACAGGACCAGGTCCAGGTTATGCGAGAGTTCGCGTCCGCGGTTCCGGCGCTGCTGGACAAGCACAAGGTGCTGCAGATCCTGGTGAATTTGGTCAGCAATGCCAGGCATGCGTGCGTTGAGTCGGGGCGGGCCGACAAGCGCATCACCGTGCGAGTGAGCAACGGCGAGGGGCGGGTTAGGGTTGCGGTCGTCGATAATGGAGTGGGCATTGCGTCGGAGAACCTGACTCGGGTATTCAACTATGGTTTCACCACGCGCAAGGACGGCCATGGATTTGGCCTGCATAGCGGGGCTTTGGCGGCCAAGGAGCTGGGAGGATCGCTGAGCGTGAACAGCGAAGGAGTGGGGAAGGGGACGACCGCCACTCTGGACCTTCCTTTGAAGCCTGCTTCAGAGTGTCCTTCGAGAGATCGTTCAAGCTGATGGAAGTCAACAACGCGCGGGGCGTGCTGGGCCTTTAGAGAGGACGGGGGCACTGCTGGCGCGCACGGTAGTGGGGCTCCCAACCGGATGGTCTGCTTCTCGTCCAAGGCGCCATGCTGGAGCGGCGGACTGTAAGCAGATCCGGACTTGATGGCTTTGGCGTCAAAAAGGTGGTGACGCCGAGTTGGCCCGCCTTGAGTCACTCGCCCAGGCGGCCTGGCCATAATGGCCGGGACTTTTGCTACGATTTTAATATGCTTGCCGGCATGAAAAGGACCGATGCGGGAGAGGACCGTGGTTTCTGGGCACTATTTGTGACCCAGTTTCAGGGGGCCTTTAGTGACAATGTCCTCAAGAACCTGGTGATCTTCATGATCATCGGCATGGGGGTGTCTTTGGGGGAGAAGCATCGGATAGGCGAGTTGGTTGGGGCTCTTTTTGCGCTGCCGTTTATCCTCTTCTCGATGGCGGCGGGGCATTTGGCCGATCGGTATTCCAAGCGGTCGGTCACCGTGGCGATCAAGATATTCGAGTTAGGCGTGATGTCGCTAGCCTCTCTTGGGCTTTTGTGGCACAGCCTGCCTCTGCTGCTCGGCTGCGTTTTTCTGATGGGGACGCATAGCGCATTTTTTGGCCCGTCGAAATACGGGTTGCTGCCTGAGCTTTTGCCTGAGCGACGTCTCTCCTGGGGCAACGGAGTGTTGGAGCTGGGCACGTACATGGCGATCATCCTGGGCACGGTTGCCGCAGGGGAGTTCTCCGAGCACCTGCACGGCCATCTAGTCTGGGTCGGATGGCTGCTGCTGGCCCTGGCGGCGATCGGTTGGTGGACGAGTTTGAGGATCACCAAAGTTCCGGCAAGCGATCCGGCCAGGGTGTTTCGGCCCAACTTCCTGGCGAATTTGGGCCGCTCGCTGCTCTCGATGCGCGGGGACCGGCCGCTGGCGTTGGCGGTTGTCGGCAACACCTACTTCAGTTTCATCGGCGCTCTCCTGTTGCTGAACCTGTTCTTTTATGGATGGCAGGTCCTGCGAGTAAGTGACAGCCACATCAGCCTTCTGAGTCTGGCCCTGGCTGTGGGTATTGGGCTGGGCAGCGTGGCGGCGGGATATCTTTCCGGCGGCAAGATCGAGTATGGGCTGGTTCCCTTGGGGGCCTGCGGGCTTTCGGCAGGTTGCCTGGCTCTGGCATGGCCCGGTTTCGGCCTGGCCGGGGCGTTGGGCTGCCTGGCCTTCCTGGGGTTTGCAGGGGGGTTCTTTATCGTTCCGGTTTCGGCGCTGCTGCAGCACCGCCCGGAACCCTCGCGCAAAGGCGAGGTTCTGGCTGCGGCCAATCTTCTCTCGTTTGTGGGGGTTTTCCTGGCTTCCGGGGCCCACTGGCTTCTGACACAGGTTTTTGCACTCTCGCCCTGCGGCGTTTTCCTCCTAAGCGCCCTGATTACGCTGGCTGGCGCGGCCTATGCAATACTCTTGCTTCCCGAGGCATTGTTGCGGTTCGGTTTCTGGTGCGCCACCCGTACGCTCTATCGGCTGCGCGTTGAGGGCCGCGAGTATATTCCGGCGAAGGGCGGGGCGCTCTTTGTCTGCAACCACCTGTCACTGATCGATGGACTGTTGCTCTTGGCGGCCACCGACCGGGAGGTGCGTTTCATCATGGACAAGAGCTTCTACGAGCTGCCCTGGATACGGCCTTTCGCCCGGCTGTTACGGGCTATTCCGATCTCTTCGGAGCTGCGTCCGCGCGAGTTGCTCGGGGCCCTCCACACGGCAGCCGAGGCTATCAAGGCAGGCCACGTGGTTTGCATCTTTGCCGAGGGCCAGATTACCCGCACCGGCCTGCTTCTGCCGTTCCGACGCGGGTTCGCCGTCATTATGGAGTCAGCTCCAGCTCCGATTATACCCGTGGCGCTGGACGGGATCTGGGCCACGCTGTTTACGCTGGAGCATGGGCGGCCCTGGTGGAAGCTGCCCCGGCGCCTTCCACAACCGGCCACGCTGTGCTTCGGAGCTCCGATGCCCGCGACCTCCACGCCGTTGGAGGTCCGCTCTCGTGTGCAGGAACTCCTGGCGGAGGCTTGGGGCTACCGCAGGCCACGCATGCGCCCTTTGCAGGAGGGTTTCCTGCGCACCGCCCGCCGCCATCCCCGCCGCTTTGCCATGGCCGACGCCCAGACGAGGAAACTCTCGTTTGGCTCGGCGCTGGTGCGCAGCTTGTTTCTCGCGGGACGACTGCGGGCTGCCTGGCAGGGCCAATCCATGGTTGGGCTCCTTTTGCCCCCTTCAGTCCCCGGCGCCCTTGCCAATTTCGCGGCGCTTTTTGCCGGCCGAGTGCCGGTGAACCTGAACTACACAGTTTCGGCGCCGGTTCTGGCCTCGTGCTGCCGGCAGTGCGGCCTGACGAGCGTGCTGACCTCGCGGTTAGTTTTGGAGAAACTCAAGCTCACACTCCCGGCGGAGGTGAGTGTGCTCTTGTTAGAGGACTTGGCAGCCGCACCGCGCTGGACAGAGCGTCTGGTGGCGCTGGCGCGCGCCTTTCTGTTGCCCACAGCCTTCGTGTCGCGTTCCCTGGGCCAGGCCAGGCGCACGACCCTGGACGATGTGGCCACGGTCATTTTCTCCAGCGGCAGCACCGGGGCGCCAAAAGGCGTGCTCCTTTCACACTACAACGTCGGGTCCAATATCGAGCAACTCGAGCAGGTCTTTGGGCTGGACCGTTCCGACCGGGTCCTGGGGATCCTGCCATTCTTTCACTCCTTCGGTTTCACGGCCACTCTTTGCCTGCCTGCCGTGCTGGGAGCGGGGGTGGCCTATCACACGAATCCATTGGACACCAAGGCCATCGCGCCGCTGGTAAGCGATTACTCACTGACCTTTATGCTCGCCACTCCGACTTTCCTGCAGTTCTACCTCCGCTCCTGTCCGGCGGAAGCGTTTGGCAGCTTGCGTTTGGTGATGACCGGGGCCGAGAAGTTGCCCGAACGATTGGCCGGCGCTTTCGAGGAGCGCTTTGGCATCCGGCCCTTGGAAGGTTATGGCTGCACGGAATGCGCGCCGGTGGTGGCGGTCAATTGTCCGGATTACCGGGCGGCGGGCTTGCGGCAGGTGGGCGCTAAGCGAGGCAAGATCGGCCATCCGCTGCCCGGGGTCTGCGTGCGTCTGGTCGACCCTGACTCGGAAGCACCCGTGCCGGTGGGCCAAGCGGGCCTGCTCCTGGTGCGCGGGCCCAACGTGATGCAGGGCTATTTGGGCCTGCCCGACAAGACCGCAGAGGTCCTGCGAAATGGCTGGTACGTAACGGGAGACATCGCCGCTTTGGATGAGGATGGCTTCCTCCAAATCACCGACCGCCTGAGCCGTTTCAGCAAGATCGCCGGCGAGATGGTGCCGCACATCAAAGTCGAGGAGCGCCTCCATGAACTGGCCGGCGTAACCGAGCAGACCTTCGTGGTGGCCGGCTTGCCCGACCCGAAGAAGGGGGAGCGGCTTGTGGTGTTGCATCGCCTGCCGCCCGCCGCTTTGGCCCCGTGCCTGGAAAAACTCTCTGCCTGCGATCTGCCGAACCTCTGGAAGCCGCGGCCGGACCAGTTCTTCTTTGTGGAGAACTTCCTTTACTTAGGCACCGGCAAGCTCGACCTGCGTCAAATCCGCGAGTTGGCGGCCAAATTGGCCGGAGCGGACGCATAGACCGTTTTCATCCTTGCCATGCATAAGATCATCGTCGAAAAGCCGTATCACTTCGTTGCCCCGCATCCCGGCCGCTTCTGGCCCCGGCTCATCGCCCTGCTTCTGCCCCTCTACCTGCGCCGATGGCACGGGGTGGTGCAGGTCGATTTTCGTGGCCTCGAACACCTGCGGGCCTCAGTTTCCTCCGGCCATGGGATCCTGCTGACTCCCAACCATTGCCGGCCCTGCGATCCGATGGTGCTGGGCCTTCTGGCCCGCGCGGCCGGCCAGCCCTTTTTCGTGATGGCCAGCCGCCATCTGTTTGAGCAGCACCCACTCCAGACCTGGCTTTTGCGCCGGGCTGGGGCGTTCAGCGTTTACCGCGAGGGTCTGGATCGGGATGCCTTGCGCGCAGCCGTGGATATCCTCAGGAATGCTTCCCGACCGCTAGTCCTTTTCCCTGAAGGGGTCATCACCCGCACTAACGACCGGCTTAACCCATTGATGGATGGCATGGCCTTCATCGCCCACAGCGCCGCCAAGCAACGCGCCGATCGGGGACAGGTGGTCATCCACCCGGTGGCCATGCGCTACCTGTTCGAGGGAAACCTTGAGGCGGCGCTGACCCCGACGGTTGAGGAGCTGGAGCGACGTCTTTCCTGGCGGCCTAAGCACCAGCTAACGTTGCATGAGCGGCTGGCCAAAGTCGGCGTGGCGCTGCTGGGCCTGAAGGAGGTCGAGTATTTTGGCGAAGTCCGGCCGGGTCCGGTGGCCGAGCGCATCCAGCGGCTGATTGACCGGCTCCTGGTTCCCTTGGAGGCGCAGTGGGTTAAAGGGCAGGGGGACGGCGATGTCGTGGCGCGGGTCAAACGCCTGCGCACCGCCATGGTTCCGGACCTGGCGAATGGCGACCTTTCCGAAGATGAGCGGGTCCGCCGATGGGCGCAGTTGGAGGAAGTGTATTTAGCCCAACAACTCTCCTTCTACCCGCCGGATTATATCGAAGGGGCGCCCGCCCACGAGCGCCTTCTGGAAACGGCCGAGCGATTCGAGGAAGACCTGACCGATCACGCGCGCGTCTATTCTCCCATCCGTGCCGTGGTAACGGTCGGGCCGGCTCTCCCGGTCTCCCCGGCTCGAGAGCGGGGCGTTGCGGATCCATTGGTTGAGCAGGTGCGCGCTTCGCTCGATAAGCTTTTGAGCGTCCCGCGGGAGGCTTTGCTGTGACGGTTTACGGCATTTGGACCCTGCGCCTGGCCGGCGTGGTGGTGGCCTTGGTCCTCTGGTTCTGGACCCAGCGGTGGCTGGGGCGGCGGCCGGCTGGCCGGGGCGGCATTGGAGATGCCATCCATGACTGGACCCGCTCCGCGCATGGGTATCTCCTTATCCATACGCATGCCGCCAACGCCCTTTTGGTATGCAGCTCTCTCGGGATCGATTTGGTGGGACTGATGCTCCTTGGCTTGGGTGTTTTTGGTTCCACCGTGCGGCCTTTGCTGGGGCTTTTTCTGGTCTTCGGACTGCGCCAGGCGTCGCAGGCGATCTGCGCCTTGCCGCCGCCGCCGGGCATGATCTGGCGCCATCCGGGCTGGCCCTCACTGCTGGTCACCTACGGTGTGGCCAATGACCTGTTCTTTTCCGGCCACACCGCCATTGCGGTGTTGGGGGCCGTGGAGCTGTGCTCCAGCGGTTCTGTTGCTTTGGGCGTTCTCGGAGTGGGCCTGGCGGTTTTCGAGGCGGTCTCCGTGTTGCTTCTGCGCGCGCATTATACGATGGACGTCATGGCTGGCGCGGCTGTGGCGCTCCTGGTTGGCCGCTGGGCCGCTGCCTGGGCTCCGGCCTGCGATTCCTTTCTTTCGGGGCTGCTCCATTGACATCGGAGCCATTCATCGAGCCTTCTCTGCGAGGGCTCTCAAAACAGTTTTCAAATCCTGTTAATCCTGTTAATCCTGTCAAAAAGCATGAGACCGTTTCAGATCATCTTCAACCCGACGAGCGCGGCCGAACTGGCGCGGATGCCGAAGGAATTGCAGTTGCAGATCCTCGGTGAGTTCCGCGGCCTTCCCCAGCAGGTCATGAACACGGAGCTGGATGACTTCGGCAAGCTCGAACGCGCCGGGCGGACGCTCCACCGATTTCGGGTTGGGGATTACCGCGTGTATTTCGAACGACACGAACTAGGCCTGGTTGTGCATCGCATCCTGAACCGCCACACGCTCAAAGATTTTCTGTTCCGCTCCGGGCTTAAGATGGAGGAGGACGAGGCCTTGCAGCAAAACCCCAAGTTTTGGGAATTAATCGAAGCGGCGAAGGTGGCAACGAAGAAAGACTAGAGAAAACCGCTACACGTCCTCGCCCAGCTCAACGTTCCAATAGGCGAGATCGACGAAATGCTTCCAGCTATCGTGGTGGTGGAGGCTGAGATTGATTTGAACAAACGGGCGCCATTTCGGCCGCTTGGGCTTGCGAATGAGCCGCATCCCGGCTTCCTGCGGGTTGCGGTTGGCCTTGTGGGTGTTGCATTCGATGCACGAGCACACGATGTTTTCCCAGGTGGTGGGACCGCCCCGGTCGCGCGGAATGACGTGATCGAGATTCAGATCATTGCGGTCGAAGATCCTGCCGCAGTATTGGCAGGTGTTTTTGTCCCGCTCGAAAATGTTGTGCCGGGTGAACTTGACCTCCTTTTTCGGGAGATGGTCGTAGACCAACAGGAGAATCACCCGGGGAATCCGAATGCGGAATGAGATGGTCCGCACGGATTCGGACTCTGCGTCCTGGCGTGAGAAATCCCGCCATTCGTTGAAGTCGAAGGTCTCAAAGGAACCGTCACTACGATTAACAACAGCCTCCGCGTGGCCCTGAAACAGCAGTGTCAGTGCCCTGCGCGCGGTGCAGACATTGACCGCCTGCCAGAGGCGGTTCAACACCAGCACATGTTGGTTCAGCATCGAAGTCATATTCCGATCCAACTTGCCGCAAGCTACACAACCCCCGTCAAGGTGTCAACGCGGCGAAACGATGGCGAAACGGCGGCGTGGAGCATGGGAGGGCAGACCTGAGGGTCGCTGCAAAGGGAGGGAATGGGGAAGGCGGGGAAGCTATTGATTCTGAACGATTTGCCGTGCCTGCGCGATCCGGGCATAGCGATCCAGGCTGGCTTGGCCCTCACATGTGCTGGATTATATTATCCCCGAATTCCGAGCACTTAATCTCGGTTGCGCCGGACATTTGGCGGGCGAAATCGTAGGTGACGCGTTTCGATCGGATGGCGCCGTTCAAACCGGCGATAATGCGATCGGCTGCCTCGGACCATCCGATATAGCGGAACATCATCTCGCCGCTCAGGACCACGCTGCCAGGATTGACACGGTCCTGGTTGGCGTATTTTGGCGCGGTGCCGTGCGTGGCCTCGAAAATAGCATGGCCGCTGACGTAGTTGATATTCCCGCCAGGAGCAATGCCGATCCCGCCCACCTGCGCCGCCAGTGCGTCACTCAGGTAATCGCCATTCAGATTGAGCGTGGCAATGACGTCGAAATCCTCCGGGCGCGTCAGCACCTGTTGGAGCGTGATGTCGGCAATCGCGTCTCTGACGACGATTTGCTGCGGGGTGCGGCACCAGGGACCGCCGTCGAACTCGACGGCGCCGAATTCGCGCTTGGCCAGCTCATAGCCCCAGTCGCGGAAGGCGCCTTCGGTGTACTTCATGATGTTGCCCTTGTGGACCAAAGTAACGCTCTTGCGGTTGTGACGCACGGCGTAGTCCAGCGCCGCGCGCACCAGGCGCTCGGTCCCGGGGCGGCTCACAGGCTTGACCCCGAATCCAATCTGATCGCGCGCTTCCTTGGCGAAGCGGATCTTCTTGAGGGCCGCCGGCAGCTCGCGCTCGAAAAACTCCAGCAGCTTTATGGCTTCGGGACTGCCCGACTGATAGTCGATGCCGGCGTAGATGTCCTCGGTGTTCTCGCGGAAGATCACCATGTCCACCTTCTCGGGATGTTTCACCGGCGAAGGGACTCCCTGGAAATATTGGACGGGCCGCAGGCAGACATAAAGATCCAGCATCTGGCGCAAGGCGACGTTGAGCGAACGAATTCCCCCGCCTACCGGCGTGGTGAGCGGCCCTTTGATGCCAACTAAATACTCCTTGAATGCCTCAATCGTGTCGTCGGGAAGCCAGTTATCGAACTTATTTTTGGCCGCTTCGCCGGCATAAACCTCAAACCAGGCGACGCGACGCTTGCCGCCGTAGGCCTTCTGCACGGCGGCGTCGAAGACGCGCTGGCTCGCCGCCCAGATGTCCGGGCCGGTGCCGTCACCGCGGATGAAAGGGAGAACCGGCTCATCAGGGACCTCAAGCTGGCCATTCCGGATGGAGATCTTTTCGCCAGAAGGCGGGGCGATATCTTTGTAGGGCATGTGAGGTGGATGGCTTTCGGTTAGGCAACGCTCGTCAGATGGGGTCTCGGGCAGGCGGAGGCGCCGCCGAATTCGGCGCGGACCTTGCCGACGATGCTTTCGACCGTTAAACCGTATTTGTTGCGCAGGTCCTGAACGTTGGAGGCGTGCTCGATGAATTGGTCGGGCCAGCCAACAGGAACGAGAGGGGTGGTGATGCGCTTTTCACTGAAAAGCTCGAGCATGGCACTGCCGAAGCCGCCCATGATCGCGTGGTCTTCCAGCGTGACGATGATCTCCGCCGTGCGCCCGAAGAATTCCGCCATGCCGGTGTCCAGCGGCTTGACGAAACGCGGGTTGACGATAGCAACGTCATGGCCTTCTGACTCCAGTTGCGCGGCCACAGCCCGTCCGAGGGCCATCATATTGCCGAGCGGGAAGAGGGCCACCTTGCGGCCTCCGTTGTTGGCAAAGCTCCGGATGAGTTCGGCTTTGCCGACCTCGAGCAGCCGCGGCTGGTCCTTGATGGGAACACCCTCCGCCGGCCCACGCGGATAGCGAATAAAGGTCGGATGCGGCTCATGCGTAGCCGTGAACATCATGTCCACCAGTTCATCCTCGTCCTTCGGCGCCATGAGCACGCAATTGGGCACGTGCCGCAAGTAGGCGATGTCGAACAACCCGTGATGGGTGGGCCCGTCCTGGGCTGACAGCCCGGCCCGATCCATGCAAAAGATAACCGGCAGGTCCTGCAAGGCCGCATCATGGACGATACAGTCGTAGGCCCGTTGCAAGAAAGTCGAGTAGATGGCGCAGACCGGGTGGAAGCCCATCGACGCCATGCCGCAGGCGAAGAGCACGGCGTGCTCCTCGGCGATACCGACATCGTAGCACCGATCTGGCATGGCCTTCTCGAGGATCTTCAGGCTGGTACCCGTGGGCATGGCCGCGGTGATGCCGACCACTGAATTGTCCTTCTGACAAAGCTTCACCATGGTCTGGCCGAAGACATCCTGCCAGTTGGGAGGCGTCCCGGCCTTGACGGGCGGGGTCGCGCCGGTAGCCACGTCGTAGGGGCCGAGCCCGTGGAATTTCTCCGGGTTTTTGAGCGCGGCGTCGTAGCCTTTGCCCTTGGTGGTCAGCACGTGAATGACGATCGGGTGATCGGAGGCCTTCGCAAACTCGAGCGTGTTGATCAGGAGCGGGAGATTATGGCCGTCAATCGGCCCAAGGTACTGCAGCCCCATCTCCTCAAAGATCAGGCTGCTGCCATAGCCGCCACGGCCGTCGGCATCCTCCAGTTTGCCGCTGGGCTGGAGCCCTACCTCCATCAACGCTCCCTTGAACCCTTCCTCGGCTTTGTGGGCCAGCTTCAAGGCCACCTCGCCCTTGGGCAGACGGCGAACGAAACGCTCGAAGTCTTTCGCTATCTTGTTGTAAGAGGGATGGGTGATGAGCTTGTTAAGGTAGGCCGAAATCGCGCCGACGTTCTTGGCGATGCTCCATTCGTTGTCGTTCAGGATGCCGATGAAGCGTTTGGTCGTGTAGGCGAGATTATTGAGCGCCTCGAAGGAAATGCCGTTGGTCAAGGCGGCATCGCCGAAGATCGCGACCACGTTTTCGTCGCTGCCGCGTTTGTCGCGGGCCGCGCAGATGCCCAGGGCGGCCGAGAGGGCGGTGCCGGCATGGGCCGCGCCGTAGCAATCGTGCTCGCTCTCGGTGCGCAACGCAAAGCCGCTCAGCCCCCCGGTGCTCCGAATCGTGCGGAACCGGTCGCTTCGGCCGGTCAGCAGCTTGTGCACGTAAATCTGGTGGCTGACGTCCCAGACAAACTTGTCCTTGGGGGTGCTGAAGACGTAATGCAGCGCGATGGACAATTCCACGACCCCGAGGTTCGGTCCCAAATGTCCGCCGTTTTTAGACAGGCCGAAGATCAGCTCATGGCGGATTTCTTCGGCCAACTGCTGCAATTGTTCCAGGGTGAGTTTTTTCACCTGGCCAGGCTGGTTAACCAGCTCAAGGTACTTGCTCATAGTTCATTCTTCTGACACTTCCAGCGAGAGTGGCTTAAGTTTCATCTCGCCTGCCGCGTTCTTTTCGAGCTGTTGGATTTTCAGCTCGGCTTCGGCCAGCCTCTCCTGGCAGGCTTTGGCGAGGCGAGTGCCTTCCTCATACCGCGCCAGGAGGGTTTCCAGCGGCAATTCTTCCGACTCCATCGCTTCGACGATGGATTCGAGTTTTTTCAAAGCGTCTTCAAACGCCAGAGTCCCGGCTTTGGCGGGGGTGGTCTGGCCAACGTTCTTCGAAGCATTTGGCACAGCAGAAAGCCTAAGTCAAAACCCGGTGGCCGTCCAGTACGGAGTAAATGGCGCTTTGGCTCACTGGCACGGACCTTCCGCGCCCTCGACCCGGCTCCGCAACTCGCCTTTCCCGAGCCGGGTTTTCAACCTCTGCCCCACCGTCACTCCGGCGGCGTCCCGGACCACGGCGCCTGTGTTGGCGTCCATGGTGATCGAGTAACCGCGGGCCAGGACTTGTTCGGGGCCAAGGAGGCGCAGGCGGGTTTCAAGTGCTTTGAGGGCGGTGGCAGACTCGCTCAAGCGGTGGCGGGCCTGTTCGCGCAGGCGTTGGGCCGTTTGGTCCAACACGTCCCGCCGCTGCTTGATGAGCACGGCAGGGCGGACGCGGCCCAGGCGATCCGACAGGTTTTGCCACTCGTTTCGCTGCTGGCGGACGCCTTGTTTCGCGCAACGCAACAGCCCTGATCGCAGGTCGTCAAGGCGCTGGAGCCAATCATTGAGCCGCCGCCGCGGGTGCGCCCGCGCCAGACGCTGTAATACCTGGGTCAGATCATAGCCCTTGTCCGCAATCTGCTGACGTGCCAACTGCCCCATCCGCAGCCCGGCTTCGGACAAGAACTGGCAGCTCGAGAACACGCCTTCGGTGATGATTTCGGCCGCCGCACTTGGAGTCGCCGCCCGGATATCAGCCACAAAATCGCTGATGGTATAATCGATTTCATGTCCCACGGCCGAGACGATCGGGAGGGCGGATTCGAAAATCGCTCGCGCGACCGCTTCCTCGTTAAAGGCCCAGAGGTCTTCCAGGCTTCCCCCGCCGCGGGTGAGGACGATCAGATCCAACTCGTTTCCGGCGCCGGAGCTGAACGCGTTGAGGAGCTGGATGGAGGCGGCGATTTCAGCCGCGGCGCCATCCCCCTGCACGCGGCAAGGCGCCAGGATGATCTCGAGGGCGGGGTTGCGCCGCTCGACGACGTGGAACACATCGCGGATGGCAGCTCCCGTTGGCGAGGTGACCAGGCCGATGCGTTGCGGGTACCGAGGGAGCGGGCGTTTTCGTTCCGGAGCGAACAGGCCTTCCGCGTTGAGCTTCTGCTTGAGCTTCTCGAAGGCGATCTGGAGGGCGCCGACACCCTGCATCTCCACGCGGGTGACGCGCATTTGATATTGTCCGCGTGGCTCATAGACCGTGATGCCGCCCTGGAGCGTTACCTTGCGCCCGTCCTGCAATAGGGAGCGGTCCACCTGGGCTTCTCCACGGAAAAGAACGCAGTTCAACTGAGCGCCGGCGTCCTTGAGCGTGAAATAGATGTGACCCGAGCTTTGGGCGCGCAGGTTGGTGATCTCGCCGGTCACCCGGACCTGGCCGACCTCCTTCTCGAGCAGTTTCTTGATCTGCCAGGTCAGGTCGCTGACCGACAACACTTTCGAGGTCTGTTCCGCGGGGAACAGCTCGCCGAAATCCCACTGCGATTTGACGGGTCTGGGCATTAGGGCGCGGCCTCCGAGATTCGTTGAATGCCCCGAGCATGCCCGGTGTGCTCGTCGATCTCCACCACCGCTCCTTGCAGCAGCACCCGCTCTCTGGCCACCTCGAACCGCTGCGGCATGTTGGTGAGAAACCTCCGGACAATCGGGTCAATCTCGCGCCCGATGACGCTTTCGTGCGGCCCGGTAAAGCCGCCGTCGCACAAGAAGGCCGTCCCGCCGGGAAAAACCTGTTCGTCGGCCGTCTGGACATGGGTATGGGTGCCGACCACGGCGCTTACCTGCCCATCCAGCATGCGGGCCAGCGCCACTTTTTCGGAGGTCGCCTCGGCGTGGAAATCGATGAAAATGAGCCGGGTTAGAGGCCGGAGCCGTTCGACCTCGGCCAGGACGCTATGAAATGGGTTCTCCAGCGGCGCCATGAAGGTGCGTCCCTGGAGATTGATGATGGCGACCGGGGGCAGGCCATCCGTCTGGAACATCGTGCTTCCCTGGCCGGGGGTGCCGGGGGGATAATTCAACGGGCGCACAAAGCGGCGCTCGTTTTCGAGCAGGTCCACCACCTCTTTCTGATCCCAAAGATGATCGCCGCAGGTAATGATATCGACCCCCCCGGCGAAAATCTCCTCGGCCGTCCGAACCGTCAAGCCGGAGCCGCCGGCCGCGTTTTCGCCATTAGCCACCACCAGATGAACTCCGTGTTGATGGCGCAATTTAGGGACGAGATCCTTCACCGCGCGCCGGCCCGGTTGTCCGACGATGTCGGCGATAAAGAGCAGTTTCACCCCCCCAAACTAATGCCTCCATGACGCGGGGCAAGCTGATTTGACTCGGCGCGGGATTTGAACGGAAGCCGCCCCCAGGAATTTCCTGGGGTGGATCGGGTCAAAAAGGGTTGCGGTCGGCAAGGGGAGATCTGCTAGTATGAGGAGCGTTGGGCGTCCGGGCGTTTCTTCACGGGATCCCCTCCCTACCTCCTTAGCGACCCGGGCGCCCAACACTTTTCAGGCGGCGGTAAGAGATTAAGGTGGCAAGATGCCGCCGGGGTTTTGCCGCCCAGCGACGCGCGAACGAGGCGCATATCCACATGGATCTGTAACGAGTGAGTAACGAAGCTGGGCGGCAAAAGGCCAAGGCAGGTTGCCACCTTAATTTCTTACCGCCGCCTTAACTCGGAGCGAAATCCGGAGGCGGAACGTTGATCTGTACCCAGTAGCGCTTCAACGCCGCGACAACTTCCATGAACTCCTGGGCGTCGTGTGGCTTGACGACATAGGAGGCTGCCCCCAGCGAATAGGCCTCTTGCAGATCCTCCGGCCGGTTCGACGAGCTGAACACCACGACCGGCAGACGGTGCAGGAAGGGCTGCCGCTGAAGCCATCTCAACACCTCGAGTCCGTCTACGCGAGGCATCTTCAAATCCAGCAACAACAGGTTGGGCAGCGGAGCCTCTTCAGGGGCATCGAACGGCGGATTGCCCTCCAGGTAATCGATAACCTCTTGTCCGTCGCGGACATAATCCATGACCGCATCGACTCCCGCCTTGAAAAACGCCCGTTTCAAAAGCATGACATCGTTTGGGTCGTCTTCAGCCACTAAGATCCTAAAAGGTGCGCTCATCCGAACTCCGGTTTCTCTTTCTTATGCTCCGTGCCGCTCCAACTGAGAAGTAGGCAAACACCCCATTTTTCACTTTGGAGTAGCGCCCGGGCGTTGTATCGATGTAGAAGTGTGGGGAGTCAACGATTTCCATGAGTATTGCGACCAAGACGGGGGACCAGGGCACAACCGGGCTGATGTACAACCGGCGCGTGCCCAAGTCACATCCCCGGGTCGAGGCGTGCGGAGCTGTGGACGAATTGAATGCGGCGCTGGGCCTGGCCAGGGCGACCGCAGAGCGGGACTTTGTGCGAGAGAACCTCCTGGCGATTCAAAAGGACCTTGTGGCGCTGATGGGTGAACTGGCGACCGGAACGGAGGACTCGCAGCGCTATGTTCGGGACGGCTTTCCCGTGTTGAGCGCCGAGATGACCGGGCGGGTGGACAGAATGGTAAAAGAGATCGAGGCGCAGGAGATACATTTTGATGGCTGGGCGATGCCGGGGGCGAGCCTGCATTCCGCGGCGCTGGACATGGCGCGGACGGTTTGCCGGCGGGCAGAAAGGCGTGTCTGCGTGTTGCAAGAGGCCGGCGAACTGGCTAATGGCGAAACTATTTGCTACCTGAACCGGCTTTCGGACCTCCTGTGGCTGCTGGCCAGGTGGGTCGAAGGCAAGGGTTAGCGGGAGGCCTGCGCTATACGGAGGATCGGCTTCCGCTTGGAATAGACCAGAAAAAGCTCATTGCCATGACGCCTGGCGGACCGGAGGCGCATCCAAGTGGCCAACGAGAGGGTGCCCGCGCCCGTCCCGTCCGATAGCGTGGGGGCGGTGCGGCCGCCGAAGATTTTGGGGCAGATGGTCAGGTGCAATTCATCCACCAGGCCGGCGCGGAATAGGGCGTCATTGACCTCTCCGCCGCCTTCGCAAAGGAGTCGCTTAATGTTCCATTTCCGGGCCAGCCAGCGCACGGCCCTGGGGAAGTCGATTTCCACGTCGCCGCAGACCTTAACCTCGTGGGCCAGCGCGCGGAGGCGTTTGAGCCGCGCGGCCGGGGCGCGCCGGGTGGTGAGAATGATAATCGGAGAGAAGCTCTTCTTGAAAATCTCGGCGTTGGGATCGACGGTGGCGGCGCCGCTGACAATGATACGGAGGTTGTATTCGGCAAGGCGCCGGCGAACCCGAAGGCGGCGGTAGCGGGCCGCGCCCGGCCCCAAATTGACGGGGTTGAGATCCACCGTGCGGGCGCCGGACATGACGGCATCCGCGGTGGCCCGGAGTTCGAGGAGGTGTTGCCGGTCGCGGCTGCTGCTGAAGCTGGCGACGGCGCGATTCGCCGTGGCGATCTTGCCATCGGCGGTCATGGCGACGTTGACCAGAACGAATGGCGTTCGAGCGATCCTCATAAGAATAACATGGCATCGCCGTAGCTGAAAAAACGATAGCGCTGGCGGACGGCTTCGGCGTAGGCAGCCAGCACAAGCTCGCGGCCCGGCCGGCCTCGCTGATCGGCAAAAGCGCTGACCAGCATCAGCAGCGTCGAGCGGGGAAGGTGAAAGTTCGTGAGGAGCGCATCCACGATTCTGAATCTGTAAGGGGGATAAATGAAGATGCGGGTTCTGCCGGAGTGAGCCGAAAGCGGGGCAGGGGAGGACTGAGGATCGGAGCCAGCAGCCGCGCCGAGGCTCTCCAGCACGCGGACGGTCGTGGTGCCGACAGCGACGACACGATGGCGGGCTTGTTTGGCGGCGTTGATGGCATCGGCCGTGTCCTGGCTCAGCTCGAAGTGTTCCGCGTGCATGAGGTGGCCCTCGATGGTTTCGCTCTTGACCGGCGCGAAGGTCCCGAGGCCGACATGGAGGGTCAGGAAGCAGACCCGCACGCCGGCGGCGCGGATCTGGTCGAGCAAGGCTTCGGTAAAGTGCAAACCCGCGGTGGGCGCGGCGACCGAGCCGGGGGGGCGGGCGAAGACGGTCTGGTATCGCTGGCGATCCTGTTCCATTTGGCCGGCGCCGCTGCGGTTGATATAAGGGGGCAGGGGAACCTCGCCCAGCTCATCCAGCCTCATCTTGATGTCCGAGGCGGCGTGTGCGCCTGGCAGGGAAGCAATCTCGAAACGCAAGCGGCGATGGCCTTCCGAGTTGGATTCCAGGACGATGGCATCGACCGGGCTTGGTTGTCCGCTCGGGGCGCGAAACTGAATGCGTGTCCCCACGCGCGCGCGTTTGCCCGGCCGGAGCATCACCCACCAATCGTTCAGATTGTTCTCCTCAAGCAAGAGGACTTCAAATTGGCCGCCGGTCTTAGCGTTGGTTCCCCGCAGCCGGGCTGGGATGACCCTCGAATTGTTCAGGACGAGCACATCGCCGGGCCGCAGATATCCGGGCAAATCCCGGAACTGCCGGTGATCCAACTGCCCGGTGGAGCGATCCAATACCAGCAGGCGGGATTGATCGCGCTGGGGCGGAGGGGCTTGCGCGATCAGTTCCGGCGGCAATTCAAAATCGAACTCGGCGGTTCGCATCGGCCCAAGAATCGTTGGAAACCAGCCGGGTTACAAGGCGTCAGATGCGCTCGCAAAACTAGGAGCTGCCGATGAGGACGCCGACCAGGAACACCAGCAGTCCCCCCAGGACCACTTGAATGACGGCCGAGGAAAGGGGGGTGTCCATGAACCGGCGGCGGATCCAAGAGATGAATCCCAATTCAATCAGGACGATGCCAATAGCGACGCCGGTAGCGACTTTGTAGTTTGGGATGAGATACGGGAGAGTATGTCCGAAGCCGCCGAGGGCGGTCATGACGCCGCAAACGGCGCCGCGCGCCCAGGGATGGCCGCGGCCGGTGAGGCTGCCATCATCGGAGAGCGCCTCGGCAAAACCCATGCTAATTCCGGCGCCGAGGCTGGCCGCCAGTCCCACGCGGAGTGCATCGTGACTGTTCTGGGTTGCCAAAGCGGCCGCGAAAAGCGGAGCCAGCGTTGAGACCGAGCCATCCATGAGCCCGGCCAGAGCGGGCTGGATTACCTGCATGACGAACAAGCGTTTCTGCTGGGCTGATTCCTCTTCGGTAAGATTGGCGTAGGCGATCTGCTCGGCTGTCACAGCGTGGTGGCGTTCCTCTTCGGCAAGGTCGCCCAGGAGTTGGCGCATGCCGACGTCCGTGGTCCGGCGGGCGGCGGCTTCATAGAAGCGCTTGGTTTCCAACTCCATCAGTTCGGCCTCTTTCAGGACGGCTTTGAGGCCCAGCGGCCGCACCAGCCAAACGGAGCGCCGGCGCACGAAACCACGGACATCCTGGCGGCGGATGAGCGGCACATGGTCGCCGAACCGCTTTCGGTAGAGATCAAGGAGCCGATGCCGATGCGCATCCTCCTCTCCCCGCATTTGCTCGAATTTCCGCGCCTGGTCCGGATAATTCTCCTTTAACCCATCGGCGAAATCGTCGTAAATGCGCGAATCCTCCTCTTCCTGGGTGATGGCCAGGGCGAGGATGTCCTTCTCGTTAAGACTGTCGAAAGACCTCATAGTGGTTACTTCGTATGTTGCTGAAAGCCGATTGCAGCGCGACGCCCGGATACGGGCCATCCCTGCTGAGCGGCGCGGAATCTAACGCAGCCACGCTGGACGATCAATGCTTATCGCGGATGAGTGTCACGATTCGGAGTGTCCGACCGTGAGCGGCCGCCGGAGATGCCGCGACCGTGTGGTTGACTCTGCGCCGGACGCCTGATAATGTCACGCAACGCTTGGTGGACTTGAGAATCAACCCTCCTTCACCGGCGCGGCGCTGAGCCGGCGATGGCGCGAAGAGGGCCAAATCGGCAAACCTGCGGGACCAAAACAGAACACCAAACAACGCAACACACCAACCAAAGGTCGTGAGATTGCGCAAAATCCTCCCGGGTTTCGGAGCAAAAGCTCTGTCCTTGGAATGGTGGAGCCGACAGGATTCGAACCTGCGACCTACTGATTGCGAACCAGTCGCTCTACCAACTGAGCTACGACCCCATTCCATAGGCCGGACAGGAATAGTTTTTGCACAGAATTCCCGAGGACGCAACAAAGATCGTGATGAAAAACTCTTTCGGAGGCGGGAGTGGTGGTGCATGCTCCACCGCCGGCGGCTTGGACGCTTGTGGTTTGGCTTTCGCGTGCCGGGCGCACATCGGAACTTTTAAGTTCCCGAATCGAATGGCTGATTATAATAACTTGCTTGGTGAATTGAGGGCTGCCCCCAGGACATGGCTCGTGACCGGGGTGGCGGGGTTCATTGGGTCTGGCTTGCTGGAGACACTCCTCGGGCTGGGGCAACGCGTGGTGGGATTGGATAATTTTTCCACCGGCTACCCTGAGAACCTTGAGGAGGTCAGGAGAGGAATTGACGCGGAACCGTGGCAACGGTTCAAGCTGCTGACGGGGGGCATCGAGGATCTGGACACCTGCAAGCGGGCTTGCGCGGGAGTGGATCTGGTGTTGCATCAGGCCGCCCTGGGCTCCGTGCCGAGATCGATAGCCGATCCCCTCGCCACGCATCTGAGCAATGTCACCGGTTTTTTGAATATCCTCGCCGCGGCTCGAGAGGCAGGCGTTAAACGGTTCGTGTATGCCTCGAGCAGTTCCGTGTACGGGGACGGGACGGATCTGCCGAAAGTGGAGGAGAGGATTGGCCGGCCGCTTTCTCCGTATGCGGCAAGCAAGGCAATCGATGAAATCTACGCGGACGTTTTCGCGCGCGCTTACGGCTTCGGCTCGATTGGATTGCGCTACTTCAATGTCTTCGGTCCGCGCCAGGACCCGCTGGGGGCTTATGCGGCCGTCATCCCAAGGTGGATCGCCGCTTTGCTCAAAGGGGAGCCAGTTTATATCAATGGGGACGGGGAGACGAGCCGCGATTTTTGCTACGTCGCGAACGTGGTGCAGGCGAATTTGCTCGCGGCTACGACCGCCAACCCGGAAGCGATCAACCAGGTTTTCAACATCGCCATCGGGGAGCGGACGACGCTCAACGAGCTGTTTGAGCTGCTCCGCCATTCCGTGTGCGGAAGCGGGGGGCGAGCGGCCGGGCACAAGCCGATTTACCAGGGCTTCCGGCCCGCGGACGTGCGGCACTCGCTGGCGGATATCACCAAGGCGCGGCGATTGCTCGGCTATGCGCCGGAGTACCGTATCGCCCAAGGGCTGGAATTGGCTATGGACTGGTACCGCCGGAAAGCCGGGTAATGGCTCATCCGGACGGCTATCTAACTCTGCGGACCGTGACGGCAACCAGGCCTGAGTCGGGGTGAGCGAGGTGGGTGAAAGGAGCGTGGCTCAGATCGATGATGCGGCCTTCGCGCACAAGGTCTCTGGCTGGGCCGCGATCAGTGATGGTCACCAGCACACTCCGGCGCGGCTCCGAGGGTGCATTCAGCGTGACGAGGACCTTGGTGCCGAGCGGATAAAACCAGGAGGCAGCGGTGAGACGGTCGGGATTGAATTTCTTCCCGTTAGCCATGAGTTTGCCGCGATGCGCTTCACCGTACCAGGAAGCGGTTCCTCTTTCGCAGGGGGTAGGGCAGCCTCCAGGCTCGTTGTCGGCTACGGCCGGCGCGGTGGCCGCAAGCAAGAGCAACGCGGTTGAGAGAAATGCGACGCGCCGCCGTGCGCCGATACGACGTCTGGGATGCGGGACTGGACCAGGGCAACGGCGGTAACGCGGACGATCAACCCAGAACGCTCTGCGCGTTGGACAAAGCAAATCCAACGATGCTCTCGGGCCGGTTGGCGACAGCCGACTCATACTGTAAAGATACTTATTCCCGGCGGCCGGCTCCATGGGGTGTTCAACCCATGGTTTTAGGGTCTTTGCCCACTTCAATTGGTCGCGGTTTGCGGGCACGGTGCAGGCGATCATGGAACCGGTCTGCGCCAGCATCGGCATCATTGCCTGGAATGAGGAGGACTCTCTTGCCGCAATGCTGGAATCCCTCTTCGGGCAGACGTTGTTTGGGGAGTTGGGGCGCCGTGGCCTGCGCGCCGAGGTGGTTTGCGTCGCCAACGGTTGCACCGACGGCACGGCCCGGGTTGCGGAGCGCGTTTTCGAGGCGCAGGCAGACCGGCATTTGTGGCGGGAATGGTTTTGCTGCCGGGTTGCCTCGTTGGCTGAGCGCGGCAAGCTGAATGCGTGGAACCAGTTTGTCCACGCGCTCTCGGCGCGGGAAGCGCGCTACCTGCTGCTGATGGACGCCGACATCGTGATCCACCGGGAGGAGACCCTTTGGACAATGTTGTCGGTCCTGGAGGAAGACGCTCAGGCGAGCGTGGCGGTCGATCGACCTTGCAAACACTTGCGGTTCAAAGCACGCAAATCCATCCGCGAGCAGATGTCGCTCGCGGCTTCGGATATGACCAGCGCGGCCCCGGCACAGTTGTGCGCCCAGCTTTACTGCATTCGTGCCGAGGTCGCGCGAAACATCTACCTGCCCAAGGACCTGGCGGCTTGCGAGGATGGATTCATCAAGGCGCTGGTTTGCACCGATTTTCTTGAGCATGAAGTGTGGCCGAGGCGCATTCGCCTGGCGGAAGGGGCCGAGCACACGTTCGAGGCCTACACAACCCTGGGATCAATCGCTCGCAACCAAAAGCGCCAAATCCTGGGGCAGACGATGGTGCATCTTCTGATCGATCTCAATCTTAAGGCGTTGTCTCCCGGAGAGCGTGCGCGATTGGCGGAGATCCTCCAACGGAGAGATATGGAAGATCCATGGTGGCTCAAGCGGTTGGTTGCGGCGCATCTGCGGCGAAGCCGCTTTTTCTGGAGGCTCTATCCCGGCCTGCTCAGGCACCGATTCGACCGGCTCTTGAAAGTCACCGGCTGGAAGCGCGTCGCGTGCGCTCCCGTCGCCGTGGTAGGCTTTGCGCTGGCCCTGGTCTCCGGCTTCCTGGCGTGGAGAGCGCTGAAACGCGGCGCGACCGATTATTGGCCCCGGGAAAACCGCCTGGGATTGGCGGGTCGGGAATCGCTACCGGCTTCCGCGCCTTCTACGCCGGACCGCCTGCCCGCGAACCGGGCCAAGGACAACTTATGCACGGCACCATACCCCAAAAGATCTGCAGGGTGATCGCCAATCTGGCGTCGCATCCCCAGTACATTCCCCGCTGTCTCGCGCACAATGTCCGGCACGGGCGAACGCCACTGGACCTGGAGCTTCCGTGGTTTTCGTACGCAGCGATTGATTTTCTGGAGAAGTTCCTGAAAGGGCACATGACCGTCTGCGAATTCGGCTCGGGCGGCTCGACGCTGTTTTTCGCCCGACGCGTTCGTTCGGTCCTCTCTATCGAAGACAACGCCAATTGGTTCGAGAGGGTCTCGGGTCGTCTGAAACACGAGCGCCTGGACAACGTTGCCCTGAAACTCTGTCCCTTTGATTTCGCCAACCCGGTGGGGTTTGAGGAATCGGAGTATCTTCGCGCGCTGGCGGGTGGGCCCTTTAACATCATTGTGGTTGATGGAAGCGAGCAATGGATTCCGGTGAGACCGATCTGCTTTCAACGAGCCGAGGGCCAGGTCGCATCGGGCGGCTTAATCGTGGTGGATGATTCCTGGCGGTATCCGGAGCTCCGGAGGGAGAACCGGGCCAAAGAATGGCGGGTTTTCAAAAGTGTCGGGCCATGCCGGCCGGGTGTGACCAGCACGGATGTCTTTTTCTACTAACTATGAGAGTTGTCCACGTGTTGAGAAAGTGCGACCCGGCCGAGTGGGGCGGGACGGAGACCGCGCTGGAGCGGCTCTTCGGCGGACTGCGGGAATACGATGTCGATTCCGTCGTTTATCGGCCCTGGCTGGCATCCGAGCCGGCCGAGGATCCGCTGGTCAGGGCGGGTCACCGCGTGGAACGGTTCAAGGCGTTTGTGCCGGTGGTGGGAATGTCGAGGGAGCGCCGGCGCCAGTTGGTGGCGGTCGGCGGCAACTTGATGTCGTTTGATCTTGTCTCCGCGCTCTGGAGGGAAGAGCCGGTGGCGGTGATTCACGCCCACGCACTGGGCCGGCTTGGGGGTATCGCCTTGACCGTGGCCAAGCGGCGGGGGCTGCCTTATGTGGTAACCATTCATGGAGGTGTGATGGATCTGCCTGACAAGGTCAAGCGGAGCTTTAACGCTCCGGCGGGAGGTTGGGACTGGGGCAAGCTGTTTGGCCTGTTCTTCCAATCGCATCGATTGCTTCAGGACGCCGACGCCATCGTCACCTGCAATGAAAAGGAAGCGGTCTTGCTGCGCCAGCACAATCCCGCCAAACGAATCGTAGTCCAGCCGCATGGCGTGCCGCTGGCGCGGTACCAGCAAGACCATCGCGAGGAGGCTCGAAAGGCCTTCCCGCAAATCCGCGGCCGCCAGGTGCTGCTGAGCCTGGGGCGAATTGACCCGATCAAGAACCAGGGCTGGCTGCTGGAGGAGGCGCCCAGGATGTTCCAGGCGCACTCGCGCGCGCTGCTGGTGCTGGCCGGGGCCTGCACGGACGAATCTTACGGTGCGGGGATTCACGCCACGCTCCGGAAATTGGGGCTCGCAGAACGGGTTTTGCTGACGGGCGGGTTGCCGCCGGACGACCCGCGGCTGATCGGCTTGCTGCAGGAAGCCGCCGTGTTGGTGCTTCCCTCGCTTTCGGAAACCTTCGGGCTGGTTCTTCTCGAGGCCTGGGCGGCAGGCACCAGCGTGTTGTCGAGCAGGACGTCGGGCGCTAAAGCGCTCGTCCGGACCGGCGAGAACGGATGGCTTTTTGATTTGGATCGGCCGCAGACTTTTCACGAGGCGCTGAACCGGGTTTTGTCAAACCCGGATGAGGCGCGCCGCATGGCTGAGCGCGGCGCGGCCATGGTGCGGGATGATTACAGCGTCAGCGCTCTCGCCGGACGGATGAAGGCGCTCTATGAACAACTCATCGAGGACAAGCAATGCGCTACGTGATCCTCCGCGACGACGACACGAATGCCTTGACGCCGGTGGGGTGCCTGGAGCGGCTCTATCGCCCGTTATTGGATCGCGGCTTGCCGGTGAATCTCGCCACGATCCCCTGCGTTTCCACAGAAGCCGTCATGGCCGATGGCCGGCCCGAGGGCTTCCTGCTCGGTCTGGAGCGCAAACCCGACCCCGTTTCGGCGACGGCTGAGGCCGCGGCTTCCCGTGGGACAAAAGGCTCGGCCGCCTTCGCTGATTATTTGAGCGGCTCATTTCCCAAGACGATTCACATCGGCGCCGCCGAGAAACTCGTTTGCTACCTGCTTCAGAACCCGGGCTATCATATCGCGCAGCACGGCCTGCATCACGACTACCTTGAATTCGACCGCCACGACCGGGGCGAGATCGCGCGCCGGTTGGACGAGGGAACCCGGTTGCTGATGGACGCCGGGTTTGAACGGCCGGGGACTTTTGTGGCCCCATACGACCGGATCTCGCGACCGGGCCTGGCGGAGGTGGCCAGGCGATTTCGCGTCTTCTCGACAGGATGGTATGAGTTGCGGCGTCTGCCGCGCGCCTGGTGGCCTTGGTACGCTCTCAAGAAGGCGCGCCGCTCGCCGCACTGGCGAATCGGCCGCACGCTCTTGCTTTCGCATCCGGGCTGCCTCCTCTCCTGCCAGCGCAGCTACAGCTCGATGCTCGGTTCCATCACCCATTACGTGAATCGCCAGCATCTGACGGTGCTGGTGACCCACTGGTGGGAGTATTTCCGCGACGGCAAGCCGGATGAGTTGTTCATCGAATCTCTCCATGAAACCGCCGAGTACCTTGCCACGCAGCCCGGCTTGAAAGTCATTTCATTTGAGGATTTGGCAAGCGGCAGAGGCGCGTTGGAATAAAGGCAGCGCCAAAACAGGAGAGAGGGTTGGTGTGCAAAAAACCACCAATCCCTCAGGAGCGCGCGGTGTTGCCTCGTCGTAGAGCCCGCGCGCAAAGTGTGCTCTTAGCGAATGGGGGTGCAAAAGACGTCCGAAGCCGCCGCGCCAACGCGCAGTGTCAGTTCGACGTCGTTCAATCCCAGCCGGGCGCAGGTTTGCGCCGCCTCCACGACGTCCACGAAGGCCCTGGCCTCTTCCGGGTTCCGGGTCCAGCCGTCGTCCTTGAAATACTCTTGTGTGTCCAGACGCCGAAGGAGCCGTTTAATCGGCTTCTCCTCGACTCCATAGCTCAATGTGTTCGCCATAACTCAGTCCTATAATATCCATCAGAACTCTAAGCGCGAATTGCCCGGGCGCAAGCCGGGGTAGGGGAATTTTTGTCACATTTGGGTGGCTTTAGGAAGGGGGGGGCGACCGACAGTATTTGAATTGCACTTTCCGCGGCCCGGGTTTGGCGCTCTTTGCGCTTTACGATTCACGCCTTGCATCTCAGTGGATGGGCGGAGGAGAAGCGGGCGGGGTGATCTGAGCCCCTCCGCCGACGGGGATGAAGATGCTGGAGCCGCTGCTGACGCCGCCCACGGCGCGCGCGCCCGCGTTGATCGCGACCGAACTGACAAAGGTGTTGAGGATGACGTCAATGTAGCGGGAGATGTAGCGATAGGGAGAGTAGGGGACATAGACGATATCGCGGGGCTGGAGACGAATATCGGTCGCCGTGCCGCGAATGACATGTTTGTAGTCCACGATCTGGATCTGCGGGTGAGACAGGGAGCCGCGCACTACGGCCACGTGGGCCAGGTAGGCGCCGTTGATGGTGCCGTAAGCGTTGGCGACGGCGCCGGCGACCGTCAGCCCGTCATGATAAGGCACCGGCCGCGGTTGCGCCACCGCGCCCAGGACATAGACCTCCCTCGCCATGGCGGCCGGAAAGAAGATGAAGTCGTCGGGCTGAAGATAGATATTCTGTGAGAGATCCCCTTCCTTGAGCAGGCGCGAGAAATCGACGGGCAGCAGTTTGCCCCCGCGAATGATGAAACTCCGCTGCAGGTCGGCCAATTCCTCGCCGACTCCAGCCGCTTCTTGATCGCGATAGGCCGCCAGGCTCATGGTGCCGCCCGCCAGCGAGATCGCTTCGAGCACCGTGGTCGGCCAAGCCAGCGGATAGACGCCGGGGGCTTGGATGCGGCCGAGCATCCAGAAGCGTTTGCTCTCGACTTCCCGCAGGACGATGGAGACCTGCGGCTGCTGGCGCACATATTGGGCGAGTTCGCGTTCGATGCGGGCCTTGGCCTGGATCAGCGTCAGGCCCCAAACGTCGACGCCCGGCAGAAGATTGAAGTAGATCTTTCCGTCCGGAGCTACAATCGTGGTGGTGCGGGAAAGTGGCTCGCCGATGATCTCCAGTTCCAATCGATCCCCCGGGCCAAGTGTGAAGAGTTCGGTAGGAGGCTGGAGCCAGGCCGGATCGATCGTGTTGGTGGAAGCCATCGAACTGGCATCGGCCGGCGGATCCGGCGCTCCGGTGGCCGGCGAGGAAATATTCAGGTCCGTATAGCGCTCCCGGGGATGTTGGCACCCGGCGGCCAAGAGCAGAGCCACGGCGATCAGGCAGCGTTTCATGGGCGATTACTGGACGAAAGGTTTCAGAACGCGCACGTTGACCCACGAGCTGATGAGCGATTGAATGAAGGCGGTCATGGCGACGTCCGCCAGTTCCTCCACACGGATGAACGGACGCGAGTTGACGTAGATGATGTCCCGGGGCTGAAGCTTGAAGTCCAACGCCTTGGCGTCGAGGATGGCGTGCGTATCGATGGCGATGGCTTCGGGATGGTTGAGCGAACCGCGAACGACCAGCACCCGCGCTTTGTAGGCGCGGTCAGTGTAGCCGCCTCGCGCCGTCAGGGCCGCCATGAGGGTCATATTGGGGGTGTAGTTCACGGGCCCGGGCAGCCGAACTTCGCCGACCACGTACACCTCCTGCGATCCCGACGAGGCGATGTAGATATAATCGCCCGGCTCGACGGCAATGTTCTGGGAAAGGTCGCCCGCTTGAAAGAGCTTTTCGAAATTGATGGGATATCGCCTGCTGTTGCGGGCTACGAAACTGCGTGAGTAATCAGCCAGGTCCACGATGTTGCGATCCACCAACCCGTTTTCAATTCCCTTGGCGCGGGCAATGGCTTCCAGCACGGTCAAAGGCCGATCGAGGGTATAGACGCCTTTGGCCATCACGTTGCCGAGCATGTAGTACTTTTTGCTGCGGAAAGCCACCGGGCTGACCATCGTGCGTGGACCGCGCCGGTATTTGCTCAGCTCCTGATCCAGCCGCATTCGGAGCTCGTCGATGGTTAGGCCGGTGGCGGGAACATCCTCGGCTTCCAGGAAACTGATGCGGCCGTCCGGCCCGACGGCGACGTCGGCGCGGGTTACCTCCGGCTCGCCATAAAGGCCCAGCGTGAGCACGTCGCCGGGGCCGAGGGTCAAGCGCTGCTGCCATGCGGCCCGCTGGGCAGGGTTGACAATGGAAAAGGAAAGGTTGGTTCGCGGTTCCAAGACGGGCTCCTCCGGAGTGGCCGGTGGAGCGGTCCCAGGGGCGGCGGCGGGCGGAGACGACGGCGCGGCAGCGGCTGGAGGCGGCTGTGCCGGGCCGGGGGCCGGTTGGGGCTGCTGGGCGGTGTTGGATTCCTGCGCCAAAAGGCCGGCGCTGCCCAGGAGAGTCGCAAAGGCTGCGCAGGCAACCCAGCGCGGGAAATGCTTTCTCAGCGAGACGGTGGAATGGCGATTAAGCACCGCTCCGACAAGGTTGCACTGGGCATCACGTAGCGTCACCAATTGCTCGCGGGTTCGGGCGGCCTCGGCGGAGCCACAGTCGCTAAGCCAGAGCATGTTTGGCAGGTTCGAGCCGAGCAGGACCGCTTCGCTCACGCTGGCAGGGGGCAGTTCCACGAAAATGACCAGGTTCTCGATTTGTCGCCAATGGTTGAGCGCCTCGCGCCATTGCTTGCGTCGTTCGAGGTTCCAGACCCAGCCGGGCAGGGGAATGTGCACCATCGGTTGGGAATTAGGCCCGGTGAGCTGATCGGTGATTTGGTTTGGGGAGTTGAGCACACTGGCGGCCAGGGCGGTGGAAGGGGCCGCGCTTCTCATGATCCCTTGATCGGCCGGCGATCCCGGCGCGTCCTCCTCGCTCCACTCGACATGAGTGGGCGAGGGTTGAGTGGCAATGGTCAGAACCCGGAAGCCGGCAAGGCTCGCGGCGTCCGAAAGGAGATTGATCCAGGTCGAGCGGCCTTCGCCCGCGGCCGAGGAAGTTACACCGCAGACAAGGCCGTGGTTAGCGGAGTAACTCAGCCGGCCCTGGAGCATCATCCACGTGCGAAAAGCCCAGCGTGAACGCTCTTCCGAAGTCATCTGGCGCAGGTCTCCAAGCGCCGTCAGGACGGGCAGGCCGGTAACGCGCTCCACGTCCTCCGGGGTCCTCAGTCGCTTATCCGCAAACTCGACGAACAGCACCATCGCCAGGCTGAACCCGATGCCGAGCGCGCCGCCGAATACCGTGGCCACGCCGACCTTGATGCGGCGCATATTTCCCTGGACCGTTTTTAGGGTGGCCGGAGCAAACACGCGGGCCAGGCCGGGCGGATTTGCGGCATAAAGTTCGGCCTCGCGCTGGCGATTCGAGAGTTGAACCCGGCCTTCTTCAAGCGAGAGCAGCTTGGTCCGGATGATGTCCAACTCGGGATTGAAGTGGTCGCCGCCTCCCGCGATTGCCGCGCCAGTTCCCAGCGTTGCATTGGTGGATTCGTGGACAATCTGCGCCCGGAGGGCATCGACTTCGGATTGTTTCTGCCTCACCAGCGGGTGGATGTCGGTATACTTGGACATCAGCTCGGTCAGCTCGGCCAGCGCATGATTCAGGCGTTCGGTTTGCATGCCGATCAGCGCCGGCGAGCGCGCCGAATCACCCAGGCTGCGGTTCAGGGAGTTGAGTTGGCCGCCGACTTCCGCCAGCTTATTCGTGACGGAAGGCGACACGGGCATGCCGCGAAACTCACGGTGCAGCACCGTGATGTCCTGATCCATCTGTTCGAGCTGTTTGCGCAGGTAGGCGTTGGCCACCATCCCCGCCTGGCTGGCCTGAAGGTCCCGCGTATAAGCCACCGCCTCCTCCAGATAGGCGTTGAGGAGGTACACCGCCTGTTTCGGATTGGTATCGACCAGCGTGACTTTGATGATGTCCGATTCGGAGTCGGTATCGATTCGGATTCGCTTGCTGAGCTTCTCCGGAGGCACCGTGGGAGAGGCGCGCTCGCCGATCCGGCGCAGCAGGTCGGGTTCGCGCATCATCCCGGCGAAAGTGTCCTGGGAAAGCGGGGTTGTGGTTTTGAAAAAGTCCGTGCCGGGAGTTTCGTACCGCAGCAGCAAGCCGGTGGCGGTAAAGTTGGGCGTTATGAAATGCCAGCCTGCCGCGGCCGCCAGAATAGCGCCGATCAGGAATCCCAAAACCGGCCAGCGCCAGCGCTGCGCCAGCATGTCCACAAAAAGCCAATAGTTGACTCCGGCCTCCCGCTCCGAGTCCCCACTCCGGCTCGCCGGCCCAGCCGGCTTTTGGCCGGAGTATGCGTAATCTCTCCCGCGGTAGGGCTCTCGACGGCGGAATTCCGCCTGCGCCTCAGCGTTGCGTTTGCGCAACGAGCCCTCATTGCCTTCGAACCTATCCTTCATCAGCGGTCATTGGGTCACTGATTTGTATTGGCCACGAACGGCCCTCGAGTGACGATGCCTACCGTACGAGCCCGTTGCGCCGTTTGGTTAGTGGGTGAAGACCGCAACGGGGTGAGGAGGATAACCCCAGGCGTGAGACATCGCCAAACCCAAATGGGATCCTCAACTATTCAACAAGCTGGTGCTGCATCGCGTAGTGCATGAGCTCGGCGTTGTTGCGAAGGCCCATCTTTTCGAGAATGCGGGTCCGGTAGGTGCTGATGGTCTTGACGCTCAGAGAGAGTTCCTGGGCGATTTCACTCACGATTTTGCCCGAGGCAATCAGGCGCAGCACTTGAAACTCGCGGTCGGAGAGTAACTCCTGGGCCGGCTTCTGGGTATCGCTCGAGAGATACGTAGCCAGCCTTTCCGCCAGGGACGTGCTCACGTAGCGGCCTCCAGCCAGCACTTTCTTGATGGCGCCGACCAGTTCTTCGGGCGCGCTTTCCTTTGTCATGTATCCGGAGGCCCCGCGCTTGAGGACGCGCACGGCAAATTGATTCTCCGGATGCATGCTCAGCACCAGCACCGGCACCTTCGGCTTCGACTTCTTGATCTCGCGGAGGACCTCCAGCCCGCTGCGGCCCGGCATCGTAATATCAAGCACCACCACGTCCCAGTTCTCCTTCCACACCAGGTCGAGCGCCTCCTGGGCGTTGCGCGCCTCGCCGAACGCGGCGCGCTTGAATTCCTCCGCCAGGATTTGCTTCAATCCATGGCGCACAACGGCATGATCATCTGCCAGCAATATTCTCATCGTTCAACTCGGGCGGCCTGCCCGCGGAACCCGCGGGAAGGAAGCGGCGGATTTCCGCGGCGCGCCGGGATCAGGTTCAGGTTTCATATTTCCGCCACTGCGGTTTTGGCCGGGCTCATCACCGGAATCGTGACCGCCACACGGGTGCCGCTGCGGCGCGTGAGACGAGCGATTTTGAACATGCCTCCCAGCAGCGCCGCCCGCTCCCGCATGCCCAGCAGGCCCATTGACTTCGCGTTGGCTATCTCCGCCCGGGAAATACCGCGCCCGTTGTCTTCCACCGTTAAACTAATCTGTCCGCCGGACTCTTTCAAACAGACCGCCACCTGCGTCGCGCCTGCGTGCCGAATGACGTTGGTGAGCGTTTCCTGGAAGATGCGGAACAGCGTCGTGCTGAGGTTCTGTTCGAGCTGCGGCTCGTTCAGGTCGGCCTGGACCTCGCACTTGATGCCGGTGCGGTTCTGGAATTCGTTGGCCTGCCACTCCAGCGCCGCGCCCAGCCCGAGGTGGTCGAGCACGCCGGGACGCAGCTCTGTCGAGATGCGGCGCACTGTCTGGATGGTCGCATCGATATGGCTGATTAGCGAGCGGGTCTTCTCCTGCAAGGGCTTGAGGTCGCGGGGCAGCTTGCCGGCGATCCAGGACAGATCGAGTTTGCAACTGGTCAGCGCCTGCCCCAGTTCGTCGTGCACCTCGCGAGCGATGCGAGTGCGTTCCTCTTCCCGCACCGTTTGCAGGTAGACCGACAGGTCGCGCAACTGCTGGTGGGATTCCCGGAGCTGCTCCTCCGCCCGCCGATGCGCGCTCCAGGCCTCCGCCTCCCGCAATGCGCGCGTTACCGCCGGCACGAGCCGCGAGAGCCGGTTCTTGAGAACGTAATCGGTTGCTCCGCTCTTGAGCGTCTCGATGGCCACTTCTTCACCCATGGTGCCGGTGACGAAGATGAATGGAGTTTCGGGGCACTTCTCCAACGCGATGTGCAACGCGTCGTGTCCGTTGAAGCCGGGAAGCGAGTAGTCGGAAAGGATCAGCGCCGGGGGCCGCTGCTCCAGTTCGCTGACGTACTGATCCTGCGTCTCGACCCGCGAAATCGAAAAATTCAAGCCCCCTTTCCGCAGCGCAAACTTGGTCAGCTCCGCGTCCGCCGCGTCATCCTCCAGCATCAGGATCCGAATGTCTCTCTTCATGCCGCCAAGTTCAGCCATTACATTATATAGCAGCCCGAATCGTTTTCACAAGAGACGGCATTGGGCATCGAAGCGCAAACGCCTGGTCCGAGTGGATTGGGGGAGGCTCCACGTCTCCGCTCCTATTCAATGAATACAATGGAGACATGCCACGTCTGATTCACGTTGCGGCTTCAATAACGCCTTGGGCACCTACCACGACTTTCATCTGGGCGCCGGGGTGGAATATGCGCTGTTGCCGGGGCTCTCGCTTTCGGCGGAGGGCGGCTATTCCGTTGGGCGCGAGATCGACTACAAGCGCATCGGCCAAACCGTTGCGTTCGATCCCGCTCCCTACGGCCAGGTGGGAGTGAAATACCGGTTCTGAGCACGGCCTGAGGAACGTCAAAGGCTTGCGGCTGGCCTGTCCTTTGGTATACCGGGGCAAAATCGCTATGAAAACTGAAACGGTTGGCTGGGGCATAATGGGCACAGCCCAAATTGCGCGGAAGAACTGGCGTTCAATCCGGAATTCGGGCAATGGAACCGTCGTGGCAGTGGCAAGCCGCGACCGCGAGCGGAGCCGCCAGTTTATTCGGGAGTGCCAGGCGGAGGCGCCCATGGAGACTGCTCCTGCGGCCTTGGGCGGCTACGAAGAAATGCTGGCTTCGAAGGCCATCGAGGCGGTCTACATTCCCTTGCCGACGGCGTTGCGCAAGGAGTGGGTTTTGCGGGCGGCGGCGGCCGGGAAACACGTGCTTTGCGAGAAGCCTTGCGCCATTTGCGCCGCCGACCTGCGCGAAATGGTGGAGGCGTGTCGGCGGCAGAACGTGCAGTTTATGGATGGGGTGATGTTCATGCACAGCCGGCGGCTGGAGCGGTTGCGCGAGATGTGCGAAGACGCGGATGGGATCGGCCAAATCCGGCGGATCGTCAGCGGTTTCAGCTATTGCGCCGGGCCGGAGTTTTTCGCCGGCAACATTCGCGGCGACAGCGCCCTGGAGCCGCACGGCTGCGTCGGCGACCTGGGCTGGTATTGCATTCGGCTCGCGCTTTGGGCCATGAAATGGCAGATGCCGCGCCAGGTCAGCGGCCGGGTTTTGTCCGAGTATGGACGCGGTGGAAAATCGGCCCCGGTGCCCACCGAATTCTCGGCGGAGCTGGTTTTTGATGGGGGTGTCTCGGCGGGGTTCTACTGCTCGTTTGTGGCGGAGAACCAGCAATGGGCTGCCATCGGCGGCGCGCGCGGCTATTTGCGGCTCGAGGATTTCGTGCTGCCGTTCACTGGCAAGGAGATCTTCTTCGAGGTCAGAAGGGCCGAGTTCCGCGTGCGCGGAGGCGACTTCGAAATGATTCCTCGCGTGCGGCGCGTTGCGGTGGAGGAGCCCAGCCACGGCTCGCCTCAGGCGCAGGAATCGAATCTATTTCGGAACTTCTCACGATTGGTCCGTTCCGGCCGCGTGGATCCTCTCTGGCCCGACATCTCCCTCAAGACCCAACAGGTTATGGACGCGTGCCTGGAGTCTGCCGCCCGCGATGGGCGGGCGGTGGTCATGACGTGACCCCGCGTGGCCGGAGCCGACACGCGGCGGGAGTAGCTTCGCGAGCCCCCAAGATTGAGCCTCGTGGAGCCCTGTCCGGCCGGATTACCTTTGAATGCGGGCCGAACCGCCTTTGGCGAAGGCGCGGACCTGTTCCAGGGTCGCCATGGTGGTATCGCCGGGGAAGGTTGTCAGCAAGGCCCCGTGAGCCCAGCCGAGCTTGACGGCTTCTTCTTCGGGTTCGCCGGCAAGCAGGCCATAAATGAAGCCCGCGGCATAACCGTCCCCGCCGCCGACCCGGTCCACCACGTCCAATTCACAGGTCGGCGCCTGAAAGGTCTTGCCGTTGATCCAAGCGACGGCGCTCCAGCTATGGCGGTTGGTGGAGTGGACCTCGCGCAGCGTGGTGGCGACGATTTTGACCTGCGGATGTTTTTTGGTGACCTTGTCGATCATTCCGAAAAATGCGCTGGGGTCGAGCTTGGATTTGGCGGCGACTTCCGGGCCGGCGATGCCCAGGCCCATCTGCAAATCCTCCTCGTTGCCGACAATCACATCCACGTTCCGCACGATGCGATCCAGCACCGCCACGGCATGTTCGTGGCCCCCGATGATGTTCCAGAGCTTGGCGCGGTAATTGAGATCGAACGACACGATGGCACCGGCGGCTTTGGCGGCTTTCATCCCCTCGATGATAACCTCGGCGGTCGTGGGGGAAAGAGCTGCGAAGATGCCGCCGCTGTGGAACCAGCGCACGCCCCCGGCAAAGATCGCGTTCCAATCGAAATCGCCCGGCTTAAGCTGCGCCGCGGCCTCGTTGCAGCGGTTGTAAAACACCACCGGGGCGCGGACTCCCTGGCCCCTGTCGCTATAGACCGTGGCCATGTTCGGACCATGCACCCCATCATGCTTGAAGCGTCTGTAGAACGGCTTGACCCCCATCGCGCGGACTCGTTCGGCGATGAGGTCTCCAATCGGGTAATCCACCATCGCGCTGGCGATGCCGGTCTGCATGCGGAAACAGTCCGCAAGGTTGGCGGCGACGTTAAACTCGCCGCCGCTGACGTGGATCTGGCATTGGGTGGCTTTCCGGAAAGGGATGATGCCGGGGTCGAGGCGATGGACCAGCGCGCCGAGGGAGACAAGATCCAACGCGCCGGTGGGGTTGATGTTGAGGCCGTATTTCGTTGTGGCTTCGTTCGGGTTCGTTTTCCTGCTCATATCGAGGCAATTTCAAATCAAACGTTTCTATCTGTTTCTCACATCTCTTCGGGCGCCCGCTCGCGGTCTTCGCAGCGGGGTGATGGATGGCCCGACAGGCTCGGCGGAATAATGCCTGTTTCGCCGCCTTTGTCGCCAGGAAAAAGTGGACCGCGGCGCGGCGTTGGGCTGTCGCCGTTTCGTCCCATGTGAGTTGCGGCCAGGGCTTTCGCGGCGCCTTAAGTCTCGAGCAAGGCCGGGACCGCCGGGACGACATCAGGGCAAACGTTGATTTTGAACCAATAATTCTCCAGGCGCTCAACCACTCGAATCAGTTCGTCCGGATCTTGTGGTTTGACGATATACGAGTTTGCGCCCAGGGCGTAAGCGCGGTCGATGTCTTTGGCTTGCTCCGAGGAGCTCAGCACCACCACCAGCATGCGGCGCAGCGTGGGCTGCGCGCGGAGCCATGCCAGCACTTCGAAGCCGTTGATTCCCGGCAATTTCAGGTCCAGCAGGAGCAAATTGGGGAGAGGATACTCGACCGGGTTCTCGAAGGGAGGATGACCTTGAAGATAATCCATCACCTCCTGGCCGTCGCGGGCGAAATAAACCGGCACCCGAACGCCAGCCCTAGTGAACGCGCGCTGCAAGAGCATCACATCGCCAAGGTCGTCCTCCGCCACTAGGATTTTCAAAGGCGGCATTTTCCGCTTTCCAGCCGGTTCGGCAATCAATCACTCGTGCCAGGGCGATGTCACTCGCCGATAAGCACCCCCGCGCACGCGGGGTTCGCCGAGCCTGTGTAGGCTAGGCCTGGTTTCGCTTCTTGGAAATGGGGTCCTCTCCCTAGCGAAAGGCAGTGGGCGCGGTATCAGGCCGCCTGCTCACCATCGTTTGGCGGCAGATGCCTGTCGAGCCAGCCTCGCAACTCGAGAGCCAGGGCCATCAGATCCTGGAATTGAAATGGTTTCACCAAGTAGGAAGCCGCGCCCAGCTCGCCCGCGAGCTGCGCTTCCCCGGGAACTTCTGTGCCGGACAGCATCACCACCGTCAGGTCCCGCAGCTCGGGTTGCAGCCGAATCCAACGTAGAACCTCCAGGCCGTTCAACTGAGGCAACCGTTGATCCAGGACCACCAGGCTCGGCATGGGGTGCGCCTGGCGATCCTGATAAGGAGCGTGGCCTTGCAAGTAATCGATCGCTTCCTGTCCGTCGGTCACCAGCCGGATAGGGTTCGGCAGTCCCGCATACTCGCATGCGGTTTCGAATAAGAGGGCGAAGTTCGTATCGTCCTCGGCAAGCAATATCTCATCTGCCCATGGCATAACTTTAGCGCCTGTCCTCACTCGCAGTCGTCAGGGAATCCGACACCTGGCTCCCTCTCACCTTACTCCTCCGGCGAATGAGTTCAAGCAGCGGCATTGAGTTAGGCTCAGGCGTTGTAGGTGGTTATGGGTTGATTACCCTATATTCGCCCCTGGAATTTGGGCCATATTTGCCTGGAGTCAGAGGAACCGCGCTATGAAAAAAATCACTGTATTGCTTGTGGACGATCACACGGTGGTGCGCCAGGGGTTGCGTGCCTTGCTCAAAACGGAGGAAGATATCGAGGTCATCGGCGAAGCCGAGAATGGCCGTCAGGCCGTCGCCCTCGCCAGAAAGACTCCGCCGGACGTGGTGGTGATGGACGTGGCGATGCCGCTGCTCAATGGGCTGGAGGCGACTCGGCAGATCCTCAAGAGCATGCCTTCGACCAAAGTGCTGGTGCTGACCTCGTATAGCGATGATGAATGCGTCGAACAGTTGATGCGGGCGGGTGCCGCCGGGTATCTCATCAAGCAAACCGCCGCCAACGAGCTGCTCAAGGCCATCCGCGAGGTGCAGCGTGGCAACGCCTTCTTCAGCCCGTCCATCGCCAAGCGCCTGCGCGATCATTGCCGCGAGGCTTTTACCACCGGCCAGCCTTCCCGGAGGGCGGGCGAATTGACCTCGCGCGAGTTCGAGGTGCTGCAGCTCATCGCCGAAGGCTTCTCGAACAAACAGATAGCCGGCGAACTCTCCATCAGCATCAAAACCGTGGAAAAGCACCGCCAGCAGGTCATGAACAAGCTCAACATCCACGATGTCGCCGGCCTGACTCGCTACGCCCTTTCCAAGGGCATGGTCGAGCGCGCCATTCCTGCCGCGGCAGCCGGCTGAACCGGCGCCCGCGCCAAACTCGCCGGCGGATCTGCCGCCGGCAGACGGGCCCTCAGGTGGTAAAGCTTACCACTCGGGGATGCACCAACTGTTCAAAGTCACGGAAGTCAAGCTTGATGACTTCGGTGTGCGAGCCGGCGTTGAAGGCGATCTCCTCGTTCCGCGTCAGGCTTTCCGCGACATACACCTCCATGCCGTAAAGATTGCCGAACGGCGGCATGGCCCCCGTCTCGCAGTCCGGAAACTTTCGCTGGAAATCCTCTTCCGAAGCGAACTTGACCTGCTCGGATCCGGTGACATCACGCAGGTCCTGGAGGACGATTTTTCGATTCGCCGGCAGCACCGCCATGGCCATCTCTCCATCGAGTTCGACGATGACGGTTTTGGCGAGCTCCCGGCCGGTGATGTGGGCCGAGGCGGCGACTTCCTGGGCGGTGTAGGCCGTCGAATGGACAATGCTGATGTATTTGATTCCTTCTTTATCGAGGAATTCTTTCAGTTTTGTCACTGGCATAACCAGCTCCTTTCAATAGGTTTTATATTCCTAAATCTACCGTAAGCCCGAAGGCAAAAGAATCAAGGCAAAGAGGGGATCGAAGCGGCAGTTTCTGATTCCGAAGACGATCCGGGATTGTCTTTTGACCTATTTTCCGCCAGTTTTCCCGCCATGCATGAGCCTTTCCGGCGGTTTCTGGCAGGCGAACTCGAGGCGATCCGCGGGGCGGGCCTTTACAAAACCGAGCGCGTCATCACCAGCTCGCAGAATGCCTGGGTCACGCTTCGGAACGGCCGCCGCGTGCTCAATCTCTGCGCGAATAATTATCTGGGCATGGCTTCCCATCCGGAAGTGGTCGAGGCGGCGCGCCAGGCCCTGGACCAGCGCGGGTTTGGCTTGTCTTCCGTCCGCTCCGTCTGCGGCACCCAGGATCTGCACGAGGCTCTGGAGCATGCCATTTCCGAGTTTTTCGGCACCGAGGAAACCATGCTCTGCTCCTCCGGGTTCGATGCCAATGCCGGCCTGTTCGCCGCCCTGCTCGGGGCCGAGGACGCTGTCATCTGCGATCAGCTCAATCACGCGAGCATCACCGACGGCGTTCGCCTTTGCAAGGCCACCCGCTTGACCTATCCCCACAGCAACATGGCCGGGCTCGAAGAGCAGTTGCAGGCGGCCGCCAAGCGCCGGTTCCGGCTGATCGCCACGAGCGGAGTTTTCCCGATGGATGGAGACATGGCCGACCTGGGCTCGATTTGCGGTTTGGCCGGCAGGTATGATGCTGTCATCATGATCGATGACGGGGATGCGGCGGGATTCCTGGGCAGGACTGGCCGGGGCACGCCCGAGCATTGGGGCGTGCAAGGGCAGATCGATGTCATTACTGGCACGCTGGGCAAGGCATTTGGCGGGGCGAGCGGGGGATACGCCACCGGCCGCCGTGAGGTCATCGAGTTGCTTCGCCAACGCTCGCGGCCGTACTTGTTCTCTACCGCCCTGGCTCCGGCGATTGCGGCCGGCAGCTTGAAGGCATTCGATCTCCTCAGCCGCTCTCCCCAGCTTCGCGACGCCTTAATGAACAGCGCCCGCTATTTTCGAGAAGCGCTGACCGACTTGGGATTTGATGTCCCTGCCGGGACCCATCCGATTACCTCGGTCCTGCTGGGCGACGCCATGCTGGCGCAGAGAATCGCCGCCCGGTTGCTCGAAAAGGCGGTTTATGTCGCAAGCCTCTCTTTCCCCCTGGTCCCGCGCAACCAAGCCCGCGTTCGCACCCAGGTTTCCGCCATACACCGGCCGGAGGACCTGGACTTTGCCCTCGAGAAGTTCGAAGAAGTGAAAAACGAACTGGGAATCTAGAGCCTTGCAGCTCGTCAACTGTTCAACGCCGGACGCTCGACTTTGCGGACGCGCGCGGCCAAGTCGTCGATCTCCGCGACGGATTCGAAGCCGACATTGAGCACGTCAACGCAGCCCAGCCCGAGCACGTAACGGGCGGAGGCATCGCGCCCGGCTTCGTCGTGGCGCAAGCGGCCTTCACCGATAATCTTCATTCCCACGACGCCTTTGCCGGCGGCATGCAGCTTCTTAAGGACCGGCGCCACCTGCTCCGGCGAGCCGTCCATGCTCATCCCATAGGGATTGATTCGAGCGTGGACGGAATCGACCCAGGGTTCGGCGGCGGCGGCTTCCAGAGCGGCGATGGAATGGCAGGAAACGCCGAGGGCGCGGATTACCCCTTTGGACTTCAGATCGTGCAATCGATCCATCTGCTTGCGCAAATGCTCCGGCCAATTCCCCGAGGTGACGCAATGCAGCAAAACCAGGTCGAGGTAGTCAGTCCCGATTTCTTTCAGGAAACGGGCGACCACGACGTCGGCGTCCGGCCGTTCCGGCTCGGGCAGGCTTCCCGGTTGGAACCATATCTTGCTGACGACGGAGTACTTGTCGCGAGCGATGCCTTTGAGCGCCGGGACCAGGTAGGGGTGGGTGCCGTAGAGGTCGGCAAGGTCGAAGAGCCGGATGCCACGCTCGTACGCGCCTTGAATGAGCGCCTCAAACTTCTGCCGGCCCATCCGGGTCTGATTGGATTCCCGGTTGCCGCCATGGACCCCGGTGCCGAGGCAGAAGTGGCTCACCTTCAGCCCGGTCTTGCCGAGCGGGACCATTTCGTAAGGATCGTGGAACAACGGCTTGGCAGCCTCCGCCTGGGCGAGCTGGGTTCCCATCAGCACGCTGCCCACCCCCAGAGCTGATTGTTTCAGAAATTCGCGGCGTTTGATCTGCATAGATTTTTCAGGGTCAAGATCTACCCCGGGCCTTGCTCAGCTTCCCGGATGCCCCTAACTAACCACGAATTGCGCTCGGCCGCAAGCCCACCGTCCGAGGTCGCCGGATGGGCTTCGGGCGCCGCCGGGAGGGCGCAAGCCGCGCATTTTGCGCCCGGGTTCCAGCGGATTTGATTGACATGGTTCTCACTGGCGGGTAGTCTCGCAAGGAATTGGACCCGCCTATGCGGGCGTTTTAGTGGCGGTTGCTTCGCTTGGGATCTCTAACGCTCTGCGGTGCTGTTTCTGCAGGAGCCGAGAACGGACGCTCTTATGAAGACCTTGCTGCGATGCCGTAGAACCAGATGCTACCTTCAGGGCGAGGAGCAATGGACCCTGGATCGGGCCTTGGCGCGCGATTTTGGAAGCGGTCCCCAGGCCATCCAATTCGTGATGAGCCGCAAGATGGATGGAGTCGAACTGGTGCTCGCTTTCGATGATCCCCAGTATGACATCAGCCTGCCTCTGGCCGGACTGGGCGGCAATCGCTGACCGGGAGGAGCCGCATTTTCGGCGATATTCTTGTTTGGATATTTTTGCTTGCATCTTCCACCGTTTTTTTGCAAGTCTATTCCCAGCTCGGTGGCGGCACGTTTCCTTCAGCGGGATTCCCCATCCCCACCTCCTTGGCGTCCGCCGCCGGGCGCTTTCTTTTCAGGGGGCCTTCAATGGACCTGCCAAAATAGATTGAAAAAGGAAGCATCTGGCGGCAATCTTTACCCATGCAATCTGCTTTTACCGGTCCCGTGTACGTGGTGGGCGACAACATCGACACCGACCAGATTATTCCGGCGCAGTACTTGACACTCGTGCCGACCATTCCGGCCGAATACGAAAAGCTCGGCGCGTACGCTCTGTGCGGCCTGCCGGACTCGCTCTATCCAACGCGTTTTGTAAAGGAAGGCCAGCTCGACAGCGACTATCCCATCGTCGTGGGCGGCCGCAATTTCGGCTGCGGCAGCTCGCGCGAGCACGCCCCCATCGCCCTGGGCTCCGCCGGTTGCAGAGTCGTCCTGGCCGAGAGCTTTGCCCGCATCTTCTTCCGCAATAGCGTCGCCACCGGTGAGCTGTACCCGTGCGAAACGCTCGACCGCCTCTGCGAAACCCTCAAAACCGGGCAGGTGGTTGCCGTGGATTTGGATGCCGGGACGGTGACGGTACAGGACACGGGAAAAGTCTATAACCTGAAGCCTTTGGGGGACGTGCGTCCCGTGGTGGATGCCGGCGGGTTGTTTAACTACGCTCGCAAAACCGGGATGATCGCGGCGAAGTAGTCTTCGCTTGCCTTAAATCAGGATGCGCGGTGGGGTTTGCTTGCTGAGGATGTCCTCAAGCACCCCGGTAACCTGGTGAGCCCGCTCGGTGTAGGAATCGAGTGAATCGGGCATCGCATGGAACAGGTCTTGAGGAAGCCCCGTCAGGTAATCCATCCCGCCGCGATGGGCTACGCTGCGCAGATATACGTGTTTGTCGCCAACCTCAGGCTCCTTGCCGAACAAGCCTGCCAGCACCCCCTCGCGATCGCCCCGCTGGCACAGCCAGCTCTCGATCCATGCCTTGGTCCCCGGAGAGAACTCGCTTTCCGGCTGGGCCGCAAAAATGACCAAATCCGCCACCACCGCCTTTTCGCAAACCGCTTTGGCTGAGGCAGCCCGGCGGAGTTTCGTGAAGGGGACCCATTCCACTGCGAAATCAGCCTTCGCCCAGAAGCGTTCCACCAGACAATTGCAAAACTCTACAGCCGATTGCCTCGCCCCGGTGTCCTCGTAGATGACCACTATTGCCCTGTTCGCTTTCATTTGACCTCTCCGTCTTGCGTTTGGCGGCTCTTTGGGAACCGTCTCACCCCGGCTGCCGCGCCTTCGGCATCCCGGCGGATCTCCTGGAGCCGTAATAGAAACATCCTCTCATCACAGAGTATTGCAAGAAGAATTAACTTAATTGCGATTGGCCGCAGCGCGTATGCATGAAGGGGTGGGGACGGCTCGTCCCCAGGTTCTTCCGTCAGTTTGCCAATAAACTGGGGACGAGCCGTCCCCACCCCTTACCGAAACGGCTTCATGCATACGCGCTGGATTGGCCGGGATTCGTCCAGCACCTACGCGCGCCATTTGAGGCTCAGCGTTTGTCCATGCTCCTTATGGTTCGTATCAATGCAGCGCAGTTCCAGGCGCATGCCATTGGGTTCAAGGGTCGCGTGGACCCACCCGGACGGATTGCCCGGTTGAAAAACATAAGCCACCGGCGGCAGGTTGATCAGGTGCAGGCCGCTCGCCTCCTGCTCGACTTTCCAAACGTGCGTGTGGCCGTAAATATACGCTTTGACTTGCTTGCGCGGCCGGATGGTTTCGAAGAAGGCCACGGTATCTTTGAGGCCCATGTTGCCGTCGATGCCCGGATTGTGATGGACCAGCACCAGGGCCGGTTTGTCCGGGTTCGCATCCAGGGTTGACGCCAGCCAGGCGAGTTGTTCCGGACCGAGCAGGCCCGGCGTGGCCGCGGTTTGGTCAAGGGAATCGAGTATGAACCAGTTGGCGTGCGGCGTTGACAGGATCGAAACCTGTTTGCCGGCCAACGGGCGGCTGCCGGTTTCCTCGCCGGCAAACGCCTTCCGAAAGTGTTCGCGATGGTCGTGGTTGCCCAAAGCCAGGTGGATCGGCATCTGATCCTCGCGCAAGGGCGCCAGCAAACCGGCCAGCGTCTCGTAGTCGGTGGCTTCCCCGGTCCTGTAGGCGCAGTCGCCGCTGATCACCACCCCGGCGGGCCGCGCGGGCCGCGACAGCAGTTCCTTGGATACGCTCTCAAAATGGGCCGCCATGTTGACGCCGCTGACATTCAAGGCGCGATCGGCCGCCAGGTGCGTGTCGGAGAGCAAGGCCCAGGAGTGGGGATCCGTTGGACGGCTGACGGCCAGGAGTTTCGGAGCGAGGGCCAGGCCCGAGCCGAAAACAAGGGATCGGGCCAGGAACCGGCGGCGGGAAATCGGTGGCAAATGAATCGGCATCGTGTTTTCCTTACGCCGGGAAGCGCCCGGAGACAAGTGGGAAAAACCAGATCGCCTGCTCCGGAGTGCGCTCTTGGCCGTCCGCAAGGACCTCGGGCGCAGCGGGCCACCTCGACCGGCTGACTTCCGACGTATCGCTTGGGACCTATCCCGATAGGGCAATGCAGTGGCCAAGACCCCGAAGGGACGAGCTCCGGCGAGTCCCCATTATTTGGGCCTCGCAGAGCTCGGCTCTCCGGTGAAGAGCCCGCCTACTGGGATAAGCTCTTGGCTCACCCCTGCACTTAGCGTCCGACTCGGGGCAATGTCCGGATGCCCCCCTTGCTCCGAGTCATGCGTTTTAACGACAAGACGGCAGGCCGCGGCTTCCGCCACCATGACGAAAAAGCGGCAGTTGTTGAGCCTGGCTTGATTGTTTCGGATCGATCGTGTCAACTTCTGGCGTCTGGATTATGAATAAAATCTCACAAACAACTCGGTGGTTTGCCTCGGCCTCTTGCATCGCCCTTTGCCTCCTGGGGGCTAAGACTTCAATAGCCCTGGATAACGGTCTGGCGCGCACGCCGCCGATGGGCTGGAATAGCTGGAACAAGTTCGGCGGCAATGTCAGCGAAGACCTGGTCAAGTCCATGGCCGATGCCATGGTGCGTTCCGGCATGAAGGACGCCGGCTACGAGTTCATCGTGATTGACGACTGCTGGCAGGTGAGCCGGGATGCGGACGGGAACATCGTAGCCGATCCGGCGCGGTTCCCCTCGGGGATCAAGGCGCTGGCGGACTACATCCACGCCAAGGGGCTCAAGTTCGGGTTGTATTCCTGCGCCGGCGCCAAGACCTGCGCCGGCAGGCCCGGCAGCCGGGGCCATGAATTTCAGGATGCCCTGCAGTACGCCCGCTGGGGGGCGGACTACCTCAAATATGACTGGTGCGACCACGGCACCCAGGATGCCCAGGCCTCGTACTCGACCATGGGCGACGCCCTTAAAGGATGCGGCCGGCCGATCGTCTTCAGCCTTTGCGAGTGGGGCAGCAGCAAACCGTGGCTCTGGGCCAAAGAGGTCGGGCACCTCTGGCGCACGACGGGAGACATCACCGATTGCTGGGATTGCACCAATCAGTGGGCGGCCGGCTGGATCCGGAACCTGGATTTGCAGGTCGGCCTCGAATCTTACGCGGGCCCGGGCCATTGGAACGACCCGGATATGCTCGAGGTTGGAAATGGCGGCATGAGCGTCACCGAGTATCAATCGCATTTCAGCCTCTGGTGCATCCTGGCGGCCCCGTTGATCGCCGGCAATGATCTGGCCCACATGACGCCCGAAATCGGCAACATCCTGATGAACAAAGAGCTCATTGCCGTGGATCAAGATCCTCTGGGAACGGAGGGAACTCGCGTTCGCAAAAACGGTGACAAGGAAATCTGGGTTAGACCTCTGCAGGATGGCAGCCGCGCCGTGGTGCTCTTCAACCGCGGCGCCGCCGAAACCGAAATCTCCGTCAACTGGGAGGACGTGGGCTGCCCGGCAAATTCCTCCGCCGCGGTTCGGGATTTATGGCTGAAAAAGGATCTTGGGAAATTCGCGGGAAAATTCAGCGCCCAGGTCCCCTCCCACGGCGTCGCGGCGCTCAAAGTGACGCCCTAACCTATTCACCCGGCTCCGCGGGCGAAAGGCCGGAGGTGAGAATGGCCTTCTCGGAAGCGGGGTCGCCATAGATGATGCCGCGGCCGCCGGTGGCGAAATAGACGCGTCCATAGACGCGCGGGTCGCCGGTGACTTGGCCCATATAGCCGTATTGGTGCTGGTCGTCGTTGATCCGGACCCAGCTTTCGCCGAGATCATCGGATCGGAACAGGCCCTTTGTGTCCGCCACCTGCCCGGCAAGGTATAAGGCGGGGAAGTCTCTGGCTGGCGCCGGTTTGCCGAACCCAAGGGAGTACGCCTGTCGAATGGAATCGCTCTTGGTGAAGCTGACCCCGGCATTGGTGGAATGGCTCAGGCCATCGCGCCGGGACGCCAGCCAAAGATCGCCTTTCAGGCCCGGCGTGGCCAACAGGAGGAGGCCGGGTGATCTCCCCCAGTCCTCGGCAGCCCGCACGGTGAATCCTGTGGGGCGGAAACCGGCGCCGCCGTTGGTGCTGACCATGATCTGGCCGGCATGCTCATCCAGCGCGTAAAAACAGGTTGGTTCCACGGGGTCGGCCACGACGCGCGCGCGGGTCGGAAGACCGGCGCAGGCAGTCCAGGTGACACCTCGATCCGTGGTGAAGTACGGTGCGCAGCGGCGAGGGGTCCAGACGATGGTTCGCCCATTGGCGGACAAGGCAATGGCCCCGGCGCCGGCGCTTCCCGGAGGCTCGCTGGCCAAGGCTGCCCAGTTTGTGGCCCCGTCCGTTGAGATCGCCGCATGCACGGCCGCATCGCGGCCGGTGCCGGTGCGGGCAATGATCTGAGGGTTGCCCGCGGCCAGCGCAAGACCCTCGGTGTTGGAGAAGCGCGGGCCGGAGAAGGAGCCCTCGGCCGCGGAGGCGGACAAGTCGTCATGGCGGAATCCGTCAAAGTCGCCAATGCCGCTCAAAAGATGGGCGCCGGTCGCAGGGCTTAGCAGGGCCAGGGGAACAGTCTCTTCGAGTCCTTGCACCAGAAACACCCAGTCGATCGGCCGGCCCCGGTCGGCGCTTGTCACGTTGGTGCAGCACCAGACGCCGTAGCCCGTAACAAAGCAGACCCGGTCTGAGTCCAAGGGATTGATTTGCAGGCTGCCGATCCAATGAGGCTTGAGATTTCGCGTGTAAGGGGCGGCCGAATAATCCCAGCGGGAGTTCGGGACCATCGGCGTCCAGGTCGCCCCGCCGTTGGTCGATCGATAGATCTCGTCGATGGGGTGCCAGTGGTCGAAGGTGGCGGTCATCAGGGTTTGCGGGTGACGGGCATCGACGCTGATGGCGCCGTAGCCGAATGGCTGGTCGGCATCCGCCGGTCTGGCGGGGGTGATGTCCGTCCAGGTGTTGGCTTGAAGATCAAGTTTCCACACCGCCCCGTCTGACATGGTATTGGGCCCCGGCTCCTTGCCGTAAGTGAAGTAAAGCACTCGATCCGGGCTCAGCAGCATGTGGTTTGGGCGCAAGCCAAGGGGTTGATGGGGCAAAGGTTGCCAGGAAAGTCCTGCGTCGGTGCTGCGGTAAAGGTTGGTGCCCGGGCTCGATACCGCGACAAAGAGGGTCGGGGTGGGGCTTCCAGGTCGTCCGCCGGCGGGGTCGAAAACGACGCTGACGATCCCAATGGGTTGCTGGGCCTGGTTGGCCCAGGGCCGAGAGGAGGCGTCGGCGGCAGAGTCGGCGGAAACCACCGCTGGAAAACTTTCGATTTTCTGCCAGCTCGCGCCCCGATCGGCGCTTCTCCAGAGGCCATCCCGGCGTGAGCCGAAGAAGAGGATTTGGCCCTGGTTGGGATCGACGGTGAGACGCTCGCCGTTGAAGCGCCCCATTTCGTTGGCTCCCATCCTGAAAGGGACGTCGGTTCGCTGGAAACTCCGGCCCTGATCGGTGGAACGGAGAATCGCGGCCGGTCCCGCGCTGTAGGTTCCGACCGCAAGATAGAGGCGGTTAGGCTCGGCGGGATCGACCGCCAGGCTCTCGATGCCGATCAGATTGCCGTCGTCCTGGCCGAGCCAATCCGTGAGCGGGATCCAGCTTCGCTTGCTTTCCTCCCAGCGGTAGGCCCCGCCCACGTCCGTCCGCGCATAGAGCAAGTTGGCCTGGCTGGGATGGCTGATCAGGCCGGTGACAAAACCGCCGCCGCCAATCACGGCGTTGCGCCACAGATAGGGGGCGGCTGGGAGTGGTTGCGCCAGGGCCGGCCCGGCCAGGAGCACGAGAGCTGCCAGCGGGGAGCAGAGACGGCCTAGGATGGAGCCCGGGGGAGCCAGACGCCGCATTCGATGTTCTTGACGCGACATTAGTGAACCGGGGCCGCTTGAACTTGCCAGGCGACTTTGCCGGCAAACGGATCCGCTTGAAGTTTGAAAACCCCACCATCCTTGGTCAACGTCAGCTCGTGCAGCTCGCTATCCGAAGGCAGGCAGACCAGGGCCTTGGCAGTGTCGGCGTCTTTGGCGAAGACGCGCAGCTCCAGTTTGGACCAATCCATTTGGGCGGTGGACTGCGCGAGTTGGATGTGCGGCAAAACAGACCCGTCCCGCACGACTATGACCGCCGGGATGGCCCCCGCGGCGAGGTGCTGCCACCCGCCGGTGAAGGCTTTGCCGCTCTGGTAATCGATCCAGGTGCCCGGGGGCAAATAGACGTCGCGAGCCGAGGCGCCTTCATGCAGCAGAGGGGCCACCAGGAGGCTGGATCCGAAGAGGTATTCGTCGTCGATGAGCCATGAACCCGGGTCTTGGGGATACTCCACGAAGAGCGCCCGCAGCATCGGCAAGCCGCGCTCCGAGCAATCCTTGGCCTGCGCATAGACATAGGGCATCAACTGGTACTTCAGCTCGTCGATGTGCCGGAAGTCGTTCATGAAGCTCTCCCCGTATTCCCACGGTTCCTTCGGCGCGGTGCCGTGGCACCGGGTGTGCGACGTCAGCACTCCGAAGGCCAGCCAGCGCCGATAAAGATCGTCGGAGGCGCGGGCGACGAAGCCCCCCACATCATGGCTCCAGAAAGAGAATCCGCACAGGCCGAGCGACAAGCCGCCCCGCAGTTCGGCGGCCATGCCGCTGTCCGTGTTCTCCGCATCGCCGCCCCAATGGATCGGGTAGCGCTGGCTGCCGGCCCAGGCGCTGCGGGCCCAGATAATGTTCTCGCCCGTGGTCTTTTTGGTAATCTCGGCCACCGCTCGGTTGTAGCGCAATGGAAAGAGGTTGTGCTCGTAAAAGCCGGTGCGCCCGGACGCAAACAGGCCGTTGTTGGGAGCGGCTTCGCCGAAATCGACTTTGATCGCGCCCACACCCATGCGAAGCAGGCTGGCGAGCTTGGCCTGATACCACTCGACCGCCGCCGGATTGGAGAAATCGAGCACCGCGTCCTCGGAAGGCAGGTTGCCTTTGGCGTCGCGAACCACCAGGCCCTTTTCAATCAGCTCGGAGAACAACGTGTTTTTGGGGACGAAATACGGCAGTTGCCACAGCGAGATATGAAAGCCGTCCTGCTTCAAGTCGGCAATCATCTTTTCGGGATCTTTGAAGCGCGACGAGGAGAACTGGTAGTTGCAGCGCCAATCGGTTTCGAACCAGCCGGTATCGAGGTGGAGGACGTCGCACGGGATCCGGTTCTGGCGCAGCTTGGCGGCCACCTCGCGCGTCTGCGCCTCCGAGAAATAGGTGCAGCGGCTCATCCAGAGGCCGAAAGACCAGAGCGGCGGCAGCGGCGATCGGCCGGTGACCTGGGTATACTCGGCCAGGATGTCCTTCGGCTCCCCCAGGAAGACGAACAGGTCAAGCTCGTCGTCTCCAAGCGTCATCGAGTTGATGCCGGAGAAATAGTTCCCGAAGTCGCAGGTGATGGGAGTGGAGGAGTGGAGGAACATTCCATAGCCGCGGCTGCTGAGGAAGAAAGGAATGGGTTTGTACATGCCCTGGTTCTGGGTGCCGTTGGCGTCATCGGTCCAGAGCACGATCTTCTGGCCGCGCTTGTCGAAATTGGCGAAGGATTCGCCGCAGCCGAAAATCTTTTCTCCGGGCGACAAGGTGAAGACGGCCGCCATGCTGCGCGAGTAATCCGCCGCGCGGCGCACGAATCCGAACGGGACGAGCGGGGTGTAGGTGGTGCTGTTGTCGGCGGCGTGGTCGGTCTTGGTCAGCAGCCGGCCCTGGGCATCCCGGAACTCGATGTGCCACGGCTTCTCGAGGATCGTGACGGATCCAAACTCGCTGGTATAGCGATGGCCGCCCTCGATCGCGGAGTATTTCCAGGCGTCGCACTTGGGCAGCGGACCCGCCAGCATCAGTGATTCAGCCGGTTTGGCGAACTGCGGGCCGCTGGTCAGGCGGACGCGCACCGTCCGCGCGGAAATGAATTCGATGGAGAAGGGCAGGGCGGGATTGGCCGCGTATTCGTTTGCCGGGAACTCGTTGGGCGCCACCGGACCGAGGAGCGCCAGCATGTTGTCGAAGGCCTGGCGGGTGAAATATTGGGAGCGCTGATAGCGGATCTTGCCCGTGCCGGCCGCCGGGTCGAATTCCGCCAGGCTGTCGGCCAGGTAATACGTGTTGGCCAGATCGCGAAAATCGCCGCTCACATCGACCGGGTCGTTGAGCAGTGGGGCGGGGTTGGCGGCCGTGAGCCGCACCGCCCCCCAGACCAACAGGGCCGCGGCCAGGCAGGCCGTTCTCATCATTGGATTCCGTTCGCGTTGCATATGCATCCTCATAGAAAAGGCTTTTCTCAGCCAGTTGTCTTGTCGTCAAAATGCATGAGCCCCCACCCGCTCAGAGGAGTGCGCCCGTCCCCGGGCGCAGCGACACCCGCAAACCGGCTGACCCCGAAATACTCCCGCACCCCCCTTATAGAAAAGGCTTTTCTCACCCGCCTGCTCTCCTCGAGGGGCGCAGGTCAGTTTTTGGACACCAGAGTGAATGGAAGGAATCCCCCTCACCCCACCCTCTCCCAAAGGAGAGGGCGTAGCAGAGGCTGGCCCTCGACCATTCCAGCCGCGTCCGATTCGCCAGCCGACAGACGAGAATTCTCCCTCTCCTTTGGGAGAGAGGGTGGGGTGAGGGGGATTCGAAAGCCGCTGAGGCTCCAAAAAGTGAACTGCGCCCCTCCTCGAACCCCTGCCCGCTTTGGGCTTTGAACTTAGCCTGAACCCGGCTATAACCCCCGGGTGTCCGAGCCGTTCACAGAACCGATCAACGCCAGCACGCGCTATTGCGCCGTGTATGGCCATCCGGTCCGGCATTCGGCCTCGCCCGCCATGCAAAACGCCGGCATCGCCGGCTTGGGGCTCAACTGGCGCTATCTGGCGTTCGAGGTGCATCCGGACTCTTTGCGCGCCGCCATCGACGGCGCCAAGGCCATGGGCTTCATTGGACTGAATCTAACCGTCCCGCACAAGCTTTTTGCCGTGGATATGGTGGACGCCCTCGACGAGTCGGCGCGGACCTGGGGCGCGGTGAACACGATCCGTTTCGAGGGCAGGGCAGGGCAGGGCGCCTGGCGGCCGCTGCGCGATTTCAAAGGGCTGCCGGCGGAGCTCCGGTCCCAGGGTTTTAATACCGATGCCGACGCGGTGGCCACGGCCGTGCGGGCGGACCTGGGGGTGGAGTTGACCGGCGCCAAGGTGCTGCTGCTGGGGGCTGGTGGCGCCGGCCGGACGGCCGCGCTCAAATTGGCGTCAGAAAAGGTCTCCGAGCTGTTCCTCGTGAATCGCACGCCGGCCAAGGCCGAGGCGGTAGCCAAAGAGATTCGTCAACGCCATCCCGAGGTTAAGGCCTCGCTGGATTACCCGGCCGGAAGCGTGGACCTGGTGGTGAATGCCACCTCGCTGGGGCTCAAGGCGGAGGATCCTCTGCCGCTGGACGAGGCGCGGTTTTGTCTTGCGCGGGCGGGGGCGGTTTATGACATGGTTTACCGGCCGGCGGAAACGGCGCTGCTCAAGCGGGCGCGAGCGGCCGGATGCCGCGCGGCCAACGGCCTGGGAATGCTCCTCTACCAGGGCGTCCGCGCGCTCGAGCTCTGGAGCGGGCAGGCGCCCCCGATTGAAACCATGCGCCGCGCTCTGGAAAAGAACGTCTCATGATTGAATCGATATTCGACGCGCACAACTGGGCGCAGGTGCCGTTCCACTTCTGGTCGGTGGTCTTTTTTGTTCTGGGCTGCATCATCGGCAGCTTTCTCAACGTCTGCATCCACCGCATGCCGGCGGGCGAAAGCATCGTCTCGCCCCCCTCCCACTGCCCGCATTGCCGCTATTCCATCCCCTGGTATCTCAATATCCCCCTGGTCACCTGGGTTTACCTGGGAGGAAAATGCCGCAATTGCGGGGCGCCGATTTCATTCCGCTACTTCCTCGTGGAGCTGCTCACCGGCGTCGAGTTCCTGGCCTGCTGGCTGGCCTTTGGGCGATATTCACCCGGCGTGGCGCTCATCGCCGGCATTCTCATCGCCGGCTTGATCGTGTCCACCTTCATCGACTTCGAGCACTTCATCATTCCCGACGAAATCACCATCGGCGGGATGGCCGCGGGGTTGGTTTTCTCGCTGCTCGTGCCGAAGTTGCAGGGTCAGGCCTCGAGAATGGGCGCCATGAAAATGAGCCTGCTCGGCATGGCCGTCGGCGCCGGCGTGGTCTACGCGATCCTCAGGCTCGGCAAACTGCTCTTTGGCCGCCAGCGGATCCCCCTGCCGGCGGGCAGCCGTGTGGTTTTCACCGAGACCGCTGTGCATGTCGGGGACAAAGAGATCCCCTTCGGGGATATATTCTATCGCAAATCGGACACCATTGTCTTGCAGGCGCGCAAGGTGGAGCTGGTCGACCGGTGTTACAAAGACGCGCTGATCCAGCTAAGTCCCTCAAAGCTGAAGATTGGCGCCGAAGAACTGGACCCGGAAGCGGTGCTGTACCTGGAGGCGGAGGGCGACGAAATCGTGGTGCCCAGGGAGGCAATGGGCCTGGGCGACGTGAAGTTCATGGCGGCCATCGGGGCGTTTCTGGGCTGGCCGGCCGTGCTTTTCTCCCTGATGGTCAGCTCGATCATCGGCGCCGTGGTCGGTGTCGCCCTTATCGCTCTAAGAAAGCGCGAATGGTCCTCACGCCTCCCCTACGGCCCGTACATCGCCATGGCCGCCGTCATCTGGATATTCTTCGGCGCCCAATTGGTGCTCTGGTGGAAGCGACGGTGTCTGGGGATGTAGGGACGGGACTAGAGCTGAAAGACCCGAAATATTAAAGCCTGGGTCGGAGCCAGTCCGACGAGCGGAGGCCCAGGAAACGGCGCCATAACCTCTCCGCGCCGCGTAAGCGGCGCGATAAGAACCCCACCTTCAACCCCCGCCCTCGCCCGCAGGGCGACCCCGAGGGCCGCCCGTTCCGCAGTCTCAAAGTCGCCGAGACGTCCAGGCAACGAAGATAAAAGGAAGCGCCGGGCAGAAAAGCTGGCTTGTGCGCGTTGGGACCAGTGAACTGGTCTCTGCCGGCCGGCTTGTGGAGGAAGGTCGCGCGCCAGCCGGTCCTGCCATCCACATGGTTGACCTGGACCACGATTCTACTCGCGATATTTCTATGGTGGACGGCGCGCTCCCTCTAGCCCTTTAATCCAACGGGCCAGTCTGAATGGAGGAAAGCTCCCGGTTGAAGTAGGTTCTCTTCGGTTTTAGCTTGTTCGGGCAGAACCGGCTGGTAACGTAGCGGCCGGTTTTCGGACGACGCGGATTGGCACTTTTCCTGTCAACACTGGCAAAACAAGATGAACGAACGCTGGCTATCCGTTGAGGAGATCGCTGCGCACCTGGGCGTAAACCCAGACACGGTATATAAGTGGATCGAACGGAAGAAGATGCCCGCACATAAGGTCGGGCGCCTTTGGAAGTTCCAGGCTTCCGAAGTGGACGTGTGGGTGCGAAGCGGCAAGGCATCGGAGGCTGTTGAGGATACAAGTGGACGGAGTGAAGGCTGAATGTAGAAGCGTAGGCGATGAGCAAGCTCGAAGAACTCAAACCAAATGCCGCTGTGCGAGGCATCTTGCCCGATGGCCTGGCAAGTGTCGTGTCTGTACAGTGGTTTGGTTCGGAGGCCTTGGAAATCACCTACAAGACCCCGAGCGGCAGGGTCGCGAATGAGTTGCTTTACCGCCACGACGAGCCGCGGCTGGAGGTGGTGACGGAGGGCCGGCCGTGGAGTTTTGACGGTGACGGGCGAGATTTTAGGTTGGTGTCCGAAGCGCAGCGGATCCGGCTGGCGTACCTGTTTGACCCGGTGCTGGCGGTGCATACGTCCGTGTTGGAACCGCTGCCGCACCAGATTACAGCGGTGTACGAGGTCATGTTGCCTCGGCAGCCGTTGCGTTTCCTTCTGGCGGATGATCCGGGCGCGGGCAAGACGATTATGGCCGGGCTGCTGATGAAGGAGCTGCTGGCGCGAGGGGACTTGCACCGGTGCCTGGTGGTGTGCCCTGGGAGCCTGGCCGAGCAGTGGCAGGATGAACTGTACCGGCGATTCCACCTGCCGTTTGAGATTTTGACCAACGACAAGCTGGAAGCGGCGCGGACGGGGAATTGGTTTCTGGAGACGAACCTGGTCATTGCGAGGCTGGACAAGCTGTCACGGAACGAGGATGTGCAGGAGAAGCTGAAGGCGCCGGACTGCCGATGGGACCTGATTGTGTGCGACGAGGCGCACAAGATGTCCGCGAGCCTTTTTGGCGGCGAGATCAAGTACACGAAGCGTTACCGACTGGGCCAGCTTCTCTCGACACTGACGCGGCACTTCCTATTGATGACGGCGACACCGCACAACGGGAAGGAAGAGGATTTTCAGCTTTTCATGGCGCTGCTGGACGGCGATCGGTTCGAGGGCCGGTTTCGTGACGGCGTCCATGCGACCGATGTTTCCGACCTGATGCGGCGGATGGTGAAGGAGAACCTGCTCAAGTTTGACGCCACGCCGCTGTTCCCGGAGCGGATAGCCTACACGGTGCCGTACAAGCTTACGGACGCCGAGGCCCGGCTTTACAAGGAAGTGACGGATTACGTCAGGGACGAGTTCAACCGCGCGGAAGCGCTCCAGAACGACAAGCGGGCGGGGACGGTAGGGTTCGCGCTCACGATTCTGCAACGGCGGCTGGCGTCGTCGCCGGAGGCTATTCACCAATCGCTGCGGCGCCGGCGGGAGCGTTTGGAAAAGAAACTGCGAGAGCTGGAGCTGCTACAACGGGGCGCCCAGGTGGCTGCGGTCATCGCGAGCACGGTGCCAGCGCTGGACGAGGAGGACGTGGAGGATTTGGAGGAAGCGCCGGACAACGAGGTCCAGGCGGCTGAGGAAGAGATTCTGGACCAGTCAACCGCGGCGCGGACGATAGCGGAGCTGAACGCGGAGATTGGGACGCTGAAACGGCTGGAGGGACTGGCGCTGGCGCTGCGACGAAGCGGGGAGGACAAGAAGTGGGGCGAGTTGGCGCGGCTGCTTCAGGTGATTTTCGCGCCGAGCGGCAGCGGAGACCGGCTGGCAGAGACCCCGCCACCCTACGGCGCGGGGCCGATTGACCCGCCAGCTCCATCGCCGCACCAGAAGCTGGTCATCTTCACCGAGCATCGTGACACGGTGAGTTACCTGGAGAGCCGGATTACGACTTTGCTGGGGCGCAAGGAAGCCGTAGTGTTGATTCACGGCGGAATGGGGCGCGAGGAACGAACGAAGGCGCAGGAGGCATTCAAGCACGATCCGGAGGTGCAGGTGTTGCTGGCGACGGATGCGGCCGGGGAAGGCATCAACCTCCAGCGGGCGCACCTGATGGTGAACTACGATCTGCCGTGGAATCCGAACCGGATTGAGCAGCGGTTCGGGCGGATTCACCGGATTGGGCAGACGGAGGTTTGCCACCTGTGGAACCTGGTGGCGGAGGAGACGCGCGAAGGGGATGTCTATCGGACGTTGCTGGAGAAGCTGGAGCAAGCGCGGCAGGCGCTAGGGGGACAGGTGTTTGATGTGCTGGGCAAGGTGCAGTTTGAGGGGAAGCCGTTGCGCGACCTGCTGATTGAGGCGATCCGGTATGGCGACCGGCCCGAAGTGCAGGCGCGGCTGACGCAGGTGGTGGCCAGCGCGTTCGACCGCCAACAACTCCAGGAACTGCTCGAGGAGCGCGCGCTGGCGCATGATGCCATGGACGCGTCGCGGGTTTATCGCATCCGGGAGGAGATGGAGCGGGCGGAAGCGCGGCGGCTACAGCCGCACTATATCGAGTCTTTTTTTCTGGAGGCGTTTCAGCGGCTGGGAGGGACGGCCAAGCAACGGGAACCGCGCCGGTACCAGATTACGCATGTGCCCGCGCCAGTGCGGAACCGAGACCGGCTAATTGGGGCGGGCGAGCCGGTGCTGGCACGCTATGAACGCGTGGCTTTCGAGAAGGGACTGGTGGCGCCGCCGGGGCAGCCGCTGGCGGCATTCCTGTGCCCTGGGCATCCATTGCTGGACGCCACGATTGACCTGACGCTGGAGCGGCAGCGAGACCTGCTGCGGCGGGGGGCGGTTTTGGTGGATGAGCGGGACGGGGGCATGTCGCCGCGCGTGTTGTTCTACCTGGAACACGCGATTCAGGATGCGAGCCTGACGCGGACAGGCGAGCGGCGGGTCATTTCCAAGCGGATGCTGTACGTGGAACTGGATGGCGAGGGCAACACCCGGCATTTCCACTACGCGCCATATCTGGATTATCGGCCGCTGGCGGACGGGGAGGCGAAAGTGGAAGACCTCCTGGCCCGGCCGGAGTGCCAGTGGGTGGAGCGTGGGCTGGAGCAAAAGGCGCAAGCGTATGCCGTGGCGACGGTGGTGCCGGAGCACCTGGCGGAGGTTCGTTCCCGGAAGCTGGATTTGATTAGGAAGACGGAGGCCGCGGTGCAGGACCGGCTGACCAAGGAAATCACGTATTGGGACCACCGGGCGGAGCAACTCAAGCTGCAGGAGCAAGCCGGGAAGCCGAACGCCCGGCTCAACTCGGATGAAGCGCGGAAGCGCGCGGACGGATTGCAGGCGCGTCTGCAGAAGCGGATGGAAGAGCTGAGGCTGGAAAAGCAGATCGCGCCGCTGCCGCCGGTGGTGACTGGCGGAGTGCTGGTTGTACCGGCCGGCCTGCTTGCCGTGGTGAAGGGAAAAGACGCGACGAAAGCGGAGGAGGTTGCCGGCGCAGACAATGAAGCGGCTGCGGCGAAGGCGCGGAGCATCATCATGCAGGTGGAGCGGGGATTGGGCTTTGTGCCTACGGACCGGGAAAACGAGAAGCTGGGCTACGACATTGAGAGCCGAGTGCCGGGGACAGGGAAGCTGCGGTTCATCGAGGTCAAGGGTCGTGTGAGCGGCGCGCCGACGATTACCGTGACGAAGAACGAGATCCTGTACTCGTTGAACAAGCCGGAGGATTTCATTCTCGGGATTGTGGAATTCGACGGGGAGAGTCACCGGGTGCATTACGTGCGACGGCCGTTCCAGCGGGAGCCAGATTTCGGAGTGACGAGCGTGAACTACAGTTTCGCGGAGTTGTTGAGGAAAGGGGAGGCGCCGAAATGAGAGAGTCACGGACTATCTTCGTGCGGGATTTCACTGGCGGTCCGTTTGCTGTGTCGGCTGCGGACGGGGAGAGGCTCTATCGGTGCATTGAGCCAATGATGCGTGCGGGTCAGTCCGTGGGGTTGTCGTTTGCCGGCATTACGACTGTCCTGAGTGGTTTCCTGAACTCGGCAGTAGGGCGGCTTTGTAAGAGCTTTTCGGAGGATAGATTGGGCGAGTTGCTTTTGGTCTGCGATGCCGAGGCGGATGTCCGCGAGGTCCTCGAACGCGCGCTTCGGAATGCGAGGCGGTATTGGGAGAATCGTGACGCCTTTGATCAGGCATGGGACGAGGTAGTGGGAAGTGAATGCCAGCAGATGGAGCCAAAGATGCGATGAAACTCTCAAAGGTCGATATCACGAACTTTCGCTGCTTCGAGACGCTGCCGGTGAAGCTGCAGTCCGACGTTAACGTTTTTGTCGGAGTCAACGGCGCGGGCAAGACTGCGGTACTAGATGCCATAGCGATGGCGCTCTACGATGTGGTGGCCGCCAATGGTGGTGGAGGCAAACGACAGAGGAACAGCCAGTCGGCGAACCTGCGTCCGGAGGACATTCACGTCGTCCCAGGGTCCAGTGAGTCGGTGGTCAGCCGTGCTGACTCAGTGACGATTCACGCTGAAGCGAACCAATTCTATCCTGCCGCTGGTTTTCCGGAGAGGACCGAGACCGGCGCTGAAAGGTTCATCGAGTGGACCGACCATGTCCAGTTTCAACCCCCGGCGGGCTTCATTTACGAAACAAGCCAGTCGAGCAAGCTGGCTCCCATTTACGACTACTTCAAGCAGATCTGGCTCGAACTCCGAAGGACTGAAGGCAAAGCACTTATTCCTTTTCCTGTGGTTGCCTACTATCGAGCAGACCGGCGCCTGCGGGGCATGCCTGAATTGGGGAACATTTTTGAAATCGAGCTTGAGCGGCCGGGTGCGTACGCTGGCGCCTTGAATGCCGGGGCCAACTACAAGGCGATGTGCCAGTGGTTTTACCTGCGGGAGAACCAAGAGTTACGCGAGAAACTTCAGATCCGCCATGACCCGTCATTCGAGTTCCCGGAGCTCAAAGCGGTGCGAAGTGTGCTGGGTCGGTCAGTTGAAAACGTCAAACGGGTTTTCTTCAGGGAGAGTCCGCTGAGCCTGAACATTGAGTTCCTAGACCCGCACGGTGCGCCAAGCGTGCAATCGCTGGAACAGCTCAGCGACGGGTACCGAAACCTTCTCGCTGTGATTCTCGATTTTGCCCGACGACTAGCTCAGGCCAATCCCACATCGGAGAACCCTCTCGAAGCGCCAGGTATCCTGCTAATTGACGAGATAGAACTGCACCTGCATCCTCGCTGGCAGCAAACGGTCATCCCGAGGCTCAGAGAGAGTTTCCCGAATACGCAGTTGGTCGTAACTACCCATAGCCCGCAAGTGCTTACGACCGTCGAGAGCCGGTGCATTCAAATCCTTCGGGATCAGAAGCTTTTCAGTGCTCCTGCGGCGACGTACGGGGCTGAGAGCAAGCGTATGCTCGAAAGGGTTCTGGAGGCGCCGAGCCGACCGCCGGACGAAGACAACGAATTTGCTCGCGATATTCGGCGTCTGTTTGGCTTGATCAATGGGAAGAAGCTTGATGAAGCCCAGGAGTTGGCTAATAGGCTGAAAGAGAAGGCTGGCAACGAAGAGCCAGCACTGATTGAGGCGGAAACCATGATTTCCAACCGCCGATGGGAGAAGGAGGTTGGATTGTGAAGAGATGTCTGAAGTCCAACCCCGAGCCTGCGTGTCTCGCGAACTACCGCTCCACCAGCCCTGGCGCAAGCTGGGAAGAGTTTCGAGACCACGCGGCGGGGGAGTCTTACACCGAAGTTCGGAACACTCTGGGGAGGGGCCAGGGCGGGCTGTGCGCTTACTGCGAACTTGACCCGGACCATGTGAACCAGCAGGTGGCGCATTTCCATCCCAAAAGTGACCGTGCGGGCGGGACGAACTGGGCGCTGCACTGGCCGAACTTGTGGCTTGCGTGCAAAGGTGGAAGCCAGGCTTGGATGTTGGAACGCGAGAACTACCTGCCGCCCCTCCCAGAAAACCTAAGCTGTGACGAGGCAAAGGGAAATGAGGTGGTAGATGGATTGGTGCTGGCTCCGGGTGACGTGCCGGCGTTTCCTCGCATTTTCAAGTATGAGCAGCAGCCGGATTTCGTCGTGGTTGTAGTTGACGAGGACGGGTGCCAAGTGGCCGGGATTGACGAGGAGAAGGCCAGGCGGACCATTGAGAAATTCAACCTGAACTGCCCTCGACTCGGCGAGGCGCGGCTGGTCTTGCTCCGGCAGGTGGAGAGCCAGGTGAAGCGGCTGCGGGAATCCGCCCATGATCCGAGGGCGTTTGTTGAGCTGCTGATCCAGCGGTTTCTCTCGAAGGACGCGTCTGGAAACTGGCGGAAGTTTTTTACGCTTGTCAGGTGGCGTTTCGGGGCCACTGCTGAGAATTACCTGAGGTCTATCGGCTTTCGGGGATAGCGAGTCGATACTATTGAAAAAAACATGCAAACTTTGGAACCAATTGTGGCGAAGGCGAGCGGCGCTGAGGACCAGTCTGACGGGATCGTCGTGTCTTTTGGGGCTGAGTGGCATCAGCCCTTGCGGGACCAGAGGTTTAAGGCGGTGATCCGCAAGCGGGTCCCGAAGACCATGAAGCCGGCATGGCTTTATTTTCACGTGAATGCGCCCGTCAGCGCCATCTGCGCGCGCGCTCGTGTCCTGGGTGTTCGGGAAATGAAAGCGGAGGATGCTAGGCGCCGTGCTGCAGACCTGGCTCTCTCTGCCGCAGAAGTGGCTGCGTACGTTGGAGCGGACGCGACGATTGGTTGGTATGAGTTGGGGCCAGTTTTGTTCCCTAGGAAGGAAATTGGCATATCCGAGATGTCCTCTCGGATGGTCTATTTTCCGCCACAGAGTTTTTTCATTCTATCGCGGGCTGGGAAGGCCATGCTCGACGAGATGGCAGGTTTTGAGTCCACGACGGCGAAGAAAGGCAGCAAGCGGTGAGAGTGGGTCCGAACAGAAAGCTCATTGAGGTCGCACTCCCCTTGGAGCAGATCAATGAGGCTGCGGGGCACGAGAAGCACATTCGTCAAAGCCATCCTTCAACGCTGCACCTCTGGTGGGCTCGGCGTCCACTCGCGGCGGCGCGGGCGGTGATTTTTGCGTCTCTCGTCGATGACCCGTCCACGATTGTTCCGGAATTACTAGCCGACGCAGAGCGGCGCGGCCAAGCGGAAGCTGAGCTGCGGAGGCGGCACGCCGCCTGGGATAAAGCGCGAAGGTTGCACGAAAAGGCTACTGCAGCTCGGGTTTCCGCCCCGCCTCCGGGACCCGAACCAACGCTGGAAGGGATTGTTGAGGAGCAAGAGCGGCGGCGGTTGTTCGACCTTATTTCGAAGCTGGTGGATTGGGAAAACAGCGGAAACGAGGGACTGCTTGAGAAAGCGCGTATCGAGATACGCAGAGCGTGGGCGCGCTGGTGTCGGGTGTCCGGCGAAGATCCAAAGAAGCTTCCTCCCTTCCACGACCCGTTTGCCGGAGGTGGGGCGTTGCCTCTCGAAGCCCAGCGGTTAGGGCTTGAATCTCATGCTTCAGATCTGAATCCGGTGGCAGTTACGATCAATAAGGCGATGATTGAGATTCCGCCACGTTTCGCTGGGCGGCCACCAGTGAATCCGGAGGCACGGCGCAAGTTCGGTTCTCAGACCGGATGGAAGGGTGCAGCGGGCCTTGCCGAGGATATTCGGTATTATGGGCAGTGGGTCCGGGCCGAGGCCGAGAAGAGGATCGGCAACCTGTATCCGGACGCAATAATGCCTGACGGTAGTAAGGTCACGGTTATTGCCTGGCTCTGGGCTCGCACTGTTGCAAGTCCTAATCCGGCGTTTCATGGCGCACGTGTGCCGCTGATGTCTTCTTTTTGGCTTTCGACAAAGCCGGGTAAACTGACGTGGCTAGAACCAGTCATTGAGGGACGGCACTGCAAGTTTCTCATTAAGAGGGGAAGCCCGTCTGAGGAGCAACAGGCGCGTATTGACGTCGGAACGAAGCTTGGGCGTGGTGCGAATTTCCGGTGCATTCTATCCGATTCTCCGATCTCGCCAGAGTTCATTAAAAGTGAGGGCATGGCGGGGCGAATGGGGACAAGCTTGGTCGCTATGGTCGTCGATGGACCGTCTGGGAGAACGTTTCTCCCGGCGAGTGAGGAAATGGAGGCCGCCGCACGGGATGTTAGGGTGGCTTGGCGACCTGATTCGCCGCTACCAGAGGACCCTAGGAACTTCTGGGCGGCGAGTTATGGTCTTAAGACTTTTGCCGATCTTTTCACTCCGCGGCAGCTTGTCGCGTTGACAACGCTTTCCGACTTAGCCGTCGAGGCACGCCAGAGGGTAGAGAGGGATGCCATTGCGAGCGGACTGGCGGGAACTCATGAGCCGCTCCATCTTGGCGGGAGCGGTGGCTTTGCCTATGCTGAAGCGATCGGGACTTACCTTGGCATGATGGTTAGTAGATGCGCTAACACTCACTGCACGCTGGCTCTGTGGTCCAGCGGGCGTGATCAGACTGTGAATGCCTTTAGTCGGCAGTCGCTCCCGATGACTTGGGATTTCCCGGAGGTGAACCCCTTTTGTGGTGCTGCCGGGGACCCTGGTGAAACTGCGGACTCCATTGCGAAGACGATTGCACAGCTCGGCCGGTGGGCCCGGGGCTTCGCGAGCACCGGGGACGTCAGTAACGGTGCGTCTCTGACCAACCGAGCCATTTACTCTACAGATCCCCCGTACTACGACAACATCAGCTACGCGGATCTTTCGGACTTCTTCTATGTCTGGCTGCGCCGCACCTTGAAACCAATCTTTCCCGAACTCTTCAGCACGGTTTTGGTTCCTAAGGCGGAAGAGCTAATCGCGTCTCCTTATCGTCATGGAAGCCGTGGTGCGGCAGAGGCATTTTTCATGGAAGGGATGACCCGGGCGATGCATGCGCTGGCGGAGCGGGCGCACCCGGCTTTTCCCGTGACGATTTATTACGCTTTCAAGCAGTCTGAAACCGAGGAGACCGGTGTGGCCTCCACAGGCTGGCAGACTTTTCTCGAGGCTGTTATCCGGGCTGGCTTCAGTCTAACTGGCACGTGGCCTCTGCGCACGGAGCGGCCAACGGGCATGAAGGTCAACGTCAACGCCCTTGCCTCCTCGATCGTGCTCGTTTGCCGCCAACGGCCGACCGATGCGCCAACAACCACGCGCAAGGACTTCCTGGGGACGCTGCGACGGGAGCTGCCAGTTGCCCTGCGGAAATTGCAGCAGGGGAACATCGCACCTGTGGACCTCGCCCAGGCGAGCATCGGGCCCGGGATGGCCATCTACACTCGGTACAGTCGCATTCTCGAGGCCGACGGCTCCAGCATGAGCGTGCGGGCGGCGCTGGCCGAAATCAACCGGACGCTTGATGAAGTGCTGGCGGAGCAGGAAGGGGAATTCGATGCCGATACAGGATGGGCCGTGGCGTGGTTTGACCAGTATGGCTTCAACGCCGGCCCCTACGGAGAGGCGGAGGTGCTCTGCAAGGCAAAGAATACCTCGGTGGATGGCTTGGAGGAGGCTGGCATCGTGGCCGCCAAGGCAGGGCGGGTGCGGCTATTGCGGATGGATGAACTGGCGGAGGACTGGGACCCGGATAAAGACAAGCGCCCCACAACCTGGGAAGTGACGCACTACCTGATGCGCGCTTTGGAATCGGGTGAACAGGCTGCGGCCTCGCTGTTGACACGCCTGCGTGGCCGATCAGAAGCGGGACGGGAGCTAGCTTATCGCCTATATAGCATCTGCGAGCGGCGAAAACGTGCCGCCGAGGCGATGCAGTACAACACATTGGTTATTACCTGGCCGGCGCTCGTCGAGCTAGCTGTGCAAAGCGGGCGAGCGACCGAGGGAGAACTTTTCACAACCTGAATAAGCAATGGCAATCACGAATCATGAGCGAGTCGGCAAGGCCTTGGAGCTTCTGACAGTGGGTTTGCAGCCATTCGTGGAGCGGGAGCTCAAGAACACGAACGCGCCGGACTGGTTTGCGGAGACGAAGCGGAGCCTGGCCGAGGTGCAGATGCAGCTTTTGGGCACGCCGGACAAACCGCAGTGGGACGCTGCCGCCATCCTGGTGACAATGTGGAACCAGTGGAATGATGTGTTTCGCAAGACGCTGGGCCACGCGGAGCGAACGCTGGTGAGCGAATTGCGAGAGGTGCGGAACCGATGGGCACACCAACGGCCGTTCAGCACGGATGACGCCTACCGGGCTCTGGACAGCGCGGCCAGGCTGCTGGCGGCAGTGTCGGCATCGGAGGCGGACGAGCTCGATAAGATGAAGATGGAGCTGCTGCGGGTGCGGTTTGATGAGCAGGCGCGCAGCGAGAAGCGCAGAGCGGCAGGTAGCACGGTGGAGATCCAGGGGCAGAGCGGACTGAAACCGTGGCGGGAAGTAGTGAACCCGCACAAGGATGTAGCGAGCGGGAAGTATCAGCAGGCGGAGTTCGCCGCCGACTTGTGGCAGGTGCATCTGGGCGAGGGCTCGGATGAATACCGGAAGCCGGTGGAGTTTTTCCGGCGGACGTTTCTGACCGAGAGCCTAAAGGGACTCCTGGCAGGGGCGATTCAGCGGCTGAGCGGCGCCGGGGGCGACCCAGTGGTGCAGTTGCAAACGAATTTCGGCGGGGGCAAGACGCACTCAATGCTGGCGCTGTATCACCTGTTGTCAGGGACCCCCGCAGGGGAATTGCTAGGGGTGGATGAGGTGTTGAAGGCGGCCGGGACGACGGCGCTTCCGGGCAAAGTTAAGCGGGTGATACTGGTGGGAAACAAGCTTTCGCCGGGCAACCCTGTGGTGAAGGCGGACGGCACAGTGGTGCATACGCTATGGGGCGAGCTGGCTTGGCAACTGGGCGGCAAGGCGGCTTACGCCAAGATCAAGGCGGATGACGAACGGGCCACGAGCCCGGGAGACCGACTGCGAGACCTGTTCAACGAGCATGCGCCGTGCATGATCCTGATTGATGAGTGGGTGGCGTATGCGCGGCAGCTCCATGACCAGGGGGATTTGCCGGGTGGGAGTTTCGAGACGCATTTCACGTTTGCCCAAGCGCTCACCGAATGCGCCAAGCTGGCGAAGCAGTGCCTGCTGGTGGTGAGCCTGCCGGCGTCAGATAGCACAGGGTCTCCGCACACGCTGACGGATGATATTGAGGTCGGCGGGGAGCGGGGACGGGCGGCGCTGGACCGGCTGCGCAACGCGATCGGGCGCGTGGAGGCGTCGTGGCGTCCAGCGAGCGCCGAGGAAGGGTTCGAGATTGTGCGGCGGAGGCTATTCGAGCCGCTGGTGGAGCAGGAGCAGTTTGTGGCGCGGGATACGGTGGCGAGAGCGTTCTTCGACCTATACCGGACCCAGCAGCAGGAGTTCCCGGCGGAGTGCCGGGACAGCGATTACGAGAAGCGCCTGAAGGCAGCCTACCCAATTCATCCGGAGGTCTTTGACCGACTGTACAATGACTGGTCCACACTGGTGAAGTTCCAGCGAACACGCGGTGTGCTGCGGCTGATGGCCGCGGTGATTCACAGCCTGTGGAAGAATGGTGACCGTGGTCCACTGATCCTGCCGTCGAACGTGCCGATTGACGACCCGCGGGTGCAGTTTGAACTCACACGGTATCTTTCCGACAACTGGGTGCCGGTGATCGAAAAGGACGTAGACGGTCCGAACTCGGTGCCGTTGCGGATAGACTCGGAGACGCCCAACCTGGGCAAGTACTCAGCATGCCGACGAGTGGCCCGGACCGTGTATCTTGGGTCGGCGCCGACAGCGAAGGCGGCGAATAAGGGGCTGGAGGATCGGCGAATCAAGCTGGGGTGCGTGCTGCCGGGAGAATCTCCCGCGATCTTTGGCGATGCGCTACGGCGGTTGAGCGGCGCCGCCACGTTCCTATACCAGGATTCCGCGCGCTATTGGTATTCGACGCAGCCGACGGTGACCAAGCTGGCGGATGACCGGGCTGAGCAGTTGAAGGGGGACCCGGATGCCGTGGCGGAAGAGGTCGGCAAATGGCTGCGGGACGACCTGCGCAGGACGGGTGATTTCAGCCGGGTGCATCCGCTGCCGCGCGCGTCCAGCGACCTTCCGGATGATCGGGATGCGCGTTTGGTTGTGTTCGGGATGGAGTACCCACACACGAGGGATGCGAGCAGCGCCGCGGTGGCAGCGGCGCAGGAGATGTTGCAGAACCGGGGGACAGCCCCGCGCATATACCGGAACACACTTGTGTTTCTGGCGGCGGACAAGACACGATTGCAGGATTTGGACGAGGCGGTGCGGCGGTGCCTGGCGTGGAGTTCGATCGTGGACGAAGCGGAGACCTTGAACTTGGACCCGCACCAACTTAAGCAGGCGATGACGCAGAAGGAGAACGCCAGCAGCGCGGTGGCCGCCCGATTGCCAGAGGCCTATCAATGGCTGATCGTGCCGACGCAGACTTCCCCCCAGGCGGGGATTGAGTGGCAGTCGTTCCGCCTGACGGGCCAGGACGCGCTGGCGGTGCGGGCAAGCAAAAAGCTGCGTAACGATGAGCTGCTCATCTCCGGGTTGGCCGCTAGCCGGTTGCGGCTGGAACTGGACCAGGTGCCCCTGTGGCGGGAGGACCGGGTAAGCATCCAGCAATTAGCGGAGGATTTTGCGCGGTATCTCTATTTGCCTCGTCTGAAGGACCCGGGCGTGCTTGTGGAGGCCGTCCGGAGCGGGTTGGGGCTGCTCACCTGGGCGCAGGATTCCTTCGCTTATGCGGAGACCTTCGATGAGACTGCGGGACGGTATCGCGGCTTGCGAGGGGGAAGACAGGTCTATCTGGACGACGAAAGCCCGGTTGGGCTGCTGGTGAAGCCTGACGTTGCGCGACGCCAGTTGGCGGCTGAAGCGCCTGAAACGGCCGGCGGTGGCGCGGCGGTGGCGCAAGGCGGTGGGATCGGCGTATCAGCGGAAAGGCCAGGGGCAGAGGTTGGCGGAGAAAGACCAGCGCCGCCGGCGGCACCAAAGCGTTTTCACGGCACCGTGACGTTGGACCCGGCGCGGGTCGGGAGAGACGCTGGGCGCATTGCGGATGAAGTGATAGCGCACCTTGCGGGCTTGGTAGGTTCGAAGGTCACGGTCACACTTGAGGTGGATGCCGAGGTGCCGAGCGGCACGCCCGAGCATGTCGTTCGGACGGTTACCGAGAACTGCCGGACGCTGAAGTTCAGCAGCCAGGGGTTCGAGAAGGAGTAGGCGCTGTGTCGCTCGTTGTATCGCCAGCCCTTCTGTAATCGGATCCCGCCGTTATTCCCCTGCTTCGTTACCTGCGTTTCCTTTTGTAGTGCAGGCCGTCCCCGCCAATCCGGGCCCGAATGCCGGCTTGCCATGTTTTGTCCGGAATCCCGTTAATCCTGTCAAAAGATTTCCAAAAAAAGCGCAGCCCCCTCTTGACACGACACCCATAAAGGTATAGTGTGTGAATACCAGTATGGATACCCATACAACATGGACCGGAACGCGGCACAAAACACCCGAGCCAATTCGCGCCCGCGAACGAGCCCGCCCCGTGAAGCGCGGCGCCCGCCCCTACGCTTTACGTTTTACTCCTTACGTTCCACGTCTCGCCGCGCCGGCTTGCCGCGCCGAAGCATCGGAGCGAAGGCGGGGCACGCTTCATGTTTCACGCACATCGTCACCGCAAAATTGCCCATTTTCTCTACAATTTCCCCTTCACATTTTGAAAACACACACCGCCGACCGTTGTGGCTCAACCACTTGCGCAAAATGCCCGAGGAAACTGTGCAATTCCGCATTGACTTTGCCTCTGCAAGCTCGCCGCCAGGCTCCCATCACGCTCCGTTTCGGTTACCGGACGGTCACCAATAGTCACCTACGGTAACCTACGGTAACCAAAAAAATTTCGCGCGCCATGAACCCCCGCCAACCATGTGTCGTGGAACCCAAGAGCGGACCTGACGGCCGGCCAACGCTTTCCGAGCTATCCACGATCAAAGTCTTCCCGTGCCTCTTCGCGCCCTTCGCGTGGTCACGCCCGCCCCGTCCCACATGCCAACCGGAAATTTTTGCCCCCAATTCACCTTTCAAGTATCAAATTTCACGCCAATGTCACCCCAACATTGCACTTTTTCCGCGCCGTTTCTGCGCTGTTTTTGAAGGAGGTATTTACTACCCCTTGCGCCCCAACTACTTGCGATCTCGACCCCTCAAACCGGTGCAATTCCCTGTTGACATTGCTTGCCGGGCCGACCTGCCACCACCGCGAAGGCGGACTTGCCGCGCCGAAGCCATTCGAAGGCGGGCCAACCCATTGTCGCCTCAGAATTGCGCATTTTCTCTACATTTTCCCCTTCACATTTTAAAAACACACCCCGCCGACCGTTGTGGCCCAACCACTTACGCAAGATGCCCGAGGAAACTGTGCAATTCCGAGTTGACTTTGACTCCAGAGTGGCCGCAGCGCCCCGCCGCTGCTCTGAGCCACGTTTCACGCACCTGCCACGCCGGAGCATCAGCGCGAAGGCGGGTCACGCCAGCGTCATCTCAAAAGTACACCGTTTCTACTCCGTTTCTACACCGTTTTTCGATTCACTTTTCGCTTTCCGATTGCCCTTCAACCACTTGCAAAAGCCGATTCATCAAATCGTAACAATTCGGTGTAATTCCAGGTTGACATTGCCCACGCGGCCTATTTCAGAACATAAAGCTCAGGCTGACCTTCAAGAGGACTGGGGCGGCGAGTTGGTTGCCGGTGAAGTTCTGGTAAACGGGGAATTCGGCGTCGGCATAGAGCGTCCATGGGTGAAGGTGAACTTCGAGTCCGGGGGAGAGGAGCAGGCGCTGGTAGCCGGTGTTTGCGGAATCGGCGGCTGGGCCGCTGTCGCTGGATCGCTCGGAGAAGATCGCCTGGGCGATCGGGATGATCCTGGCCCGTCCCAGCGAGAGGCCTTTGTAATCGATCCCGGCGGCGGTATCGAGTTCCACCCCGGGCCGATAGCCGTCCTGAATCAGCATTGGCACATCCAAGAGGAGTTGCGCGAACCAATCCCAGCGGCGGAGCCCGAACAGCTTGTCGCGGTAAAAGCCGCCGAGCAAAGCGTCCGTGCTGCCCGTGCCGAGCTGCGTGTCGCGGTCCACCACGTCCGGGTCAAAGGAGTGGCTGCCCGTGGGGAGTTTGACGCCGAACGTGACGCCGGCGGACAAGTCCGGGAAGAAACCGGTGTAGATTCCTTCGAGCCGGATATCGCCGAGCTGGCTCCAATTCCGGGAGACGATGTCCCCGGCGTCGTCCTTGGTCTTGAAATACCGAAAATCGTAAGGCAGCTCGGCTTGAACACCCCAGCTTGCATTGAACATATACTGGATGCCGGCGGTGATGAAATGGGTGCGTATTTCCTTGTCGTCGTTGTTGGCGGCCGGGGCGGTCGAGGTGCCGCTCCAGTTGTGGTCCTGGTCCTGGTAGGCGTATTGCACGAAAGCCATCGCGCCCGCGGAGCTGGGGAGCATCGAGCTGGTGGCCACGTCGAAAACACCGCAACCGCACGCACAGGCGCGAGCGCCGCTGGGGGCGAGCACCCCGGCCAACAAGCCGCAGGTGGTCATCATTACTGAATTGAATTCAAATCTCATTTTCATTTTCAAGCTGAAGGTCGTGAGAACGCACCATGGCGATCTCGAAATCAGAGCACTCCAGAGCTCGACCAGCTAAACCCTAAGGTTTTTCATTTTAGCGCGAGCCCTGTCGGAACAGTACGGGTGTTCCTATCGAACGGGTTAAGACGTTTCACCGAGGCCTGGCTCAGTGCGCGATCTTGGGGAACCGGGAAGACGCTAGGTGGAGCGGGGCGGGGGCGTGGGAGGCGCGTCGGCGAGTCTTCCGGGCAGGGCCTTGATCCCCGAGATTTGCGGGTAGGACGCCCGCGGAGAGACATAGAGAACGCCAGCCTGGTTCAGGATCTCGATCTTCTTGAGGGAAACGGGAAGGGTCGAGCTTCCTTTCTGGCGTTCTTCCGCTCTGCCTTTGGCGATGGCGCTACAGAGGGGACAGGGATGCTGGCCATCGAAGGTCCGCTCAAGAGCGACTGAGATGGATCGGTCCGCGAGGTTGCCAAGCAGCATGCCGGTCCAGGCGAGCGATTGCAAGAAAGCCCAATGGAAGCCTATGGAACAGGCCAGCGCGAGGGCCGTTATAAGCTTGGGCAATCGTTGGGACACCCTGCACCATACGGCCATCGGGCGGGGTGTCAACAGAGGGCCTGAGCGCCCTGTTGAAATAAACCCAGAGCGCCGCGTGAGGGCAGGCGGCCGGAGGGCCGAGCTCTGCGAGGCCCAAATAATGGGACTCGCGGGAGCTCGTCCCTCCGGGGTTTTGGCCACTCCATTGCCCTACCGGGAGGGTGTCAACAGAGGGCCCAAGCGCCTGGCAGTCCGGTGTCCTTTCCATGAACCGAGCGTTAGGAGCGTCAGGAGCGTGAGCCCCTCACCCCGGCCCGCGCCCCGTCGGACGGGGAGAGGGAGAAGACCCTCGCGGGAGCTCGTCCCTCCGGGGTTTTGGCCACTCCATTGCCCTACCGGGAGGGTGTCAACAGAGGGCCCAAGCGGCTGGCGGTCCGGT
>Ga0181517_10000139_pt1 | contig 100865 bp, 91 predicted proteins | sample PEATcosm2014_Bin_31_FD_119748 | JGI IMG/M metagenome (GOLD analysis project Ga0181517, IMG submission 119748) | Peatland microbial communities from MTU Mesocosm Facility, Houghton, MI, USA - PEATcosm2014_Bin01_30_metaG | ecosystem: Environmental > Terrestrial > Soil > Wetlands > Peat | place... | reverse complement strand
GTTGTAGACTTCGGCCGGCGTGGCGCCGTTGTGAGCGCGGTGCGGCCTCAGGTCGTTGTAGAAGCGGAAGAACGTGTCGAGCTGGGTGTGCGCGTCGATCAGCGAGACGTAGTCCTTCAGGTAATGCAAACGACAATGGGCCTAAAGAGGACATTCGCGTTCGATGGGTAGATTGGGGAGCAGCTCCGTTTAAACACTAGAGTCGTAGATCGGCTAACGCTGGCACTTAGCCGACTCTTTGTCCTTCTATTCACCGTCGCTACCATTTGAAACTCGATTTTTTACGCAAATTCGCGTTTTAACCGCAAATATTCCAACGACGAGGCGCGAGATTGTACGTCTTTTCTTTCCGGGCATCTCATCGAGCCAATGCAAGCTCCGCCATACTCGCCCAATTGTGCCGTCGAATAGGCGGGAACAGCCCATTGCCCAACATGAGACCTTCAATTCTCTTGGAAACGCCATTCATCGAACAAGATTTTTGCTAGCAGTGCTAGCATCCTGATGGAACCATGTTGGATTCCAAAAACACGTAACTTATTCTCTATCATGATGGTGCCCGAGGCGAGACTCGAACTCGCATGCTGTTAAGGCACAGGCTTCTGAGACCTGCGTGTCTACCAATTCCACCACCCGGGCGATCGACATAAATATCTTTCCCTAAACAAGTTCTGATAAGCGCATGTCAGGGAATAAGGGCAAAGAACACAATCTGAATACCTGCCAGATAACGGAGGGAGGAGACTAATACGTCTGGGCTAAAATCAACGGCAAGCAGAAATGACCCTCCGGGTTCATCTCTCCCGGACGACCGTCCCAACGACCTGGCTGATGATCCCTAAGCATCCCTTACGATAAGGTCTGTGAATCCCCCAAGCGGTAGGCCCAGCCGCTCAACGGCCGAGCGCACCCTTTCCGATAGCAAGGCGGCCAACTCATCCGCGTGACGGTAATCCGGCATTGATTCAGCAATTGAGCGCCCGGAGACCGTGGCGGGGTGCAGATATATCTCGGTTACACCTGCAGGCAGCCTCCGCAGCGCTTCAAGCATCGCCTGCTCATTCATTCGGCCACTGTGCCTGATGCCGACCGCGGTGTCATTGTGGAAGATGCCTGCGCCATCGAGGCGCCGCGCGAGGAGCCACGACCAGGGACGCATCAATGGAGGTGCGCCTGCCTCTGCAGGCAGACGGACGGCACGCAGGCCGAAATCCCGGCCGACGCGCAGGATCAGCGACAGCACGGTCGGATGCAGATGGAAGTGCTTGTGCGAATCGACGTGATCGAGCGCCAAGCCTGTGGCGGCGTACGCCTGGAACTGGGCCCGAATCTCCGCCTCGAGCTGTCGGCGCACGCTGGGAATGAAAAAAAATCGCACGCCCTGCCTGGCCATATGATCGCCGAATCGGCCGGTTGCGTCGACCAGTGCGGGAATCCGATCGCGCGGCAGGACCGCGGCGCCATCGGCCAGGACCAGGTGCAGGCCCACTCGAAGGTTTGGCAGCCTGCTGGCCCGCGCCACCGCATCGGCGGCGGCGGCCGCGCCGACCATAAGGCTTGCGGAGGTCAGTACGCCCTCACGATGAGCCAACTCCACGGCCTCGTTGACCGCCGAATGAAGCCCGAAGTCGTCGGCAGTAATGATGAGCCCATTCCTGGGAGATGCGGTGGACATGCGAGCTTGGGGCGATTGCGGGGGCGCCTGCACGCTGCGGAAGGCGGCCAATGCGGGGGATCAGGGCCCCTGCCGTGCCGCCATCACCTCGCCCGTTTGGGAGCGGGGGCATGGCCGGCTCCTGCGGCCCCACGGGAATTCCGGATGAACCAATCTCATGCCTTGCAAGCCCGGGGCAGCCTGGAGCCCATCCTGGGAGCAACCGGAATGAATGGGCTCTTCATCTTGGGAGTCGCGCCAGAGGCATCGCCGGGTTCAAGGTCGCGAGGGAGCGGGAGGGGGAAGTCCCTGCCGATGCATGCAGGACCGCGGCCGTCGCGGTGCGCCCGACGGAGGCGTCGAGAACCTGGTCGCGCCAGCGCACCCGCGATCCGACGTGGGCGGCCGCCCATTCCGCGAGGAGCAGCGTCTCCCGCACGGCGAGCAGCATGACAGGGCGGCCGATCCTTCGCTGGCGCTGGAGATAATGGAGGACAATCCGCGCCACGGCCCCGATCGCGGCAATCGTCGCGCAAACCTCGGTTCGCGCCAGCATGAGGCCAACGGCCAGCATCGGGATCGTAAAGGTGACAAAGGAAAATGCGAAGCCGACGGGCTCCGATGAGCGAATGGTCCGCAGCCAGCGCAGCTCATGCTCCCAGAGGGCGGACAGGCTCCCTTCCGTGACATCCGTGGTGACCACCACGTTCGACAGCACGGTCCGCATTCCCATCCGGCGTGTGAATTCTCCCAGCCAGAAATCGTCGGCCAGGAGGTCGCTCAGGGCCTCAAAGCCTCCGGCCGCCTGGAGCGTCTGACGGCGGAGCGCGATCGTGGCGCCAAACGCGAAGCGCGTTGACCCGAGTGCATGCGACACCCGCACGGAGGGTGCGAACCAATCGTCGATGAACATCGCCCCCAGGCGCGACCAGAGTCCGGAGCGCGGCACGCTGCGGTAGAGGCAGGTGACCACACCGACATCCGGGTCGGAAAGGTGCCGGGTGACGAGGCCCAGGTAGTCGCTGCTGACGCCGATGTCACTGTCGGCAAGGACGAGCCAGTCGTAGCGGGCCTCGGGGAGGATGTTGAGCAGGTTGCTCACCTTGAGGTTCGTGCCGTGCACCCTCGGGTCGATCACCAGCTGGATGTCGACTTCCGGAAATTCGGCCTGCAGGCGGCGCACCACCGGGACCGCGGCATCCCGGGGATCACGCACGCCGAACAGCACCTGGAAGACGGGATAGGACTGCGTGCAGAAGCTGCGAAGATTCCCGTAAAGGCCCGGCTCGTCGCCGCACAGCGGCTTCAGGATGCTGACCGGCCTCCGGCAGCCGGCGTCCGTCCTGATGCGCAGGGCCGCGGCACTTGCCCGGGCCGCCCCGCGGACCAGGGCGAAGATGGCGAAACAGGCATATCCAGCGGCCGCGGAGGCCAAGCCCGTCCCGATCAAGGTGGTCAGATGCCTGTGCATGGGGACCGCCACAATAGGGGTGTCCAAGGGACGGTCAAGAAGGCCGGCCCGGCGCCGGCGATTCACCGATCCGTGCCGCCGCAAGCCCCGTGTGAATTCCTCCTAACCCGGGCATGATCATTGTTAAGGAAGTGGATTGTCTAAATGTTCAATGCCGTATTAGACGTACTTCATGTTCCAGCATAGCCGGCGTGCATTTGCCCTCATTGGGCTAGTCCTTGCATCCGCCGCATTTGCCGCTGACGTCGTGCCACCGGGACTCGCGGCTCTGCACGCCAAGGCCGAGAATGGAAACGCGATCGCGCAATATAATCTGGGTTTGGCCTATGCCACGGGCCGAGGCGTGCAGGTCGACCAGGCCGAGGCGTTTGTCTGGCTGACGCTCGCGGCCGAACAGGGAAGCACCGGCAAGGATCTCGACAACCTGCTCTCGGGAATGAGTCCGGAGATGCTCACGGAAGCCAAACGCCGCCTCGCGGCCGAGCGCACGGTCATCGGAATGCCGGCGCCCGCCGCACCTGCGGGCCCCGGACCCACCCCGGTCGCCGCTGCGGCACCCGCACCGGATACGAAGGCCGTTTCCGGACCGCAGGGAGCCCAGGCGCCCGAACCGACACCCGATCCCGAACTCGACCAGCTTCGATCCAAGGTGAAGGACCTGGAGGATTCGCTGGCCCAGCAGGCTGCTGCAAACCAGCAGGTGAGCCATCAGCTGGACGAACGCGGGCAGGCCCTCCTCCAGGCGCTGACCCAGCTGTCGGCGCTCAAGAATCTGCAGGCGAGCCAGGATGCGGCCAAGGAGACCGAGCTTTCCACAGCGCGCGCGGCGCTCGAGGCCGCCAATGTCGCCCTTCAGGATGCGAAGAAGGAATCCGCAGCCCAGATCGGAACGCTTGAGAAGAACCTCGAGGCGAGCTCCGCCGAGGTTGCGAAACTTACGGCCACGGTCGAATCGGACGAGGCCGCGCTCAAATCGGCGGGGAACGCCGGAAGCGGCGCGCAGGCCGGCGGATCCGAGCTCGAGAAGACGAAGGAGGCGCTCGCGACCGCTCTCAGGTCGGCCGTGGCGGATAAGAACGCAGCGGACTCCAAGATCGCCGCCTTGGAGCAGGACCTGGCAAAGCAGACCGGCAAGGTCCAGGACCTCTCGGCAAAGCTCGCCGCAGACGAGGCGGCGGCCAAGGCCGCGGAGGGCGCAAGCGCGAGGGTCCAGGCGCTTTCCTCCGAACTCGCAGAGGCCAAGGGTGATCTAGCCTCAGCTCGGGACCAGCTTGCCCGGGCGACTCAGGCGGCGAGCGCCGCAGCCGCAGCCGCTTCCGCGGAAAAAGCGACGTCCGAGACCGGCGCCGCTGCAAAGACCGCCGTAATCGCGACGACCCGCCAGGCCCTCGAGGCCGCGAACGCGGCGCTTGCGAAGGAGAAGGATGCGGAGGCCAAATGGTCCGCGTCGCTCGAAAAGGAGCTCGCGACCCAGGCCGCCGAGATGGAGGCGCTGAAGGCGAAGTTCGCCGCAGATGAGAGCGCCCTCAAGTCCGCGGGTGATGCGCAGGCGAAAGCGCAGAAGCTTACCGCGGATCTCTCGGAGGCCACTGCGGGACTCTCCGAGGCCCGCACCCAACTGGCGGAGGCCCAGAAAGCCAGGGACGCGCTCTCGGACAAGCTGGCGGCCGCCGAAATCGCCCTAAAATCCGCAGGGGATTCCGGGGCAAAGACCGAGAGCATGGCCGCGGAGCTCGGATCGACGCGCAGGGCCCTCGATTCCGCGACCGCCTCGCTCTCGAGCGCGAACGAGAAGGCTGCGGCCGCGGCGGCCGCCCTCGAGAAGACAAAGGGAGACCTTGAGGCACGGCAGGCCGCGCTCGACGAGGCCATGAAGTCCGAGGCGGCCCTCACGGCGAAACTTGCCGCGGACGAAACGGCCCTCAAGGCCGCGGTCGATTCCGGGTCAAAGGCGCAGGCCCTCGAAGCCGAACTCGCCTCCGCACGGAAGGACCTTGAGGCTGCGAACGCTTCGGCTTCCGAAGCGAGGAAGGCGGCCGCCTCGAATGCATCCTCGCTGGCCGGTGCAAACAACGAGCTGGCGACGGCCCGGGAACAGCTGGCACTTGCCCGGAAGTCCGCCGCCGATTTGGACGCAAAAGCCGTAGCTCTCTCGTCCGCCCTCGCCCTCGCCCAAAAGGCGTCCGATTCGGAGAAGCTCGCGTCAGCGTCGTCCCGGAACGAGGCGGCCGCCGCGGCCGCCGCCCTCGCCGAAACCAAGGCCCAGCTCGCGGCCGCCCAAGGGATGCTTGCGGAATCCAAGAAGAGCGGGGAAGCCCTCTCCGCCAAATTGGCGGCGGATGAGGCCGCGCTCAAGTCCGCCGGGGATTCCGGCGCCACGGCGAAGACTCTCGCCGCGGAGCTCGCATTGGCGCGGAAGGATCTTGAGGCCGCCCGCGCCGCCGCTTCCGACGCTGACAAGGCCTCCGGGTCCCAAGCCTCTTCCCTCGCGGAGACGAACGCCGCACTCGCAAAGGCCCGCGACCAGCTTGCCGCGGCCCAGAAGTCCGCGGCCGATTCGAACGCCAGGGTGGCGGCCCTCTCGGCCTCGCTCGCCTTGGCCCAAAAGGATGCAGAAACGGGCAGGCTCGCGTCCGTATCCGCCCGGAAGGAAGCGGACGCTGCAGCGGCCGCCCTTGCCGACGCCAGGGCCCAGGCGGGCTCCCTCGCGGACTCCATCAAGAACGCCGACGCGCTCTCCGCCAAACTGGCATCGGATGAGACCGCGCTCAAGTCCGCGGGGGACTCCGGCGCCAAGGCGCAGGCTCTCGCGGCCGAACTTGCGAAGGCCCGCGACCAACTTGCCGCAGCCCAGAAATCCGCCGCCGACTCGAACGCCAAAGTGGCGGCTCTCTCGGCCTCGCTCGCTTTGGCCCAAAAGGATGCAGAAACGAGCAGGCTCGCTTCCGTGTCCGCCCGGAAGGAGACGGACGCTGCAGCCGCCGCCCTTTCCGACGCCAGGGCCCAGGCGGGCTCCCTTCAGGGAAGGCTCGCGGACTCCATCAAAAACGCCGACGCGCTCTCCGCCAAACTGGCATCGGATGAGACCGCGCTCAAGTCCGCCGGGGACTCCGGCGTTAAGGCGCAGGCTCTCGCGGCCGAACTTGCTAAGGCCCGCGACCAGCTTTCCGCAGCCCAGAAATCCGCCGCCGATTCGGGCGCAAAGGGAGAGGCCCTCGCCTCGGAACTCGCCTCGGCCCGAAAAGACGCGGATTCGAGCAAGACCGCGCTTGCAGGCGCTCGCCAGGAGGCGGCTTTAGCCGCCGGAGCCCTCGCCTCGGCCAAGACCCTACTCGGCGCCACCCAGGCAAGGCTCGCCGAGTCGGAGAAGAACGAATCCTCGTTCTCCGCCAGGCTCGCCGCGGACGAGGCCGCGCTCAAGGCGTCCGGCGATTCCGGGGCCAAGGCAGCGGCCCTGGCCGATGAGAAGGCCCGCCTCGAGAAAGGGCTCGCCGGATCCGCGGCGGAACTGGCGCAGGCAAAGAGGGATCTTGAAGCCTCGCGCACGCAGCTCGCGGCGGCCGAAAAGGAAGCTGAAGCCGCCAAGGCGCAGGCCCAGGGAAAATCCGTGTCCTCCGAACAGTCGATCGCCCAGCTGACCCGGGAAAAGGCTGCTCTCGCCGAGCAGCTATCGAAGGCACAGGAGGCCGAAAAATCCGCCCGTGCGGCCGCCGACCGGGCTGTCGGCGCCGCAAATTCGAGACTCAAGTCGGCCGAGGCCGAGCTCGAGGCCGAGAAGGGCGCCCTTGCCGCGGCAAAGGCGGACGCCGAGGCGGCGAGGAAGTCATCCGAAGCCGAACTCGCCCGGGCCGGGGAGGCCCTCAAGGCGGCGGGCGGCGGGGCGGAAAAGGCCAGGGCGGAATTGGCGTCGAAGGTCGCGGCGCTCGAGGAAAGGCTCGTCAGCAAGACGGACGAGAACCGGGCCGCTTCCTCCGATCTCGCGGCGCTTCGCGAGCAGGTCGGCAGCCTCAAGGCAACGCTCGCCGAGACGCAAAAGAGCCAAAAATCCGCTTCGGAGAAACTCGCCTCCGACGAGGCCGCGCTCAAGGCCGCCAGCGACTCCCGCGAAAAGGCCGACGCGCTTTCGGAACAGGTGACTTCGCTTCAAAAGGAGCTCGATCAGGCAAGAGCCGCCGCCGCGGGCTCCAAGGACGCGGAAGGGGCGGCCAGGGCGTCGCTCGAGGCCGCGAAGGCCGAGCTCGAGGCGACCCGCACCCAGCTCGCGCAATCGAGGAAGGATGCGGACACCCTTTCCGAACGCCTGGCGGCCGACGAGGCTTCGCTCAAGGCGGCGGGCGATTCCGGCGCGAAGGCCCAGGCCCTCGCCGCGGAGCTCGAAACAGCGAAAAACGATCTTAGCGCGGCCAAGGCGGAGCTCGGGGAGGCGCTTAAGGACGCCCTGGGCGCCAAGGAGGCGGCAGCCTCGGGAGCGTCCGTCAAGGCGGCGGCGGACAGGCAGATCGCCGACCTCTCGGACCGGCTCGCCTCCACGCTGAGGACCAATGCCGCCCTCGAGGATGAGAACGCCCGGTTGAAGCGCTCGGCACCGCTCCGCCCCTCCGCCGTGGCCGCGGCCCTGGCTGCGCCCGCCGCAGCGCCCGCGCCGGCTCCCGCTCCCGCCCCGCGCCAGCACGTGGTCGTCGACGGCGACACGCTCTCCAAGATCTCCCTTCAGTACTACGGCACCGCGAACCGGTGGCTCGCCATCTATCAGGCGAACCGCGACCGGCTGCCGAACGAAAGCACGCTTTCGATCGGCACCGTCCTCAGGATTCCGTAGGAGCCGGGGCCCTCCCCTCAGGGCCCAGGGCCGGGGTCCTTCGGGAGGAATTCGGCGATGTTCGGGATCTCGTGGACCCGGCGCCCTCCGTTCCGGCGCTCGATGTAGTAGTCGACCTCGGGCTTCATCTCGACCTCATCGCCGTCCTCGGCCTCCTCCTCGTCGTCGTCCTCATCGGCCGCGACCCATTCCTCCTCGTCGAAGACGTGGGACATGCGCCGGGCGACCGGAGCGAGGACCAGGGCCGGGTTCTTCACGCGGCCGTCCTTCACGAATTCAAAGAGGCAGGGATAGAACTTGTCCTCGAACTTCGCCTTGAAGTCGCCGATCCACTTGTTCGAGACGCCGTCCCGCTGGTTCAGGAGAACCACATCCGAATAGAAGATGCAGGTCTCGTACCAGGCGAAGAGCTTGGGATGGGCCTCGACGAGGCGGCAGTTGACGACCGAAATGACCCGGGCGACCTCGATCGACCGCTCTCCAAGCCAGGTCTTGAAGGCCTCGATCTGGTCGACCGGATTCAGCCTTCCGTCAAAGAGGAAGAACACGTGGCTTGCGCCGGGCGGAAGCTCGGCCTCGAGCGTCAGCTCGGGCCCGAGGGTCCAGCGGCCCACCCCGGGAAAGCGCGCATCGGCCGGCGCCGGCCACTCCCCGGAGGAGAAGAGCACCGCCGGACGGTCCCCAGCCACGAGGCCGTCCTCGATCAGATCGGCCAACACCTCCCTGCGTCCCGAGCCCGCGGCCCCGAGAATCAGATAAACAAGGGGGTTGTCATCCGAGTCGCTCAGAATTTGAAGAGTCTGTTCTGGGCCGCGTTGCGCATCCAGTGGTCGAGGATCACGAGCGCGGCCATGGCCTCGACGATCGGCACGGCCCTCGGCAGGACGCAGGGGTCGTGCCGGCCCCGTCCCGTCAGTTCCGTGGCCTCTCCCGCCACGGTGACCGTGACCTGGGGCTTCATGATGGTTGCGGTGGGCTTGAAGGCCACGTTGAAGGTGATCTCCTCGCCGTTGCTGATCCCTCCCTGGATCCCCCCGGAGCGGTTGGTGGCCGTGCCCACCCGTCCGTCTTTTGGGACAAAGGCGTCGTTGTGCTCGGAGCCGTGGAGGAAGGTCCCCGCAAAGCCGCTCCCCACCTCGAATCCCTTGGTCGCGGGAAGCGACAGCATCGCCTTCGCGAGGTCGGCCTCAAGCCGGTCAAAGACGGGTTCGCCGAGGCCGGGGGGAACGCCGCGGATCCGGCACCGGATGAGGCCGCCGACCGAGTCGCCCTGGGCCCGGGCCTCCTCGATCCGCCGGATCATGGCCGCGGCCGTCTTCGGGTCCGGGCAGCGCACGGGGCTCGCCTCGACTTCGGCCAGGGTGGGAAAGGCCTCGGGGGCTCCCGCCGGGAGCGCGACGTCGTGGACCCGGGCGACATAGGCCCGGATCTCCACGGCGCCGGAGAGGGACAGGATCTTCCTCGCGACGGCGCCTGCGGCGACCCGGCCGATCGTCTCGCGGGCCGAGCTCCGGCCTCCGCCCCGGTGGTCGCGAATGCCGTATTTCGCCTGGTACGTGAAGTCCGCGTGGGACGGGCGGAACTTCTCCCGCATCTCGTCATAGGCGCCCGGGCGCGCATCGGAATTGCGAACCAGCATCGATATCGGGGCGCCGGTCGTCCTGCCCTCGAAGATTCCCGACAGGATCTCGACCGTGTCGGGCTCCCTCCTCGGGGTGACAAGGGCGCTCTGGCCGGGCCTCCTCCGATCGAGCTCATTCTGGACATCGGCCTTCCCGAGGGGAAGCCCCGGCGGGCATCCGTCAATCACCACCCCCACGGCGGCGCCATGACTCTCGCCCCAAGTTGAGATTGTGAAGAGTTTTCCGAACGTGTTGGGCATCGCTCATATGTAGGGTTGGGCGCGAAAAGGGACCCCGCAAGCGGCAAATCTTCGGGGCCCAGGCAACCTTCGGGCCGCAAAGGCGTCATAATACAACGCCATTTACAAATCAGGCGCATTGCCCCTTACTCGCCATTCCCCCCTTTGCATGACATTGCGCTTCGCACGCTTGTGGCTCGCAGCCGGCCTCTTAACGTTCGCTCCGGGCCTGATGGCCCAGGTTGTGCCTTCGCCCTCCGCGAAGCCCTCCGTGCCCCTCCTCGCCCCGCAAAGCTCCCGGTCGGGAGATGCCATGGTCGATTCGTTCAAGCTGAGCGACGGCGACATCGATTCGGTCCTGAGCGCGCTCGAACTCTATACGGGCAGGACTGTGGTTCGCCCGGGACAGCTGCCGACCGCAAACTATTCGCTCAAGATCAGCCGGCCGATCCCGAAGGCCGAGCTCGTGACGGCGCTTGAGACGCTCCTCGAATTGAACGGCGTCTCGGTTTCGCCGATGGGCGAGCGGTTCCTCAAGGTGACGGCGCTGTCGCAGGCGAAGAGCGAGGCGCCCGAGATGATCATCGGCTCCTCCCTCGACCTGCCCGCGAGCGGAAAGATCGCGACCAAGGTCTTTGAGCTCAACTTCCTGCGGGTCTCGGAATTCGTGCCGCAGATCATGTCCTTCATGACCCCGGGGATCGGCGGCGGGATCGTCCAGCTGGAGAAGGCCAACGTGGCCATGGTCACCGACTCCCTTGAGAACATCCAGCGGATCGAGCGCCTCCTTTCCCAGGTCGACCACCCGAGGGAGAACAGCCTGACTCCGAAGTTCTACACGCTGAAGAACGGGGCCAAGGCGAGCGACGTCGTGACGAAGATCCACGCGATGTTTGCCGGGGCCGCGACAAACCAGCTCCGGGCGACCACGACCTACACGCCGGACGACCGCACGAACCAGGTCATCGTGATCGCCGATCCGCGGGAGATCCCGCTCTTCGATTCGATCATCGCCCAACTGGACATCAAGTCGGACCCCTTCACCAAGATGGAGGTCATGCCGCTCAAGCACGGGGACGCGAAGGACGTCGCGACGCTCCTCACCAACCTGATCAGCGGCCAGAACGCCGCCGTCCAGAAGAATTCCAGCACCTCCGTGCGCCCGGGCCAGATCGCCCTTCCGGGCCAGCCCCCGGCCCCGATCCCGAACGGCGCCGCCGCCGCCGCCACCGCCGCGGCGGAGGGCGTCAATTCCAGCGAATTCAGCGGGCTCGTCACCGTCCAGCCGGACGAGCGCACGAACTCGATCGTGGTCTCGGGAACCTTTGACGACATCCGGCTGATCAAGGGGATTGTCGAGAAGATCGACGTCCTCCTGGCCCAGGTCTCGATCCAGGTCGTGATCGCCGAGGTGACCCTGACCGACTCGGACCAGAACGGGATCAGCGCGCTGGGCCTCCAGGTCGGCCCGACCGCGAACGGCGGCACCTCGATCACCGGATTCTCGGGCTCCATCGCCGGGTGGACGGTCGGCTCGGCGACCGGAGGGCTGACGAGCCCCAATCCGCTCAGCTTCCTGGCGGAGCTCCAGGCCGCCGGCGACAAGCACAAGGTGAAGATCCTGCAGGCGGACACGATCACGACGACCCACAACAAGGCGGCCACCCTCACCGTCAGCGAGCAGGAGCCCGTGATCACGGGGACGACCGGCGTCCCCCTGGCCACCACGACGACCTCGAGCAGCTTTGCGACCTCGTCCACCGTCACCTACAAGGACATCGGGATCACGCTCAAGGTGACGCCCCTCATCGGCGACGACGGCAGCATCCAGCTGAACATCGACCAGACGGTCGACGACGACCAGGGAAGCACGACGATCGACGGCAACTCCCAGCCGATCATCGGACACCGCGAGGCCACGGCCTTCATCAACGTAATCGACGGCCAATTGGCCGTCCTCGGCGGCCTCCAGAGTTCGGGACTCACGACGGACACCCAGAAGCTCGGGCTTTTCTACGAGATCCCCTTCATCAGCGGCCTCTTTGGGGCGCGCACGAAGACGCTTGAGCGGACGGAGCTCCTCCTCTTCATCCGCCCGCACGTGCTCCGCACGAGCGAGGAGACCGCCGACACGAAGAGGGCGATCGACGGGCTGTCGAACAAGGACCAGATCGACAAGTACCTGAAGGATCCGAGCAAGATGCCCGACCCGAAGGACACGCTGAAGGACAAGCTGGAGGATTGACCGGCGACGCGCCGATCCCGTGCCATGCCCGCGTCCCAACAGGAGCTTCTCCCGGAATCCATCGCCTCCCGCCTGACCGAAGAGCAGCGCCAGGCGGTGCTCGAGGCGCCGCGGGGGAACCGGCTCTCCGTGCTCTTCGCGGCGCTCGGGATTGACGAGAATGCGGCCCTGACCCTGGCCGCCCAGGCGTCGGGACTCGACATTGCGACAAACCTCGAGACCGACCCCGGGGCCCGCGGGCTCCTGCCGGCCCGCCTCGTCCACGATTTTCAGATCATCCCGATCCGCGTCGGACCGCCCGCGGGGCCCGACGGCGATGCGGAGCCGACGCCCTCGACCCCGCTCCACCTGGCCAGCGCCTGGCTTCCCGACGCGTCGATGACCGACTGGCTGAGGACCTTCACGCCGAGGCCGCTCGTCTGGCACCTGGCGGTCCCGGAGCGGGTCCACCAGCTCATCATCGAGAATTTCGGCGTCGGCTCGGGCGCCCTCGAGGACAGCGACGAGGGCTACATCGCCCCGGAGGCGCAGCGGAACGCCGAGGCGGACGTCGACGAGGACGCGGCCGTGGTCCGGTTCGTGACGGACGTCATCACCCAGGCCGTCGACGACCAGGCGACCGACATCCATTTCGAGCCCCAGGAGGCGGAGCTCCGGATCCGCTACCGGGTGGACGGGCTCCTGGTCCCGGTCTCGGTCCCCGAGAACCTGCTCCGCTTCCAGGACGCGATCATCTCGCGGGTGAAGATCATGGCGCGCCTCAACATCTCCGAGCGGAGGCTCCCCCAGGACGGCAGGATCAACTTCAAGGCCGCCGGCACGACGCTGGACATCCGCGTCTCGACGATCCCCACGATCTACGCCGAGTCGATCTCGCTGCGCCTCCTCAACAAGAAGAAGGAGGCCTACACGATGGACAGGCTCGGCATGGACGCGAACGAGCAGTCCCAGATCAAGGAGGTGCTCGACTATCCCCACGGCATCATCCTCGTCACGGGGCCCACCGGCTCGGGGAAGAGCACGTCGCTCAACGCCTTCCTGCGCCAGATCAATTCGACGGACCTGCGGATCATCACGATCGAGGACCCGATCGAGTACGAGGTCCCCGGGGTGAACCAGATGCAGGTGCGCTCGGAGATCGGGCTCACGTTTGCGAGCGCGCTCCGGCACGTGCTGCGCCAGGATCCCGACGTCATCATGGTCGGCGAAATCCGCGACCGGGAGACGGCCGACATCGCGATCCGCGCGTCCCTGACGGGCCACCTCGTGTTTTCGACGCTCCACACGAACGACGCGCCGGGCGCGATCACGCGGCTGGTCGACATGGGCATCGAGCCCTTCCTCGTGGCCTCCGCCATCGAGCTCGTGATCGCGCAGCGCCTGGTCCGCAGGCTCTGCCCGGAGTGCTCGCGGATGGAGCCCGTGACGAAGATCAAGCTCCTCGAGTCCCTCTCGATCCTCGGCTGCAACCCCGCGGAGGCGGAGAGCGTGAGCGCGCTCCGGGCCCCGGTCGGCTGCGACCGCTGCCGGGGGACCGGCTACCGGGGCCGGATCGGGCTTTTCGAGATCTTCCGGCTGAACGAGGAGATGCACGCCGAGATCCTCAGCCGCGAGAGCACGCGAACCCTTGCCGCAAGCGCGCGGCGTTCCGGGATGCGGACCCTGGGCCAGAGCGGCTGGGACAAGGTCAAGGCCGGGCACACCACCCTGGAGGAGGTCCTTCGCGTGATTTCCGTCGGCGACAAATGAGGGGCCGCGCGACCGCCTAGATGCCCCGCTTCGCCTACAAAGCCCGCGACCCCGGCGGCAATGCCGTCGAGTCGACGATCGATGCGCCGACCCGCAGGGACGCGCTCCGGATGCTGGCCGCCCGCGGCCTCGGGGTCTCGTCCGTCTCCGAATCGGGAGGCGCGGCGCCCGCCAGGAAGCCAGGCGGCCAGGCCCCCGAGGCGAGGAGCGAGCCGTCCCCGGATTCCGGCGTCCGCAGCGAGGCCCTCCCGCGAAAGGCCGAACGCCTCCCCTTCCTGGAATCGCTCCACGACCTGACCTCGAGCGGCCTCTCCGCGGGCGAGGCCGTGCGGCTCCTCTCGATGAGGATCAAGGAGGCCCGGCTCCGGACGCTCTGCGAGGGCCTGTGGGGCCGCCTCAGCGAGGGGGCCCCCCTCTCGCGCGCGATGGAGGGCTACCCGGAGGTGTTCGACTCCTCGACCATCAACCTGATCCGGGCCGGCGAGGCGACCGGGTCCCTGAACGACACGCTTGCGCGCCTGATCGAGATGCTGACCGAGCAGCGGGAGCTCCGGGTGGCGCTCCTGACGGCGCTCGCCTACCCGCTCCTGATTGTCTGCGCCTCGTTTGGCGTCGTCCTCTTCTTTCTCTTCTTCCTCCTGCCGCGGCTCCAGACGCTCCTCCAGTCGCTCGGCGGCAAGATGCCGCTCTCGACCCGGCTCCTGATCACGCTCGCGAACTTCACGCTGCACTACGGCCTCTTTGTCGCGGTCGCGGTCGTGATCGGGGTGGTCTCCTTCTGGCGGTGGCGCTCGACGGAGGCCGGCCGCGAGAAGAGCGACGCCTGGCTCCTGCGCCTGCCGGCCGTGGGTCCCTTCATCGTCTCGCAGACCGTCCTCGAATTCAGCCAGACGCTCGGCGTCCTCCTCCAGAACGGGATCACCGCCGCGGAGGCGCTCCGCATGACCGAGCGCCAGATCGACAACCGCATCCACCGGAGGGCCTTCACGGGGGCGATCGAGCGGGTCCTGGAGGGCGAGGCGCTCTCGTCGGCCCTCGCGCGGACGGGCTGCTTCCCCGAGCTCGTCCTCGACCGGCTCTCGGTCGGCGAGAACACCGGAAACGTGGTCCCGAGCCTGAAGGACATCGCCAAGACCTACCAGAAGCGGATCTCGCGCCAGCTGAACTTCTTCACAAAGGTGATCGCAAGCGTGATCCTCGGCGCGGTCTTCATCTTTGTCGGCTTCATCGCGATCGCCATGGTGATGGCGGTCCTGCAGGTGAGCTCGAGCTTCAAGGTGGGCGGCTAATAGGCGCCCGCCGGGCCCCGAGCCGGACGTTCGAGAGACCCGTTCGCCGTCCATGGAACCCCCGGATAGCCGACGCCCGAGCCGACGCGGGGCCGTGCTGGCGTTTGCGGCGCTCCTCGTTGCGGCCACCGCGCTCGCCTATGCGAACAGCCTGCGGGTGCCGTTCCTTCTCGACGACGCCTCCGCCATCACGGGCAACCGGACGATTGCGGGCCCGATTGACTGGGGCGCCGCCGCGAGGGCAACGGGGGCGGGCACAGCGAGCGGCCGGCCGCTCCTGAACCTCAGTTTTGCGCTCAATGAGCTGGCAGGCGGCCGGTCCGTGGTGGGATACCACCTCTTTAATCTGGGGGTCCATATCGGCGCGGGACTCCTCCTTTTCGGGATCGTCCGGCGCACCCTCCTGTCTCCGAAGCTGGGCGCGCGGCTTGCGGCCCTGTCGGCTCCGACGGCGGCGACCGCGGCCCTGGTCTGGCTCCTGCACCCGGTCCAGACGGAAGCCGTGACCTATGTGAGCCAGCGGGCCGAGTCGATGATGGGCCTCTTTTACCTGCTGACGCTTTACGGATTTGTTCGGGCGACTTCGGCGGATGCGCCGGATCCGGCCCCGGGGGCGGGCCCGCGCAGCCGGACCTGGCTCGCGGTCTCGCTTGCCGCCTGCGTCTGCGGGACGGCCACGAAGGAGGTGATGGTCACGGCCCCGGTTCTCGTCCTTCTCTACGACCGGACCTTTGTCTCCGGGACCCTTCGCCAGGCCCTCCGCAGCAGGCCCGGGTACTACCTCGGCCTCGCCGCGTCCTGGATCCTCCTCGCCCTGTTGCTCGCGACGGCGCACCTCGGCGACCGGACGGTGGGAATCGGGCAGGGCGTCGGAGCGTGGGCCTATCTCTGCACGCAGGTGCGGGCCTGGGGCGTCTATGCGCGCGTCATCCTCTGGCCCTCGCCCCTCATCTTCGACTACGGCCGCGAAGCGCTCGTCAGCGGGCTTTCGCCCGTGCTGCCCGAGGCGCTCCTCCTCGCGGTCTGCGCGGCGGCGGCGATCCTCCTCTGGCGAAAGGCTCCCCCGGTGGGATTCCTGTGCCTGGGCTTCTTCCTGCTTCTGTCGCCGACCTCGACGGTCATCCCGATCGCGGCACAGCCGATCGCCGAGAGCCGGCTGTACCTGCCGCTGGCCTTGGTCGCCGCCGGGCTCGCCGCCGGGACCGCGGGCCGGTTCGGCAGAAAGGGAATCCTCGCCCTGGCGGCCCTCGCGGCGCTCCTCGGGGCATTGACGGCCTCGAGAAACCGCGACTATGCGAGCGCGGAATCGATCTGGCGCGACACGGTGGCGAAGAATCCCGGCAGCTCCCGGGCTCACGAGGACCTGGCGGTCGCCTTGGCGAAGGAGCCGGGGCGCGGGGGCGAGGCGCTCGCCCAGTTTCGGGAGGCGCTGCGGATACGGCCCGACTTCGCCGAGGCGCACAGGGACATCGCGGTCGAGCTGGCCAAGCTTCCGGGCGGCCGGATGGAGGCCATCGGCCATTACCGAAAGGCCCTGGCCCTCCGGCCGGCCTTTGCCGAGGCCCACAACGGGCTCGGCGTCGAGCTCGGCAAGCTGAAGGGCCGATCGGACGAGGCCCTCGCCCAGTTTGCCTTGGCGCTCGAGGCGGAGCCCGACTACGCCGAGGCGCACAACAATCTCGCAGTCGGGCTCGCACGGGTGAGCGGGCGGCTGCCCGAGGCGGTCGCCCATCTCCGGGAGGCGCTCCGGATCGACCCCGGCTACGTCACGGCCCGCTGCAATCTCGCCCGCCTTCTTTCGAGGGATGCGGGCGGCCTCCCCGAGGCGGTCTTCCAGTACCGGGAGGCGCTCCGGGCCGACCCCGGGAGCGTCGAAGCGCACGGCGGACTAGCGCGGCTTCTCGTGGGGATTCGCGGCCGGGAGGCAGAGGGGATCGCGCACTTCGAGGAGGCCCTGGCGCGCGGGGCGGACCGGGTCGACCTCCAGATCGATCTTGCGAATGCGCTCCTTGGGTTCCCCGGGCGGCTTTCCGACGCCGTGGATCACTACCGGGCGGCGCTGGCGGCCAACCCGGATCTCGCCGAGGCGCACAACGGCCTCGGCGTGGCCTACGCCCGGGAGGGGGACCGGGTGGGCGCGGTCCGGGAGTTCGAATCGGCCCTTGCGCTCCGGCCTGGCTATCAGGCGGCCCGTGATAACCTCCGGGCGCTCCAGGCCGCGAAGGGGAATCCCCCCAACTGACCCGCGGAGGGTTTCCCGCCCGCACCGGATCGGGCCTCGAGGCCGCCCTTCGCGCCCTGCAAATCGCTATTCCAATGGGGAAAATGTGCCGATATCATCAGGACCAGGCTTCAACCTGACGCGACCCCGAATATCATGATCCGCAGCACCCGCCCCGGACACGGGCGGACATCCCGCAGGAACGGCATCCTCTTGACCGTGATGCTGGCGGGAATCCTGTGCCGGGCGGAGGTCTGCGCCCAGGGGTCCGCCGCGGCGGACGGCACCCTGCCGCTCCTCAGGCACCCCGGGGACATCTACGCCATGCAGGGGGAGGCCATGCTCCGGCGGTACCGGTTCGACGTGGAGGCGCGGGTGAGCCACTACGATCCCGATTGGCTCCAGTTCTACGGTCTCGACGGGAAAAGCCCGTTCTACATGGGGACCACGCCGGGCAGGCGCTTCGCCCTCAAGCCCGGCCAGCTGGTAAGGCTGACCGGCGAGGTCGTGCCCGCGAAGGGCTTCGCCGCCGAGAACCTCTCGGTCGAGGTGCTGGCCGAGGCCGACGACAGGTCGGTCATCCCCGCCCGGGGTAGGCTCGGCGAGCACGCGGCCCTGAACGTGCGCCTGGTGGAGATCGAGGGGTTCGTCGACTGGCAGGAGCAGATCGACACGCAGCACCAGCGCCTCGCGCTCATCTCCGAGGGCCATCTCCTCGACACGTTCCTTTGGCTGAGCCAGTCCGGGCAGGCGCCGCTCCTGAAGGGCGCGTGGGTCCGCGCGGTCGGCACCTACGTTCCCCGGGTGGACATGAACGACCGCCTGGTCAGCATCAGCTTCCTGGTCCAGGGCGCCGAGAGACTGGAAATCCTGGGCATGCTCGACAAGGACCCGCGGTTTGACCCGCCGATAAACCGGATCTCCGACCTGGCGCGGATGCCTTCGGGAGTCCGGGTGCACGTCGCCGGGAAGGTCGACTCGTTCGTTCCCGGAAGGACCGTGACGATCCTCGATGAGACGGGGCTGGTCGAACTCCGCACGCCCCAGGAGCGCGGTCTTCACGTCGGGGCGGAGATCGAGGCGATCGGCTACCGCTCGAGCGAACCCGGGGAGGCGTATGTCGACCAGGCATTGTGGAGACCCCACGACAGAACCGCGCCGCCGGAGGCCCCGCAGGCACGGGTGACCCTGGGCCTGGCCTCCCAGGTCCTGGGGCTGCCCCTCGAGAAGGCCGCCGCGGGCCAGCCGGTCAAGCTCTCGGGCGTCGTCACCTGGGGCGCCGAGGGGTACCGGTCGTTCTACCTCCAGGACCGGAGCGGCGGCGTGCGCGTGACCTTCGATCCGTCGGTTCATTTCGCGGGCAATCCCTGCAACCTGGCGGTCGAGGTCAGCGGGGTGAGCACCATGGGGGAGTTCGCGCCGGAGGTGATCGCGCAGCAGGCGCGCTTCGACACCATGATGAGCCCGCCCGAGCCGCAGAAGCTGAGCCTTGAGGAGGCGCAGACCGGAGCCAGCGAGGGCCGCTGGGTCGAGATGGGGGGGTATGTCCGGGCGGTGGAGACCGTTAAGCCCTGGCTGCAGCTCGACCTGACGACCCGCACCGGCGAATTCCGCGCGATGCTGCCATCGAACACAAACGTGGAGGGAAGGGTCGGCGCGTTCGTGCGGCTGCGGGGGGTCTGCGCCTCGAGGTCAAACGGGCTCCGCCAGTCGGCCGGCGTGGAGCTCTGGGTGCCGGTCGACGAGCACATCGACATCGAGGAGCCCCCGCTCGGCGATCCGTATTCGATCCCCTTCACGCCGATCGGCAGCCTCGGCCGGTTCGGCTCGGAACTGAGTGTCGCCCACTGGCTGCACACGGGCGGGGTCGTCACCTACCAGGCGAGGGGCCGGTACCTGCTGATCCAGGACGGCGCCTCGCCGCTCCTGGTCCTTAGCCGGGACACGGCCGCGCTCGCGCCCGGGGACCGCGTCGACGTCGTCGGAATCCCCGGCTGGGACGCGACGCGTTTCATGCTCCGGGAGGCCGCGGTCCGCAGGAACGGGCACGACGAGGAGCCGCCGCCGCTCCGCGTCCCGGCGCCCCTGTCCCCGACGACGACGTACGACTCCCACCTGGCGCAGCTCGAAGGCGTCCTCGCCAATGTGACGGCGATCGGCGACGAGTTCCACCTCACGATCCGCAACGGGGACGACGATTTCATCGCCCGGATCGACCGCGCGCCCGGCGAGCCCACGCCCCCGTCCTGGCAGATAGGCAGCAGCGTGGCCGCAACCGGCATCTACCGGCTCCGCTACGACGTGAACCGAAACCCGATGGAAATCGAGGTCCTCATGCGGAGGCCCGGCGACCTGGCCGTCACCCGGACCCCGCCCTGGTGGACCGTGACCCGCGCGCTCTTCGCCGCCGGGCTCCTCGGCGCCCTGGCCCTGATCGTCGCCCTCTGGCTCGTCTCGCTCCGCAGGCGCGTCAGGACCCAGACCGAGCAGATCCGCCGTCAGCTCGAGAGGCAGACCCGGCTCGAGGCCGAGCTTGAGCGCGGCCAGCGCCTGCGCTCGCTCGGGCTCCTCGCGGGCGGCATCGCGCATGACTACAACAACCTGCTGACCGTCATCATGGGCAACCTGACCCTCTCCATGCTCGACGAGAAAGTGATGGCGATGGTCGGCGACACCCTGCGCGAGGTGGAGAGCGCCTCGAGGCGCGCGCAGAAGCTGACGGTGCAGCTGCTCACCTTTGCCAAGGGCGGGGACCCGGTGCGGGAGGCCCTGTCGCTGCCCGAGGTCGTGGACCGGGCCGCCGAGCTCGCATCGGGCGAAGCCGGGCTGCGGGTCGAATTCCGGCCCCCGCCCGGCCTCTGGCCGGTGAACGCCGACCGCGCCCAGCTCACCCAGGCGATCGAAAGCTTCCTCTGCTTCTCCCTCGCCTCGCTCCCGCTCGGCGAGACCATCCATGTCGAGGCGTCCAACCAGGAGCTTCGGGAGGACGACACGAGTCCGGTCGCGGCGGGGCGCTACGTCCTCCTCCGCATCTCCGAGCACGGCAGGGGGATCCCGGCCGACCAGCTGAAGGGGATCTTCGACCCGTACGTGGCCGTCGAGTTCGGGAAGGAGAGGCTCGGCCTCGCGACCGCCTACTCGATCATCCGGCGGCACGGCGGCAATGTCGACGTGAACTCCCCGGGAGGCAGCGGCGCGGACTTCAGGATCTGGCTGCCCTCGGCGACGCCCGGGCCGGCGGCGAGCGCCCCCGCCCCGGAAAAGGCGGCGAAAAGGTCCAGGCGGCTCCTCCTCATGGACGACGAGGAATGCATCCGCACCCTGGGGAAGCGGGTCCTGGAGAAGATGGGGTTCCTTGTCACGGCCGTCAGCAACGGCGCGGACTGCGTCCAATCCTACCGGGAGGCCTACCAGTCGGGCCGTCCGTTCGATTTCGTGATCCTCGACCTCACCGTTCCCTCGGGCATGGGGGGGGAGGAGGCCATGGCCGAGCTTCGCCGGATCGATCCCGGGGTCCGCGCCATCGTCTCAAGCGGGTACTCGGGAGACCCGGTGATGTCCGACTACAGGAAATTCGGCTTCTGCGCGGTGGTCCCCAAGCCCTACGACTGCAAGGCGCTTGCCGCGGTGATCGACGGATTGGAGTGAGCCTCCCCGCCGGCGCGGGCTACGGGCCCCCGGCCACGTAGTTGAAGAAGCCGCGGGTCTGCGCGCGGGCGTTCTCCGTGAGGATCAGGCCCTCGGCTCCCGGGCACGAGCGGATGAGTTCGAGGCCGCCCTCGACGCCCGCGATGAAGGCCGACGTCGAAAGCATCCCGGCCTGGAGGCAGGTCTCCGCGATCACGGTCGCCTGGGTGCAGCCGTTCGCCACCGGCCAGCCCGTGCGGGGATCGATGATGTGCCCGTAGCGCCGGCCGCCCAGCACAAACGACCGGATGTAGTCGCCCGAGGAGGCGATGGATTTGCCGCTGAGCCCGACGCTGCCCCAGGTCTTCCCCGGGTTTTTCGGGTCCTCAAGGCCGACATGCCAGGCGGGGCGCCCCGGCGGGGCTCCGGACGCGCGGAGGTCGTGGCCGAAGTCGACCAGCGCGTCCGTGACGCCGTGGTCCTTGGCGATCAGCGACACGATGTCGACCGCGTACTCCTTTCCGAAGCCCCCGAAGTCGAGCGCCATCCCGGGCTCGGGAAGGAACACCCTGCCGGGCTCGCGCCTCACCTTCCTCCAGCCGACCAGGCGCAGCGCCCCCGCGATCTGCTCCGCGGTCGGAACCGCGGGAGGGTCCGCCTTCCAGTTCCAGATCCGGATGAGGGGAAGGGCCGTGGGGTCGAGGATCCCGCGGGTCATGAAGTGGATCGTGTCGCAGATTCCGAGGAGCCCCTCAGCCTCCGGGTCCACCGCGACCCATTGCCTGCCCGCCGCGTCGTTGATCCGGCTGACAAGGCTCTCGGGCTGGAACCGGGAGTACTTGGCCTCGAAAGCGCGGACCCAGCCCTGCGCCGCGGCCTCGAAGCGCGACGCCTGGGCCTCCCCGCCGGGCGCCGTGTACTGCACCTCGCAGACGGTCGCCATGGCGCGGAACGAGAGCTTGCGGAGCGGAAGGTCCGCTCCCCGGGAGGTCGCGGCCGGTTCCGGCGCCTTGTCCTGCCTGGAGACGATGCCCATGGAATTAAGCCAGATCCGGCGTTGGGTGCCCGCTTCCCCCTTGTCAGCCGTTCCGCGAGATCTCGACCGACGAGATCTGGAAGCTCACGTTCAGGAGCGTCGGCTTCGCCCGGTCGGTCTGCATCGAGCACTGCTCGATGCCGATGTAGGGCGAGCGCTTGCTGAGCGCCAGGTAGAACTGCTTCAGCGTCGCCCAGTCGACGCCGGTCACGCTGAACTGGAGCGTGTGGACCGAGAAGTGGCCGCTGCTGTCGTTCTTCGATTCGCCGCTCGTGTAGTGCTGGAGGCCCACGTCGCCCGCGATGGCGTTCACCTCCGCGAGGAGGCGGGTCGCATCGAGGGTGCGGACCGGGTCCAGCCGGCTGGCGGCGGCCTGGGCGCTCGCCTCGATCATCGCGCGGTTCGAGAGCCAGAGCCGCTGCTCGTTCAGGCTGCCCGAGGTGGCCCGGACCGCGCGGATCGTGCGGCCCGTGCGGCCGGCGATGCTGGAGACCCAGACCGCGGCGGCGAGAACGATGAAGCCCGCCAGGAGGACCTTCTCCCTGAGGAGGCGCGAGAGGAAGAAGGCGCGGATCGTGCGGATCATGAGGTGGCCGGGGCGAGCGCCCCGGGTTTGAAGGTCACCACGAGCGTGAAGGTCACCACGTTGTCCCGCGCCCGCTGGTCGCGGATCTCGACCCGGTCGACGCCGCTCTCCTGCTCGAGCGCCGTCTTGTAGCCGGCGATTTCGCCGGCGTTGTTCGTCTGGGCCTCGATCTGGATCGCGTTGAGCGCGCTCGCGGTCGCCCGCAGGAACTGGATCGCGGGGGGGCTCTTCGGAAGCGCCGTCTCGGGCGAGACCGCGGAGATCATCTCGAGCGGCAGGAGGCGCTTCGTCGACAGGTCGTCGATCCGGTTCGCGAGATCCTGCTCCTCCATGATGTGGGCGACGGTCGACTTCTGGGCGGCGACCTTGGCCAGCCGGACATTCTGCCAGAGCCCGACGCCGAAGAGCGCCAGTTCGCCGAGCGCCATGGCGGCGCAGGCGAGGAGCGAGCCGACGGCGACCCGCCAGAGGATCATGCCGCGGCGCCGCGACCGCGCCAGGGCCCGCAGGTCCCCCTTGTCGCGCACATCGAGCGCGTCCACGAGGTCCGTGGCGAGGCTCAGGCGGACCCCGCCCGTCTCGAATGCGAGCTCGCGGTCGCTGCCGCCGGCCCGGGCGTCGGGCGGGGACGCAAGGTCCACGATCTTCACGGCCTCCCCCGCCGACTTGATGAGGCGATCCCGGATGGGCGCCCGTTCGGCCTCGGGCGTCTCGGGAGCCACCGGCTGGTAGAGGACGGCCGAGGGGACGGGGCCCCGGTCCCAATGGATCGCCGTAAGCCCCTCCGGGGACGAGAGGACGAGCGTCGTCGCCGGCGCCGCCCCGTAGCCCAGGAAGGCCGCGAACGACGGGATCACGAATTCGGCGCCCTTCCACGTCTCCACCTGCTCCACCGTGAACCGCCGGCGGTAGGACGCAAAGGCGAGCGCACGGTCGGAGCCCTCCGGCCAGTAGTAGCCGTAGTAGAGCTGCGCCAGCGGGAACGGGGAAAGGGATTCGATCGCGAGCCCGACCTGGGCCACCACGTCGGCCCTCGTGGCCGCGGGCTGGACCGGAACCGGGCGCGAGAAGAAGACCGCGTCCGGAAGGAAAACGACCTTCGGGGGGGGCGGTCCGGCCCGCAGGAAATCAAACGGCGAGGCGCACATGCTCAGGGTTGGGATACGGGCGTGGGGGGGGGTTGGGGGATCTCATCATCTTCGAGCATTTCCAGGACCGTAAAGGGATAATTGATGCTTTGCGAGGCCGCGGCGGCGGCCGTCGCGCTGTTCGCCGTGGTGGAGGGGGTGGCCGTATTGGTGACCGAGGTCGATGCGGTTGTAGACGCGCTGCTGGCCGCCGCGGTTGCATTGGTCGCGCTCGTCTGGTTCGTCGTCGCCCCGCCCTGGGGCGCAACGACGGCCGAGAGCCGGTACTGGGAATGCCCCTCGTGGACGGTGATCGTGACGCGCAGCGCCGAGATGGTGGTCCCAAACTGGGTCGAGTTTCCGCCGACCCCGGCGACCGCCGCCACGGTCGCGGTGTTGAGGAACCACTGCTGGCCCTGCTGGGCATACTGGCCCGCCCCGTCGAGGTAGTCCTTGAGGTGCTGCTGCTGCGCGTCGGTGTACTGGCCCGCGGCGGCCATGACATCCGCATTGGCCCCGTTCACGTCGGGCTGGGGATAGTTGAAGATCGAGACGTCGTCCACGAACCTCCAATAGTAGTCGTTCGGAAGGCCGTTCTCGTCGAAAAAGACGTCCTTGGCGTAGTCCACGGCGGCGAGCTCGCTGAAGGTGCGCATCGGCCTGGCGGGCTCGGTGTAGGGGATGTCCGCGTTCTGGTAGTCGGGGGTGAGGGACGTCGTGTAGACGTAGCCGCTCTGCATCCAGCCGCACAGGGCGTCGGCCAGCTTCTCGGCGTCGGCCGGCGCCATCTGCCAGTTCTCGAAGAGGTTCGTCAGGGTGGTGATGTCGGCGCGGGCGAGCGGTATCTTTCCGCTCTCGTCCTGGAACTGGATGTCCACCGTGCGCCCTTCCGAGGGCGACCATCCGGCCCAGCCCAGGGGGTCGCTCCAGCCCTCGGACGGGCTGTGGAGGCCGTTGTCCGCCTCGCGGAAATCCTCGAGGACCGCGATCGTGACCTCGAGCGCCGAGAACGCCTCCTGGCGGAGCCGGTGCGACTCGTACTGGCGGACCTCGACCAGGAGGTCGTTGCCGGCCTTCTCGATGAAGGCCGTGAGGGCGACCGCCGTGAAGATGAGCGAAACGAGGACGAGCACGATGACGGAGGACCGTTCGCGGGGATCCCTGGGGGGGGGATTCGGGGGATTCACCATGGGTTCGGGAGCCCCTGGCCGACCGCGGGGACGACGACGATCGCCTCGCGGGTCAGGCGCTCGTAGACGAACGTCACATGGATCCGCTGCGGCATCAGCGGATTGCCGCTGCTGTCGGTCCGCAGAGCGGTCTCCGTCGTCCATTTGTTGAAGTCCGTGTCGAAATAGTCGTACGCGAGCGCGGTCACGAGCGGGGAGATGAGCGTCTCGCGCGGCGGGTCGTCGTTGAAATGGTTCTCGAGGTCCGAGTGCCAGAGCATGTAGAGCCCCTTGCCCCGCTTCACCTCGAGGGAGCAGTAGACCTCGGGAAGCGGGCTTCCGGGCCACCGGAGGATGCGCCCGCCCGTGAGCTGCATGTAGGTGATCAGGTTCTCCTGGCCCTCCCCGTCGGGCTTCACCGGCTGGATCCCGACCGGCGTCGAATTCGCGGCGGCCGTCGGCGGAAGCGTCGCGTGGATCATCTCGCGCTGCAGGAAGCGGGTGACGGCGCGGACATGCTGGTCGAAGAGGCGCACGTCGGCGTTCTTTCCCCAGAGCTCCCCCATCGAGAAGATGAAGGTGTTGAGGCCCACGAGGACGAGCCCCACGAGCGCGATCGAGAGCACGACCTCGATCAGCGTGAAGGCCCGCGCCCTCATTGGGCCGTCCTTCCCTGGACGAGCGCGATCCGGCTCGCCGCGTTCTGCCTGAGGGTCGTGCGCGCGGTCGGGTCCGACCACGTGGGCCGCACCAGCATGAAGGTCTCGACGACCGTCTTCGGCTGGGCCGCCGACATGTCGCTGATGACGCAGGTGAAGGTCACCGTGAAGAGGTCGGTCGTCTCCGTCGGCTCGGCGTCGCAGGTCCACTTGATGTGCCGGGGGCCGTCGTCAAATTCCGCGCCCGCCTGGGCCGTCGGGAGGTCGGACTGGCCGAGGAGCTGCGAGCGCGCATAGGAGACGTCGACGTCGTTCACGTTCGAGCGCGACGCGGCCTCGTAGCTGTTCAGGACGTTCAGGTACGCGCCGCCGAGAACGACGGCCGTCAGGCCGAAGATCATGAGGGCGACGACGACCTCGATCAGCGTGAATCCCCTACGGCGTGGCATCGGTCTTGGACAGGATGGGCGCGCAGGTCCAGGGGTCTATCGAGAGGAGGTGCGCCCCTGCGTTCGTCCGGATCTGGGCGCGGAAGGGGGTGCAGGTCCCGTCGTCATAGAAGGTCACGGAGGTGAGCGGCTCGGTCTCGACCACGATGCCGCCGATCAGGATGGAGGAGCTCGAGTTGGACTCGGCGGGGTGAAAATCGATCACGAGGTCGTCCGGCCCCGCGACGGCGACCTTCTTCTGCCCGGTGCCGTCGTTCAGGATGAAGGCGCGCGTCCTCGTGTCGTAGGTCACGATCACGCTCTTCTGCTCCTCGAGCGCCTCCTTGCGCGCCGCGGCGCACACCTTCCAGAACTGGTCGTCGGGCGATGCGTTCTTTTCGGTGAGGAGCGCGGTGGACCCGCCGACGAAGATCCACCCCAGGAGCCCGATCAGCGCGACGGCCAGCAGGATCTCGACGAGCGTGAATCCCCCCGGTTCACCAGTTTCCGATGTCGTCATCGGTTCCGTCCGTCTTGTCGGGACCCTTCGACCAGAGATCGTAGCCATCCTTGTTGTGGGAGCCGGGGCACTTGTATTGATAGGGTTCGCCCCAGGGATCGAGGATCGGGACCTTGGTCCCCTCGGCGAGATACGGGCCGCGCCAGCGGTCCGCCTTGTTGGCCGGGGCGGTCAGGAGGGCCTGGAGGCCCTCGTCCGTGGAGGGATAGCTGCCCATCTGCAGGCGGTAGGTCACCAGGGGGGTCTTCATGCTCTGGTTTACGAACAGCTTGGCGATGTCGACCTGCGACCCGCCGAAGAGCTTGCCCACATTGGCGATCGTGAGGCCCGCGAGGAGGGTGATGATGGCGATGACGACAAGGATTTCGATGAGGGTAAATCCGCGACGCTTGGAGTTTTCGGGGAAGCGCATGACACATCCAGAATTACGTAATACCATGGCCTTGTCGAGACGCCTCCCTGCCGGTGGAAGTTTCACGGATGGCCGCGATTTCGGGGGAGCGGTCACGATCGGCGCCGTTCATGGGTGGAGGATTGAGACCGAACCCGCCGCCCATGGTTCGACGTTTCCGCGCGAAGCGGGGCGGGCGGGCGGCATTCAGGTCCGGGCGCGCTTGGCGAGGGCGGGAGCCGAAGGGCTCCGGGGACGGCGGCCCCCGAGCGCAACCCGGCTGTCGCGCCACCGGAGGATGGGCGCCTCGAACCCGTGGTAGAGGGCGGCGCTCGCGGCCAGGCACACCCCGACATAGGAGGCGATGCCAACCGTCGTTCCGTAATGAAACTGCATGTGGGACAGGACCGTCGTGCTGACCATCAGGTTGACGAGGTAGAGGGAGTAGGACCACCGCGCCACGGCCCGGACCGGAACGGCGAAGGCCCTGCCCCCAAGGCTTGTGCAGGTCGACGCCCAGGGCAGGAGGAGGACGCTCCCCAGGTTGACCGCCAGCGGCAGGAAGACCCGCGCGGCCGTCGAATGATCGGGATCACCAATCCCCATGTAGGCAAAGGACGCGCCCAGGACGGCGATCCCCGCGGCGAGGCTTGGAAGCCGAAGGCGGGTCCACGCCTCCGGGAACCGGCGGAAGAGCGCGACGGCCGCCAGGCCCATCGCGATCGAATCGGGACGGTAAAGGACGACTTTCGTGATCCCGCGCTCCCAGTCCTCGGGCGTGAGCGTCGTCGCCCGGAGGAGCACGGGCAGGCCGATCATGACGGCCGTGAGCGCCCAGTAGAGCCTCTTGAAGGGAATCCGCATGAGCCGCAGGCCGAGAAAGAGCCCAAGCGGGAACAGGAGGTAGAACCATTCCTCGACCGAGAGGGACCAGGATTCGGCGAAGAACCACGCCCTCTGCCCGGTGAAGTTCTGGAGGAAGAACACATACCGGGGAAGGAGCGGGGCGGGATCCGGGAGCCCCCTCGCCTTCTGGAAAACCCACCAGAATCCGACATTGATGAGGAGGAACAGATAGTAGTTCGGAAGGGTCCGGAGCGCCCGCCGCACCCAGAATTTGGCGGCGACCCCGGGCTCCGAGAGCGACGGACCGAGATCGAGGAGGAGGCCGCCGATCAGGAAGCCGCTGAGCGCAAAGAAGAGCGTGACCCCGATCGTCCCCGCCTTGGTCCAGATGACCGGCGAGCCGTAGCAGAGGTAGTAAAACAGGGCCCCGTGCTGGAACACGACAAGCGCAATGGCCACCGCCCGCATCAAATCGAGTCCGTGGACCTTCTTATGCATCCGAGGGAGCGAACGTCGCGGAAAGCCCCGCCGAAGTACAGGTCTAACCTCGGACGTCGCCGATCCCGGGGGGAGGCGGGGTCCCCGGCCCCGGGGGGGACGGGCGGCCCGGAAACCGGCGCCGGAATGACGTAACAAAATTACCATTAGCTTTTTACTTAACAAATTGAGCCCGATTCGAGGTTTGGGCCTCCGAAAAGGCCGATTCCGGCCGGCGCTCCGAAATCCGCCCCGGGCCGAAAGAATCCCCAAAAAGCGCCGCTTTGCCTTCATTCGAGGGGAAATCGGCCGATGACCTTATCCGTACACGCATATCCTCCAATAGCAGGCCCATTTTCCCAAGCATGACGATCGGTGAGTTTGAGATCCCCCGTCGACGCGTGCGCTCCGGCGCGGCCGCGGCCGCATGCCCGGCTTGGGCCGTCCCGCCAGGGCCACCCCCATCCTAGGCCGGTCATGGTGATGAACGAAACGGCCCCGCCGGCCCCCACGATCCTCATCGTCGACGATGAGCCGGTCGTCCTCGACGCCCTCCGGCTGACCCTGGAGCGCGAGCATTACCGGGTCATCGCGTGCTCCAATCCCCAGAAGGCGCTCGCGGTCCTCGAGGAGCAGGATGTAGCCGTCATCATCTCCGACCAGAAGATGCCCGAGATGCCCGGGCACGAATTCCTGATCCAGAGCCGGCGCCTGCGTCCGCAGGCCTCGAGGATCCTGATCACCGCCGTCCTTTCGCTGCCGACCGTGATCGACGGCATCAACAAGGGTGAGATCTTCCGCTTCGTCGCCAAGCCCTGGCTCCGGGAGGAGCTCCTGGCCACCGTGCGCAACGCCGTCCAGCGAAACGACCTCATCATGCACAATGAGGCGCTGCAGGCCCAGACGCAGCAGCTGAACGCGCAGCTGATGGTCGCCAACAGCGAGCTCCAGCAGCAGCTCCAGGACCTGGAGCAGAAGCGCCAGAAGCTCGACGCCGCGAACGGGGAGCTCCGCGCGCGCTACGAGAGCTCGCTCGAGCTCTGCCGGCGCATCCTGACGGCGTTCGACCCAATCCTCGGCGGGCAGGCCAAGGCCCTGACGGCGATCGCGACCAAGATGGCCGAATGCGGGCCCTTCTCGGACGAGGAGCGCCATGCGCTCTGCTCCGCGGCGTGGCTCTGCGACCTCGGCCTGATCGGCGTCCCGCGCGAGCTCCTTCGCTCGTTCCGCCGGACCCCGGAGCGGCTGACCGACCGCGAGCGCGTGATGCTGCACAATCATCCGATCTACAGCCAGACGCTCGCCGCGCTCGTCGACCCGCGCGCCGACGTGGCCGAGACGATCCGCGCCCACCACGAATGCTTTGACGGCTCGGGCTATCCCGACGGCGTCGAGGGCAAGACAATCCCCTGGGCCGCGCGCTGCCTTGCGGTGGCGGTCGGCTTTGTCGAATCGGACCGGCCGAAGCACGCGGCGATCGAGGCGATCCTCTCCAAGTCCGGAAGCGTCTACGACCCGGAGGCCGTTCGGCTCTTCGTGAGGGTCATGCAGCTCGTCAATCTTCCGAGGCAGGTGCGGGAGATCCTTCTCGGCGAGCTGTCGCCGGGCATGGTGCTTGCGAGCGGCATCTACAGCCCCCACGGGCTCCTCCTGGTCGGCGAAGGCCAGGCTCTCGGCCCGGCGACCATCACCAAGATCCTGAACCACAACGAGGTAACGCCGATCGAGCAGCGCCTCCTTGTGTATTCTTGAGCGAACCCGCCTCCGCGCCGCTTTTTGGGGGGGCGGGCCCATCCCGCGGCCTTTGGGGTAAAGTTCGGCCGGCGGACGCCGAAGGGGTAGGCACCGGCGATCGTCGAGAGCCGGGACCCATGCATTTTCCGTCTCCGCACCCAAAACCGACCCGCATCCGGAGGGCGCGGGCTTGAGCCATGGCGCCCACCGCCTCCGCCGCCTCCCCGTTCGCCCAGCGCGTCATCATCGGCGTCGGGGACATGGCGGTTTCGAACAATGCGGAGCTTGTCCTGAGCACCTATGCGCTCGGCTCCTGCATCGGGGTCGTCGCCTTTGACGCCGGGATCAGGGCGGGGGGCATCCTCCACCTCATGCTCCCGGATTCGGCCATCGCGCCCGACCGGGCCGCGAAGCAGCCGGCCCTTTTCGCGGACACGGGGCTGGCGATGTTCTTTCGCTCGCTCGGCGGGCTCTATGTCGAGCGCGCGAGCCTCCGGTTCATGGTCGCCGGAGGCGCCAGCGTCCTCGGCGGGCCGGATCCGTACAGGATCGGCGAGCGCAACACCCGCGCGACGCTCGATTACCTGGAAAAGAACGGCTACACCGTGCGGAATGTCGCCGTCGGGGGCGGCGTCAACCGGGCGCTCCACCTGGAGCTGGCGACGGGCACGGTGACGCTGAAGACCCCGCTCGAGGAGTCCCACTTCTCGCTGGCGGACTGACGGAACCCTAGAGGGTCACCGAGCCGTTCGTCAGGCTGTCGCCGAGGCGCGCCGAGGCGCGCTCCAGGACGACGGGGAGCGCCGCCTCGAGGATCGCGGAGGTGAAGCCCATCTCCTCGAGAAAGGCGCCGTTCACCGCCCCCCGGTAGGAGTCCTCCCCGACGCCGGGCCCGAGCGACGCCGCCAGGTACCGGGCGGCGTTCAGGTGCGCCAGGAGGCTGCGCGCCTCGGCCGGCGCCTCCTCGGGCTTCATCTGGAACTCCGCGGCCACCGCAAACAGCTCGGGAAAATGCCAGGTCCTCAGGAGCTTCGCGCCCACCTCGGCGTGGCTGTAGCCGAAGACCGACCGCTCGGCCTCGTCCCACGTGCAATTCGTCCTCTCGCAGTGCGCCCGCACCGCGTCGTAGAACGCGGCGCCGCTGTGCGCAAGGGCGAGCTTGCCGAGGCCGCACACCAGTCCCGCCGTGTAGGCCGATTGGGGCTCGAGCCGGCCCGTCAGCTCGGCCAGAACCTCCGCGGCGAGCGCCCGGCAGAGGGCGTGGCGCGCGAAGTCGCCCGGCCCCCACCGCAGCGCGTTCATCTGGCCCCCGTCCCAGCGGCTCACAAGCGCGAGGGCGGCAAGCCGGTAGATCTCGCGCTCACCGAGGCGGATGATGGCATCCTCGACCGTGTCCACGGCCACGGCGCTGAAAAAGGCGGAATTGGCGAGCCGGAGCGTCGCCGCGGCCAGCGCCGCATCGAGCATGATGATCGACTCGACCTCCTGGGCCGTCCCCTGCTCGTTCTGGAGCGCGGCGACGAGGCGGGGCAGGAGCGTCGGGGCGCAGGGCAGGCACACCGCGCGCGCGCAGACGGTATCGAGGGAGGGCGGCTTCTCGTGGGTCATGGGGCGGAAAGCGGCCGGCGCGGCGCGGAAAACCCAACGGCAGCGGCTGCGACAGTGTCGGTCAGGGCCTGTTTGGATTCCATGGTTGCGGGCATGGCCGTCCAGTGAGGACAGCCGTCCCTGCCAGGTCTTTCGGCACGGGGGGAAAATTCTTGAGGGCAAAGGCGGGCATCGCCGGGGACCGGGGGGGATCCGTTGGGGCGCGCCGCTAGAAGGCGGCCATCATCTCCTTGTGAGCGCGGTCGAACGTCTCCAGGGAAACCGCGCCGCCCTTCACATAGCGCTCAAACCAGGCCCAGGAATCCTTCTCGTCCAGCAGGCCCCCCGGGGAGAGGACCTGGCTGAAGACCCTGTTCTTCGCGTGCTCCGATCCGAACAGCCGCAGCGAAACCACGTCGCGGATCCGCCGGTCGGGGTACAGGTTCACCTTGATCCTGTTGTGATCGCGGCCGCTCCTGTTGACCGCCGCGACCGCCTTTGCGGCCGACCGGAGCATGAACTCGTACAGGCGGTCGTTGTCGACGGGGCCCTCGAGGCGGCACCACAGGTGGAATCCCCGGCCGCTTGCAAGGACGAGCGGGGTGCATCCGAGCCCCGCGAGGTGGTCCCGGAGCACGGTCACGGCGAGCTCCATCTCGGGGATCACGACCGTGTTGTTCGTCTTGTGATTGTTGTCGAGGTTGAAGCAGAAGAGGTCGCTCGAGCGGTCGCCAAAATAGAGGCACAAGTTGCTCTCCTTCGCGACATGGGAGCGGAAAAGCCCGTCCAGGCGGTGCTCCGGGATGTTGGCCAGCTTGTATTTGTGGAGAAGGCCCGTGAGCGTCAGCTCCCCGTACTCGAGCGTCACGCCGTCCGAAAGCAGCTCGTCGAGGAACGCAAATCCGTACCGGCGCGTCTCCACCTTCGCGCGGTCCTTCGGCAGGCCGCGGTAAAACTCCCGCAGGAGGGCTATTCTTCGATCCATCGCCTCACCTCCCCGAAGTCCGAGAAGCCCCGGGCCCTGTTGTCCCCGAGCGGCTCGCGCCGCTCCATGATCGGATAGTACACCTTGACTCCGTATCCGTCGCCGTAACGGATGTTGAAGGGATCATCGTCCACCAGGTGGCTGATCCCCCAGGCCCGGCAGAAGACGATCTTGTTCCAGGCCATGAAGAGGTGGTCGAAAGGAATGCCGTTGTCGGCAAGCCACCGCCTCGTGCAGGCGTTGGCCCGCCTCAGATCCCGGTGCGTGCAGATGACGATCCGCCAGCCGCTCGCCCGGAGCCAGCGCATGAAGTCGACGCCGTCCCCCCTCGCGCGCGCAAGCTCGTAGCAGCGCTGGTGAACCTTGTACCGGAAAAACGAATACTCCGTGCTGAGGAGGTCGCTCTCGTCCCTGGAGGCGGCCCGGAGCCGGGCCAGGTAGTTGCCAAAGACCTCCTCGGAAAAGGCGTAGCCGCGGTCGTAGGCGAACGGCGTCCCCTGCAGGGTCTGCGTGAAGTTGTTGAGCGTGTCGTCCAGGTCGACGGCTATGGTTTTGCCCGGCATCAACCTCGGGGAGGGAAGTTCCGCGTCTTCAGCCATTTATAAGTCGGACTATCAATATTTTATGCATCCCCCGTCACGCCTTCAAGATAAAGGCCCCGCGCGGGCGGGGCAACCCCCGATTGGCTGCTTTCCCGGGCAAAAAGGCGTTAAGCACCCCCCCCGTTGTGACGATAACCCCTCTGATAAAATGCCATGAATCCCGCGCACCCAGCCGACCCGAAATCCCGCCCAGAACCCTTCCTTAGGTCCGGTCCGCTTCGCGACATCCTCTGGGGCAGGCCGGTCTTCCGCGCGCCCCCGCTTGCGAACCCGGGCGCGGTCACGGACTCCCTTCCGCTTCGCGCGCATTTTTGTCCGTTCCGACGCCAGCATGAGTCTCCCGCGTGCGGGCCGCTTCGCGCGGCTTGATCGGCCCCGCCGTGCGGCCCATGCCAGCGGGCCGCAGGGTGGGCCGACTCCGTAAAAGGTTTGAATTGCTGGCGCACGCAATAATGAGTCGAATCTTTCCGTGTCTGATCACATGTCGCTAGGCACCAGACTGAGCATCATCGCTAGAGTTGCCGCAGGGCTGGTGGCCTTGCTCGCGGCCGTTGCGCTCGCGGGCTGGACGCTGCACCTGCCCGTGCTGCAGACGTTCGGGCTCCCGTGGAGGCCGATCGGCAATGTGTCGGCCTATTGCTTCATCCTGAGCGGCGTGGCGATCGCGCTTCGCAGCGAAAAATCCGGGCGGACGGCCTCGGCCGCCGCGTGGACCTTCGCCCTCGCGGTCGCCGCCCTTTCGCTTCTGGGCGTGATCGCCACCGTCTTCCCGTTCGACCCCGCCGCGAGCCCCCTCCTGAAGGCCTTGATCAGCACGCCCGCTCCGCTCCAGACGCCGAGCGGGGGCCAAAACCTTTTTCCCAACACGACGCTGCCGTTCCTCCTCCTCGCTGCCGGCATGCTGCTCCTCGGCAGGACCCGGCCTTCGGCCTTCGACGCCGCGGGCTGGCTAGGCCTGGCCGTCGCCAGCGTCTCCCTGCACATCCTCCTCAGCTACCAGTTCGTGTTCCAGGACGGAAACGCCATCCGGATGTCGCCGGCCAGCGCCCTGTTCCTGCTGGCCCTCGGCTGCGCGCTCACGATCACGCGCCTGGACGCCGGCATCCTCCGGGACTTCGGGCCCGACAGGCCGATCGGGGGCATCGCCTGGCGGCTCCTCGTGATCGGGCTCCTCGTCCCCCCCGTCCTTTTCGCGCTCCAGTCCTGGTGGTTCCGAAGCCTCGGGGAGAGGATGAGCAACCAGTCCGTCTATTTCGCCACGGCCTACGCCATGGCGTTCCTGGGCCTCATCACGGTGCTGCTTCGCAGGATGGCGGACATAGACCGGCACCGCAACGAGGCCGAGGCCGCGCGCGGCGAGCTTCTCGCCCGGGTGCAGCAGCAGGCCGCGAACCTCCAGTTCGAGGTGGCCGAGCGCACGTTCGAGCTGCAGGAAAGCAGCGAGAGGCTCGAACTCGCCCTCCAGTCCTCGGCATCGGGCGTGTGGGACTGGGATCCGGCCACGGGCCGGACCATCTGGAACGAGCACCAGTGCTCGATCTACGGCCTTGCGCCCGGTCAGTTCGACGGCCGGCAGGAGACCTGGCTGTCGCTCGTGCATCCCGAGGACCGCGCGAACGCGCAGGCCGTCACGCAGCGGGCGCTGAATTCGGGGGTCCACTTCGACAACGCGTTCCGCATCGTCACGCCCTCGGGCGCCGTGCGCTACATCGAGGCCCACGGCTTCGCCCACAGGAGCGCCGACGGCGCCCGCATGCGGGTCATCGGCGTCGACCGCGACGTGACGCACATGCGTGAATCCGAGCGGGCGCTCATCTCGCTCGCCCAGCGCCTCCAGTTCGCCCTGGGCTCGGCCGGCTACGGGATCTGGGAGGCGGACTGCAGGACCGGCCACATCGAATTCGACGACAGGCTGCTCGACATCAACGGCCTGCGCCGCGAGGACACTGCCGCCGGCGGGGACAACCACCAGCGGACCCTGCACCCGGAGGACGCCAAGGCGGCAAAGAAGGCGTTCGCGGACGTCCTCGCGGGGCGCTGCGAGAACTACGGCGACTGCTTCCGGATCGTCCGGCCGGACGGCGAGGTGCGCCACATCGAGGCCCGCGGCTTTCTGCAGCGGTCGCCGAAGGGCGAGCCCCTGCGCGTCATCGGGCTGAGCCGGGACGTCACCGCCGACCGCGAGCTGCGCGAGCAGCTGCGGATCGCGGAGGAGCGCTGGCAGCTTGCGCTCGCGGGAAACAACGACGGGCTCTGGGACTGGAACGTCACCACGAACGAGCTCTACTTTGACAACCGCTGGGCCGAGATGATCGGATACGGCCCCGGGGAAATCCCGCGCCACTACGACGAATGGGAGAAGCGGGTGCACCCGGAGGACGTCGAGCTGTCCCGGGCCGCGACCGAGGCGCACTTCGCCGGTAAGACCCCGTTCTACATGAGCGAATACCGTTTTCGCCACAAGCAGGGGCACTGGGTCTGGATCCTGGACCGGGGCAAGATCGTCTCGCGCGACTCGCTCGGCCGCCCGCTGCGGGTCGTCGGGACCCACACCGACATCTCCGAGAGCAAGGCCTCGGAGAAGCGCCTGCGCCAGTTCGAGGAGATGGCGCTCCAGATGGGAAGACTCGCCCAGATCGGGCCCTGGGACTGGCAGGTCGGGACCCAGAGGCTCACGTGGTCGCCCGAGGTGTTCCGCATCCACCACGCCGATTTGGGCTTCGAGCCGACCCTGGAAGGGATGCTCGCGTTCTACGAGCCGGAGGCCCGGGCCACGCTGAGGGACGCCTTCGACCGGGCGCTCACGCACGGGACCCCGTTCGACCTCGAGCTTCCCATCGTGACCCCCGCGGGCCAGCACCTCTGGGTCCGCTTCCTCGGCAAGGCCGAATTCAAGGCGGGGACGACCTCCCACCTCTACGGCGCCGTGCAGAACATCACCGAGATCCGCGAGTCGGAGAACGCCCGGCGCCGCCTCGAGACCCAGCTCTTCCAGGCGCAGAAGCTGGAGACCCTGGGGACCCTGGCCGGAGGCATCGCGCACGACTTCAACAACCTGCTGACGGGCATCCTCGGCTACCAGGAGCTCGCGCTTGACGGGCTGCCCGACGACCACCCGTCGCGCTCCTGCCTCGATTCCGCGCGCGCCGTCAGCATGCGGGCCCGCGAGATGGTGCAGCAGATCCTGACGCTCAGCCGCAGGCCCGACACCGACCTGGCCTCGGTGGACCTCGCCTACGTGATCGACGAGGCCCGCCAGTTCCTGCGCACCACGGTGCCGGCCAACGTCACGATCGAGTCGGAGATCGCCCCCGGCTGCGGACGCGTCAACGCCGAGGCCACGCAGATCCACCAGGTGCTGCTCAATCTCGGCCAGAACGCGGCCCACGCCATCGGGGCGGCCGGCGGGCTGATACGGATCACGCTCGAGCAGACGGTCGTCGACGCGCAGCTCGCCTCCGCCCTCGGGATCCGCGCCCCGGGCGCCTACGTTCGCCTGTCGATCAGCGACACCGGCCACGGCATGGATGCCGAGACCCAGAAGCGGATCTTCGATCCGTTCTTCACGACCAAGGGCGCGGGCCAGGGCACCGGCCTCGGGCTCTCGGTCGTGCACGGCATCGTGCGGGCGCACAAGGGCGCGATCACGGTCGAGAGCTCCCCCGGGAAGGGGGCCACCTTCTCCATCTACCTGAGGTGCGTCGAGGGGCACGAGGAGGTGACCGAAAACTCCAACAAGGAGACGCCGCGCGGCTCGGGCGAGCTGATCTGCATCGTGGACGACGAGGACTTCGTCCTCAGCTGCGTCGTGAAGGCCGTGGACAAGCTCGGCTACCGCACGGCGGCCTTCGACTCCCCGGAGCTCTGCCTTGAGGCGATCCGCGGGGAGCATTCGGACTGCTCGCTCATCATCACCGACCAGACCATGCCGGGCATGACCGGCACCGAGCTTGCGGAGAAGGCGCGCTCATTCGCCCCCACCCTCCCGATCATCATCATGTCGGGCTACTTCTCCAAGATCTCGCCCGCCATCCTTGAGCGCGTCGAACGCGTCTCGCTTGTCTCGAAGCCGTTCACCTCGGTGGAGCTCGCGACCGCCGTGAACCTGGCCCTCCATCCGGAGGCGACGGGCTCCAACTAAATTCAGGCGGACTGCAGGAGCCCGAGGGCCGACTGCGTGGGCATTCCCGAGTAGGCGGCGATGGCCGCTTTCCCTAGCGCCGCGATGGAGGCCGCGGCGCCCTGCGACGCCTGGGCGGCGGCGGAGGGCGTCTCAATCGCCAAAGCCGCGCTCCCGGATCCCCCTTGCACCTCCGACATGGCCGCCTCCACCTGCGCCTGAAGCCGGCCGACCCCGTCGGACGCTGAAGCCACCTGAAGAAGGGCCCCCGCGACCGCTGCGGAAGCACCGGGACTCGAGGCGCCCACGAGGAAATTTCCCGAGGAATCCTGCGCGACGAGGCTCTGGATCGCCCCCCCGCCGAGGTCGATGCCGCCCACGGACGAGGCGCCGAAGAGCGGGGCGCCGCCAAAGGTCGCCTCCGAGCCTGAAACGACACCCCGAAGCTCCTCCTGGGCCCGGGTGAAATCCCCCCCGGCGCCGGCCGCGCCCTGCGCCCCGTTTGCGAGGCCGGACATCTCGTTCAGAAGCTCGCCCGCGCGCCCCAGGTATCCCGCAGCCGTCTGGACGAAGGCCGCGGTGGTTTGGAGGCCCGCATACGCGGCCTGGGCTCCCGACGGGAGCCCGCCGGCAAAATCGTCGCTCGCCGGCGGGGAAGCCGCCGTTGTCCCGCTAGAGGGAGCCGAGCCCGCCTGCAGCGCCTGCGGGACGTCGCCCCCCACCGACTGGGCCATCGAAATATTCACGGGCGGCCTTTCACCGGCAGGCGCAGGCCGTTCACCAGCGAGCGCGCGGCGCCGGACTTGATCGCCGCGTCCTGGTTGCTGGCCGCGATGTCGCAGTGCACCTCCTTGCGGAAGATGGGGATCTCGCGGGGAGCGACGATGCCGATCTTGACGACATCGCCCTCGATCCGGTTGATGCGGATCTCGATCGAGTCGCCAATCACGATCGCCTCGTTGATTTTCCGGGATAGGACGAGCATGGGGAGGGCCTCAGAACGGTCCGGCCGCGGTCTCACGGGAGGCGATCAGCGGATGCCTCGCCCGGTAGTCGGCGTAGTTGGAGATGACGACCTGGCGCCCGATCCGGGTGCGCCGGTTGACCACGATCGGCCCGATCAGGTTGACGGTCGCCTCCTCGGGCGTCCCCGGCTTCATCGTGAGGATCGTCAGGATCATCGCATCCGAGGCGTCGGCGAGCCCGAGGGCGGCGGCGTCGCTGTCGAAGAGCTCCGGCTCATATCCCGGGATGAATCCGTTCGGCTCCATGACCACGAAATGGACGCATTCGGCGGGGCTGCGGAGCTTCATCCTCATGAACGGATGCCCCCCGTTCTCGCGGAGGAGTTGCGCTCGCGTGTAGTGGGCGAAGCCGACGATGCCCTGGGGCAGCGTGAACTCGTCGACGGGGGTCTCTAGCTCCAGGGATAGCGTATCGGTGAGGACTTTCATCGTGGGGCGGATCAGGCGGTTGTGGTTGTAAGGTAGTTGAGGAGCGTCGTCTGCATGATGCGGGCCGAGGCCTCCAGCACGGCCTGGTAGGACGTCTGGGCCTCCGTGAGCTTCGTGTCCGTCGTGGCCACGTCGGCGCTTGAGTCATTGGAAATGAGCGTGCCCAGGTTCTGCTGGAGGGAGGTGGATTGGGTCTGCTGGGACTGGATCGCCGACTGGATGGCGCTGTTTTCCGCGGTGGCCGAGATCAGCGTGTCGTTCGACGCGGAGAGCTGGGTCTGGGCCGTGGAGATGCCCGCGCTGTCGCCGTTCTGCAGGGCGGTGCGCAGCGAGACGAGCTGGTTCATGAACGAAGCCATGGCCTGGTTGGTGTCGCCCGAGGTGGTCGCCGCGATGCCGGACGAGCTCGAGAGGGGGATGGAGGCCTGCGAGGAGTTGCCCGCGTAGGTGACCGCGGTGATGTCGCCCGAAGCGTCGCGCGTCACCTGGAACGGGGCCTGGTTCACCGCGGTGCCGGCATAGAGGTAGCCCCCCTCGAACTGGGAGTTCCCGACCTGCACGGCCTCCTCCAGGTACTCGTTGACCTGGGTCGCGTAGGTCTGGAGCTGGGACGCGCTTGTGGAGCTGCTGCCGCCCTCGGTTGCGATCTCGTCGGCCGAATTCGAAATCTGGTAGAGCTGCGAGAGGCCCGTGTACGAGGCCTGGCTGACCTGGAGCGCCGTCGTGGCGTTCGCCGAAAACTGGGACTCCTGCTGGTCCTGGCTCACGAGGCCGAGCACGCTCGCCATCTCGGTCGGATTGTCCGACGGCTGGCTGAAGCTGAGCCCGGTCGAGAGCTGGGTCTCGAGGCTGGCCTGCTGCGAATCCAGGTTCTGAATCTGGCTCGCCATGTTGTCGAAGATTGTGTTGGTCGCGATGCGCATGACGCGGGGGAGTCGGTCAGCCCTGGGCCCCGAGCTGGCTTATCTCGTTTCCCAGAATCTGATTGATGATGTTGAAGGTCTCGCTGGACGCCACGTAGGCCTGCTGGTACTGCACGAGGTTTGACATCTCCTCGTCCATGTTGACTCCGCTGATGCTCGAGCGCTGGTTCTCGAGGAGCGTCTGGACGTTCTGCTGGTCGTCGAGGCTCGAGGTCACGTTCGCGACGCTCTGGCCGAAGGTGCTGACCGATCCCGAGTAGAACGACGTGAAGGTGCCGTTGATCGCGTCGCCGGAGGCCGTGGAAAACGACGTGTTCGCGAGCGCGGCGACCGCCAGGGCCGTCGTGTTGTCGCCCGCGCCGCCGGTCCCCGCCGTCAGGGTCGCGGAGCTCAGGCTGGGGTCGAGCGCGATCGTGCCCGCGGTCGTGCCGCTTGCGTCGAAGAAGTTGCTGCCGGTGCCGGTCGGGTTGTACGCCGTGTTGACGGCGGTGACGATCTGGCTCGCAAGGCTGTCGAGATTGGTTCGCAGGGTCTGGATCGGGCCGGTCGACGCGTTGAGCTCCCCCTGGATGGAGCCCCCGCCAAGCGCGAGGGTCGCGGCCGGCTGCCCCCCCGTGACGGCGCCGTTCGCGTAGCTCAGGGTTCCCTGGACCGAGCCCAGTTGGACGAGCGTCACAGGGTTTCCGCTCGTCCCCGGAGTCGTCACGGTGTCCTCTCCGTTGCTCTGCTCGGTCACATTGACCGGAATGATGGCGGCAAGCTGCTCGAGGTCCGCCTCGCGGCTGTCGCGAAGGTCGACGGCCGACCCGGGGGAATTGACCTCCGCGGCCCCGATCTGCGCGTTGAGCCCGGCAATCTGGCCGAGAAGCGTATTGGCGTTCGTGACGTCGCTCGAGACCTGGGAGCCGATGTCCGACTGGACCTGGGAAAGGTTCTTGTCGACGGACTGGAAGGTCTGGGTGAGCGTCGTCGCCTGGCCTATCAGGGCCTCCTGCGTTCCGCTGTCGGACGGCTGCGCCGCAAGCGCCGTGAAGGCGTTCATGAAATTGTCGAGCGCCCCGGCAAGCCCGCTCGCGCTCGTCGTCGAGCTGCTGGAGGCGGAGGCGTCGGTGAGCGACTGTCCGAGGCCGGCCTGGGCCTGCTGGAGAAATCCCTGCTGGGAGGAGTCCGAGGAGGTGAGGCTGATCTGGGAGATGACCTGCTGGTTGAGAAGCGAGTCGGTGTCCTGCTGGACGCTCAGCGCCTGGAGCCCGAGCGACTCCTCGCCCTGCGGCGTCTGAACCTCGCCCTGGCTCCCGAACACGACGTATTCGCGGGAGTAGTTCGGGTTGTTGATGTTCGCGACGTTCTTCGACGTGACCGAAATGGCGACGCTCTGCGCGTTGAGCGCCTGGGCCGTGGAGTCGAGAGCGGAGAAGAGTCCGGACATGGCGCTCTGGGGGTCAGCCTTCCGCGGCAAACGCGGCGGCGCGCTGGAGGGGCGCGACCGTTACGTTCCCCGCAGGCGAGTAGATCTTCGAGAACGAGCCCGGGCGCAGGCGCCGGAGAAGCTCCTGGTGCGTCTCGATCGTCCGGATCAGGAAAAGGCGGTTGTGGCGCGAGATGCGGCGGACGCGCGCCACGAGGCGGTTCAGGTCCTCGACCAGGGCCTCGAGGAGCGGGCGCGCCTCCTCCGGAATGTGCGGAAGGAGGGCGCGCACGGTCACCGAGCCCGGCAGGCCCTGGGCCTGCGCGAATTCGCTGGTCGCCCTCTCGCGCTCCTTGCGGCTGCGGGTCACGACCCTGACCTGCTCGTCGATCTCGTTCGTGGCGCGCAGGACGCCCGCCGCCTCGCGCTTGAGGAGGAACACCTGCTGCTCCTCGAAGATCTGGAGGAGGCGCCCGTACTCGGCGAGTTCGGAGCGCAGGCAATCGGCGATGACCTGCCAGAAGACGTTCATAGGATGCCTTTCGCGGGCGCCGCGGCTGCGGGCGCGCTCGCACGGGGTGTCAGCTGCTGCTCGAGGACGGAGGCCAGCCCGAGCCCGCCGCCCTTGGCGAGGCTCTGCGACATGGCGTCCGTCAGCATGTAGCCGTAGACGTCGCTTCCGGCGCCGCTGCCCATCATGGAGCCGACGCTCTTGTCGAGAAACTGCTTCAGGAGGACCGACTCGAACTGCTGCGAGACGATCTTGGCCTGCGCGGCCGGCGAATCCCCCGCCATGTGAAGCTGGCCGACGAGGTCGGGGGCGAGCGCGGCGGCGGCGTTGATCGGTGTGATTTGCATCGGGTCTAATTGATCACGAGGTCGGCCTGGAGGGCCCCCGCGCGCTTGAGCGTCTGGAAGATCGCCATCATCTCGCGGGTGGAGACCCCGAGCGAATTGAGCGCGGAGGCCAGCTGCTCGATCGTGGGAAGCTCGTTGATCACGATCAGGCTCCCCTTGGTCTCCGTCGCCGACGTCTGGGTGCTCTGAAGGGGGACCGTGGTTCCCTGCGAAAGGGGATTGGGCTGGCTGGCGCCCATGTTGGAGGTGACCGTTATCGTCAGCGAGCCGTCCGCCACGGCGACCTCCGAGATCCGAACGGATGCGGTCGCGACGATCGTGCCGGTGCGCTCGTTGATGACGACCCGGGCCATCGTGTCGGGCGTCACTTCGATGACCCCAAGGTCCGAAATGAACGAGACCTCGCGGCCGGTGTATTTCGAGGGGAGGTGGACCTGGACGGTGGCCGAATCGAGGGCCGAGGTCGACAGGGGCCACACCGAGTTGATCGCGTCCGCCATGCGGGCGGCCGAGGTGAAGTCGGGGTTGTGGAGGAGGAGCCTCAGGTTGCCGTTGTGGACGAACTGGGCCGGAATCTCGCGCTCGACGATGGCCCCGTTGCTGATCGTGCCGACCGTCGGGTGGTTCTTCTGGACCGTAGCCCCGCCGGCGCCGCCCTGGCCGCCGAGGAATCCCCCGATCGCGATCGGCCCCTGGGCGACCGCGTAGGTGTGGCCGTCGCCGCCGAGGAGCGGCGTCTGGAGCAGCACGCCGCCCTGGAGCGTCTTTGCGTCGCCCAGCGAGGCGACCGTCACGTCGATGCGCGCGCCCGACTTCAGGAATGCGCTGATATCGGCCGTGACCATCACGGCCGCCGTGTTCTTCGCCGTCACGTCCTGCTGGGGATTGACCGTGATGCCGTAGCGCTGGAGCACGTTGGCGACGCTGTGGAGCGTCGCGTTCGGGTTGCTGTCGCCGGCCCCTGCGAGGCCGACCACGAGGCCGTAGCCGACAAGCTGGTTGTCCCGGTCGCCCTCGATCAGCGTGATGTCCTTGATCCGCGAGGCCCGCGCCAGCGGGGGGAAAAGGCAGAGGGCTAGGAGCGCCGCCCCAAGGAGGCGCAGGCGGGCCCGCGCGGGCGCTTTGAAAGGGGTCGGGTTCATGGTTGGGGCTCCAGGGGCCGGGCTAGAACGGGCGCAGGAGGTCGTAGAGGCGCGAAAACCAGCCCGCCTTCTCGGCGTCCGTCAGCGTGCCCTTGTTGATGAATTCGACGCGGGCCTCGGCGATGCTGCTCGAGAGGATCGTGTCCGCGCTCGAGATGTCGTCCGGGCGAACGAGCCCGTGCAGGACGACGTACTGGACCTCCCCGGAGAACGAGACAAGGCGCACGCCCTCGATGACCATGTTGCCGTTCGGCAGGACGTCGGTCACGAGCACCGCCGCCTGGGAGGAGACCGTCTGCGAGTTGCTCACCTGGCCGCCTCCGGTATAGGACGACTGCCCCGAGACCTGGAGGCTTGGCAATTGCCCGGCGTGGGTGCCGAGGCCGCTGACTGCCGGCGGAAAGATGAACTGCTGGACGGCGTCGTTCACGCTCGACTGGCGGGTCGACTGCTTGTTCTGCGTGCTCGACGCGCTCGCGGTCTCCTGGACGATGACGGTGATGATGTCGCCGATGTGGGCGGCCTTGTGGTCGGCGACCATGCCGACGCCCTCGGCGGGCCAGAGCGAGCCGGCGCGCAGCGGGAGGGCGGCGCCCAATAGGAGCACATAGCAAACGGGTTTCGGGAAGGTGCGCATCATGGGATTAAAGCCGGACCTCGACCCGGTTTTCCCCGACCACCAGGGCCGGGATCACTTTCAGGGATTCGGGGTTTCGGACGGTGATGATGTCGCCAAGGGCGCCGTTCTGGAGGGCGAGGCCCTTCAGCGTCACGCGCAGGAGTCCCGAGGACGCGGACACCTCGACCACGTCGCCCTTGCGCACGAGCGGCCGGCGGCCGACGTCGTGCCAGGAGAGCATCGCGCCCGCCTCGACGGCGCGGGAGAGGACAAAATCGGTGTCGGGCGCCCCCGCCGGGATGGCGTCTCGCATGCGAAAGGCGTCGATCCGCTTCGCCTCGATCTGCGCCGTGTCGAGCGCGGCCCCCTGGGAAAGGGGCTCCCGGGCAAACCAGGCGTCGGTCCAGAGGGACGCGCGGAGAACGATCGCGTCCTCCTCGACCGGCGCAGAGTCGGCGACAATCCGGAAGCGCACCACCATCGAGGCGCCCGCGCTCGCCGGATACTCGATCATGACGATGCTCCAGGTCGTCGCCGTCTGCTTGGGCGGGGTCCAGGGGTTCGCGAACCCGAGCTGGAGCTCCCCCACGAGGGCGAAGCGGGTCTGAAGGCTGTGCGAGAGGGCGGAGAGAAGGAGGTCGGGCGAGAGCGGCGCCGGTGCCGGGCCGGCCGTTGCGGCCGCCGGCGCGGCGGTAGCCGCCGCGGGCACGCCGCACCACGCGAACGGGGTCGCCCCGAGAAGAAGGAGGAGGGCTAGGCGCCTGGGGAGGCAGTTCATTGCTTAATGCTGTTGACGTTCTGAAGCATCTGGTCCGAGGCCTGGACCGACTTGGAATTGATCTCGTAGGCCCTCTGGGCGACGATCAGGTTCACCATCTCCTGCACGATGCTCACGTTCGAGCCCTCGAGGTATCCCTGGACGATGGTCCCGTAGCCCTGGAGGCCCGGCTGCCCGGTCTGGGGCGAGCCGCTGGCGAGCGTCTCGTCGTAGAGGTTGCCTCCCATGCTGTCCAGGCCCGCGGGATTTGCGAACCGGGTCAGCGTGATGGCAAAGGTCTGGTTTCCGTTGGGCCCCTGGACCGTGACATCGCCGCCCGTGTCGATCGTGATCGAGGTCGCGCCCGTCTGGATCGTCTGGAAGCCGCTCAGGAGCGGCATGCCGTCGGCCGTGACCACCTGGCCCTGGGCGTTGAGCTTGAACGAGCCGTCCCGGGTGTAGCCGATCGTGCCGTCCGGCTTCTGGACCGCGAAGAATCCGTCCCCCTGGATGGCCAGGTCGAGCTGCTGGCCGGACTGGCTCAGCTGGCCCTGCGTGAAGACCTTTGAGGTCGCGGCTGCTCGCGTGCCGTTTCCGACCTCGATCCCGTTGGGCACCACGTTGCCGCTTCCCGCGTCGGCGCCCGCGGCCCGGGTCTTCTGGTAAAGCAGGTCCTGAAACTCGATCTTGCTCTTCTTGAAGCCGGGCGTGTTCACGTTCGCCAGGTTGTTGGCGATCGTGTTCAGGTTGAGCTCCTGGGCTTCCATGCCCGTGGCCGCCGAATAGAGGGAGAGATTCATGGGGTTTGCGGGTTTGCGCTCAGCCCAGCGCGTCCATCGTCTTTTGCGTCTGCTGGTCGGCGTTCGTGATCACGCGCTGGTTGGCCTCGTAGATGCGCGAGACCTGGACCAGGTTCACCATCTCGTAGAGCGGCGAGACATTTGAGGATTCGATGTAGCCCTGGAGGACGCCCGGCTGGGTCGCCGCCGAGGGCCCCGCGCTGGGACCGGCGACAAGCAGGCCGCCCGATATCGGCACGAGGCCGCTCGTGTTTGAGAAAGTCGTGACGCCGATCTTTCCGACCTGGTTCTCCCCCTGGGAGATGGCCCCGTCCTGCGTGACGGTCACGGGCCCTGCGGCCTGGGCGAGGACGATCGGCGAGCCGTTTGCGCCGAGGACCGGGTAGTTGGAGCTGTTCACGAGCGTTCCGTCGGAGCGCTCGGTGAAGGATCCGTTGCGGGTGTAGGCCGTGGTGCCGTCGGGCATCTGAACCTGGAAGAAGCCCGAGCCCTGGATCGCGAAGTCGAGGGACCTGCCCGTCGGCTGGGTCTCGCCCGGCTTGAAGCTGACCCCGTTCGTCGCCGTCGGAAACGAGGCGGGCTGGGAGGAGTCGGAGGTGGACTGCCCGTTGGCTCCGACCATGAACTGCCCGTTGTCGACCGCCGAAATATTGACGGTTCTGCCCCGGTATCCGGGGACCTGGCTCGAGCTGATGTTCTGGGAGACGGCGTCCTGCCAGCGTTCAAGCGCCGATAGCGAGGCCGCGCTTTGGTATACCCCAATGTTCATCGGCGTTAAATTAGCACCATGTGTGCCAATTACGTTACTAGCTACAGGCCATTAATATACAAATCCACCAGCCCGGGCCGGGCAAATTCTGCCGACGCCCCTTCCCCCTCTAGGAGGAATACAGGCATTCGATCTCGAGCTTCTCCCCGCAGGTGCACTTCACGATCAGGCGCACAATCCGGTCGCCCTCCTTGACGACCTCGACCGAGGGCCCGGGGGCCGGCGCGTGGTTCGGGCGCACCATGCCGGGAAGGCAGGTGGGGACGTGGGAATGGGGAGCCTCGAGCGCCGCGGTTCCGGCGGACTTTCGACCTTTGAGGAATGGATTCATGAAGCGGGGGGGGTGAAGGTGACCGTGGGGGTGGAGGTATGCAGGGGCTCGGGCTTCGACGCGGGCGGCGGGGTGGAGGCGGCCTCCCTCGGGGCCAGGCTGCTCTTCGAGAGGGAAAGGCTGAGCGTGATCCTCTGGTTCGATTCGGATTCGGGGGCCTCTCCCTCGATGGGACGCGTGTCGGCATAGCCCGTCACCCGTTCGATGGAGGAGGGATCGACGGCGTAGTGCACGAGGCACCTGCGCGCCGCGTTCGCCCGGTCTGCGGAGAGCTCCCAGGCCGTGTAGTTTTCCCTTGGGAACTGCGCCTGCGAGCGCGTGTGCCCGTCGATGACCACGCGGAAGTGGTTGCGCTCGATCAGCCAGGCGAGGTTCTGCATGACGAAGCTCCCCCAGGGCGTGAGGTCGGTGGTCCCGTCGTTGAACAGCGGACGGCGGGTGCGGTCGAAGAGCGTCACGCGCAGCCCGTCGCTGGTGACCTGGATGTCGATCGGCTTTTGCTGGAGGTCCTCGTCGATCCTCAGGAGCCGCTTGTAGTCGGCGGCGACGGAATTGAGGAAATTCAGCTCGATCTTCCGGGCGTCGGACGAGGCCTTCGAGCGGCCCGAGGAGGAGTCGTCCCTATCGGCCCCGGAACCGTTCTTAAGCTCCTTGTTGAAGGGCATGATCCCCGAGTGGTCCTCGAAGGGCGAATGGAACGGCTGCTGGAAGTAGTGGGAGGTCGCCAGCAGGATCTTTTTGTCCTGGGCCGAGATCCACAGCACCATGAAGAGCGCCATCATCGCCGTGACGAAATCGGCGTAGGCGACCTTCCAGGCTCCTCCGTGATGGGCTTCTTTCTTGGCCATGGCGGGCGGGCCCTACTTGGTCGCGGCGAGCGCCTTGAGCGCGCGCTCGAGCTCGTCCGCATCGGGCTTCACCGACGAGTCGAGGGACCTCCGGGCGATCTCGACCGCCGTCTGCGGGGCGAGGCCCTTGGCGAAGCTCGCGACCGCATGCTTGATGCAGCGCAGGCAGAGGGTGTCGGCGGCGTCGTTGAACTTGATCCGGTTTGCGAGCGGGTTGACGAAGCCGTACGCCGCAAAGATGCCGAGGAGGGTGCCCGTCAGCGCGGCCGCCACCCGCTCGCCCACCATCTCGGGGCCGTCGGCAATGGCCGCCATCGTGTTGATGATTCCGAGGACCGCCGCGACGATGCCGATGCCCGGGAGGGAGTCGCCGACGAGCGTGAGGATGTGCACCGGATGCTCGGCCTCCTGCTCCTTGGATTCGATCTCGGCGTTCATCAGGCTCTCGAGCTGGTCGGGCTTGATCTTGCCGTCGATGATCGGCTTCAGGCTGTTGCAGAGAAAACTCAGGCGCTCGGGATGGTTGAGGAGCGAGGGGTACTTCTGGAAGATCGAGCTCTTTGTGGGCTCCATCACATGCTCCTCAAGGGCGATCAGGCCGTTCCTGCGCCCGAGCATCAGGATCTCGTACAGGAGCTTCAGGAGGTCGAAATAATCCGCCCTGGAGGGCGTCTTGCCGGAGATGACCACCTGGATCTTGTGCATGATCTCCTTGAGCACGTGCCCGGGGCTTGCGATCACGAGGACGCCGCTGGCCACCCCGAAGATGACGACAAATTCGGAAAGGTGCAGGAGCACGACGGGTTTGCCGCCGGCCAGCATGAAGCCGCCCACTGTTGAAAAGAGGACGACCAGCGCGCCTAGGATAGCGAGCATGCGGCGAGTTCTCCGCCGCGATTAGCGATCTCGCGCTCGGCCGAGGTAGGCCCGAAGGCCAAGGATGGTCTGCGCGTGGATCTGGCAGATGCGCGACTCAGTCAGGCCGAAGACCGCGGCGATCTCGGCGAGGCGCATGTTTTCGAAATAGTACATAGCTAGGATCTTCCTAGGGATATCGGACAGTTCGGAGATCCTTTGAGTAAGAAGTTCCACCAACTCCTGCTTCTCGACCGTCTCGCGGCCGGTCACGATCGACTCGTCCGCCAGAAGTTCGTGCAGGGAAGGGCCTTCCGAATCCCCGTTGTCCCGCACCTGGTCGATCGCGACAAAGGTCACCGGCCGGGATTCGTCAAGCCATTCGGAGTACTGCTGCTTGGTCATGCCCAGGTCCCGGCAGATCTCGTCCGCCGTGGCTGCGCGGCCGATCCGCTGCTCCAGGGCGTTGATCGCGTCCTTGTGCTTGCGCGCCCGCGCCCTCACCCGCCGGGGGCACCAGTCCATCCGCCGAAGCTCGTCAAGGATCGCACCGCGGATCCGGGTCGCGGCGTAGCCGGCAAACGTATTGTCCTGGTCCGGGTCGTACTTGCGGACGGCGGCGATGAGTCCGGTGATGCCGACGCTGAAAAGGTCGTCGGGATCGATGTGCGCGGGCAGCGTCAGCTTGATGCGGTCGACCACGCTCCGAACAAGGGGCAGATAGCGCTCGATCAGCTCCTTTTCATCGAACGAATCCGTCGAGACGCCCTGGTAGGCGCGCCAGGCTGCGGCGGGCGATGAGGTCTCGTTGTCACGGGTCGGTACGGGGGCTGCAGTGCTCATAGGGTCATGGGGTTAAGTCAGGTTTTCTTCTTCGCATCGGCCGCGGTTTCGGCGGCCCGCTGGCGCGCGAGAACGGTCTCGCGCATGCCGCGCAGGGCCACGGACCAGAACCACCGGAAAAGGACGGCCCCGACGACGCAGCCAATCATCGCGTGAAGGAGGAGGGTGTCGGCGGCGCAGTCGGCGGACCACCCGGCGATGGCCGCCGTGAGGAATCCCGTCAGTCCGCCCGTTAGGAAAATGAATTTCATGCGGGTAGCGCCCTCGGCGCGGCAGGGGCGGGGTGGCTTGCGGGTCCGCCGGCCTCGGACGAGGAGCCGGCCGAGGCGAGCGTCCGACGGACAACGGCCCCCCATACGTCCTCTTCGCAATCGCCGGTCAGGGACGGTCCCGTTGAGAGAAAGAGCGGCTCCAGGGCCGCATCTCCCATGTATTCCCAGATCCGGCCCCATTGGGGGACCTCGTCGAGGTGGGTGAAAACGACATGGGTCGCCCCTAGGTAGCGCCCCGCCGCATAGGCCTGGCGCAGCGTGGGGTGATCATAGGCAAGATTGAGGACGAGCACGCGCTCCTTGATCCTCTGGCTGTCCAGGAACTCCCGGATCGAGGCGTTCTCCGAGGGCTCCCGGAGCGAAATCGCGGGCAGGTCGAAGTACACGAAGCCGCAATCGTCGAAGAGTCCCGAATAGGCCGGGAAACGGCCATACGGCACCCCGAGGGCCTCGCAGAACATGGGCAGAGGCCCGACGGGATTGGGCCTGTCGAATTCGGCCATGACCACGCGGCCGGGGCGCTTATTCCGGAACACCTCCACGCCAAGCCACTTGCAGAGGGCCGTGGTCCGGCCGGACGCCGATGTCCCCAGGAATGCGGCTCGACTGAGCGAGCGCGGCGCAGTCCGGCCCTTGAACGGGCGCTTCAGGCGCAGTCCCACCTCAACCAGGGCGCAGTGGAGCGGGAGGGTCAGGAGCTCGGGCCAGCCGGGATCGCCCTGGAGCCGCCCGATGGCGATTTCGGAAAGTCCCGACTTCCGCAGGAGGGAGGGCAGCGACTGAGGGCCGGCCCTTGCCGTCTCCTGAAACAGATCCTCGTTCGAAGCCTCTTCGGCGGATTCGGGGGCCTCCGGCTGCTCGCCTGCCTCCTCGGGGTCGACGCGGGCGACGACCTCGAGCCTCGGCGAGGCCCAGAGCCGGCGGAGCCCCGACGCTTCCAGGGTCCTCACCGACAGGACGCGGGCCCTCGGGCCGAGTCGGTCGCGGATCAGCGTGGCCGCCTCCTCGGCGGACTTGACGGTGAACTTGTAGGAGGGTCCGTTGGCGTTCATGGGGATTCCTCAGGCGGCGGCCTTCAGCGCAACGTCGGCGCGCGCCAGATGGGGGGGAAGCTGGATAACCCCGGCGTTCTCGACCTCCGTGGCCGAGGGAAGCTCCTGGAACGCGAGGACCGCGAGCTTCGGGAACGAGGGCTCCAGGAAGCGGCGCAGGGGAAGCCTCGCCTCGGTCGACACCACCAGAACCGCCGGAAGATCCTGGGAGACCGCGCCGCATCGCCGGCCCATCTCCTCGACGAGGAACCGGCCGGTCGCCGGATCGAGCGCGAGGCCGATCTCGGTCGGCGAGCGGTGGACCTTGCCGACCAGGAGCTGTTCGAACCGCGGATCAAGCGTGAAGCCCTTCACGACCCCGGGGCGGCACTCGTAGGCCGGCACGAAGTACATGCCGAGCCGCCTGCGCGCGAGCTCCGAGAGGTCGTCGGGATTCTTCGAAAGCGGGGCGAAATCGGCGATGCATTCCAGGATGAGCGGCAGGTTCAGGACGGCGACGTTCTCGCGCAGCAGGTTCTGGAGCACGCGCTGGATGATCCCGATGTTCACGAGGTCCGGGATGAGCTCCGTCACGAGCGCCGGATGGGTCTCCTTAAGGTGGTCGAGGAGCGACTGGACGTCCTGGCGGCCAAGGAGCAGGTGCGCGTTGGCCTTGAGCGACTCGGAGAGATGCGTGATGAGCACCGACGAGGCGTCGACGATCGTGAACCCGTTCAGCTCGGCGTTCCTCTTTTCGGCGGCGTCGATCCAGGTTGCATCGAGATTGAAGACCGGCTCCTTCGTCGGAACCCCCGCGAGCCTCGCGGTGCTTCCGGAGACGTTCATCGCCAGCCAGCGCCCGGACATGAGCTGGCCGCGCCCGATCTGCCTGCCCCGCAGCAGGAACCGGTAGGCGTTCGACTCGAGCTCCAGATTGTCGCGCACGGAGATGGGCGGGACCACGATCCCCTTCTCGCGGGCGATCGTCTTGCGCGCCCCGGTCACGCGGGCCAGGAGGTCGCCCCCGGTCTTCACGTCGGCGAGGCTCAGGAGCCCGAGGCCGATCTCGATCGTGAAGACGTCGACCTCGGTCAGCTTGCGCACGTCGTCGGAAGCAATCGCGTGGGGGGTTGCGGGCGCGGCCCCCGCCCCCTTTGCGCCGCGGCCGCCCTTGGAGCGGGTCCCGAGGGAGGGCGCCCCGCCCGAAGCCTGCGCCTCGGGGGGAGACTTGAACGTGCGGGCCAGGAATCCCGCGAGCGCCGCCAGCATGAAGAAGGGGACGATCGGCATTCCGGGCATGATGCCGAAAAGCGCCAGGACCGCGGCGGCGATGCCGAGCGCCTTCGGGTAGCGGAAAAGCTGGCCCGCAATCTGCGCGCCCAGATTCGTGCTTCCCGAGGCGCGCGTCACGAGGACGCCCGCCCCGACCGAGATGATGAGCGCCGGTATCTGGGAGACAAGCCCGTCACCGATCGAAAGGAGCGTGAATTTCTGGATGGATTCGTTGAGGGAGAGGTCCATCTGGAATACGCCGATCGCGAAGCCGCCGAAGATGTTGACCAGCACGATCATGATCCCCGCGACGGCGTCGCCCCGGACGAACTTGGAGGCCCCGTCCATTGCGCCGTAGAAGTCCGCCTCCTTCTGGATCTTGACCCGGCGCTCCGTGGCCGTGACGTCGTCGATGATGCCCGCATTGAGCTCGGCATCGATCGCCATCTGCTTGCCAGGCAGCGCGTCGAGGGTGAACCGCGCCGAGACCTCCGCGATCCTTCCCGCGCCCTTCGTGATGACGACGAAGTTGATGACCACGAGGATCACGAAGACGACCACGCCGACGATGTAGTTGCCCTGGATCGCGAAGTGCCCGAACGAATTGATGATCTCGCCCGCGTAGCCGTGGACCAGAATCTGGCGCGTCGAGCTGATGTTGAGCGCCAGCCTGAAAAGGGTCAGGCTCAGCAGCATGGTCGGGAAGCCCGAGAACTCGGGCGGGTCCTTCACGTAGGTGATCGCAAGGAGGACGAGGATCGAGACGCCGAAGTTGAGCGCGATGAGCACGTCCAGGAGGAACGGGGGCACCTGCAGGACGAGCAGCATCACCGTGCCGAAGAGCGCGACCGCAAAAAAGAGGTCCGCGCGCTGAAGCAGCTGGGTGATCGTGCTGTTTGAGCTGGTCGGCATGGGATTAGGCGGACATCTCGACCCGGCGGGCCTTCAGGCGGTGGAAGTAATAGCGGTGGGTCCGGTACACGACCGCGAGGATCTGGGCCACGCCCTGGTAGAGGTCGGGGGGAATCTCCTCCCCCACCCGGCCCATCGAGAACAGGAGCCGGGCGACCGGCTTGTTTTCGACGGTCGGAACCCCGTGTTCGCTGGCCAGCGCCTTGATGCGAATGGCGAAACGGTTCTCCCCCTTGGCCAGCACGACGGGGGCCTTGTCCTTGCCGCGCTCGTACTTCAGGGCGACCGCGTAGTGGGTCGGATTGGTGACGACGACGTCCGCCGTGGGAATGGCCTTAAGCATCTGCTTCTGGAGGAGGCGCCTGGCCAGCCTGCGCCGGCTGCCCTTCATCATCGCGTCGCCCTCGGAGCTCCGGCGCTCGTCCTTGACCTCCTGGCGGGTCATCATGAGCTCCTTCGCCGTCTTGAACTTCTCGTAGAGGAAGCTGACCGCCGCGATGGCGCCGAGCGAGACGACGATCCGCGTGAGGAACGCCGTGGTCGAGCTGAAGATGAAGCGCCCCAGGTAGGCCGTGTCGACCGGCGAGCTGAAGATCGGGTCGTGAACGAGCGCCCGCGCCCCCAGGTAGAGCGAGCCGCCGATCGCAAGCAGCTTCAGGGCGTCAAACCCCGTGTGGACCGCCGCCTTGGAGGAAAAGATGCGGCTGAGGCCCTCCGCCATGTCGAGCTTCTCAAGATTGAATCCCAGCACCTTCGGCGTAAGCCGGAATCCCGTCTGGATCGCGCCCGAGAGCAGGGCCGCCCCCGCGCAGGCCACCACCATCGGGAGCACCGCCCCGCCGGCGACGAGGACGATCTCGGTGAAGATCGCGGCGACCGTGTCGCTGCGGACCGGCTTGGAGGCGAAGCCCGTGAAGGTCGCCACCGCGAAGCCCGCCAGGCGCTCCGAGGCGGCCCGCGCGGTCAGTCCCAGGACAAAGAGGGCCGCGATCAGGATCAGCAGCGCCGACAATTCCGGCACCCTCGCGAAACGGCCCTCCTCCATCGCCTCCTCCAGATGCCGGTCGCTGGCCTGCTCGGTTTTTTGGTCGTTGTCGGTATCTGCCATGGGCAGGCTCTACTAAGCAACGGCGATGCCAACGCGCTTTCGTCAATCATTACCCATTGCCTGCACGATTGTTATGGCTCTTGTTTTGCGCGCAGGCCCCGATTTCGGACGGACGCCGGCGCGGCCAAAAAAAAATGCGGTAAAAAATGCCGCCTAGCGCACCGCGACGAATTCGAGCAGGCGCACGGGCATTCCCTGGAACTCGGCGAACAAGTGCCGGGCGATCAGGGTCCCGGCTCCGCCAAGGAGCGCGAGCCCGATGACGGAGCGGGCCGGCAGGCTGATGATGTAGACCTGCATGCGCGGCAGTGTCCGCCCCAGGGCGGAAAATGCGAGGGTCACGAGAAAGTTCATTGCGATGAAGGGCGAGGCGATCCTTACGCCGAGCTCGATCACGTGGCCCGTGCCGACGACGAGCTGCTCGATGGCGCCGTGGCTCACGGCGGGATGACCGGGGCCGGCAAAGTAAAAGCTGCGCGCAAATGCGCCGATGACCGCCAGATGGCCTCCCACCACGAAGAAAAGGACGACGGCCAGGGCAGAAAGCATGCTCGCCAGCGGCGCCGAGGAAAGGTCCGGGCCGTGGAACTCGGGCGCCGCCGAAAGGCCCACCTCCGAGGACATCAGCCTTCCCGCAAAATCGACCCCGGCAAACGCAAGGCGGCAGACGAAGCCGAGCGCGAGGCCGAGGAGGACCTCACCGCCCGCGGCAAAACCAAGGCTCCAGAGGTCGCCCGGCATGTGTCCGAGCGGCACGATGCCCGTGACAAGCGTGGCCAGGAACGCCGTGAACCCCACCCGGAGCATGACGGGGGGCGTGTAGCCGGCAAAATCCGGCATGAGGAGCACCACCCCCGTGCCGCGTAGAAAAACCATCATCCATGTGAACAGGTAGTCGGTCATCCCGTTCTCAGTGGGCCAGGGCCGGCATTCGCGAGAACATCGTGATCGTGAACTCCGTCAGCGACCGCAGGACCCACGGGGTCAGGAGGAGGCAAAGCGCCGCGAATGCGAAAAGCTTCGGCGCAAAGGTGAGGGTGGCCTCCTGGACGCTCGTGATCGACTGGAAGAGGCTCGCGAGGACGCCCACGAGGAGCATGCCGACGAGGAACGGGGCCACGATGTAGAGGGCGAAAAGAAGCGTGGTCTTGAAGAGGTCGATGGCGATTTCTGGATTCATTGTACGAAGCTCTGCACGAGGGAGCGGACGATCAGGTGCCATCCGTCCACCAGGACAAAGAGGAGGAGCTTGAAGGGAAGCGACACGACATTGGGCGGCATCATCATCATCCCGAGGGACATGAGCACGGAGGAGACGACGAAGTCGATCACGAGGAACGGCAGGAAGAGGAGAAAGCCCATCTGAAACGCCGTCTGCAGCTCGCTCACGACGAACGCCGGGATCACGACCCGCATCGGCAGGTCCTTCACCGCCGTCGGCCCGAATTTCCCGAGCTCCAGGAAATACTCCAGATCCCTTGAGCGGGTCTGCCTGAGCATGAAGTCCCTGAGAGGCACGGACGCCTTGTCGAGGGCGACCGTGGCGGTGATCTTTCCGGCAATGTAGGGCTGCAGGGCCTCGTTGTTCGCCCGGTCGAACACGGGCCCCATAATGAAGAACGTGAGAAAAAGAGAGAGGCCGATGATGATCTGGTTCGAGGGGGCGCTTGGCACGCCGATTGCGGTGCGCACGAAGCCGAGCACGATCACGATTCTCGTGAAGCTCGTCATGAGGAGCACGATCGAAGGCGCCACCGTGAGGAGCGTCATGACGATGACGATCTGAACGGCCACGCTCATCTGCGCCGGCTGCTCGGTTCCGTCAAAGTTGACCGTGAGATGAAGGGGATCGGGGGTGTGCGCTGCCGGAGCCGGCGTAGGGGCCGGGGCCGGCGCGACCGCCTGCGCGGAGGCGGCGGGTGCGAGGGCCAGCCCGAGAAGCATTGCGAGAAGTGCCACGGGCCGGCGGAGCAATGAAAACGGTGAGGTCATCCGGCCGTCGGGTTCGTGCCATCGTCGAGCGGCGCGAGGAGCGTGATCCGGCCGACGCAGACCCCGATAAGGAATTTCTTCTCGCCGTAGGACGCCACGACCAGGTACTGCCGATTGCCGAGGGACCGGGTCTCGCTGACGGAGAGCTTGCCCTTGGCCGGGCCGGCGGCCTGGCGGCGGCTGCGCCACAGGAGCCACGCCCCCGCGAGGGCGCAGGCGGCCGCAATGACCACCGTGTACGTGCCGAGGCCGCCGGCCGGTCCCGAGGCCGAGGCTCCGACCGTGTCCGCGCCCTTGGGGTAAAGGATGTCAGCGGCGGCGCCCAGCCTGGATGCCGACAGGACGATCGCCGGGAAAAGCCGTGCCCACCGCCTCATTGCGGGGTCTTGGTGCTGCCGACCAGCTCCGTGATCTTGATCCCGAAGTTCTCCTCGACGACGACCACCTCGCCGTAGGCGACGAGCCGGTCGTTCACGTAGAGGCCAACCGGCTCGCTCGCGTGCTGGTGGAGCTGCACGACCGCTCCCGGCGCGAGCTCGAGGACATCGCGCATGGGCAGCTGGCACGAGCCGAGCTGGACGGTCACCTTAACCTTGACGTCGAGAACGATATCAAGGGCTTTGTCATCAATGGTTGCGGGCATGAGATGGGGTCCTCTTTTTGTGGCTGTTGCTCACTGAATCAGAAAATCCGAGAAATAGACCTGCTCGACCACCCGGTGGCCGAGAGCCTGGTTGTAGGCCGTGACGAGCTTGTCGCGGATGACGTTCTTTGAGCCCGCCTCCTCGAGGTCGGCGAGCGAGAGCGATGAGAGCACGTTCAGCGTCACGTCGGTCAGCCGCGCCTTGTTGGCGTCGAACTGCTGCTTGAGCGCGGCGTCGGCGCCCGTGACCGTGAAGGTCGTCTTCAGGTAGCGCGTGCCCATCGTGCCCGAGAGATTGACGACGACGTTGGTGAAATCGTAGGAGTTCGTTCCGTTCGCGGCCTTCCCGTCCGCGGCCTTTGCCGGCGCGGGCGTCTCGGCGGGGGCCGCCTCTGCGACCACGGGAGCCGTCAGCTTCTTCACGAAGCGGGGAATCAGGACGAACTGGACCACGGCAAAGCATGCGACGGGAGCGAGGAGCACCGATGCGGCCGCGGGTATCCATGCGGCCAGGCCCGAAGGGCCCTTTGGGCCAGCCGGCGCCTCCAGCGCGGGCTTTTCCGCGGGAGGCTCCTTGGACTCTGTCTTGGCTGCCACGGCCTAGTTCCTCTTCAGGTCGACGATGTCGCCCAGGATGGTGTCGGAGACCGTGATCAGACGCGACGCGGCCTCAAAGCTGCGCTGCGTCGTGATGAGGTTTGCGAACTGCTGGGTGAGGTCCACGTTCGAGCCCTCGATCGCCCCGGCCTGGATGCTTCCGAGCCCCTCCGTGCCGGCGGTGTTGTTCGCGGCGGACAGCGAGCCGCCGCCCACGGGGCCCGCGGCCGTCAGGTTGGAGTAAAGGTTGTTGCCGACATTCTGCAGCGCATTCGGGTTGCTGTAGTTCTGGAGGAGAACGACGTTGGTGACGGCGGTGGAGCCGTCCGAGTAGGTCTCCACGAAGTCGCCCGCGTTATCGATGCTGACCGACTGGAGCTGCGTGCCGGTCGGCGGCGTGCCGAGCTTGATGTTGCCGACGGTCGTCGGCGGGCTGCCGGCCGCGCCGCCCGTGAGGCCCTGGACAAAATCGCCCTGGGTGTCGACCAGGTACCCGCTCGCGTTGATGCTGAATTCGCCGTCGCGCGTCGCGTAGGTTTCGCTGCTCGAGGGGCTCTTCACCAGGAAGAACCCGTTGCCGGAGACCGCAAGGTCCGTCGGGACGCCGGTCTGGGTGATCTGACCCTGGGCAAAATTGACCGTGACGGACGCGAGCTGCACGCCCGTGCCGATCTGCATGTCCGGGGTTGATCCGCTTCCGCTCGCCGACGATCCCTGGAGGACGTCGCTGAAGCTGTCCGCATACTGCGCATTCGAGCCCTTGAATCCATTGGTGCTGACGTTGGCGATGTTGTTGCCGATGACTTCGAGGCCCTGTTCGTAGGTCTGCAGCGCGCTGACGCCGCTATCCATGGTTCCGATGAGTGACATGTTGTTCCGTGTTTAGTTGTTTGCGTTTGATTTCAGTAGTGAAGTGACGGCCTTGATGGCGGTGGCGACCGGCGTGGAGGAGGCCGTGGGGGTCGATGCGGCGCTGCTGGCGGAGGAGGTGGAAGAAGCGGTGGACGCGGGGGCGGAGGCGGGATCGACCATCTGGAGCTCGGACAGGGGGTATTCGTTCCCGTTTATGACCAACTGCGGCGTCGTGCCGCTCGTGTCGACCCCGGTGACCTGGCCCGTCACCGAGCTTGACGACGTTCCCGGATTCACGGTCACGGTGCTGCCGATGTAACTGCCCGCGGTCAGGTTCTGCACCTGCTGGTTGAGCGTGTTGGTCTCCTGGAGCGCGGTAAACTGCGCCATCTGCGAGAGGAACTGCGTGTCGTCCTCGGGCTGGAGCGGGTCCTGGTTCTCCAGCTGTTCGGTGAGGAGCTGCAGAAACTGGGTTTCGCTCAGGGTTGAGCCGGCGGTGGTTGAAGCGGAGGAAGCGGACGCGGTGGCTGCCGCATTCGAGGAGTAGGTGGACGTGTTGACTTGCATGGAGGCGCTTTCCCTCAGGCAAACGATTGCAGGTGGCCGGACCGTTCCGCGCCGACGGTCGGCGCCTCCGGTTCCGGGTTTGGGGTCGTGGAAGCTTGCTGTCCGCGAGCCTGAGATGGGTTTGAACCCAGGCCGTCGGCCTCGCCGCGCGTCCAGTCGCGCTGCTGGCCGCTTCCGCCCAGGTCCATCTCGGGCCCAGAGTCGGGCCGCGATTGCGACGTGAAGACCGGCTCGGCGAAGCGCGAGGTGCCGGATGCGGAGCCGACCGACTGCCACTCGTGCGCCAGCGCCGTCCGCAGCTCCCCCGAATCCGTGCTGAACCGCGTGTGGACCTGTCCCTCCTGGAGGGCGACCCGCACCGAGAGATTCTCGCCCGCGACATTGAAGCGCAGGTTGACCGACGACTGGGATCCCTGCGACGCCGAGGCCTGAAGGTCTGAGACCTGCAGGGCGCTTTCGAGGGCCTGCGCCGACACGGGCTGCGCCGGGGGCGCGGCCGCCGCCGGCTGCGCCGTCACGACCGGTGCGCCCGGAAGGACTCCGACGAAGGAGGGCGCGGCGAGCGGGGTTGGGGCGGCAGGCATGGCAGCAGTCGAATCAGCAACGGTTGTGCCAAGGGACAGGTGGCTGTTTGCAACCGATTCAGGACTAGCAGCTAATGGGCTTTTATTTGAGGCGCCCGCGGCGTCCTTGAAATTTTCATACACGCGCGCCGTCGGCTCGGCAGATTTTTCCCCGGCGCTGTGCGCGGCTGTCCCCTCGCCCGGCGCAACGGCCGAAGCCTGGGTTGGCGCCTCTCCTGCCGCGGACGCCTTGGCGACGGCCGTCCCGTCGTTCGCCGCGGTGTCGAGGGCCGATCTTGGGTCGGCCGATGTCGGGGTTCCCGTCCCGCCGAAATGGGCGGGAGCCGGGAGGTCCCGCACGGGCGCCTGGGGTGTGCCGGGCGCCGCCGCGGCCAGGATCCCGGCTCCCTGGCCCGCCGAGGGCGTGGGCGACTGGGAATCGGAGGAGGACGCGGGCTGGGGTTTCTTGGCCACGGCCTTCGCCTGGCTCGCGACCCCGCCCGGCAGGGGGGTCCAGAATGACGACAATGAATTGGCGGCGGACGCCTTCACTCCGGAGCCGGCAGACGCGGTCGTGCCGGCAAGGGCGGAGGCAACGCTGTTCGCTCCCACGAGGGTTCGCAGAGAGGCGGCCTGCGCCGCTTCCGCGACCGCAGGGGAGCCATGGGCGGGCGATCCCGAATCGGTCCCTGACAAAACGGCCTGGAAGTCCGGCCGCTGGCCGCCCGTCCCCGCGTCCCCTTCCGCGGGCCTTGGCGACGGTGCTCCGCCTGCGCTTGGAGCCGGGTTGCCGGAGGGTGCCGGCGCGAAGTTTGGAAAAGAGACGGCCATGGAAATTGGGCTCAGCGCCGGTTGGGTGCGTTCACGGGGTCTGGCCAGATCGGGCGGCCTTCACCAGGCGGAGCTTTTCGGAGAGGACCGCCGCGCGGTGCGCGTCGTTCGTCCCGGAGGCCGACTGCGCCATGTCCTCGAAAATGGGCCCGACCACGTCCGGCTTCATCAATGACAGGATCTTGACCACCGTCGTGTCATCGAGCTCCCGGATGATCGCTACGGCCGCGTGCGGGGTCAGGTTCGTGTACGTCTGAGCGAGCATCCTCAGGTTCTTGGCCTCGTCCGCCTGGATCTCCACGACCTTGTCCGTGATCTCCTGGTGCATCGCGTTGAGCTGCGCGCGGAGCTTCTCGAGCTCCTGGCGATCGGAGGTGATGCGCGCCGCCCTCAGGTCGAGGTCGTCCTCCTGCCTCTTCAGCCGGACCTTCCCGTCCTTCAGCTCCGAGGCGAGGCTGTCGATCTCGACCGTCCAAAAATCCCAGCCTTTGGTCCGCTCCTTTGCCATCGCGGACGGGCGCGGCCGCGCCAGGGCCAGAGCGACCATCTTGTCCGCCCGCACCCAGAACCAGCCAAGGCCGATAGCAAGGCCGGCGACCAGGCCGAGAATCGAAACCGTCAGAGGCGTTGCGATCTTAGTCATTGTGTCAGGTCCCTTGGAAGAGCCGAACGGCGGCTCGCGATTTCGTCGAATTCAGCCTGCTCGGCGCGGAAGCCCGCGGTCCGGAAGGCAGCCAGGGCGTTGGACTCGAGCCGGTCCATGGCCTTCACGTTCCGGTTCGCCTCGACGCACGCCTTTCGGCGAACCTCGACCTCGTTGATCGCGGCGGCCAGGCGGCCCCGGAGCTCGGCCTCCACCGTGCATTCGGCGCGGTAGGCGTGGTAGAAGGCGACCTCGTCGGCGGGCCGGAACCGGCCGGAGCGTCCCGCCGTCCGCATAAGCTCCATCGCGGAGAGGCGCTGCCTCGCGGCGTTCAGCCGTTGCTCGGCCGCGACGCTGGCGCGGAAGGCCGCCGCAAGCGCCTCGCGGGCGACAAGTTCCTTGTGGGCGCGAACGATCGCCACGGATCTGAGTGTGAATCGGAATTTTCCCATTAAAGTATCCCCTTGAGTTGCGAAAAGGCGTCCGTGCGCGGCGTCTGCTCCCGCACACCCTGCCGGAGGAACTGGCGCAGCGGCGCGTGGAGCGCGATCGCCTGGTCTATCGCGGGGGTCGAGCCCTTCTGGTACGCGCCGATGGCGATAAGGTCCTCGTTCTTCCTGTAGACGGCCATGTGCTCCCTGGCACGCCCGGCCAGGTCGATCTCCTCGGGCTCGCAGATGTCGCGCGAAAGGCGGCTGACGCTTTCAAGCACGTCTATCGCCGGGTAGTGGTTTGAATTCGCCAGGGAGCGCGAAAGCATGATGTGCCCGTCAACGATGCCGCGCACGGTGTCCGTGACCGGCTCGTTCGTGTCATCGCCCTCGACGAGGACCGTGTAGATGGCCGTGATGGAGCCGACCTCCCCGGCGCCGGATCGCTCCAGAAGCCGCGGCAGGAGCGAGAAAACGGACGGCGTGTAGCCCCTCGTTGCGGGCGGCTCGCCGATCGCAAGCCCGATCTCGCGCTGCGCCATGGCGAACCTGGTCACCGAGTCCATCATGAGCAGCACGTTTTTCCCCTGGTCGCGGTAGCGCTCCGCAAGGGAGGTCGCCGTGAACGCGGCCCTCAGCCGCAGCGGGGCCGGAGTGTCCGAGGTCGCCACCACGATGACGGACCGGGCGAGACCCTCGCTTCCCAGGTCCTTCTCGATGAATTCGCGGACCTCGCGTCCGCGCTCGCCCACGAGGGCGACCACGACCACGTCGGCCGCGCAGCCCCTCGCGATCATGCCGAGGAGCGTCGACTTGCCGACGCCCGATCCCGAGAAGAGCCCCAGCCGCTGGCCCTGGCCGAGGGGAATGAACGCATCGATCGCGCGCACCCCGGTTGAGAGCGGGGCGCGGATCCGCTGGCGCCGAAGGGGATGGGGAGGGGTGGAGCCCGTTTCGGGGCCCCGGTCCAGGGGAAGGAGGCCCAGGCCGTCAAAGGGCTTGCCAAAGGGGTCCAGCACGCGGCCCAGGAGCTCTGAGCCGGGGCGCGGCAGCGGCGGAAATTCCGACGCAGCCACCTCGCAACCGACGTGGAGGCCCCGCATGTCGCCGAGCGGCATCAGGAGGATCCGGTGCTCCCGGAATCCGACAATCTCCGCGCGGACGCTGAAGTTCGTCCGGGAGGACCGCACCGTGCAGAGGTCGCCGAGGCCCGCATTCGGGCCCTCGGATTCAATGATGAGCCCGGCCACGCTCGTCACCGTGCCGACCCGCTCCATCGATGCGGAGTGGCGCACCTGGGTCCGGAGGATCTCAACAAGGGGGCCGACGGAGGCGGTCATGGCGCTGGGGGTGTTCCTTGGGGGCCGTTACAGTCCGTTGAGGCCGCTCTCGAGCGCGGCCAGTTTTGTCCCCATCCGGCCGTCGATGATGCCGAACCTGCTGCGCACCATGCAGTCGCCCCGGGAAAGCGCCGGGTCGGCGGTTACGCGAAGGCCCGGATACCTGCTCGTCCAGCTCGGATCGAGGCTTCCCATAAGCTCGGCGTCGCGCGGGCAGAGCGTCAGTTCGATACCGTCCCGTTCCGGGAAAAGCTGCTCCAGGGCGTCGCGGCAGAGGCGCTCGACCATCTCCTTGTCGGGATCGAATCCCGCAAAGAGCCGCCTGGCTATCTCAAGAGCCAGGCCTGGGAGTGCGTCCCGCAGCTGGGACAGCAGGGTCGACTCGATTCCTGAAAGCTCCTTCAGCACGCCGTCGCTCAGGCGCTGCACGTCGGTGCGGATCTCCACAAGCTGGTGGTTGGCCAGGGCCCGGGCGTCGTCGCCTCCGCGCCGGTAGGCGGCCTCCGTCTGTTTCGCGAGCTCCCGCTCCCCGATCAGGTGGCCCGACTGGCCGGGGAGCACCGCGCCCACCAGCTTCCGGTCGAACGTGATCAGCTTTGAGAAGGCCATGGTCGTAGGTTGGCGGGGCGTTATGCGACAAGCGCCTGGGTCGATTCGGAGTCGATCGAGATCTCCCCCGCCTCCTCCAGGCGCCGAACGCCCTGGATGATGACATCCTGCGCCGCCTCGATGTCCCGGATCCGCAGGGGCCCGAGGAGCTGGACCTCCTCGCGCAGGCCCTCCGCCGCCCGCTTTGACAGAGCCGAGTAGAGCTTGTCCTTCAGCGCATCGCTGGCGGACTTCATGGCGATCGCGAGTTCGCCGCTGTCGACCTCGCGGAGGATCCGCTGGAGGTCGGTCGCCTGGAGGCGCGTCAGGTCCTCGAAGCTGAACATCTTCCTGCGGATCGCGGTCCCAAGCGCCGCGTTGCGCTCCTCTATCTTCGCAAGAAGGGTCTTGCTCGAATCCTTGTCGAGGCGGTTCAGGAGACCCGCCACCGCGGCGACCCCGCCGCTCTTGTGAAAGGCGGGGCGCGCCTTGCTGTTGAAATGCTTCCCCAGGCTCCGGGCGATCTTTGCAACGAGGTCGAGGGAGGTGGACTCGATCGTGCCCAGCCGTTCCATGACGCTGTCCTTGATCTCCGGCTTAAGCAGCGCGAAGACCTCCGACGCCTTCACGCTGTCGAGATGGGACAGGATGAATGAGATCGTCTGCGGCTGCTCGGCCTTGATCATGTTGAATATCTGGCGCCCCTCCATCTCGCTGATGTCCTTGATCACGTCCGCCGAGTCGCCGACCGGCCCGACGCGCTCGATCATGGACGAGGCCTTGGTGCCGCCCTTGGCGATCTCGAGCGTGCGCTTGACATAGGCCATTCCGCCGAGGGCCGACGTCGAGCTCTGGGCAAGTATGCCCGAGAACTCGTCGATCACCTGCTTCTGGAGCGCCTCCGGGATGATCGTGAAATTGGACATCTCGCGGCAGAGGAGCTCCACCTCCGCGTCGTCAAACTGCTTCAGCACCTCGGCCGCGGAGTCGGGTCCGATGACGATCAGGAATACGGCAAGCTTCTGGTGCCGTGTCAGCTTTGTGTAGTCGATTTCAGCCATTTTGATCCTCAGTTCCTGGTGGGCGACGCCCAGTCGCGAAGGGCCATCCCCACGTTTGCGGGCTTCTGGCGGATTAGGTCATTGAGAAAATCGGGCGTGACGCCGCCTGCGGGGGGCCTCGAGCGGTTTGCGGCCTCCGCGGGCATCGTGAGGATCTCGACCGGCACCGCCTCGGGGCGCTGCCGCGACAGGAGCTTCATGAAGACGAAGAAGACCGCCACGGCGGCGGCCACCGCCGCCCACCTGCTCGCGGCCTCGACCCAGCCCATCCACCGGCTCGCCTTTTCGATCGATTGGATCTCCTGGGCCACCGGCTCGGCAGAAAACGCCATCTCCTCGACCGTGACCATGGAATCGAGCGACTGGCCCGGGGCCGCCTTCAGCCCGAGCGCATTGATGACGACCTGACGCAGCATGTTGATCTCCTCCGGAGTTCGCTTTTGGGCCTGTCCCGAACTCCCCGCCGCGGCCGGACGCGGGGCTATCAGCACCGAGGCCGTCACGTTCTTCACGCTTCCCGGGCTCCGCGTGACATTCGTCAGCGTGCGGTTGATCTCGTAGGTCGTGGAACGGTTCTTGCGGTTGGATTCCGTCGTGGATGTCGGCTTCGCGGCAGCGGCGGCGGCCATCGCGGCGGCCTTGTCGGGCACGTTCGCGCTCACCCCGACCGCACCGCCTCCCGAGTGCAAATCCGACGAGCTTGAGACGTCGTCCGTGCTCGACTGCGTGCGCACGACCTGCCCTTCGGGGTCATACTTCTCCTCCGTAAGCGTGGTGGCCTCGGTGTCGATGTCGGCGGACACCCTTACGACGGCGTTTCCGGGGCCAATGACCTGGGAAAGCATGGACTCGACCTTCTTCGCCAGGTAGTCCTCGACCTGCTGGCGGTAGCGCATCTGCGACGAGGCGGTACCAAGGGTCGGATCCTGTTTCAATTCCTCGGAAAGCACGTGACCGTGGTTGTCGACCACGGCGACCTCGTCGGGCTGGAGTCCCTGGACCGCGTTCGCCACGAGATGGCGGATGGCGTTCACCTGCTCGGTCTCGAGGCGTCCCCCGCCCAGGTCGACGAAGACCGACGCCGTCGACTTGACGCCCTGGTCCGTCAGAAGGAGCCGATTCTCGGGCTGGACGATCATCACACGGGACGCCTTGACGCCCTGAAGCTGGGAGATCGTGCGGGCCAGCTCCCCCTGGACTGCGCGGATGTAGTTGGTCCTCTGAACGAAATCGCTGAGACCGAATTGCCCCTTGTCGAAGATCTCAAAGCCCACGCCGTCGCCGCTCGGCAGCCCCTTTCCCGCGAGGTCCATCCGGATCTTGTAGACCTGGTCCGCCGGGACCTGGACGGCCGTGCCGCCGGCGGTCACCTGGTGGGGGACGTTCTGCGACTCAAGGTAGCCAATGATCGAGGCGGCGTCCTTGTCGCCAAGCCGGGCGTAGAGCAGCTGGTAGTCCGGCCGCCGGGACCAGACCCCGACCGCGACGATGCCGATCGTCACCACGAGCGCGGCGACGACCAACGAGACGCGCTGGTTGATGCCGAGTTGCCCCCATAGAGCCAGCAGGGATTGTGCGAAGTTTTTCATCGGAAATTTGGGTGAAGGGGCCGTGGACTCAGGCCTGCATGCGCATCAATTCCTGGTAGGACTCGACGAGCTTGTTTCGCACCTCGACCATCAGCGAAAGGGACACGGAGGCCTCCTGCATCGCCAGGACGCTCTGGTGAAGCTGCCCGGAATCCCCAAGGAGGACGCTCTGCGTGATCTTGTCGGCCGTGGCCTGCTTGGTATTGACCGCCGAAACGAGGCCGTCGAGCATCTGGCCGAACCCGCCCGAGGGCGCGGTCGTGCCGCCAAGCTCGGTCGTGGAGGGGGGCTGCGAGGGGGCGACCTGGGTGAGGATCTGGGGCCCGAAGGATGATCCGATGGAACCGATGGGTGACATGGCGGTTTATTTTCCCAACTCGAGGGTTTTTTCGGCGAGCAAGCGCGCGTTCTTGGCGAAGGAGAGGTTGGCCTCGTAGGCCCTGGACGCCGTGATCAGGTCCACCATCTCGTAGGCGAGGTTCACGTTGGGCATCGTGACGAAGCCGTCCGAGCCCGCGTCGGGATTCTGGGGGTTGTAGACCTTTTCGCCCGCGCTCGGGTCGGCGGTGACGCCCGCGACGCGCACGCTCTGGAGCGACGCTCCGCCCGACTGGCGCACGAGCTCGGTCTCGAATGACACGATCTGCCGCTGGTAGGGCCCCCCTGCGGCGGTCCTCGTCGTCTGGGCGTTTGCGATGTTCTGCGCGACGATGTCCAGACGGGTCTTCTGCGCCTCGAGCGCATCCGCGGTCACGTCGATTCCGGAGATCAGATTCATGTCAACGGGACGGCGTTATCAGGACACGTTTCCGCTGATCGCCATCTTGAGCTGCTTGATGCTCGTCGAGGCGACCTCCGTGAGATAGCCGTACTCCACCGAATTCTTGTTCATGGTCAGCAGCTCGTGCTCGAGGTCCACCGTGTTGCCGTCGGGCCTCACGGTCCGGGCCTGGGAGTCCTCGACAAGCGAAGGCTGAAGCGTATCGAGCTGCGCCACCGGCGCACCCGCGCCCACCTGGGATTTCAATTGGCTCGCAAAGTCCGGCGAGACGTCGATGCGGTGGTATCCGGGCGTCTCTGCGTTCGCGATGTTTGAGGCGATCGCCTCCTGACGGAGCGCCGAAAGGTCCATTAGCTTTCGCGCCAGCTCATAGGTGTTGTCGGCCTCGAAGATGGGACTCGTCGTCATTCAAGGGTTTTTAGCAATGCGCGTTCCAGCTGTCGGCCGCGCCGCCTAAGTCATTGCGCCGATCTTTGATACATTTTTTTATCTCCGGGAGCGCGGCGTTTCCAGGACCGCATCAGCCCGCGCCGATCCGCAAGGGCAATTTTTGCCCGGCCCCCGGGGCACCAGATTCTGTCAGGCCGATTGGGATACGACGCAGCCCGACGTCCGGTCGCCGGCGACAAGGATCTCCGCCACGAGGCGGCGTCCGCCGCAGTCGAATGCGTAGACGTAACGCTGGGTTCCTCCGGAGGGGTCCATTCGCGGGCTGAGGCCGCGCAGGAAGGACAGGTCGGTGAGGCCGCACAGGATGCCCGCGGCGTCGAGGCCGTTTCGGAATGACACCACGATCAGGCGGGTGAGCTCCCCAATCGCATAATTCACCACCGCGTCGCCGGCCCCCGAAAGCTCGGAGGCTGCCATGCCGAGCATCGATCCGGTGCAGTCGACCGCGAGGGCGGATTCAAAATGCAGGTGGATCCGGCCCTTGGCGTCGCCGAAAAATCCGACGGTAACCACCACCTGCGGGGTGGGCGCCCCGGGCTCCGCCCTCGGCCGCGGAGGCCATGCTCCCGCCCAATCCTGGGGAGCCGCCGGACGCCGCAGCATGCCTTCGAACACCTCCCCGACCGATCGGACAATGTTATCCCTCACGAGGGACTCGGGGAGTTCGTCATCGAAAGCCATGGGTATGGCCCAATCGGCCAAAACCCGCCCAAATTTACCCGCATTACCCGAATATCCCCCGATCCCGCCGCCGCGATCACTCCTCCGGCAAAATTGAGACGCCCGTTCCAGTCGCCTTGTACTCCTGCAATTTGTTGCGGAGGGTGCGGATGCTGATCCCGAGAAGGGCCGCGGCCTGGGTCCTGTTGCCCCCGGTCTGGTTGAGCGCCGCATGGATCGCCTGCTTCTCGATCTCGTCGAGCCGGAGAACGGCGCCGTTCGGCGCCACGTCCAGGGCGTCCGCCGCCGGCTCCTGGATCTCGTCGTCCTCAAACGACGGCTGCATGTCAAACGGGGCCGCGGACGAACCCGAAGTCAGGGGCTCAAGGAGCCCGAGTCCCGCCGCCGTCACGGGGCGCCCGTTGCCCGAAAGGATCACCGCGCGTTCGACCGTGTTCTGGAGCTCCCGGACATTCCCCGGCCAGCTGTAGCTGAGCATCGCCGCCTTCGCCGAGTCGGCAAATCCGGCCGGCCTTATTCCGTGCTTGCGGGCAAAACGCCCGAGAAAATTCTCGGCAAGGAGCAGGATGTCGTCGGCCCGCTCCCTGAGCGAGGGCACATGGACCGGGAAAACGTTAAGCCGGTAGAACAGATCGAGCCTGAACGTCCCCTGCTCGACGTGCTGCATCAGGTCCCGGTTCGACGTGGCAATGAAGCGGACGTTCACCTTGAGCGTGCGGTTTCCGCCTACCCGCTCGAATTCCCGCTCCTGGAGGACGCGCAGGAGCTTGGCCTGGAGGTTTGCGGGGATCTCGCTGACCTCGTCCAGGAGGAGCGTGCCGTTGTTCGCCAGCTCAAACCGGCCCTCGCGCCGCTCCGTCGCCCCCGTAAACGCGCCGCGCTCGTGGCCGAAGAACTCGCTTTCAATCAGGCTTTCGGAGATCGCCGCGCAGTTCACCTTGATGAAGGGCTGCTGCCTGCGGGGGCTTCGCCGGTAGATCTCGCGGGCGATCATCTCCTTGCCCGTCCCGCTCTCGCCGCTGATGAAGACCGTGGCATCCGTCGGGGCAACCCGCTCGATCAGCTGGCGCAGCCGCAGCATCGCCGGCCCTCGGCCGAGGAGCAGTCCCTCCTCGCCGGTGTCGCCCTCGCTAAGCAGGCGGTTCACCTGCAGGAGCTGGCGGTAGGACTGGGCCTTCTTCAGGATGATGTCTATCTGGCTCGAGGTGAAGGGCTTCATCACGTAGTCGAACGCCCCGGCCCGCATGCAGGCCACCGCGGATTCGACCGAGCCGTTTCCCGTCACCACCACCACAAGCGGTCTCTCGGGAAGCGTCACCACATGCTCGAGGAACTTGTAGCCGTCGCCGTCGGGCAGGCGGATGTCGAGCATCATGAGGTCGAACAGGTCCTGCGACACCAGCGCCTCCGCCTCGGACAGGTTGGCGGCCATCGAGACCGTGCACTTGCGCCGGATGAATATCTCATTCAGCACGTTGCGGACAACGGGCTCGTCCTCTACAATCAAGACCTTTTCGTATGCCATGGGGCTTTTGCGGCGGCGACCTCACACCGGGGTAAAGAGGGTTATCAGTCCCTAGGCAGTCTCCAAGCAAATATTGCCCCCGCCGCCCGAACGGTCCGGCAAAGAACCATGTGCGGACCTTATTTCGCAGGCCGCGCACCGGCGCCGGCTTGGGAATTATTGGTGGAATTCGCCTAAAGTCCCGCGCCATTGAGCCGATTAGCACTGCGAATACCTTCATGCACACTCGCCTGCTGGCCTTTCTCGAGGAAACTCAACGCGCCATCGTCGCGGGAAGGCCACGGCCCTTGCCTGACGCCGACTGGCACACGTCGCGCTCCGTGAACTACCGCCTGGGGCTGGCGCGGCTCGCCCTCGGAGCCAGGGACAAGACCGGAAAGGTCGCACAACTGGGCTCGGTGCTCGTCCAGGCGTTCAAGCTTGCCGACGAATCCCTTTGCCTGAAGGCGAATCTTGCCTGGCAGGAGAACGATGCGGAGATTGCGCATCCGATCTTCGCGAATCCCCATCTCAACTGGGGGCATGAGGCCATCCAGCTGGCCAACACGTGGATTGCCGGGCCCCCGGCCAAGGTGACGCCGATGTCCCACGAGCCGGAGATGCTGGCCGCCGGGTGACCCGAGCGGCGCTGGATCACGTGCAGGCGTCGAGCCGGGACGCAACCGGTATCCTCCCGCTATAGACGGGGCCCACGCGCTGGATTCTCGCGAGAGCTGCGGACCTGGCGTCCCTTTCGCTTCGGATCCGCGCAAGCGCCTCCCGCATGAGGCGCAGGTTATCGCTTCTCCTTTCAGACAGGCGGGCCATGGCTTGATTGAATCCCGGAGACGCGGAAAAGGCCGCCATCCGGGAAAGCGCCTCCATGAGCGGCTTGATCCGCGCCTGAACGGACCGGACCCTGAGACCCGAGGCCGCCCTGGCCGCAACCGCTTCCCTTGAAAGGAGGTCGCAGAGCGCCTCCATGATTCGGTCCGCGGCCTGGGGCGCGGCGTTCATGCGGAAACCCGGGGCCTCTCGCTCTCCCGCCAATCCTGGTTGCGGAGCATCTCCGCCCAGGCGTCACGGACGACTCCGAAGAGCTGCTCGACCTCGATAAGGGGCTCGATCCGCCTCTTGATGTTCGCCTCCACCAGGCGGCGGTTATAGTACTGGTAAAGGCCGTCCATGGTCTTGGCGAATTCCCCCCCGACATCCTGATTGAGGGCGTTGCGCAGTTCGGTGAAGATCGCCTGCGCCTTCAGCAGCTCGCAATTGATGACTTGGAAGCGGCGAAAGTCGTTCTTGGGACGCTCGAAGGCCGCATGGGCGATCGCCATCGAACGCGCCGCGCCGTCGAAGAGCATCAGGATCAGCTGGCCCGGACTCGCGGTGAGAATGGAATTCTCACGATAGATCCGCGCGTAATCTCTGGGGCCGGACATGGATGTCAGGCGTTAGGATAGGTCTTCCGAGGGATCGGGCGACTGAACGATCTTGCGCGCCACGTCGCCGATGATCTGGGCAGAGGGATAGCTGGGGTCGGCAGCGAGTGCGCGGCCCCTGGCGACCACGTCCGGCCTAATCTCCGGCTCGCTCGCCAGCTTCGACCTGAGAAGTTCTGCGCCGGCGGTCGAAAGCCGGTCGCTCGCAGTGGGGGCGGAACGGGATACGACGTTTGCCGTCGCAAGGTTTACAGCCGCCGTTGAGGACATTCCCGGCTGGGATGACGCGGAATTGATCATTTCGTTTGGTGCGGGCAGCAAGCGACTTCTGAAACAGGCAATGCCGTCATGGATTAGGTCGTTTCATCGGCTCAGCTTGCTGCAACTTTAGGCCTATCGGGGGGGAAGCGTCTCGAAAGTGGCCTCGGCCGCGTAGGCTCCGAAACGGGAGGGGCTTAGCAGGGCCGCCTCCGGCAGGTTGGCCGGACTTTCGCCCCTGTCGCCGCCGCCGCCGGCGTAGTACGCTTTGAGCCCGGCAATGATGGCCGGGTCGCCGGCAGAGAACACCTCGTCGAAGGACCAGACGAGTCTTCCCGCGTCCACAAGCGCCAGTTTGGCACGCACCCCGAGGGTGATCGGGCGATAGGGGCGATAGGCCGTGAGGTCGACGAACATGACGCCCTGGGCCGCGAAATCGTGGCCGACCTCCTCCAGAAACCCGGGCGGGAGCGCCGCGGCGGAAAGGAGGGAGTCGTTCCCCCAGCGCCGCCTGCACTCCTCGCGGGAGATCGTGACGACCTCGAACCTCATCTGGCGCTCCAAAGCGGTCGCGAAGCCGGCATCCAGGGCCGCCGCCGACTCGGGCTGGGCGGCATCGCCGCCGCAGACCGGAAGAAGCAGGACCCTGCGCAGCGAGGGATCCAGGCGCTTGTCGCCGACGAAATTCCTGGCCGATGTGACGACCGGCTTCGGCTTCGCAGCCTTGTGCCCCATGCTCGAGCAGCCGGCGCCGACCCAGAGCGCGGCGAGGCATACCGCCGCCAGGAAACGAACCCGTGAGCCCATTGCGTCCATTCGGAATTCCATGCTTAAGCGGTGGTCGAAGATCAGCTCGAAGACGAGGAAGAACCCGACGACGAGCTCGACGAGGGCGTCGAATACGCCGTCGAACTGATGGTCGATCCTGACGAGCTCGAGGAGCTTGAGCTGGATGACGACGAATTGACGCTGTCGAGATACGACGACTCGCTTTGGGCCTGCTGGATGGCGCTCTCCATCGCCGTGAATTCGGCGGTCAGGGCCGTCTGCTCCGCGTTGAGCTGCGTCTGCAGCACGTCGATCTGGTCGTTGAGCTGCGAATCCGTCGCCGTCAGGTTTTTCTGGTCATTGAGATCGTCGGTCAGGGTCTGGTTCACGTAGGCGCTGACTTGGCTGACGAATCCGGTGGTCCCGGTTTGGAAAAACGCCGCAACGCCCTGGGGGTCGGTCGAGAGCGCCGACTGGAGCGTTGCGCTGTCGGTGATGCTGAGCTGATTGGTGGTGTCCGTGAAGCCGATGCCGATCTCATCGAGCCTCTGGATGGTGCCGCCCGCGCCCGAGCCCGCCCCGAAGACGAGCGACTGCAGCTGCTGCGCCCAGTTCGTGACGTCGTAACTTCCGGAAAGGATGGACGTCGTCACCGTGTTGTTGGCGCCGCTCGTGATCTGCGTATCGGTCGTGATATCGGTCGATAGCTGGTTATAGGCCGTGATGAACGCCTGAATCGCCGTCTGCATCGAGGCCGTGTCGGGCGCCACCTGCACCGTCTGCGTTGTTTCAGAATTGACGGCGACGGAGAGGCCCGCGACGCCGAGGTTCGCCGAGGTCAGGCTGTTGGTCGATGACGTCTGCGGAGGGCCGCCATTCACGGTGAATTCGGCATTCTTTCCCCTTTGCAGGGTCGCCCCGCTCGTCAGCCCAAGCGTCGACAGGAGATTGCCCTCCGAATCCGAGGCGGTGATCCCGAGATCACCGGTCACATTGTTTGTCAGGACCATCTGATTCTGCTCGGCGTTGAAGGAGGCCGTGACCTCCGCGGACGACGCGTTTATCCGATCGATGACGTCCTGGAGCGTGTCCGTGTCGGCGTTGTAGTTGATGGTGACGCCGTTGACCACGAACGAGCCGTTGCCGGAGGGATCCAGCCCCGAGAGCCCGCTGGAAAGGCTGGCGCTCGCGAGCGGGCTCGAAAGGCTGACCGATCCGAGCGGCCCCGCGCTCGTGACCGACGCCGTGCCGTTGTTCGAAAGGCCCATGACCTGAAGGAAATTGCTGGTGTCGTTGGCCGCGCCGAGGACGATCGGGCCCCCCGTGCTCGTCAGGGTCACCGTGTCGGGGTGCGCCAGGTCGCTCGTCGGATTGTACGCAGCCGAAACGGACCCTGTCGCGGTTGAAATCGCATTAAACACATCCTGGAGCGATTCGCTGAGCGACACCGTGATCTGCTGGCCGTTCACCGTGAACGTGCCCGCCGTGACCGGGGTCGCGGTGTTCATGCTGGCAAGCGTGACTCCCAATACGCTGCTCGACGAGCTAAGCGGGCTGCTGATCCCCTCGGCTCCGTTGAGCTGCGCCTCCGTGGCGAGCTGGGTCACATCGATCGCATAGGATCCCGTCGGCGTCGACGCGCTGGCGCCCGGCGTCCAGGTGGAGCTCGAATCGGTCATGGTCGCCGTCCGCCCGTCAAAGACGTTGCTGCCGGAATCGCCCAGTCCCTGGACCGCCGTCTGGAGGCTGGTCATGTCGTTCTCCAGAGTCTGATAGGCGGTGATCTGGGCCTTGTTGGTCGTCACCTGGGCCTGAAGCTCGGTCATCGGCGCACTGTCGGCTTGGATTATCTCACTGATGACGGAACTCCAGTTCATGCCGGAGTAGAGGCCTGTCAGTTGTATGCCTGCCATGGGTGCGCGCGTTATAGAGACGTGAAACCTGTGGGCTTATCGGCACAAAACCCCGGCGGTTAAGGCCTGATGCGGCCCGGTCCCCGGTTCGGAGAAATTTTTCAAAAGCCTGTTAAGTTCCCCTGCAACCGCGACGATATCGGCGGGCGTCGGAGGCAATTGCCACCGACCGGCGCGACCCGGAGCCGATTCCCCCTGGTCCGAACGCGGCACGGACGCCGCATTTAGTAACCAAGGAAGGAATACTACCATGTCAGTTGTCATCAATACCAACACGGCGGCTTCGATTGCGGCAAACAATCTGAGCTATGCCAACAATCAGCTAACGGACGCCATCAACCAGCTCTCGAGCGGTTCAAGGCTTGCGGATCCCGCCTCCGACCCGGGCGATGTCGGTGTCTCCCTGAGGCTCACATCCCAGGCGGACAACGCGGGCGTTCAGAACACGCTCGACCAGAGCCAGCTGGCGAATGACCAGACGACCTCCGGCGCCATCAACGTGATCGGGGACATCGTCACCCGCATCTCGGAGCTGTCCACGATGGTCGGCGGAACATCGAACGCGAGTGACATCGCCAACTACAACGCCGAGTTCACCTCGCTCAACAGCGAGCTCACGACGCTGAATGCGGACGCCGGGTCCAATGCGGCCATCACGTCCCTCGCCGCAGCCACGGACCTGTCCGCCAGCGGAACTTCGGGGCTGATCACCGCCGCGATCACGGCTGTAGGAACGATGGCGGCCACGAACGCCGCGGCTATGGCCAAGGTTGGCTTCCAGTCGCAGTTTGACGCCACCAACGAGACGAACCTCCAGGCGGCAAACAGCGCGATCAGCGATGTCGACGTCGCCCAGGAGTCCACGCAGCTCGCACGGTTCAATGTGTTGGTCCAGGCAGGCACTGCGATGCTCGCCCAGGCCAACCAGACCTCGCAGATTGCTCTGAAGCTCCTGCAGTAAGCCACCCGGATACGCACATAAAGTCGGTCGTTCCGACTATGCCCACTCTCCTGGCCGCCCTTTAGGGGGCGGCCAGGGGAACTCCGGGCCCTCCGAAGCCGCGGCCGTCTGGGCGATGCCCCCGACGCCGCGCTCCTTTTCGAGATATCGGACCCCGCCTAGGGGTTCGAACCGTCACTCGTCCCCCGGCATAACAAACGCGGGCCGCAGGACATCCCGGTTTGGGTACCGGTTTCCCGCGTTGACCGCCTGCCCTCCCGATCCGCGATCGACCGGCACCGGCTCCCGGCTTTTCCCGCGGGCGGCGGAGGGAATCCGCCGATTCTCCCGTGGGGCCTGTCGAGGCTGTTCGCCTCAGGCGGCCTCGCTCAATCCATCCGTGAGAGGACCGTTCGCGTTGAACGGGATGATCTCAGCGCGGAGCTTGAGCGGTTCAATGGAGCGGCCGTAATCGGCGACGAAGACCGCAAGGATTCCGCTCACCAGGAAGGTGACGCCTGCGGCCGCGGTGCTCACGGGCAGGATGACGAGCGCCAGGACGGCGGCGAGAACTGAGCTGAGGGTAAGGATGTGGGTGTTCATTTTGTTTTTAAGTTGATGTTACCCTCAAGAACACGCCTTCCCTTCGAAAGTTGCGGCAATCGCCGCAAGGGCTGATACGCCTGCCTTCGAATGGGTTATGCACCACGGCCACGCCGTTGCTCGTCCGGGGACTCGGGGCCGCCCCAAGCAACAAGGTCCGCGCCGTTCGGCCCGACCCGCCTCGTCCCGCCTCCCGCGATCAGGAAAGCGCAAGCTCGGACCGCGCCCCCGGCTCGGCGGGGACACCCTCGCTTGGGATTGGAGCGCGGTCCCCGCCGGTTTCGCACCAATGCGCCCAGCACGCACGAAGGGCATCCCCAAACCGCCGCGCCTGGCCCGCGTGGTCGAGAAGCGGGCTCTGCCGGAGCGCGCGACGCAGGCCCAGGCTCTCGGACCTCAGCCGCGGCCGGTCCGCGGCGAGGTCGCGGGCAATCCGCACATAATCCTCCTCGTTTCCGGCTATCCATTCGGTCCTGCCGATGGCGCTGAGGAGGCTCGCGCCCACGCGGCTTGCATGCCGTTCCCCGGCAAGCGTGACCACCGGACGCCCCATCCAAAGGGCCTCGCAGGTCGTGGTCGTCCCGCCGTAAGGGAAGGGATCGAGCGCCACATCGATCTCCCCGTAGCAGGCCATGTGGGACAGGTGGTTCGGCGACGCTTCCAGGATGGTCACCCTGGCCGGATCCATCCCCGCGAGGTCGAGACGCGACCGTATCCGGGCCGAATCATTCCAGATGCTCTTGAGAACGAGCCTGGATCCGGGCACCGCCGACATCACGGCGCTCCAAAGACGCAGGGTGGCGTCGTTGACCTTTGACAGGCTGTTGAACGACCCAAAGGCAACGGTATCGCGCTCGCCCGCCGGCCCGCCGGAAGCTGCTGCGTCAAGCTCCGCCGAGGGCAGGTAGGCCCACGCACACGGGGAGAACCGAATCAGCCGCTCCACGTGAAGCCTGTCGGCGCGCCCCACGGGATCCGCGACGCCGTCCGTGAACCGGTAGTCCATTGCAGGGAGCCCCGTCGTGTTCGGATAACCCAGGTAGGAGACCTGAACCGGCGCGAGGCGTCTCGAGAAGAGATGAAGGCGGCTCTGCCCGGAGTGTCCAGCGAGGTCCACCATCACGTCCGGGGCGTCCGCACGGATCACGCCTTCGGCATACGCATCAGAACGCCCGGTAAGCGTTCTCCAGAGCGCGGCATGGGACCGGAGCCTATCGGACACGGTATCGACCCGCATGTGATCGTGATAGAGCACGATCTCGAATTGGGAGGGATCCAGGTGGGCGAGGAGGGGCTCAAGGAAGAACGAGACGGAGTGCGCACGCAGGTCCTGCGAGAGGAAGGCCACGCGGAGCCTTCTCGAGGGATCCCTGCTGTTGCCAAAACCCCGCCGTGGGACGTCGGGAAAGAGCGCACCGTACCTCTGGTGCTCCGCAAAGAGCCTTTCGGGGGAGAGGTCGTCCTGATAATTCAAAAAGAAGAGCCGGTGGCTGAGCGCCCTCGCATTTCGGGGCTGCGACGCGAGGATCCGGTCGCACTCCGCAAGCGCCTCGGCCGTCCGGTTGACGCAGGGCAGCGTCTGGACGAGCCCGAGCCTGGCATCCGTGTTTTCCGGCGCCAGCCTGAGGGCCATCCGGTAGCTTTCCACCGCCTGGGCCGCTTCGCCCTCGGATTGCTTCACGTCCCCTATTCCCTTGAAGGCGGCTGCGTGGCCCGGATTGAGCCGCAGGGCCTGTCGGAAACAGGTCAGCGCCTCCGGGGCTTGGCCCGACGAAACGAGATAGTAGCCGACGCTCACCCAGGAATCAGGATTCTTGGAGTCGAGGTTGATGCCCGCCTTCACATGTTCCGCCGCCTCGACATTCCTGCCGGCCTCAAAATACGCCAGCCCAAGGTAGATCAGCGTGGACCCCGACTTGGGATTGATCTTGAGGGCCCTGCCGAAAAGGCCGATCGCGTGGTCGAGCCTTCCCAGCTGGCAGGCCAGGAGGCCGCTAAGCTGGAGCACCTGAAAATCAAAGGGATTTTGGCTCAGGATCCTGGCATAGCCCTCCGACGCTGCCCCGAGCCTTCCGGCGAGTTGGGCGGCGAGGGCCTTCTTCAGGAGGGCCTCGGTTCGTTCAGACATGATTACCCGGGCTATGGATCGGCTGCCGCGTTGCCGACTTTAACCCAAACCGCCCGATCGCCGGCACGTGCGGCCCGCGGGGCGGTGCCCCGGGCTTTGGGGGCAAGATAGCGGGGATCAGGAAAGCGCGAACTCGTGCGGGCTCTCCGCGCAGCCGCCCGCCCCGCCGGTTTCGCACCAATCCGCCCAGCAAGCGCGGATGGCCTCGCCGAATCGCCGCGCCTGTCCGGCATGGTCGAGAAGCGGGCTCCGCCGGAGCGCCTGGCGCAGGCCCTGGCTCTCGGAGCCCAGGCGTGACCTGTCGGCGGCGAGGTCGCGGGCTATCCGCACATAATCCTCCCCGCTGCGGGCAATCCACTCAGATTTTCCGATCGCGCGTAGGAGGCTTGCGCCCACGCGGCCCGAGTGCCGGTCGCCGGAGAGCGTGACCACCGGGCGCCCCATCCAGAGGGCCTCGCAGGTCGTGGTGGTTCCTCCGTAGGGAAAGGGATCGAGCGCAACGTCAATGTTGCGGTAGCAGTTCAGGTGGGCAACGGGGTCGACCAGGGGCTTGAGCAGGGTCACCCGGCCGGGATCCATTCCCGCCTGGACGAGGCGCCGCGTCATGCTTTCGCCGTCGATCCAGGGACTCTTGAGAATCAGGCGCGATCGAGGAACGGCAGCCAGGACGCCGGCCCAGAGACGCAGGGTCGCATCATTGACCTTCGACAAGTTGTTGAAGGATCCGAAGGAGACCGTCTCCGCGCCCCCCGCCGCCGCCAGGTCAAAGGCCCCGTCGACCGCCGCCGGGGGCATGTAGGCCCATGCGCACGAGGAGAAACGGACGAGGCGCTCGACATGGGCGCGGTCGGCATCCCCCCGGGGATCAGCGACTTCATCCGTGAACCGGTAGTCGATCGCCGGAAGGCCGGTCGTATTGGGATAGCCGAGATAACTGATCTGGACAGGTGCGAGCCTGCGCGCAAACAGGTGAAGCCGGTTTTGTCCCGTATGTCCGGCAAGGTCGAACAGTACGTCCGGGGCGTCGGCGCGAATCGCACCCTCGACAACCGCGTCCGGACGCCCCGAAAAGTTCCTCCAGAGCGCGGCACGGGAACGAAACCTTTCCGAGACGGCGTCGACCTTCATATTGTCATGGTAGAGCACGACCTCGAATTGCGCCGGATCCAGGAGCGCGACGATGGGCTCCAGGAAAAACGCGACCGCGTGCGCGCGCAGGTCCCGCGAGAGAAAGGCGACCCGGATCCGCTTCGCCGGATCCCTCGGATTCGGGAAACTGCGCCGCGGGGCCGCTGGGAACAGGTTCCCGTACTTCTGATGCTCCGCAAAAAGCTCCCGCACGGGAAGGTCCTCCAGGTAATTGAGGAGGAAGAGCCTGTGGCTGCGCGCCTGGATGTCGCGGGGATGGGCCGCAAGAATGCGGTCGCACTCCGAGATCGACTCGGCAACCCGATTGCAGGACAGCAGCGTCTGGACGAGCCCAAGCCTCGCCTCCGTGTTTTCCGGAGCGGATTTGAGCGCAACCCGGTAGAAGGCGGCCGCCTGAATCGCCTCGCCCTCCCCTTTTCTGATGTCCCCGATGACCTTGAACGCTGCGGGGAAGCCGGGCTTCAGCTTCAGGGCCTCGGTGCAGCAGCCCATCGCCTCGGCCGTTCGGCCTCTCGACAGATTGTAGAGCCCGATTCTCAGCCAGGCCTCCGGGTCACCCGGGGTGAGCGCGAGGCCCGCCTTTAGGCTCTTCTCCGCGTCCGTGTCGCGGCCAAAATCGGCATACACGCTGCCAAGGTTGAGGTGCGTCGGCCCCGAGTTGGGGTCGATGCGCAGCGCTCTCCGGAAAAAGGCAACCGCTTGGTCAAGGAGCCCCAGCTGGCCCGCAGCGAGGCCCGCAAGCTGGAGGGCGTAAAGATGGAACGGGTCCATGCGCAGGATCCTGCCGTAGGCCGCCAATGCAGCCTCCGGCCCCCCTGCAAGATGGACAGCAAGGGCCTTTTTCAGAAGCGCTTCGGTTCGTTCGGACATGATGCCCAGGTGCTATGGATCGGCGGGCGCATCTCCGACTTTAACTTAAACCGCTCAATCGCCGCCCAAGGTGGCCGATAAACCTCTTCCAGGATACGTGCGTGCCACACACGTGCCGCCGCATGTTGATTTCCCAACCGCATTAATGCCTATCTTGAATCCTCCTCCCACGCCCGCATCCGGCACTCGCTACAGCGAAGGGGAAATCCGCGGCCGCGTTGCGGCCTGCCCGAAGCTGGCCTCGCTTCAGAGCGTCAACAAGGAGCTGAGCAGGCTGGCCCGGTCCGACATGAGCCTCACTTCGCAGATAGCCGAGATCATCCAGAGGGACCCTTCGCTTTCCCAGCGGCTCCTCAGGATGGTCAATTCCGTCTACTTCGGGCTTTCGGCGCGCATCAACAACATCGAGGAGGCCGTCTTCTTTCTCGGGCTCCGGCAGATACGCGAGTTCTCGGTCGCGACGCCCGTGATCGAGGAGATGGAGCAGCTCCAGGCGTTCGCGCCGTCCCCGCTCCAATGGAAGAACCTTTGGTCGCACAGCATAGGAACCGCGATCCTGACCCGCGAGATCCTCTCCTCAACTCAGTACGCGGTTGATGACGACACCGACTATCTGGTCGGGCTGCTCCACAACGTGGGCAAGATTGTCATGGCTTACGCCTTCCCGGAGGAGCTCGCCATCGTCGCCAGCACGCCGGTGCGCACCCCTTCCGAGGTGTGCTCGCTCGAGCGCAAGCTGATCGGCTGGGACCACGCCCAGATCGGCGCCTATTTCCTCGAATGCCACCAGCTGGTCGAGGAGCTTTCCTATTCCGTTCGCTACCACCACGATCCGACCCAGGCGCCGTGCCACCAGACGTTCGCCGCAGCCGTCCAGGTGGCCGACTACCTGGTTCGGCATGCGAAGATCGAAAGCGGCTTCGAGAAGGTGGACCCGATCGAAACGGACGCCTGGGTCCAGCTGGACGGCTGGAAGATCCTCTACGGGTCCGACGACAACGAAGCGCGCCTTGCGCGGGCCTCCCTGGCAAACGCCCTTGCGCGCCTGCCCGCCATGCTTAACGGACTGCTTTGACTCACCTTTCCCTATAGCCATGTCGACTTGGTCCACCTATGCCGATCGGGCGCTCATGCAAGAGGGCCCTCCCCAGCCGGCGTCCGCGCTGAGCGCCTGGGCCAACAGCTCGTCGCCCGCCTACTGCAGGGACCTTTCGGGACAGCTGCTTGCCGCCAACGTGGCGTTCACGCGGAAATTCGGCCGGGGAGCCTCGGTTCAGGCGCACGACAGCGTGCAGGGCCTCATCAATCCCGAGGACATCTCCGCCTACACCTCGGCCGAGGCGGAGCTCAAGCGCCCCCCCCACCAGGTGACCCGGTGCCACCGATGGCTGACCCCCCAGGGCTGGCGCTGGATGTCGTGGGAGGAGGCGGTGCTCCTCGATGAGGCGGGGGTGCCGGTGGCCGTGCGGGCCGTCGGCCACGACATCACCCGCCAGCGCCTCGCCGAGGAGCTCTATGTCAAGCTTTCGCGGGCGATCGAGCAGTGCCCGATCGCGATCGTGATCACGGACGCCGACGGCAGGACCCAGTACGTGAACCCGAAATTCAACGAGGCGTCGGGGCACACCCTGGAGGAATGCCTCGAGAAGGACATTCGCGTGCTCCGCGAGGGCCACCCCGACGACGCATCCTACGCCCGTTTCATGGAGACCGTGAAGTCGGGGCGCGAGTGGCAGGGCGAGCTCGCTCGTCCTGGGCCGGACGGCGAGAAGATCTGGGAGTCCGTCCAGGTGTCCTGCATGCGAAGCGCGGCCGGCGAGATCACAAACCTCCTCTGCCTTCGCGAGGACATCACTGAGCGAAAGCGACTCGAGGAGGAGCTCCGCCAGTCCCAGAAGATGGAGAGCCTTGGGGAGATCGCGGGCGGCATTGCGCACGATTTCAACAACCTGCTCGCCATCATCAACGGCTACGCCGAGCTGACCACCCTCCATCCGAACGATCCGAAGCTCTTCCAGAAGAGCTTGCGGGAGATCAAGCGCGCCTCGCAGCGGGCGACGGGTCTCGTCCGGCAGATCCTCACGTTCAGCCGCAAGGCGCAGGTCAATTTCGCCGCGGTCGACGCGAACCAGCTCATCCGGGACCTGACCGCGCTCCTTTCGGAGACGTTTCCGAGGAAGGTGGCGTTCAACATAGCGCTCTGCGACGGGCTGCCCATGCTGATGGCCGACCAGAACCAGCTCCAGCAGGTGGCGCTCAATCTCTTCGTGAACGCCCGCGATGCGATGCCGGAAGGCGGCACGATATCGGTCACCACGAGCATGGTTCCCGGCAAGGAGCTCGCCTACAGCAGCGCCGACCACGACAGGAGCTACGTCTCGCTCGTCGTCAGCGACACCGGGCTCGGCATGTCCCCTGAGGTCAAGGCTCGGATTTTCGAGCCATTCTTCACGACCAAACTGGGAAGCGGCGGAACGGGCCTAGGGCTCGCGGTCGTCTACGGCATTATCGCCAGCCACCACGGCTTCATAGAGGTCGAAAGCGCGCCGGGAGCCGGCAGCTCCTTCAAGATCCTTCTGCCGGCGGGCGGGGCCGGCGCCGTCACCACGGCGCCATCCGAGCTGAGCGCATTCCCGGACGGCACGGAGTCCCTCCTGATCGTCGACGACGAGGATGCCCTGCGCCATATCCTAAGGACCGCGTTCACCCGCAAGGGGTACCGTGTCATCAGCGCGAGCAACGGGCTCGAGGCCATCGAAATCCTCGACGACCCGTCCCACTCGGTCGATGCCGTGCTCCTGGACATCAACATGCCCGGGGCGTCGGGCATCGACGTCATCAAGTCCATCAAGGCGAACCGCCCCGACCTGCCCGTCCTTGTCCTCAGCGGACACGTGGGAGCCGAGACACGAAACACCCTTGAGCAGCTCGGGCAAACCGATGTCGTCACCAAGCCCTACCGCCTTGATGAGCTGGGCAGACGCCTTCGTAACATGTTTGGGGAAAAGCCCATAGCCAAGACCAGCAGCTGATCGGTCCGGGGCGGCGCAAATACCCTTCAGTATCGGTGGGCCGGTCCGATAACTGAAGCGGGCAAGTACGAACGAACGAAAATGTCTACCGAACCATTTTATGAATTTCAGCGCACACAAGCCGTGCCTGGCGCGTCTGCGCAAGGTATGGTACTGCTGCTGCTTCGGCTTCACCCCGGCCCTCTTAGGCAAGACCGCAGAAAGGTATTTCGCAGAAAGCGGAAAAAGCACAGCCCCGATCGAAATCGAACAGATGGGGCCGTCGCATCCGTACCTGACTGTGATCGGGTCGCCTCCGCTCCGCTTCCAGGAACCGCCCCCGGTCGCCGTTCCCGTGGAGCAGACGCCGGTGGCCATGCCACCCAATCCCGTGACCGTCCCGAAGCCCGTTTCAACGAAGCCGGCAAGCTCCCCGCCTTTCCCGACGCCCAGCGCTTCGGCAGGCGGGGGACCCAAAACCGAGCTCTCAGCAAACCCGCCCGCCGGACAGCCCGCCGCCGACCCATCGCTGCCGAGAATCATTCCGGACGAGATGCGGCCGAAGGTGCGCCCCGAGGAGTTCCTTCCCTTCTTTCAGCTTCCGGGTTCCGGCGCGCCGCAGGCCCCCGAAGCTGAGAAGCTCCCGCCGAGCACAGCCACCTACCGCCAGGAATGAAACTCGCCTCCTGCACGACATGCGCCCTGGCGCTCATGCTCGCGCCGGTCGCGCGTGCCGGAACGGAGCCGGACCGCGCGGCCCAGGCGCCGGCGGCTGCGGCCTCTGATGGCCGCAGCCTGCTGAGCCTTGGCACCAAGCTGACCGAGAAGGGCGACTATCCGTCGGCCGAGGCGGCCTTTAGGCAGATCCTGGATCGTCCCGGCTTCTCCCTCGCCGAGCAGCAGTCGTCCCTCCTGGGCCTCGCGCGCAACTACAGAAAGGCCGGGCAGGCCACCAAGGCCGCCGCCATCTACGAAAAGTTCATCAAGGAGTTCCCGAACGACGAAAGGCTGCCGGATATCCTCCTCGAGCTTGGGCGCACCTACCGTTCGATGGACGCGAACAAGCTCGCGCTGAGCCGGTTCTATTCCGTCATCAACTCGACCCTGAAGCTTCCGCAGAAGGGCTTCGAGCACTACGAAAGCCTGGCCCGGACCGCCGAATACGAGATAGCCGAGACCTATTACGAGAGCGGCGAATTCGACCTGGCCGGCAGATATTTCTCCCGGCTCCAGCTTCTCGACCTGGCCCCGAACGACCGCGCCCGAGCGAGCTTCATGGCGGCCCACTCCATGATCCTTGCCGGCGACCTCGATAACGGGGCCAAGGCCCTTCACTACTTTATGGACACCTGGCCGGAGGACGAGAATGTACCCGAGGCCCGCTACCTGCTGGCCTCGACCCTTCGGAGGCTGAAAAGGCCCGAGGAGGCCCTGGCCGCGGTCCTCGAGCTCCTGCGCCAGCAGAAGAGCCTGGACACGTCGGATCCCCAGGCGTGGGTCTATTGGCAGAGGAGGACGGGCAACCTGCTCGCAAATGACTTTTTTCAGAGCGGCGACACGATGAGCGCCCTCGCCATCTACCAGCGGATGCTGAACCTGGGTACCGGCCCCGAATGGCAACTGCCGGTTCTCTACCAGGTGGCGCTGTGCCAAGAGCGCCTGTTCGACTTCGAGGAGGCCTCGGCCTCGTACCAAAAGATCGTCGCCGCGGCCGCCACGGCTCCCGCCTCCTCTCCGGAAATCGCCGAACTTGCGCAGATGTCCTCCTGGCGTCTTAGTCACATCGAGTGGCTCCAAAGCACCGACGCAAAGTTGGCCGGAATCGTAAACGTGACCGGCCGTCCCCCTCCCGAGCATTCGGAGCCTGCGGCGGAGCCCCCTCGTGACGCACACGCCCCATGAACATCAAAGAGGCCATCCAGCACCACCGGCAGATCTGCGACGAGCTCTACGACATCGCCCTTGAGGAGAACCGATTCCTGCAGGAGAACCGGCGGCCGCCGGACGCCCCGCTCCTGGAGCGAAAGCGCGCGGCCCTGGGCAAGCTCGACGACGCGATTAGGGCCCTGCGCACGGCGCCGGGGGCCGACGGGAAGGATCCCAGCCGGCGTGCCGCGCTCGAGAAGACCCAGGCGCGCATCATGCAGATCCTCCAGATCGACCGCGAGAACGAGCAGCTGCTCACGCGCTACAGCCTGAGCCGGGGAGCGCCCCCGCCCGCCCAGCCTCCGGAACGCAGCCTCCTGCAGCGCATCTATTCGGGGGGCGCCTGACAGGAATCCGCGCCCAATCGCCTGGGGAGCCCGCCCCATGGGCGCCTCAAATTTCCCGGGCTAATCCACGCCATCTGAAGCCAGCCTGGAGTGGCATGTCGCCTGGCTCAGGCGGGCAGCCAGATCTTTTCCGGGACACGACCCACACAGGTCAACCTGCCTTCGTCGCTTTTCAGGATATTGCCCGTTTGCGTGTCCACCGCGCACCCCGGGGGAACGCGCGGCGGCGTGCTGCGAACCGTGGCTCGTTCCGGATAGAACCTCAGCCGCCCCGAAGGATCGCGAAGCGTGGCCCATCCAATATCGGCACCGGGAAATTCCGGATGGTCGATGACCGGCTCTTCAAAAATCCACCACGCGAGGCGAAGATAGTTCTTCGGAAGCCAGAATGGATTCAGCGAGCCGTGAAGCTCGGCGACTTTGTTGTTGAAAGCAAAATCAAGGCATTGGTCGTCGGCGACCCCTGGCTGCGCGACAATGGTGGCGTACCATGCGGAAAGAAGGGAAGTCGCTGCGGGGCTTCGCCCCCAAAACTGGACGCCGCCGCTGCAAATCAACTGATCCTTGGCTACGAAGCTGATCTGGTGCGAAAACCTGAAGAAACGCGGCTTATGGGGTTGTGTCCCCGGCGCGGGAGGCAGCGGGATGGGGATATAGCCGTCAGTCCGATCTTGGGCCAGCCAGTTAAGGATCGCAAAATCGTGGCCCCCGGAAGCGAGGTCGCGAATGAGCTCAGGATGCTTCCTGACAACGCAGTCCACATCAACGTACAGGATGGGCCGTCCTGCAGATTGAATCACATGCCAAATGAAGTTCGGTTTCGTGTAAGCCAGGTCGTCGGATCCCTTATGGCTGATCGAACGGTGAACCGTGGGCACCTCGAAGATGGCATGGGGAAGGCTGAAGCTTCGCAACGAGGCAACCAAACGCTCGGCCGCCGCCTTGTGGGACGCGGTGAACATCCCGGTAACCACGAAAGGCTCATCGCCGGAGGGCAACATTCCGTAACGAAGCGCCATCGATGGCTTACGGGACGGAAAGGAATCACTCATTCAGCCAAGGGAATCGGCGCATGCGCCCCTCAGTTTAGGACGCAAAAGTCAAAATTCGATGCACCGGGGCCCTCACACAGGACATTGTGCCATCCGATGTCCGGCAAATCTTGACGCTTGTGACCGCATGCGGCTCGAGATTCGTTCCCGGCAGGAATTGCCGGGGAAATTTAACGGCGAAAACAACGGCTGTATCTGGTTGATATTAAATTCTTTCCGAAATTTACATACAGCCTGGCCCCTAAGGTGCTCTTGCTAGCCGCGTGGCGATCCCCCGTGCAAAAACACAGGCTCCTGATTTCCGGATTCAACCTGACGGACTTGAATCCCGCATTTGCAGAAGCCGTTCGGCCGTCCGACCCCTAACCTCATGATCAGTCCCAGAGCCCATCTGCTCAATATTCAAAGGGATCGCGAGTGGAGCCTTAGGCGTGACAGGCTCGTCCGCCTGGATCGCAACGAACAGGTCACACCGTGGCCCGAGGCTGCGCAGCGCGATATCCTGGGCCACCTGCCTGCCGATGTCTTCAACGGATACCCGGACCCCAGACCGCTCTACGAGCGCCTGAGCCGCCTCCTGGGCATTGGCATGGACGGCTTGTTTGTGACTGCCGGATCAGATGCCGCAATCCGCAGGATCTTCGAGACGTTTGTCGAGCCGGGAGACACCGTTGTTTACGGGGACCCCACCTACCCCATGTACTCTGTCTACTCTCAGCTTTACCAAGCCCGGGTCGTGCAGATCCCATACGATCATACCCTCGAGCTCCCCGTTGAGCAGGTGTTCCTTGCGCTCAGGGACCGGCCACGGCTCCTCGCCATTGTTAATCCATCTCAGCCCACGGGTACACCCTTGCCGGCAGCCACCCTGCGGAGGATCTGCGCGGCGGCCGAACACGCGGGCACATTGCTCATCATCGACGAGGCCTATTATCCATTCTACCCGGAAACGGCGTTGGACTGGTCAGCACGGTACAGCAATGTGATCGTGACCAGGACCTTTTCGAAGGCGGCCGGCCTGGCCGGCGCGCGCGTGGGATACTTGGTAGCCAATCCGCAGGTGGTCGATTTCATTGGGCGCACACGCGGTTCCCACGAGGTCAATTCGATTGGGGTCGCCGCGGCCTGTTATCTTCTGGACCACCCGGAACTCATTGCTGCCAGGCTGCGCGAGATTGAGCTGGGACGCGCCGTCCTGCTCAAGACAGCCAACGAATTGCGGCTGGAAGCGCCCAACGGCGTCGGGAATTTCCAACTCATCAGAGTGCCGAACCATGGCGACCCGGCTCCTTGGCTGGCTGCGCTCCAAGAACGGGGCTACCTGGTGAAGGGCGGCTTTACCGCCGCCTCCGTCCGAGATTGCTTCAGGGTAACGTTGGCTAATCCGGAGATCATGACTGCCTTTTGCGCCGCACTCACGAACGTCGCCCAAGAGCAGCCTTCAACCTGCACAGGTCCGTTTTCATCGTCCGGCGGGATCCTGGAGCAGGTGGGCAAATACCGTTGAGCGTTCTTATTTTGCACGCCGCCTCCATACCGGGCCGCCCGGCCGCATAGCCTTCGATAAGCCCAACTTCGGGCGCCCTTGGCCCCAGGGTCCCAAAGGACCCCTTTCCCATGGGGCCGTCGGCCTGGACGTGGGCTGCCTGGCGCAAGGGTGCGCGCCGGAGGGCACGGCCGAAAGCGGACTTCCCCTTACCCGATCCGTAACTGGACCCTCTCGAAGGCGAGCGGCCACGTCCGCAGAGGCGCGGTTCGATGCTTCGGATTATCCCGCCCAAGGGCGACTCGTGAAGGGATCGTCCAACCCCCTCGGACTTTGGCGAAGTTCGAAAACGGAAGAGGCGTTTCCTCCCTGTGCGCTGCGCGCGTCCCGCGGCGAATACGGCAATAAATTCCCGTCGGTGTCGACGCGAAAAACCCGCAAACGGACGGCATCGATAAATTTTTTTAAGTCATTTTCAGGTATGAAGTTCCGCTCTTTGGAGGCACCGCGGCTTGAGAGTTGCTAGCTATCGAAACGATGGCCCCAACGTCGAAGACAAAACCCAACCATGCCGGCTTGCCGTAAGCCCATGAAGTCTCCGTCACCGGAGCCTCCCCATCGCAGCCGACCCGCGCTTCGCCTGCTGATGCAGCCCCCGCACACGGACGCCTTCCCGTTGTGTCGGCTTCGTCCGAAAGCCCATCCGTTTTCGCCGCAGGCCATCGTTGGACTCTCTTGATGCGAGCCATCCTCTACACTGCTAAGGCCGCCCACATTCTCGCCCCTCCGCGACTGGCGGATGAGCAGATAAACTGCGGACCCAGTTTTGAAGATGAACAGGTGTGCGGTCGCGTCCTGTCATTCAGGACTCCCGTTGGCGAATACGATTTCGCGCAGCATCTGAGCAAGCTGCAGCTGTCGCAGTTTCCCGAGGCCGTCGTCCTCATTCTAAATGGAGGCTGCGAGAATCCTCCGCGCAACGTTAAGGCCCTTCCCTGCAGGAAAGTCCTGCTGGTTGATGGCACGCCTCATCTCGGCCGGTTAACCCAATACATCACTTCGGAATCCTTCGACCGGGTTGTTCTTCTTTCCTCGAGGCAAGGCGCCCGGGCCCTAGCCGATGCCGGCATCAAAGATGTCTCTTGGCTGCCGGGCTTCGAGTTTCCCCATGATGACGCAACCGTTCGGTCCTCGCGTCAGGCGGCCAGGGCGCCGCACGTGGCCTTGCTCGGCGACACCGGCCGCATCGATTCTCTGTTTGTTCCCATGGCAGGTGTTCTGGCCCAGCATGACGTTCCGTTGGAATTCAAGGCCCTCGGACGACACGAGGGCTTACGGTTCCTTGGCTCCTCCCTCATTGCCCTCGATGTAAATTCAGACGAAGGCCCGAACCTGCGCCTGATGGAAGCCCTCGCCTCGGGCGCATTGGTGCTCACCCGCCGGCCTCCAACGGGTTCCGGCGCAGGCGAGATCTGGCGCGACGGCACGGAGCTTGTGACCTATTCGAGCGGGGACGAACTGGTTGAGAAGGCGCGTTATTGGATAGCGCATCCCGAGGAGGCGTCGGCCATCGGCGCCGCCGGAGCCCGATGGTTTGATGAGCAATTCAACGAGAGGCGCCGCCGCGAAGCATTTTCCGAACTTGTGTTGGGAGGGCGCCTGCCGCCGGGCTTCCCCCACGCCCCCCGGGAGAAAGAGGTGACTGCCCGTACGTCCGGGATGAATCCCGGATGCGCCCCGAGTGTTGCGGAAGGGCCCCAAACGGTGCTTGAAACGGAACTCTCTGACGCCCGAAAACTTCTCGAATCGGGGGACCTTCAGGGTGCACTCAAGGCCGCATCCAAGACGATCACGGAGCAGCCGCAATCCATCGAGGGCTATCTCATCATCGCCGAACTCGCGATGGAATTGAAGAAGCACGACCTTGTCGCCAAAATGCTGGACGAGGTACGGAAGCGAGAGCCCGGCAATCCGTGGCTCGCTTTTCTCCAGCTTCCGTCGGTGAAGAAGTCTATCGAAGCACGTCGATCCAATCGCCAGCTCGCGGAAGCCTGGAGGGCGTTGGACGGCGCGCAGTACATGAAAGCCATTCAACTTGCGGCGAACGCGCGGTCGGCCGGTTGTTCAGACCCGGAGTTCCATTTTATTGAAGGAATGGCCACCGCCGCCCTTGATCGGAAATCCGGCACCCTTTCGAGCAGGGGATTTGCCCTAAGGTCGTTGCAGACTGCGGCCGCATCCGCGGGAATGCGCGCCGACTATTGGCGCGCGCTTGCGATTGTGCAGAAAGAGTCGGGGTTCATTCGGGAGTCGGCCGATTCGTATGAGCGCATCGTTCGCCTGGGTTGTCCCGATCCGAACGACTGGTTTGGTCTCGGCGAGGCCTTTCTGACTCTGGGGGACGCCGGAAAGGCTGAGGCTGCCTTTGCCGAGGCGTTGAAGCTTGTTCCCGGCGACGCCAGCCTCCACCGCTGGCACGGCCACGCGTTGAAGCGCCAGGGCCGCATGGAGGAGGCGCAACGGTGCTATCGGCAGAGTTTCGGAGCCGGCGATCGCATAAGGCGGCGCCCCGGCCCCAAAAGGCGTCGGATCGTCTTCATAGCCCAAAATTCCCATTCGTGGCCGTGCATGGCCTCCGTCCATGCGGCGTTTTCAGGTGACAGCAGGTGGGAAACCACCGTCGTCGCGCTTCCGTGGGCGGCGCCGGCCTTCACGCAGAGTTCACAGAATCACCAGGATAACGTCTTCCAGTTCCTGCAGGACCAGCGTATCCCGCACGTCAGGTGGGATTGCTTCTCTCTCGAGGCTCACGCGCCGGACATCGTGTTTATCCAGGATCCATACGATGTGACACGCCCTCCGGGATGGAGGGTGCCGGACCTGATCAAAGCGGGCCACAGACTCTGCTACGTGCCCTACGCAATCGAGCTCGGCGGCACCTATGAGGACGTGCTCTTTCAATTCAATCTTCCGCTTCAACAGCTGGCGTGGGCGGTCTTCGCCCGGTCGGAAGCGCATCGAGACCTCTTCGGAGAACACTGCCTTTCGGGAAACCGGCACGTCATCGCAACGGGCCATCCAAAGTTCGACCTGTTCGGCCACCTCGAGTCCGTCCCTCCCAATCCGGACCTCGTCGCATTCGCCAAGGGTCGCCCATTGGTTCTTTGGAATCCGCATTTCAGCGTAAAGCTCAGCAAGTCGAGATTCGGCGAAGCCTACTCGACGTTCCGTTACTGGAGAAAGTTCATGCTCGAGGAATTTCAACGCCGGCAGGATCTCGCATTCGTCATCCGCCCGCACCCGCTTCTCTTCTCCAACATGGAACGATGCGGGATCATGACCCGCGCGGAAATCGAGGCGTTCGAGGCGACGTGTGAGGCCTCGGGCAATATCCGGATCGATCGATCGTCGGCCTATCACCCGGTCCTCGCAGCGGCCAGCGCGATGGTCTCCGACCTCTCGTCGGTCATGATTGAGTTCGGGATCAGCGGCAGGCCGGTATGTTACCTGCACAATCCAACCGGACCGATGTGCCACCTGGAATACGAGCTGGATTTCGACTATGTCCGGCAGCACTGCACGTGGGCGACAACCGAGGGGCAGATCTCCGCATTTCTCGACCGGGTTGCGGCCGAACCGAATGCAACATCGGCGGCGCGGGTCGCCGAATTAGGCCGGCGGATGGGCCTTCGCCCCGACGGAATCGGCCATGCCATCAAGATCGCAATCGAGGAGCGACTGGCTTCGGAGTCCGAGATCGAGCGAGGGGCCCTAAATTGAAATTCAGCAACCCGACAGACCCAGGAAACAAATGAAAGCTATCATCATGGCCGCCGGAATAGGGACGAGGCTCAAGAAGAAGTTTGGCAACATGCCCAAGTGCCTCACCGACATCGGCGGCGAAACCATCGTCAGGCGCATGGTGCGGCTGTTGCACGAGCGCGGGATCAAGGACATATCCCTGGTCTTGGGCTACCAAGACCACCTTGTCCGGGCCCACCTGGGGAGCCGCTGGAAGGTGCACTATTACTCGAATCCGTTCTTCAGCATCACAAATTCAATCTGTTCGCTCTGGTTCGCCCGGAACGAGCTCGATGGCCAGCAGGATGCCATCATCCTGAACGGCGATCTCTTCTTCGAGCCCGGTTTGCTCGAGCAGGTGATGTCGGCCAAAGAGGACGCCGTGATGTTCGCCGACCCCCGCAGAGTCGAGGAGGGCGACTACCGCTTCGCCTATACCGACGGCCTGCTGCGCCGTTACGGCAAGGATCTTCCCGCGGAGATGGCCAATGGCGAATACGTCGGGATTGCGAAGCTGGACCGCGGGACCGTCGCCGCTTTCCGCACGCGCCTTGAGCAACTGATAGCCCTCCAGCAGTTCGGGTTGTGGTGGGAGGACGCTCTTTACAGGCTCTCCGCCGACGGAATGCCGATTCACATCCACGAGATCACCGAGCATTTCTGGGCCGAGCTCGATTATCTTGAGGATTACGAACGCACCCAGCAATTTCTGAAGTCGAGCGCCGAAAAGGCCGCGAACGCGGCCTGAACGTTCAGAGAACCATCGCACACGGAATCCTTAGGGCGCCCATTCTGGGTCGTTGAAAAAAAACTCGCAGGACCGGCATCGCCGGCGGCCCGGGGGGAAGGATCTCCCGTGGAGACAGGCATTTCAGATACGGCGGCGCGTTCCGCTCGTGCGCCCGTCCCGCGGACGATCCGCTCCAAAGCGTCCGGCTGAGACGTCAGCCTAGGGTATGCGATGGCGGTCCACGGCGAAAACGGTTCCCCCTTTAGCGCGCTAACATTGCGCGACTCCCGCAAATTGAGCAGCCGGGACACCAAAAATGGCGGCCTTGGCAAGGCCAGAGGGCAGAGCCTTGTCGCCCATCTCCGCGGGCATTGGGGCACTCTTCTCGCTGTAGTATTGCCAGTTCGAGCGCAGGACGGGGGTGAACCGGGTTTCGGACCGGAGGATGAACATCTTCTCGTTCGTGAACCCAAGCTGGTCGACCAGCTTGGCGAAGCAGCTGTCGATCAGGAGGAGGAACCGGGCACGCTCGAGCACAAGCAGCCAGTCGAAGATGGAGTCCGTCTGCTCGTCGACCTCGATGACCTGGTGGTCCTCGAATCTCGGCGGTACGGTGACGTCCTTCGAGAAGGTTGAGCCGTGCCTGTGCACGACGACGTAGTCGTCCTTCTTCACGAGCCGGTCGTAAAGCGCCGCCTCGCGCCGCGCATCGCGCCGGATGCACAGGTTCCATTTTTCGGCAAAGGGAACCCCGGCCACCGCGTATTTGTACTCGTCGAACTTGAGGGAACCCAGCAGCGCCGAGTGCGGGTTTGGCACATTGGGCAGGTCGCCGTAAAGGGGGACCATCCGGTCGGCCGACATGGACCTCAGCAGGCGCTCGGGATGCGTGACGAAGCCCTCGATCGTCGGTCTGAATGGAAAGGGTATGAATTGCACATAGTTGACCGCGGGTCTGAACGAGGGGGCAAGGCGCCCATCGATCGGCCAAAGCACGCGGAAGCCTCGGTCGTGGTACCATTTCGCAATGGGCAGGGCTATGATGATGTCTCCAATTCCGCGCGCCTGGATGAGGCCGAGCGTCTTGGTCCTTTCTATGCCGACTGTGGGGAACGTCGGGATAGGCATGGAGTCTGGGAGCATATTCCTCCGAAAATAGCAGGAGGCGGACCAAGCCGAATTGAGAAATCATTACCTGCTTATAAAGAATCCGTTACGCATCTATATATTTCAGTTTTGAGGGATCGCCTTCGGACGCGCTGCCGTCGCGGGAAAATTTGCCTAGTGACGGCCCCGTGAACCCGGACAAAACGCCCCGGCTTCTGGGGGAAGACGCGGGAGCCTAGCCCGATGGGAACCTCCCGGAATTCCCTGGCGCAGCTGTGGTATCTCCTCAAGCGGACCCTGAAAGTGACCGATATCCACCTTCGTTGAGCATTGTCTCCATCAGCGCAGAAGCCGTATTGCACACGGCAAACACGCTCCGTCCCGGACTGCACGACCTGGTGCAGCTCAGCCGGCTGCTTCAGAGTTCGTCGGTAGACCTTGACGAGGTGACCAGCCGGATGAAGCGGGATCCCGCGCTCACCGCCCGGCTGATCCGAATCGCAAACAGCGCCGCCTTCGCAGAGGTGGAACCCGTTGCCTCGGTGGAGGACGCGGTGGCGCTCATCGGATTCCGGGAAGTCCACCGCATCGTCGGATTCGCCATGCTTGAGCACTTCGGGGACGAGAACCTCGAAGTGTACGGGATCTCCGCCCAGAAATTTCGGGACAACTCGCTCTTCTGCGCCATCCTCATGGAGGAGCTTGCGGTCAATGCCAACGTCGACCCGCGCTCGAGCTACACGGTCGGGCTTCTGCGTTCCATCGGCAAGGTCTGCCTCGACAAGCTGGGGCGCGACTACAAGGGAATCTACCTGCCGAGGCTCAGCGACGACGTGGGCCTCGAGGACTGGGAAAACGCCGTCTTCGGCATGACGAGCAACAAGGTCGCCGGCACGGTCCTCTCCACATGGAGGTTCCCTGGGGACTTCATCTCGGCCATCAAGAACCACTACAAGCCCGACCCGCAGCACGAAGCCCTGACCCACCTTCTCAGCCTCGCCGCCAGCATGGCCGACATCCTCGGCTATGGACTTGAGGGCGAGGGTCGCTACTGGCTCGAGCCTGAGGAGGTCTACCACAAGGCGGGGCTGGACCCCAGGCAGGCGAACCTGATCATCGACCACGCGTTCGAATCCTTCAACAGGCTCCTTCTCACGATCGGTGCCCACGTGCCGGCTTGAGTCGTCGGTGAGTGGAGCATCAAAGCGGGAAACGAACCCCGACTCCCGAATCGTCTATGCAATTATATATATTGGTTTCCCCGGGGAAATCGCAGCAGAGGCGATTTTAATGTGCCACATGCATCAGCAGCCACACTGCGGAAGTATTTGGCGCCGCGTCTATATAGGAAGTACTCACTAGCTACACATTACTAGACCTTTTCGGCGTACTCTTGCATGGCCAATCAAATCGATATTATCTCCGGATTCCAATGGCCAAGATCCTGATCATCGACGACGACGAGGCTATCCGAACGGTCCTTGAGCAGATGCTCTCCCTGAGCGGCCATGCGGTCACGGTCGCCGCCGACGGTTTTGAAGGGATGCAGCTTTACCGCGCCGACCCGCCCGATCTCGTGATCATGGACATGCTGATGCCGCACAGCGGGCTTGCAGCGATCCGCGTGCTTCGGAGCCAATTCCCTGACGTGCGCGTGATCGCGATGTCCGGGGGCGGCAGCCGCAAGCTTGGCTATGCCCGCGAGCTCGGTGCGTGCTGCACCCTCACGAAACCGTTCTCGCCCCAGCAGCTCGCCGATGCCGTCGCGGAGACGCTCGCGTACTCTCCCGAGAAGAAGGTGTCCTCGAATTCGCCCTTCAAGCCGCAGGGTACCGGCGGAGACTGAACCCAGGTCCGCGGCCTCCCCGGCGCGCGTTACCTTAGGATCAGCATCACGACTCCGTGCCCGGGCACCTTGCCGCTGTAGCCTGCTTCGACCGGATCCAAATCGGAGTGCTGCCAGAGATCGCGGGCGCTCGAGGGCTTCGAGGTCAGGCCTATCCTCGTCCAGGGGAAGCTCGCCGTCCGCTCATCCGAATTCCGGTTGAACACCCCGACGGCGACGCCTCCGTTCTCGAGGGGCTTCGTCCAGATCTCGATGCCGCCGCCCTCCCAGGCCCGCGTCCCCTGCTTACCCAGGGGATCCTGGTCGACCGAAATGACCTCGCGGTTGGTGAGGATATCCCGGGTCTCGCCGGACATCGTGCGCAGGTCGTTGCCCGCCATGAGCGGCGCCGCCAGCATGCACCAGAGGCTGAAGTGGGTCCTGTATTCGGTGGCGCTCATCCCGCCGTTGCCGACTTCGAGCATGTCGGGATCGTTCCAATGGCCCGGCGCCGCGTAAGGCGCGAGGCGTCCCTGGTTGAAGCCGATATTCGACATGGAGTTCCAGTTGTCCTGAATGTCCCCCGTGGTGCGCCAAAGGTTGGCGCCCACGGACGGCCCCCAGGTCCATACGCCGCCCATCCCATACTCGCAAAGGCTGTAGAAGATGGGCCGCCCGCAGCGCTGGAGCGCCTCTCCCATCTTCTGATAGATGGGGCGCAGGTCCGAGATGTGGTAGTTGCGCCCGGCGCTGCACCAATCGTATTTCAGGTAGTCGATCCCCCAGCTGGCGTAGGTCTTGGCATCCTGTTCCTCGTGCCCGTAGCTGCCCTCGTAGCCTCCGCAGGTGAGGTAGCCGGGCGACGAATAGATCCCGAGCTTGAGCCCCCTGCTGTGCACATAGTCCGCGAGGGCCTTCATGTCGGGAAACTTCCCGTTCGCCACGATGTTGCCCTGGGCGTCCCGTCCCTCCTCCCAGGTATCGTCGATGTTGACGTACCCATAACCCGCGGCGGCCATGCCGTTCTTCGCCATCGCATCCGCGGTCTCCCTGACGATCCTGTCGTCAACGGTCTCGGCAAAGTGGTTCCAGCTGTTCCAGCCCATCGGCGGGGTCTTCGCCAATCCGTTGTAGGGGAGCGTCCGGACCGCCGGCGGCGGAAGCGTTGGAGGCGCCTGCGTTGCATTGTCCGGAACGGGGTAAGCGGTCGCCTCTTCCGTCCCGCTGCCGCCGTAGGTCACGACGACGTGGAGGTTCTGGCCGTCGTGGCTCACGCGGAAGGCCCAGCCCCAGTCCACGCTGAAGACCGCGACCTCGCCCTCCATGTGGCCCCCTTTGATCTGCAGCTCGTCGGCGCCGTTCGCAAACACGCTTCCCTCGATATGCGAGCCGCTCTGGCGCAGGACCAGGAACGAATGGATCGTGACGCCGGATTTCTTGTGCTGGTCCATCCTCCAGGTGCCGGTCAGGTCGGAGGCGCGGGCGGCGCTCGGGACCGCCAGGGACGACAGGACCGCGAGGCACAGAAGGCCGAGGGCATGCCGGATTGTCGTTGCGTGGGAATGCGGTTTGGAGGGGTTCATATTCATTCCGGGATACGGGGTGCGAGGGCCTGGTTCCAGGGAACCGGCCTCTCACGCTAGGGTCTCGTTCGCTGCGCGGTTCCTAAGCTGGCGCGGAACGCTCGGCGCCCGCGCCGCAGTCCTCAAGAAGACCGTCGACTGCGCCCAACAGCATCTCACCGGTGAACGGTTTCGCAAGCACCGTCGCAGCCCCCATGTGCCTTGCCAGACTGAGGCAGTCGTGGGCGCTGACACGCCCGCCGCCGGAAATCGCGATCGCCTTCGCAGGTCGCCGGAGCTTGCGGACCTCCATCAGCAATTCGAGGCCCTCCATCTCCGGCATCAGGATGTCGGTGATCAGGAGATCGAATTCCGTCCTTTGAAAGAGCCTCAGCGCTTCCCTTCCGTTTCGCGCTTCGGCGATGGTGTGACCCCTGCGGCCGAGGACGGCGCGGAGCGTCATCCGCATGTCGTCTTCGTCATCGATTATTAATATCCGGGCCATAGGTCGACCGGAGGCAAAAGCACCGGCCATAATCCCTTTATCGGCATGAACCTTGATGGGCTCTAGGAACAAGGGTGATCCCGCCCTCCCGGGCTCGAGGCAACCGGCCTCGATGGGGGCGATAACCTGATGGCCTCCAAGGGGCTTGGGTGCGATCGGCGCACTTTGCGCGGTAAACGGACGCCAACCCATGCGCAGCGATGGGCAACCGATGCGCGACGCCGCGCGGCACCCGGCCCTATTCGTCGTCCAGGTTCGGGAGCTTGGCGGTCAGCTGCACGGCGACGTGGTCGTCATCTATCCCGACCGTTCCGATGAATTTGGGCACGCCGTTGAGCAGCAGATGGGTCCGCTGGAAGAGCTCCGAAGGCATCTCAAGCACGTCCCCCACGCGGAAGCTGGTCACCTCGCGAAGGCTCACCTCAAAGGCATCCCATTGCGCCCGGACCGGCACGCTGATGCGGTCGTAGGATTTCTGCCACATGGCGTGCTTTTCCGCCACGCCGATTCCAATCCCCTTCTGGCGCTTCGCCTGCATCCGCTTGACCATCGGCTCGATCATGTTGTACGGCACGCCAATCTGGAACTTTTCGGAGCAGTCGCCAAAATTCACCTCGAGCTGCAGCTGAAGGAAGACGGCGTCCTGCGGAGCCGTCTCCAGGAAATGGCCGTTGTTCTCGTGGCCGATGATCGAGGGCGTCAGGTCCGATTCGGCCTTCCACTGCTTGCACCACTCCTCGAGCACGATCTTGATGACGTCCTCAAGGAGGCCTATCTCGATCTCCGTCGGAAAGCGTTCGGCGCTCACCGAGTGACCCCGCCCGCCCAGGATGCGATCGACGATCGTCAAAGCCAGATGAGGGTTGATATCGAGGATTCCGACCCCGACCAGCGGATCCACCCTGAAGAGGCACAAATGGGTGAGGTCGGGGAGGTCGCCGGTGAACTTGGCATAGGTCTCGGGGACGAAATTCAAGATCTTCGCGTCAAATTCCATCCGCAGATAGAGCGAAAGGCGGGCGCTTAGGTAGCGGACGAAGCCCTCGTGGATCAGCCGGAGCCTGCGCAGGTCGATTTCGGAAAGAAACGTGGGGTTGCGGAAATCGAAGGCCTTTATCGCCAGCGAATCCGGACCGTCGCTTCGGCGCCCGTCCGCCCTCAGGACGAGGCGGCCCGGTTGCTGCGCCGCGCTATTCGCAAGCAGCTTATCGATCTCGGATTGATCGAGCGTCTGGCTCTCCGGCTCTTGTGCTTCTTCAGCCATGGGTTGATGGGTTCTTCAATTGGATGGGCGGAGCAAGGAATAAACCGGTCGTCGTCCTCAGGTGCGAACGCATGCGCTCGGGTCGGATTGCGGAGTCGGATCGATCATTCACGGCTAATCAGCAATAGGTGTACCACTCATTTGGAATCAATCATAACAGATTAATTTTAAATAAGTTATAATTCATTTGATAGGGCGTTCAATCGGCCGAGACGGAATGCCCCTGGCCGGCCCACCGGGCCTGGCAAAAACTGCCGGATGGCGGGTTCCTGGCCGGTGGAGGGATCCGATGCCCGTGCCCGTCCCCGCACCGGTACCAAGGGTTCCCGCCCTTCCGAACGCATTGGGAACGCGGAAGCGGGCCCAGAGCCGACCCTCTGACTCAGACCGCGGCGACCTGCCGCGAGTCCTGGGTCGTCTTGTTCAAGCCGGACTTAGCATCGTCCATGCTCTCGTAGAACGACCAGGAGCGCGTGTCCTCAAATCCCTTGCACTCGGATATGATGACCGCGTTGCCAACGAAGGCGATCAGCAGGCCAAGGTCCACGCAGGCTTGCCTTGTGTGCACAAGGAACTGGAGGAGCTCCATCTCGAGCGACTTCACGTGCTGAAGATCCACGATCGCCTTGCCGATCCCGTTGTCCACGGACTCGGCCAGCTTCCCCTTCATATAATTGCCCGCCTCGGCGAGGACCGCAGAGCCGCGGACCTCGGGCAACTTGATCACGAGGACGTCCTTCTGCGCCTCAAAGTACCGGGACGACATGTCGAGATTCATGAGCTTCGCCATTCTCGCCTCGAGGGCGGCCATGTCGATCGGCTTGGTGACGATGTCCGTAAAGCCCATTTTCAGCGCCGTCTCGCGGACCGCCGTTTCGGTCCGGACGATAAGGCCCAAGATGGGCGTTTGCTTGGTTTCGGCGCCGGCCCGAAGCGTGCGAAACAGATTGAATGCAGCCTCGCCGGGCAGCAGGAGGCTGACCAGGACGAGATCCGGCTTCACTCCCGAACAGAATTCGGTCGCCGCGCTCAGCGTGCTGACGCCGTGGATCTTCCAGGAGGTGTGTTTCAGCCCGTCCTGGATCAGCTGAACAATGGCCGGTTTGTCCTCGACGACGAGAATCTCCAGCGGATCGAGCGACGAGTGCGCCTTCGGCGCGCTTTCCGCGAAAGGCTTGAGCTCGACGATGCGCTTCGCCTTCTCGATAAGCACCTCGTCCTTGAACGGCTTGATGATGTAGTCGCGAATTCCAATCTTCGCGATCTTCAGCACATGGTCGCGTCCGCCCTCGGCGGTCAGCATCAGCACGGGAATGGCCTTCAGCCTGGGATCCGCCTTCAGCTTCGTGAGCATTTCCACCCCGTCCATGACCGGCATGGTGACATCCAGGAGAATCAGGTCGGGCGGCGAGCCCGCTGCGACGGTCAGGCCCTCGGCGCCGTCCCCGGCCTCCAGGATTTCGCAATCATAGGGCTTGAAGACCTTGCGGACAATCATCCGAACAGTCTTGGAATCGTCTACGGTGAGGATTTTGGTGCGCATTGCGGAATAAGACCTTACTGGTCGCCTTTCATGATGATGTCGGCCACGAGGTGCTGCCCTTCGGCATCGAATAGGAAGGAATAACGAATCGAGTGCCCCGTGGCGTTGATCTTCAGATCCATGCCCCGGAGGATGGAGGGAACCGTGAGCTTGCAGGGCAGCCCCGCGTCGCAGAGGCAGTTCTTGAAGTTGCCGACGATCATGTTCGTGATCTCGCCGATGGCGTCATTTACAACAGTGGCGCCGCCCGCCTCCACCTCCCGCTTGTCCAAGCCGAGCATCTTTCCGGTGCAGTTCGCAGCGAAGCTTGATTGGAAGTAGAGGTAAATGAGGCCGTTCACGTCGCCAAGGAAGCCGACGGCACCCACAATCTGGGGCTCGGCGCTGGCGGAAGTGGAGGGAGGCGGCCACGACTCCATCGGGTCGCATAACGAGATCGGGCAACGCAGCATCGTCTCGAAAACGTTGATGACGGCGTGCGAAATGTTCTCTCGGATCAGCGATTCGGATATCTCGAGGGTGGCTGGCATGGGATGGTGAACAATCGGCGCAAAGCGGCCGAGGTTTACCCCTTTGTTGCCCGACCGGGCCTTTCCACGGGGTTGCTGCCGCCCCGTGGCGGCTCCAACGTCCGACTCCATGGGCCACCGCCCCTTATGCCGGGTATCCTGCATTCCCGGGCCGCAATCGCTCGGGCTGACGTGAGCTGCCGTTTCTAATCAGGGCTACCCTGCCCAAGCGCCTCGGCGATCACGCGGTTGAATTTCACCGCCTCGTAGGGCTTGGAGATCACCCCGCAGAAGCCGTACTGCCTGTGATTGGCAAGGACCGGGTCGCTCGAATAACCGCTTGAGACCACCGCCCTGACATCGGGGTCCATGGCTTTCATGATAGCCAGCGCTTCGCGCCCTCCCATGCCCCCCGGGACGGTCAGGTCCATGATGACCAGGGAGAAAGGCCTGCCCTCCTCCCTCGCTGCCTTGAATTTCACGACGGCCTCGCTGCCGTCAGCCGCGGCCACCGTATCGAGCCCGATCCGCCGCATGAGCTTGTCCGCCATCAGGCGGATGCTCTCCTCGTCATCCATGAAGAGAACCCGGCCCCTGAGGGGCTTCAATTCGTCCGGCCGGTTCGGTTCGACGGAAGGATGGCCGGCCCGGAGCGCGGGCAGCCAGAAATGAAACGTCGAGCCGCGGCCGAACTCGGATTCCACGTCGACGACCCCGCGATGCTTCCTCACGATCGAATAGACCGCCGCGAGGCCCAGTCCGCTCCCGGACTGCTTCGTCGTGAAGTAGGGATCGAAGATCCGCGCCAGATTCTCCGGCTTGATCCCGGCGCCGGTGTCCGCGATCGAGATGTGCACGTAGTCGCCCGGCGACAGCGTGGGGCGGCCCACCCCGGTGACCTCCTCGTTCCGCGCCGATATGCGGACCATGCCCCCGCTCGGCATCGCCTGGAAGGCGTTGATGACGAGATTCTGCACGACCCTGCCGATCTGGCCCTTGTCGGCGTCGACAGGCCAGAGGTCGCCCGGCAGGTCGAAGACGCTTTTCACGTGGGAACCGTGCAGGGCGAACTCGGAGACATCCCGGACGATCGCGGCAAGATCCACGGCCGAGCGCACGGGCTCGCCCCCCTTGGCAAAGGTCAGCAGCTGCTGCGTGAGCTCCCGGGCGCTGAGCGTGGCCCGCTCCGCCTCCTTCAGGGACCTCGCCATCTCGGAATTCACATCCGCGTCCAGCATCGCCAGCGAGATGTTGCCGATGATCGCCGTCAGGATGTTGTTGTAATCGTGGGCAATACCACCGGCGAGGATCCCGACCGACTCGAGCCTCGAGGCGCGGACAAGCTCCTTTTCCAGGCGCTCCCGCTCGGTGACATCGCGAAACACCAGCACCGAGCCTACAATCTTGCTCTTTGAGGAATGGATGGGCGCAATGCACCCCTCGACGATTCGTCGGGCGCCGGAGCGGGAAACGAGGATTGTTTGCGCCGGCAGCTCCGTGATGCGTTCGCCGGCGGCCGCCAGATCCCCGAGGACGCTCGAGGGGCTGGCACTGCGTTCGTCCACGAGCACGCAGACCTCGGAAATGGGCCGGCCCACCGCAGCCTCG